>OBEQ011383186.1_pt1 | contig 130492 bp, 125 predicted proteins | sample 1670901 | NCBI WGS metagenome assembly OBEQ01 (sample SAMEA104232315, study PRJEB22302) | groundwater metagenome | biome: forest; feature: aquifer; material: groundwater | place: USA | collected 2011-08-07 | depth 5.4 m
ATTTCTTCAAATTTCAAATCATGCTCACCAAGTGTTTGTTTAATTTCTTCAAATTTCAAATCATGCTCACCAAGTGTTTGTTTAATTTCTTCAAATTTCAAATCATGCTCACCAAGTGTTTGTTTAATTTCTTCAAATTTCAAATCATGCTCACCAAGTGTCTGTTTTATTTCTTCAAATTTCACATCATGTTCACCAAGTGTCTTTTCTACCTCGTCAAATCGTTGGTCATGTTCTTCTAGTTTTGCTTTGATTTTATCTTCCTCCATATTTTTATAATTATTAAGCATGTATTTATATTACCCCAAAAACTACATCTGGTCAACAATATATATAAACAAAAAACTCGACAATTTTAGTCGAGTTTTGGGGTTGGATTTTCTTCGGTGGTTTGTTTGGTTATTGACTTCGGGTTGGGGGAAAAGAGAGGGTTTTTGATTTTCCATTTTTCGACATATTGCCCTATTCCTTTGTTGGCTAGTTTGTTTTTTACGGTAGTGTGGTGTTGGGACCACTTGACCAGACTTTCAAAATTTACTTTGTAGCGACCAGCCACTATTACATAGGTTATCTCTTGAGCGGTTATCGCTCGGCGGATAGTTTGGGAATTTACCCCAAATAGGCGAGCGGCCTCAGAAACCGACACTCGGATCATTTCTTTTGGCTTTTGGTCAATGTTTGAGGTGATAGATTTTGTCTCTTCCATAAGATTTGTATACACTAGTCTATACAAACTACACTATTTTTCAGCTTTTGTCAAACTTGAGCATTTGACTTAAAGCCTACTTTTTGCTATCATATGGCTTATCGCTTTTGGCAGGCACGACTATATTCGATGGCAAGTGTAACACTTTTAACTTTCTCTCGTCTTCTATAATGTCAAACGTGATTAAAGAGAAAATCCTTCTCTACAAAATTTATACTAAGAAAGATACGGACGCTTACGCAGAGCTTTACGATCTATATGTTAAACGAATTTATCGGTTCGTTTTTTTTAAGGTTGGCAGTCACGAGAACGCCGAAGATGTTACATCGGAAGTGTTTCTTAAAACCTGGCAATATCTGATAGGCGGAAATGATTCCGTATCAGATATCAAAAGTTTCAGTGGCCTGCTCTATCGGATCGCACGCAACAGTATTATAGATTTTTATCGCGCCCGCGCTACCAAAAATGAAGTACCAATAAACGAGGATACCGATATGAGTGATAGTGGTAGTTGGTATGCACAACTTGGCAATAAGATGGAAACGGAAAAAATTATCAAAACTATCAAAAAACTGAAACAAGAATATCAGGAGGTATTGACACTAAAATATGTCGATGAACTAGACATTAAAGAGATTTGCGAAATTACTGGCAAAGGTCAGATAGCAGTACGAGTCACATTACATCGAGCGCTAAAAAAATTAAAAGAAATATTGGGAAAAAGTTAAAAGTATGTCGCAAGATCTAATTGCACAACTTAAACAGCTCAAACACGGGGAAGTGAAGCCCCGGCAAGAGTGGTTGAACAACAACCGCGCGCTTTTGCTATCCCAAATAAAAAACACCGTTACTCCAGAAGTAAAAAAATTCAATTTGGACAGTGTTTGGAGTATTATGTCATTGTTTGTGCCGCGTACTTTGGTATTCAATGTATTTCGTCCAATCGCTGTTTTGTTGGTAGTCTCAATAGTAGCTACAAGCGGTTGGGTGGCCAGTGTAGACGCTTCATATAGTGCTTTACCTGGTGATTGGCTGTATTCAGCCAAGCGTGCCGGTGAAAAAACTCAGGTGACGGTAGCTGGTATGATTGGTTCAAAAACAACCGAAACAAAATTACATTCCGAATTTGCCAAACGGCGTGCTAGTGAAACAAAACAATTAATATCCAGTAAAGATCCTCAAAAACAAGAAAAAGTAAAAGAATCTATCCAAGACTTAAAAATAGAAATCGCCAATGTTAACCAAAAATTAGAAGAAATAAAAGTAGCTTCTGTCAACAACGCCGTATCGGCTAATGTGGTAAAAGATGTCAAACAAGATTCTGAACAGGTAAAAACTACTCTGGAGGAAGTAAAAGCAACTTTACTCACTGCCTCCAATATCAACGACACTAGCTCTACCAAAGAAAACGCGGCGGCCATCAACGAAGTCAAAGATTTGGCCAAAGATGTGTCGGTAAAAGCAGTAGAAATGATGGTAACCAAACACTTAGAAGGGGACAAGACCGTGTCTGTACAGGAGGTAAAACAAGAAATTAACAATATTTTGCAGTCAGCTACTACCGATGCTGCCCAATCCAAACAAAGCGTTGTCGGTGTACAGGCAGTAGTAACAGCCGCCAAAGTTGAAGCCAAAGATTTGGCAGTTCAATCGGCCTCCAACGCTAGTACGACAGCCGCTTTAAATCAAAAAATTTCTGATGTTGCTAGTGTTACAAACAACGCGGCTGCCCAAAATAAAACTGTCACCGATAATGTGGAAAAGAAAGTGACCGAAGCGGTAGACGCTCTCAGTAAGGGTGACTTCACCAAAGTGATGGAAAAAGTAAAAGAAGCTAACATCGCTACCAAAGAAGCCGAAAAAATCTCTGATCAAATGGTTAGTAATGTCCAGCAGTTGGTGCCGGTCATACCAATGGTAGCTACTATTGATCTCAAAAAAGACGTTATTGCCACATCTACTCCAACTACCACTCCAGTTACTCCAGTCATAAAAGCGCTCATTCAACCAAACAAAAAATAACTTTCTTTTTCCGGGAATGATCGAGTCAATAAAATGACGTTATTATCCCCGGAGAGAGAAAAAATCAAATACAGTTTTGCCCCAGGTCGAGGGTTCGTAATGAACTTGCAAAACTTCAGTACGTTTCGATGTTAGTCGAAACAAAATTCCATTGCGTTTGACCGTTGTATTTATACGACGCGCGCAAAACAATGGAGTATATTAATTATATCTATGACAAATTTATTAAAATTAGGTAAAAAGATTTTTACCGTTGGCGTTGTCGCCACAACTATCTTTTGGTCCTTGGGTGTTGCCGCTTTGGTACCAGCTGTAGCAAACGCTGCGACTGAAACTGATTGTGCTGCCTTGATGGCCGGAGATTTGGTAAAAACTTCCGTTTCCCCAGTTATCTACGCTGTAAATGCAGACAAAACAAAATCATATTTCCCACAAGGTGATGTGTTCAAATCTTGGACTGCTGACAACAAATATACATACAAACTTATTAGTCAAGCTTGTTTGTCTTCTTTGAAATCATCAACTTCAGTTTTACCTCGCCCAGGTACTTACTTGGTAAAGGAAGCTGCTTCTGATGCTGTATACATGGTATTGCCAGGCAACAAATTGGCAGAATTATCTGCTGCTGCTGCTACAGCTCTATATGGTACAAACTACAAAGCTATGCCAGTTAAAGGTGGTCATACTATTACTATGGATGATCCATCTTGGACTTTCTATTCTCAACTTCAAGTTGGTGGATTCGGTGTTAAAATCACAGAATCTCTACCTACTGAAGGCGCTTTGGTAAAGTCTGGTACTACCTACTATGTAGTTGGTGCTAACAAGGCTTTGAGTGAAGTAACTGCTACTGGTTTGACAGCTAACCGCTTCCAAACTAAATTTGCACATGCTTTGGCCGCTACAACTGGTTTCACAATGAGTGCAACTAAGTTAGAAGCCCAAGACGCTATGTTGACAGATCGTACACAGGGTGCGAAGGGTCCGGTTGCAGCTCCTGGTTCTAGCACCTCTACTCCAGTTGCTGTTGGTGCTTTGACTGTTTCTTTGTCTGCTGACACCGCTGTGGCTACCACTCTTTCCAACAACACTGTTTACAACAATGTTTTGACTCTCAAGTTAGCTGCTGGTAGTGAAGGTGCTACTGTCAGTGGTTTGACAGTAAAGAAAGCTGGTTTGATTCTTAATACTAGTATTAGTGGTGTGAGTGTTTGGGTAGACGGATATCGCAAAGGCGATGTAATGTCTTCCTTTAACTCTGATAACAAAGTAACTATCGGTTTTGGTAGTTCTGCTATCGTTATTCCAGCCAATGGATTTGTATTGGTATCTGTTGCCTTAAATTTGGGTGATGCCGCTTCTAGTGGTACTGTAGCTGCTCAGATTGCTGCTGCTACTGATATTGCTACCAAAGCTTCTGTTGGTGGAACTTTCCCAATTACTGGAAACACCTTTGGTTTGACTTCCGGTTCAGCTACTTTGGCTTCGGTTAAAGTAGAAGGACAATCAGTTGGTGGTCAATCTGCTGAACCAGTATCTGGTGATTCTGGACAACTAGAAATTGGTCAAACTAAGGAAGTTGCCAAGTTCAAATTGACTGAAAGTGGCATAAATGATGCTATTGTAGAAAAATTAATTTTCTATGTAGAAGGTTCTGTCAAAGAAAAAGATCTTCAGAATTTTGAGCTTTATGCTTCAGACAATAGTTTGTTAGGCTCATCTGCTGCAGTATCTGATCGTTATTTGACAATCAAATTAGCTACTCCATATAAGATTCCAAAAGGTACAAATCGCACTTTGACTCTCAAAGCTACTGCGATGAATGGTTCTGGAAATTGGTTCCGTGTACAATTGCAGAGCGAATCTGATTTGATGGTAAAAGATGGTGGAAACACTTTCTATGTATTACCTTATATCACTTCTGTAGGTACTACTTGGAGTGCTGTTGTTCCAACTACTGGTTATTTCAAATTGAAATCCGGTGCTTTGACTATCACAAAGAATATCACTTCTCCAACAGCCAATTTGGCTGCCGGTTCAACCAATATGTTGCTTGGCAAATTTGATGTCAAAGCAGTTGGTGAGGATATTGAAATGCGCAAATTGTATGTTTCTGTAGTGACTACAACTGCTACCGCTTCCAAATTGAACGGTAACTTGAAAGTTGTAGTAGACGGGAATACTATTTTGACTCAAGCCGCTTCGGCTGGTAGTTTGTATGCTGGATTATCCGGTCCTACCCAATATACTTTGTCTCAATATGTCAATATAAAATCTGGTGAGACTAAGGTGTTTGAAGTATATGGTGATCTCGCTACTTCACCTGTTGCTGGTTCTCAGTATCAGGTGGAAATTGGTAAATCATATCTAAAGAGATTGTTTACTTTAGATTATGTAGATAACCAACCAGCTAGTCTTTACACTGCCAACAACCTGTCTCTTGGTAACAATACACCAAGTGTTGCCAAAGATACTTCTTTAGGCAACAGGACTCTTTCTCCAGGTGGTAATGCTCAGATTCTTGGTCGCTGGATAGTAAAAGCTCCAGAGGCTGAAGATATCGATGTTACTGCTGCTAGTATTGCTTTCAATAGTAGTGGTTTATTGGTAGCAAATGATTTGCAGAATTTAATGCTATTTAGTGGTGATTCTCAAATTGGTTCTACTATCAGTGTTGTAGCTTCTTCCTCTAATTCTTTCACCTTTACTTTGAATGTTCCAAAGAACACTTCCAAAGTATTGACTTTGAAAGGTTTGGTTGTTAGTACTGCTGCAACTGGTAAGACTTTAGCAGCTACTACTACATTAAGTTATATTGGTAAAACTACTAATACAACCGCTGATGCTACTGCTGTCTATGGTCAAGTAAATACTGTTAACTCCGCTACTGTAGCGATGACTGCCGCTTCTGATGCTACTACAGCTTCAAAGGTATTGTTACCATCTGCTACTGAAGTACAACTTGGTAAATGGAAAGTAACTGTTACCAACCAAGATGTTGTATACAACAAATTAAGATTTTATTTGGCTGATGCTACAACTACTCTTGATACTTCCGCTGGAAACTTTGGTGCTTTATCTCTATATGAAGCTGGCAAAGAAACCACTCCTTTGGCAACTGGTTCATACTTACCAGGTACAAGCAATGGTTATGTAGAATTTACTGGTATGAATTGGACTGTAGCTGCTGATTCTGTAAAATACTTAGTATTAAAAGGACCGGTAAATGGTTCTGGTACTATGGATGCAGCTAGTTACAACGCTTGGTCATTAGGCCCTACTAGTACTACCAATTTGGATGTACTCGCTGGTGGCAGTAATGTTTCTACAAATGTTGTAGTAACTAGCCCGACCTCTACTTTCTACTTATTCCACAACGCTTCTCCAAAAATTGTTAAGAATAACGTTGGGACAAGTTTGGCCTTGAGTTCTCAGGCTCCTGTCTTCTCCTATACTGTTTATAACAATGGTGATCGCGAATTAACACTTTCTACTACTTCGGTATATTTTAGTGTGAGTGGTTTGGCCAGCACCGGTGCTACCGCTACTGGTTCTATCAGCGCGTTCAAACTATGGAATTCCGATGCTAGTGGTGTATTAGGAACAAATCTAGCCAATGCTGCTAACGCCCCTTGTTTGTCTGGTGCTGCTGGCGTTACTGCCTGTTCAGTTTCTAATGCTACAACTACTGTTTTTGGTGGTTTTAGTGAAACTGTCACTGTGCCAGCTGGTGGTTCTCGTTCCTTCACCGTCACTGCTGACACTACTGATGTGTTAGATGGTAAATCCCAAGGTACAGTATCTGTATCTGGCATGTTAGATGGTGCTACTGGCTATAGTGATGCGGTCACATCTGGCCAAGCTGAAACTTATTGGTCTGTAGGTAAGTTGTTATACTTCTACACACCAGTTGGCGGATCTCAAAATGCATCTGCTTATGGTGCTTCTGACTCCTACGATGTAGTTGGCGACACTATGACTCGCTCTGCATAATGAGTGAATGTTCACTTGTCATGTATTTCGATTAATTTGATCGAAGCAAAACCCACCCTTTCGGGGGTGGGTTTTTGTTTGTTGACGTTTTTTATTGTTAATAGTATACTTTGTAGGTATAAAAATTATATTTTATTAAAAATTGTGTCTATGAAAGAAAAAATTGAACAGCTGATAAAATGGCTTATTTATGGAGTCTTTTTTGTACCGTTACTAGTTTTGCCTAGCTCTTATATTTTTCCGTTTATCGTACCAAAGATTATTTTTTTTCGTTCGCTGGTGGAAGCGGTGTCTGTTTTGTATGTGTTGTTGTTATTTATCAACTGGCAACAATACAAACCAAAATTTAATTATTTGAACATTGCAGTCTTTTTGTTTTTATTAAGTTTTGCAATTTCTACTTTTGTTGGTACAGATGCCTACCATAGTTTTTGGGATAATCATGAGCGCATGTTAGGGTTGTTTACTTTAATTCATTATGTGGCTTTTTATTTTATTTGTACTGGTGTCTTAAAGGATTGGAAGGATTGGAAATGGGCAGGACGAGTGTTTTTATTAGGAGGTTTTATTGTAATGTTTATCGCATGGCTTCAGACTCAAATATCTGACCTTTTGTTAAATGGAGGTGCAACGCGTGTTAGTAGTACTATGGGAAATCCAATTTATGTAGGTGGTTATGGTTTGTTTTTATTATTTTTGTCTGTATTATTGTTGAGTCGTGAAAAAAATATATTTTGGAAATTATTTTATGGCGCAGTTGGTTTTTTTGGTTTTATGGGTATGTTTTGGAGTGGAAACAGAGGAACCCTGTTAGGGTTGGTAGTTGGCGTCGCTTTTGCGTTGATTGGATACATTTTTGTTTTAAAACAATATCCTAAAGTACGTTTTAGTTTGGTTGGAATTGTATTGTTAAGTGTGCTGGGAATATCTATGCTTTACTCTTTTAAGAGTACAAAATTTGTTCAAAATTTACCAGCAGTTGGTCGTGCGGTGAATACTTCATTTTCAGATTTAAAAGCTAGTCCAAGATGGATAGCTTGGGAAATAGCTGTTGAAAGTTGGAAAGAAAAACCTGTTTTTGGATGGGGTCCAAATAATTATTTTTATGCTTTTAATAAACACTACAAGTCTAAATCTTTAGATTTTGGTTATGGTGAGACTTGGTTTGATAATGCTCACAATATTGTGGTAAATACGCTAGCCGTTCAAGGTATTTTTGGGTTATTAACTTATTTAGGAATATTTTTATTATCGATTATTGTGCTAATATCGGCTTATAGAAAGAAAATGGTTGATTATCATTTTATGATAATTGGCGGATCTTTTATCGTTGCACATTTTGTCGGTGTAATAACTGTTTTTGAAGATCCGAGTTCTTATATTTATTTAATGTTTTGGTTGGCGCTGATTAGTGTTTTAGCAGCTAATTTTCGTGAAAATAAGAATTCCATACAAGTATCAGACAAAAAAATTGGCAATGGATTAATTTTTAGTGCAATGGCTGTTGGTTTTCTTGTAATTTTTATTTTCAATGTTCAGCCAGCGAAAGCAAACCAAAAAACTTTGGATGCAATTCGCGCTCTAATGAGTGATCCAGTAGCTGGAATACCAATAACGAAAGAAGCTTTAGCATTTACTTCGCCTCATATTGATGATATTCGTAGTGATATTGGTCGTACGGTATCGCAATCTTTGAATAGTAGTTGGCAAAAAATTGGTAAAGATAAATCAAATGAATTATTAACATTAGTCACAGATAATTTAGAGAAAAATCTCATATTACATCCATTAGATATTCGCAATCAATTGACTTTGGCACAAATGTATCAGTTAGGAGCAATGATAAATAACAATGGTATGTATTTGATCAAAGCTGAAACAGTTCTAGAAGATGCATTAACCAAATCTCCGAAAAGACAACAGATTATTTATAGTTTGTCAGGTGTAAAAATGCAGATTAATAAATCGGCTGAAGCGGTGAAAATGCTAGAACAGGCAATTGCGGACAATCCTAGAATTGGTGAGACTTATTGGAGATTGGCCTATGCTTATAAAATGAGTGGTCAGGAACAAAAAGTTTTGGAAGTTGTTAAGATGGCTCGAGATAACGATGTTAAATTTTCTGAACAAGAACAGGGGATTTTAAATCAATTTGTTTTGGTGAGTAATACAAACAATAATTTGAAGAAAAAATAAATATGCAGAAGGCTTTAGTCACTGGTATTACTGGACAAGACGGTTCATATTTGACTGATTTTTTGTTAGAAAAAGGTTACGAAGTGCACGGAATTATTCGTCGTTCTAGTAGCTTTAATACGGCTAGAATCGAACATGTTTACCAAGATCCACACATGCAGGACAGAAAGTTGTTTTTGCATTATGGTGATTTGAGTGATGGTAGTAATCTGAATCGTATTTTGGAAAAAGTACAGCCTGATGAAATTTATAACCTAGGTGCACAAAGCCATGTGCGCACTAGTTTTGAAATGCCAGTTTATACAGGTGATGTGGATGGATTAGGAACGTTGCGCTTGCTTGATGCAATTAGAGATTCCGGTTCAAAAACAAAATTTTATCAAGCCGGTTCATCAGAAATGTTTGGAAAAGTTTTGGAAAACCCACAAAAAGAAACCACACCATTTTATCCACGCAGTCCTTATGGTTGTGCCAAAGTTTTTTCTCATTATTTAGTGATAAATTATCGTGAAGCATATAATTTATTTGCTTGTAATGGTATTTTGTTTAATCATGAATCACCCCGTCGTGGTGGAACTTTTGTGACTAAAAAAATTACCAATGCCTTTGTTAAAATAAGACTTGGACAAGAAAAAAAAATGTATCTAGGTAATTTAGACGCCAAACGAGATTGGGGATTTGCTAAAGAATATGTCGAAGCAATGTGGATGATGTTGCAGTATAAAAAACCGGATGATTATGTTATTGCTACTGGCGAAACTCACAGCGTGCGTGAGTTTTTGGAATACACCGGTCGATTGTTAGGTTATAAAATTCAGTGGCAAGGAAGTGGGTTGCAAGAAAAGGGTGTGGATGTTAAAACTGGAAAATTATTGGTGGAAATTGATCCTTATTATTATAGGCCTACAGAAGTAGATCTGTTGCTCGGCGATGCTAGTAAGGCCAAGCAAATTTTAGGTTGGGAACCAAAGATAAAATTTGAAGGATTGATAAGGTTGATGGTTGAAGCTGAGTTTGAAAGTAGGGGGTTGGAGGCTAGAGATTATCTTGTTTAATTACAACACCTTAATATAATATATATGATGCAAAAAACCTCAAAAATCTACATCGCCGGCCATAGCGGTCTAGTTGGTTCAGCCTTAGTCCGCAAATTACAAAGTGAAGGATATAATAACTTGATTTTGCGTACACATACCGAGTTAGATTTGCTGAACCAAATTGCAGTAGCTGATTTTTTTACTTCTGAAAAACCGGAATTTGTTTTTTTAGCGGCTGCTAGAGTCGGTGGAATTGTCGCCAACAATACTTACCCCGCACAATTTATCTATGAAAATTTACAAATTCAGAATAATATCATTCATAATTCATATTTGAACAATGTTAAAAAACTTTTATTTTTGGGTTCGTCTTGTATTTATCCTAAAAATTGCCCACAGCCGATAAAAGAGGAATATATTTTAACTAGCTCTTTAGAACCAACTAACGAACCATACGCAATCGCCAAAATCGCCGGTATAAAAATGTGTCAAAGTTATAATCGTCAATATGATACAAATTTTATTGCTGTCATGCCTACTAATCTATATGGTCCAGGTGACAATTTTGATTTAAATAATTCGCATGTGTTACCAGCCTTGATTAAAAAATTTCATGAAGCCAAAGAGAGTGGAAGTTCAGAAGCAATAGTTTGGGGCAGCGGTAGCCCAAGACGTGAACTTTTGTATTCTGATGATATGGCTGATGGCTGTTTGTTCTTAATGAATAATTTTAATCCAACTAAAGAACAAAATGAAAAAGGTGAAATTTTTGTTAATTTAGGTACTGGCAGTGACTTGACTATTCAGGAATTGGCAGAATTAGTAGCTAAAGTCGTCGGATTTTCCGGAAAAATTGTTTTTGACACCTCGAAACCAGACGGACCGTCACAAAAATTGTTGGATCTGTCTAATCTATCACAGTTTGGTTGGAAACATAAAATTAATTTACCGGAAGGGATTGAATTAGCTTATGATTGGTTTAAAAGTAATAATAAATAATTTTTTTATGAACAAAGAGTCAGCTATTGAGTATTTTGATAAAATTTCTTCTCAAAGAGATAAATGGAAAAATAAAAATAAATATTATCATCAAGAAATAAAATCATTATTAACATTTTTAATTCCAGAAAATTCTAAAGTTTTAGAAATCGGCTGTTCTACAGGTGATGTTTTGGCTGATGTTAAACCTAAATATGGGGTAGGAATAGATATAAGTAACGAAGCTGTTTCTATTGCCAAAAAAAAATATCCTCATTTGTTTTTTTTATCTGCCGAGGCTGAAAATTTTAGTATAGATGAAAAATTTGATTATATTATTCTAACAGATGTGATTGGTTTCTTTAAAGACATTCAATCAGCTTTTGAACAGTTACAAAAGGTTAGTCACAGTAAAACAAAGATAATTATAACTTATTATAATTATCTTTGGGAGCCAGTCATGTTTGCAGCTGAGAAATTTTCGTTAAAAATGCCAAATCCAATGCAAAACTGGTTGTCAAAAAACGATGTTACCAACCTTCTTTATTTGGCAAATTTTGAAGTAATAAAAACAGGAGAAAGAATGTTGTTTCCTAAGTACATACCATTATTATCCTCTTTTTTTAATCATTTTTTGGCCAAATTACCTTTGTTTAGAAAATTATGTCTAGTGAATTTTTTGGTAGCTAGACCGATGCCAATAGCAAAATCATTGTCGACGGAACCTTCTGTTTCAGTTATTATTCCAGCTAGAAATGAAAAAGGTAATATAGAAGCAGCTGTACAACGGTTGCCAAAACTAGGATCACATACAGAAATAATTTTTGTAGAAGGTCACTCGTCGGATAATACATTTTTAGAAATTGAGAGAGTCAAAAATGCCTATCCTTCTTTGGACATTAAATCTATGATTCAAGACGGCAAGGGCAAGGGCGACGCTGTTCGTAAAGGATTTGACGCAGCCACAGGTGATATTTTGATGATTTTAGATGCCGATCTCACGGTTGAGCCAGAAGAATTGCCAAAATTTTATAAAGCGATTGCTTCTGGGGCTGGAGAGTTTATAAATGGATCGAGATTGGTTTATCAGCTAGAAGATCAATCAATGAGATTGTTGAATATATTTGCTAATAAATTTTTTAGTATCATGTTCAGTTGGCTATTGGATCAGAGATTAAAAGATACGCTTTGTGGTACCAAGGTAATTTGGAAGGAAGATTATCAAAAAGTAAAAGTTGGTAGGAAGTTTTTTGGTGAATTTGATCCTTTTGGCGATTACGATTTGTTGTTTGGAGCGGCAAAATTAAATTTAAAAATTATTGATCTGCCAATTCGTTATCAGGCAAGAACATATGGTACTACCAACATTTCTCGTTTTAGTCATGGTTGGTTATTACTAAAAATGTGTTTTTTTGCGATGAAAAAAATTAAATTTATTTAATAATTTATTATAAATAAAATTATGAAAACAGCTTTAGTTTGTGGCGCTGGTGGATTCATTGGTGGTCATTTGGTAAAAAAGTTAAAACAAGAAGGGTTTTGGGTTAGAGGAGTAGATTTGAAAAAACCTGAATATAGCACAACTGCCGCCGATGAATTTTTTGTTGGCGATTTACGAGATCAACTTTTTTGTCAAAAAATGTTGGATAAATCTTTTGACGAAGTTTATCAATTGGCCGCCGATATGGGTGGGGCTGGTTATATTTTTACAGGTAACCACGATGCCGATGTAATGCATAATTCGGCAACAATAAATTTGAATATGGCATATTATAGCCAAAAAGCCGGAGTTAAAAAGATTTTTTATTCTTCGTCGGCTTGTATTTATCCTGCCTATAATCAAGTTGATCCAAACAATCCTAAGTGTGCAGAAAGTACTGCTTATCCTGCCGAACCTGATAGTGAATATGGCTGGGAAAAATTATTTAGTGAACGGCTATTTTTGTCTTTTCATAGAAACTACAATTTAAATGTGCGCATCGCTCGTTTTCATAATATATTTGGGCCAGAAGGTACTTGGCAAGGTGGCAAGGAGAAAGCACCAGCGGCCATTTGCCGTAAGATAGCAGAAACTCCAGATGGTGGAGAAATTGAAGTATGGGGAGATGGCAAACAAACCCGTTCCTTTCTATTTGTCGATGAATGTTTAGAAGGGGTGAGGCGGTTAATGGATTCTGATTTTCTTGGACCAGTTAATATTGGTTCAGAAGAAATGGTTTCAATCAATCAGCTGGCTGAAATGGTTATGGAGATTGCCGGTAAAAAATTGTCAATAAAACATATAGAGGGGCCAAATGGTGTGAGAGGAAGAAATTCTGACAATCATCTTATTAAGGAAAAATTGGGTTGGCAGCCAACCAAACCATTAAAAAGTGGTTTGGAATTGGTTTATCAATGGATTTCCAAACAAGTTGATAACAAAAAAATAAGCTAATGTCAGTTATGCAAAAGCTTAAGATTTTATTAACCGGTGGCACAGGATACCTTGGCAGTAATATTTTGAAAGAGATGCTCCGGAAAGAGAGTTGTGAAGTAATAGTATTAAAAAGATCTTTTAGCAATACTTTTAGAATCAATTCATATAAAGAAAAAATACGCACATACGATGTGGATAAAATAGATTATAAAAAAATATTTGAATGTGGTAAAATAGACGTTATCCTGCATTGTGCCACAGATTATGGTCGAAAAAATTTTGACCCTATTCAGATTATTGAAGCAAACTTACTACTTCCCCTGCGGCTGCTAGAACTGGGAAGAGAATATGGCGTAAAATGTTTTATTAATACGGATACAATATTGGACAAGAGAATTAACAATTATTCTTTATCAAAAAAACAGTTTAAAGATTGGCTGATGAATTATCAAAAAGATTTGATTTGTGTAAATGTTGCTTTAGAGCATTTTTACGGCCCTGGCGACGATAAAACCAAGTTTGTATCTCATACCTTGAGTGATCTAATTAACGAAGTTGATAATATAGATTTTACTCTGGGAGAGCAAAAAAGAGATTTTGTTTTTATTGATGATGCTGTAAGCGCTTTTATGCTGATTTTAGAAAATGTTAATAATTTCAATAATAAATTTTATAATTTTGAAATAGGGAGCAGCGAAACCAGATCCATCAGGAAAGTCGTAGAGTTGATGAAAAATATGCTCGGTAATAAAAAAACTATTTTAAAATTTGGAGCCTTACCGTACAGAGATAACGAAGTGATGGAATGTGTTGCCAATATTTCAGAGATAATCAAGCTTGGTTGGAGCAGCAAGTATTCTCTTGAGGAGGGTCTTAAAAAAACGATAGATTTTGAATTAAAATCCGCTAATAGTATTTGATATGAAATATTTAATAACCGGAGGCTGCGGTTTTTTGGGTTCTAATTTGGCTCGTGAATGCTTCGTTAGAGGCGAAGATCTGGTGATTTTTGACAATCTTTCTCGTTTTGGTTCAGACCAAAATTTATTATGGTTGCAGAGTATTGGAAAATTTAAATTTGTAAACGGAGATATTAGAAGTAGTAACGAGATAGAACGGTTAATATCCGAAGAAATACCGGATGTAATTTTTCATTTAGCCGGTCAAGTGGCCATGACCACATCAATTCAAGACCCAAGGCAAGATTTTGAAATCAACGCGCTGGGTACTTTTAACTTACTTGATGCGGTAAGAAAATTTTCTCCAAGTTCCGCCATAATTTATTCTTCTACCAATAAAGTTTATGGCGACTTAGAATGGCTTGAATATATAGAAAAAGAAAAGCGTTATGAGCTAAAAAAATATCCACTGGGGCTGCAGGAATCTATCCCCCTTAGTTTTTCTTCGCCATATGGATGTTCAAAAGGATCTGCTGATCAATATATGATTGATTATAATCGTATTTTTGGTTTAAAAACTGTTGTTTTTAGACATTCTTCAATGTATGGAGGCAGGCAATTTTCAACTGCTGATCAGGGTTGGGTAGGCTGGTTTTGTGAACAAGCTCTTAACACCTCAAAAGGGGAAAATTCAGAACCGTTTACTATTTCCGGCAATGGTAAACAGGTACGAGATGTTTTGCATGCCGATGATATGGTAAATTTATATTTTTTAGCGGCGGAAAAAGCAGGAAGCATTAAAGGAGAAGTTTTTAATATTGGCGGGGGAGCCGACAACAGCCTTTCTCTACTGGAGCTTTTTGATATTTTAGAAGATGGATTGGGCGTGAAATTGAATTATAAAAAATTACCGTCGAGGGTCAGCGACCAGAAAGTTTTTATAGCGGACATAAGAAAAGCGGAAAAATTAATCGGTTGGCAGCCTAAAATTAACGCGCGTTCCGGCATAAAAAAAATGTTGGAATGGATTGATAAAAAATAGAAAAAATATGGATAATAAAGAATTAACCGTAATAATTCCGGCGTACTTAGAAGAAGAAAATTTAACAATTATCCTTCCCCGTCTTAGCCATGTTTTAAAAACAATCGGCGGTAACTGCGAAGTTTTGGTGGTTGATACTATCCAACCTATGGATAATACCAAAAAAGTGTGTGATGAGAATGGCGCGGTTTACATCAGCAGATCTGGTGGAAATAATTATGGAGACGCGATCAGAACTGGCATCAGTTACGCTAATGGAAAATATACTATTTTTATGGACGCGGACGGATCGCACTCTCCGGAGTTTATTAAAAATTTATATAAAAATAAAGATGGTCAGGATGTGGTAGTTGCCTCAAGATATGTAAAAGATGGCAATACGGAAAATAGCAAAATGTTAATTTTTATGAGTTTGGTCGTCAATGTCATATATTCTTTCGTATTAAATATTAAGTGTAAAGATATTTCTAACAGTTTTAAACTATATAAAACTGAAGATTTAAAAAGTTTAAAGTTGAGTTGTGGCAATTTTGATATAGTGGAAGAAATTCTGTTTAAATTAAAAAAGAAAAAAGGAGTTTTAAAAATAAAAGAAATACCATTTTTATTTAGAAAAAGAATGTTTGGCAACACAAAGAGAAATTTATTTTTGTTCATGCTGTCATATATTATCACGATAATCAAATTAAGGTTTGGCAGATAATAATTTTTAATTAACGCCATTTATATAAATTTGTGAATAATCACTGCAAGCTTTGTTTAGTATGGACGTATTGACACCCAATGACACCTAATGATACACTACTCAGGTAGCGGTTATTGTAATTTAAACTATGCCAGAGATAAATCCAAACGAAGTCTATACACCGACTGAGACTGAAAAATTACTCAAAATTAGCAAAAGCACCGTAAAACGTCTCATTAAAACAGGGTTGTTAAAGGCAAATAAAATCGGAAAACAACATCGTATTATGGGGCACAATCTGCTTAAAATGCTTTCTACAGATTTGGACAAGAGCGCAACCAGTGTTTATCAGAAGATCAAAACAAAGACTGTTGAAGAAACTAAAGATTGGTAAAATCATCAACTGAAAATTGATTTAAGTTATAAAGCCGTATAAAAAATTTGTGTTAGGTTTATATTAATAATTTATTTTAGATTTACAAAAATATTATGAGTATTAAAGAAAAAATTTTAGATAAAATTAATATCTTAAAACGTGATCCTCGCATGTTTATACATGTAATGAATAATATATTAAAGACGTGGCTTCATTTAAATCCAAACAATTCAAAAGAAGGCGCTCGGTTTAGTACAGATTTGGATGTACAAACATTGCAAAAATATGCGCGCGATGCAAAGTCTGGTATAGTTGAAATTGGAGTGCTAGATGGGCTCACTACTCGAGAAATAGCCAAAGTTTCTCAAGTGCCAATTTATGGCATCGACCCAATTATTTCTGATAGTATGAATAAAAGATTGATTGGTAGTGAAGAAAAAATTAGACAAAATTTAAGTTTTTATCCAAAGTTTGTTTTTTTTAAAGATTATAGTTTTAATGTAGTGAAAAATTGGAAAGAGCAGTTTGATTTTATTTTTATTGATGGAGACCATACCTATGATGCTGTTAAACAGGATTTTTTCCAATGGTTTCCTCTATTACAGCAAGGTGGAATAATCGCTTTTCATGATTCTGCCCCGGTAACATCTACAGCAGACTTGTTTGCCGGTTGGCCTGGACCAATTAAGCTGGTTGCTGAATTAAAAAATAACCCCGCTTTGGAATTCTTAGAAGTTCAGGATTCTTTATCTGTTTTTAGAAAAAAATAATTATAAATTTTTAGAATGCAATAGTCATGGTTATCGATGGATAAGTTATTTATGAGTTTTATTGCTACAATTAAATTTTTTGCTAAGAAGGTGACTAATTTTTTTTTACCAGAAAGTTGGTTGTTTGAACTGAGATCTCACGGTCTTAAAAGATATTTTTTTAATGGTAGTTGGAATTTAGTTTGTAAAATTTTAGCTAGCGCTATAGCTTTTTTTGTAAATGTTTATATTGTACGTTCATTAGGACCAGAAAAATATGGTTTAGTAAGTTATGTTATCAGCTATGTTAGCATGTTTTCTTTTTTGGCCAGTTTCGGGATAGATTCTATTTTATATGTTGATTTAATAAAACAACCAGAAAAAAAAGATGAGTTAATAGGCACTGCTTTTTTGCTTAGAACGGTCAGTGCATTTTTAACTATCACATTAGTTTTGGTAACTTTTTTATTTAATCATAACGATTTTTATACAAACTTTTTGATTTTTATTGTTTCGTTGTCTTTTTTATTTCAATCTTTTGGTGTAATAAATATTTTTTTTCAAGCAAAAGTTCAATCAAAACCAGTGGCGATAAATTCTTTAGTTGTTAGTTTGGTCTTATCAGTATTTAAAGTTGTCTGTGTTTATTTAAAATTTGATTTGATTTATTTTGTCTCTATATTTTTTTTAGAAAGTGTTTTTTATTTTATTGGATATATTTATATTTTTATTAAGGATAAAAATAGTATACTAAAATGGCGGGTAAGTAGATTGTGTGGTAAGGAAATGTTGTTGAATGCTTGGCCACTTGTTTTTTCTACGGCTTTTATAAATATATATTCTCGAATTGATCAAATAATGATTAAACATCTGATGGGCAACGCTCCGGTTGGTTTTTATGATATAGCTGTTCGTTTGTCCGAACTATGGTATTTCATCCCACTTATTATTATTGGATCAATTTTTCCAGCTGTTCTTAATGCATCTAAAATCAACCATCAGAGGTACGAAGAAAGATTATCTAGATTATACGGTCTAGCTTTTTATGTATCTTTAATTTTTGTGCTACCAATGTCGTTGCTTTCAAAATTTATTATTAAAATTACATACGGTCAAAATTTTTTGCCTGCCGCAATGGTTTTGTCAATTTATGTTTTGGCCGGTATTTCGGTTGCGATAGGTTCTGTTTTAAACCAAGCATTAATTGGTGAAAAAAAGACAAAAATCTCTTTTGTTATAAGTTTGATTGGAATGATAGTGAATGTATTGTTAAATGTTATATTTATTCCCCGATATGGAATTAATGGAGCGGCTTTTGCGACTTTGATTTCTTATTCTACAATACCCATGTGTGCTTTGTTATTTAAATCTACACAGAGACACGGTACTTTGATTTTAAAGGGTATATTTTTTAAATAGAATTTTAATAGATTGATATGCTCGATAAAGCTATTATCACTTCTGCTTCAACTAAATTTTTTCCATCACTTATTAATCTAATAGGTTCTATTAAGCGTAATTATCCAAATCACCCAAAAATATTTGTGTATGATATTGGTCTTTTGGATATTTTTGTTGAGGAATTAAGATTAATTGATAACGTCGAAATAGTACAAATGCCGAAATTTTGCAGCCACTGGCGTAGTTGTTATACCTGGAAAACATATATTTTTTCTCACCCGCGCGCCAAATTAAATTTTTATCTTGATGCCGGGTGCCAAGTACTACAATCGTTGGATGATATTTTTTTATCAATTGATAAGAACGGTCTGTTTTTGGTTGACCAAGGACAAAATTTTAAAATGATTACACCGGATACATATAAAACAATTTTTTGGCTAGACAATAGTTACGATGGCTTAACCACAATTCATGCTGGAATTATTGGTTTTAAAAATGATTTAAAATTAAATGAAATATTTAAAAAAATTTATGATTCAGCTTGTGCTGGGCTCTCTTTGGGATTTTCTTTAAGAGAAAAATGGAGAAATAAAGGCACTGATAAAAATATATTTACAAGAGATTGCGAAATGTTTCGTCATGATTTATCTTTGGTAAATATTATTTTAAGAAAATATTATAGTGATAAGATTATTATTAATTCAGCTAATATTTATGCCGGGGGACCTGATTTTGTTCCAGGTCAGTGTATTTGGCAAATGAGATTAAATTATTCATATTTGGATAATTTGAATATTAAATTATTACATAAAAAATCAAAAGCACTTTTTTTAATTAATAGATTAGTAATAAATTTTACGATTTTAGTTAAAAATATCAATATATTTATAAAAAAGAAATTAGGTATTATAAAATTGTAATATTATGATTACAGATTGGTCAGATAAAAAATTTAATGAGATATGGTGTATATTTAAAAAAAATATAGTAGCAATTTTATTGTCGTCCTTTTTTATTTTTATGGTTTTTGCTATTGGTAATTTTATATCTGTCTTTACTAGTAGACAAATTATAGAGCCAATGTTAGTAAAAATAGATTATATAAATGACTTTAAATTGCCAGCAGCTAAAGTATTAGCTACGCTCGCTCATAATGGTAATACTGTAGCATTAAATCCAGTTACTTCAAATTTAAACGAATGGGATAATCCAGCAAAAACATTTGTAAAAAAAATAATCATTGGTTTTAAAGTCGAGAACTTGGAGAAAATATTGAAAGTTACCGTGAATATAGGAAGTAGAAGCTTTGTTTTCAATAAAGAGCAGTTTTTAGGTGAGTGGAAAAAAATAAATACTAAAGACGATCTATCCCTGCAAAATAATTTGTATGATGAAGATGAAAATTTTAATTATCTGGTGTTTGAGGCTCCAGCTAAAGTAAAAGCTTATCCAATGATTTCACCGGTATTAAGTGATATTTTTGCAAGTATTAATTTTGGCGGTAGTGAAAAATTAATACAAAAACCATTAGTGATCAGTCTAAAGCTATTCGTTTTAGCTGAAGTTTTGATGTTTATTTTGCTTGCATTATTGTATGTTCTTTTTCGGAAAGATATTTTATTAAACAATGGAACAGTTGTAAATAAAAGTAAAAAAGAATTTATTGTGTTTAGTTTGTCTGTTTTGAGTACTTTGTTTTTTTTATGTATAATAAATTTATTGGTACTATATTTTTATAAACCGGATATCTCTAAAATACTAGAGAACGCAGCTAAAATTTATAGAATTAGTTTGCTTGCAGCTTTTTTGCCAAAGCCGGTGGAGAGTGCTCAATTTTCATTGAGTGTCTTGATTAGTCCATTTTTATTGTTTATTTCTTATAGTATTATTAGTAAAAAAATTGATAAGATTAGTGAGTTAATAATTTTTCGTGCATACTACATTTTGAGTATTGTTTTACCTCTATTGTTTTTTGCTATTTCTTATATTGGATTGTCGGCCAGTAATTTTATTTATACAGCCCAAAGTTATTCTTTTAATGGTTTGGGTATGATTATATATTCACTTCTATTTTTTCCAATAGGTGCTTGTTGTGTTCTGTTCGTTAAAAAAAAATACAATCAACAAATTACTAATTTTTTTCAATATGGATTTGTTGGATTGGCAATTTTTATTATATTTGCTGTGCACATTATTTCTGCAAATAATATGCAGTTAGCTGGTGACCCATATGTTATGGTGCACTTTAATCCAGTTTTGTATCCAATGGCACAAGTGGTGGCGGGAAAGACTATATTAGTTAATTTGACTAGTCTTTATGGGCTTTCTGCTGTTTTTCTTGAGGTGATATTTAAAATTGTTAATTTTAGTGTGTTGTCTTTTACGGTTGTAATGGGTATTTTGGTTGGTTGCAGCTATTTATTTATTTATTTATTCTTACGAAGAGTTGTAAAAAACAAGTTGGTTCTATTTCTAGGTTTTCTAATTACTGTTTTTTATTTTTTTGAAAATGGAATTGTGCAAAATAGATATTTTTCATATTCACCAATTAGAATATTTTTCCCTTGTCTTGTTTTATTGCTTGTATCATTCTACTTTAAGAATAGAATAAAAAAACTATATTATTCTATCTATTTGTTAAGCGTTTTGGCTATTCTATGGAATTTAGATTCTGGATTTGTTGTGTTTGTTGCATGGGTCAGTACGTTGTGTTTTTCTGAGTTATATAATCAAAATAAAAAATATGCCGCAAAGAAAATCTTTTTTCACTTATGCGTTGGGGCATTACTATTTAGCATTGTTTGTTTGTTGTATGTAGCGTATTCTTTTTTTAGAAGTGGTTTTGTGCCAAATATTTTAATGCTATGGCAGTATCATCAGATGTTTCTTTCTGGTTTCATGTTAAGACCTGTGTTATTTCCTCATGTTTGGATTCTGGTCGTTATCATTTTTCTTTCTGGTTTATTATTCTCAATTAAAGGGTGGATTGTTAAAGATGATCGTTTTGAAGTTATCTCTATTTTTTTTCTTTCCGTTATGGGTATTGGTTTATTTAGTTATTTTCAAGGAAGGTCGCATGATGTTGCTTTTTTTTCACCGTTATATATTGCATTGATTTTATTAATTGTGTTAGCTGATATTGTATTTCAGGAGAGTGTGATAAATAATCGATTATTTGGCGGTGGTATAATATTTTTGATTATTTTCTTCTTTATATTTTCTTCTCCAATAAATTTAATTTATAATTGGCACAGATATTTAACATGGACTAAATCTGGATTGACTTCTTTTTTAGATACTAACCAAACATTATTTACTAGAAATGTTGGTTTTATTAATAAATATACAAAGAAAGGAGAAAGTATAATTATTTTAGCTGACAATTATGAGGGCTTATATTATGGAGAATCTGGCACAAGATCAGCCTTGGATCTTCCGTCTTCTACAGATATTTTCTTTGGTCGTGAAGTAAATTACCTCGCTAGGTTTTTGGAGTGTAATAGAAAATATATGTTGTTTATTTATCCTATTGATAATTATTATTTTTACGACAATAAGATTAATGAAATTATTAAGAATAATTATGTTGTGTTGGATAAAAATGAAGACGGCATGGCTTTGTTGATAAAAAATGATAATACCACTGGAATGTGTTCTATTAAATGATGTGGTGTACTCAAGCTGATGTGTTATATTTGATTAGTATTGCGGTTGTAGGTGGTTTAATGATAGAATAAACTGCTAGTAAATATAGTAATAATTGTGAAAAAAGTGGAAAATAATTATAAGTTTTTTAATAAATTTAACTTTAAAAATATGAAAACAATAATTTTGTGTGGTGGAACAGGTACTCGCATGAAAGAGGAAACAGAATTTAGGCCAAAACCATTGGTACAGGTTGGTGATATGCCAATTCTTTGGCATATCATGAAAATCTATGCTCATTATGGATATAATGATTTTATATTGGCATTAGGATATAAAGGAAATATGATTAAAGATCATTTTTTAAATTGGAGAAATTTTTTAAGTGATTTTACAGTTAATACAAAAACTAATGAAATTACTTATCACAACAATGGTTGTGATGAATTTAAAATTACTTTTGTAGAAACTGGTGCGGATAGTTTGACTGGTGAGCGCATAAGACGTTGTAAAAAATATTTGGACGATGATCAAGAAAATTTTATGGTCACTTATGGCGACGGAGTTGGTGATGTGGATATTAAAGGTTTGGTTGATTTTCACAATAATCAAAATACAGTCGGCACTATTACTGGTGTACGTCCGAGTAACCGTTTTGGTTTTTTAAATATTGATGAAACTACGAAGAAAGCAAAAGACTTTTATCAACACAAAATAACTGCGAATGAAGCGGCAGAACAAGCCAAAGACCACGTTAATGGTGGATTTATGATTTTCAAAAAAGCAGTCATTGATTTGATTCCAGAAAATAGTATGATTGAAAGTATATTTGCTCCACTGGCAGAAAAAGGAGAGATCTCTGTCTATTCTCATCCAGGTAAGTGGAAATGTATGGACACTCACAAAGAAGTTGAAGAATTAAACGAATTATGGACGAAGGATCCATTTTGGAAAATTTGGAATTAAAATTTAATATATGTCCAATTTAACAAATAAAAATATTTTTGTAACTGGTAGTTCCGGATTGGTTGGTTCTCATTTGGTAGAAAAATTATTATCTTTAAAACCGGCTAAAATAGTTTGTTTGGATCGCAGTTTAGATCCTGATTCTTATTTTTGTCGTCAAGGTTTGGACAAAAAAGTTGTCTTGGCCTTTGGTGATTTGAAAGATAAAGAACGAATTTTTGATATTGTAACAAAATATGAAATAAATTATATTTTTCATATAGCTGCACAACCGATAGTTCCTATGGCTTTAATTAATCCATACGAAACTTTAGCTTCTAATATCATGGGTACAGTGCACGTACTCGAAGCCGCCAGATTGTCTCCATATACAAATGCTGTGGTCGTTGCTTCTAGTGATAAAGCTTATGGTAAGCACTGTGACAACGCTGTGGAAAGTGATCCGTTGCAAGGAGATCATCCATATGACGTTTCAAAATCATGTACTGATTTGATCTCTCAGACTTATTTCAAAACTTATGGTGTGCCTGTATCCATAAGTCGTTTTGGAAATATCTATGGACCAGGGGATTTTAATATGAATCGTATTATTCCCGGTATTATGAAAAGCATTATAAACAATACTCAACTTGAAATTAGAAGTGATGGAACTTTTAAACGTGATTATGTTTATGTAAAAGATGTGGTAGATGGATATATTTGTTTGGCCGAAAATATTGATAAAGCAAAAGGTGAGGCGTTTAATTTTAGTTCTGGTTTCAATTTTTCAGTTTTGGATTTGATTAAAAATGTTGGTCAAATTTTAAATAAAAAAGTAGAATATAAAATAGTTAATAATCAAAAAAATGAAATACCGTCGCAAAGTTTAAATTTTGATAAAGCGGATAAGGTGTTGGGGTGGAAAACAAAATTTAGTTTTGATCAGGGCATATTAGAAACTTTTGAATGGTATAAAAATTACTTGTCTAAATAATACTATGGATTCAGTTGGGTTGGCTCTTGAGGCCAAGAAAATTCGTAAAAATATTTTAACAATGATTGCTAAAACAAAAAGTTCACATGTTGGATCTTGTTTTAGTATCGCTGATATTTTAACTGTTTTATATAAAAATATTTTGTCGATTTTAAATCCAACTGATCCTAATCGTGATATTTTTATTTTGAGTAAAGGGCATGCGGCAGTCGCTTTGTACTCTACATTAGCTTCTTGTGGTTTTATTTCGCAAGAAGTTTTGGAAACATATGCTCAAGATGGTTGTAAACTTGCTGGCCACGTTATCAAAGGTTCGGCGCCAGGCATAGAAGCTACCGCCGGTTCTCTTGGACATGGATTGTCAATGATCGCTGGTTTAGCCTTGGCCAATAAAAAAAATGAGAGAAGATTTTATTGTTTATTGGGCGATGGAGAGTGTAATGAAGGTTCTGTTTGGGAAGCGGCTTCATTCTGTAGTCATTTTAAGTTAAACAAAGTTACTGCGATAGTGGATCTTAATAAACAGCAAGGTCTAGGGCATACAGATGATATTATGAATATGAATAATATGGCAGAGCGTTGGAACGCTTTTGGTTGGGAAGCAATTGAGGTTGATGGACATAATTATGATGATTTACAAAAAGTTTTATCTTATAGTCATAGTCATCGTGATTCTGTGAAGCCGTTGGCCATTATTGCCCACACCATCAAGGGAAAAGGAGTTTCTTGGATGGAAAATAAATTGGAATGGCATTATAAAACACCAAATGAGGCTCAATTAGAATTAGCTATTAATGAAATCGATTCTATATGAGGAATGCTGTTATTAATGCAATTCATGTAGCTGCTCAAAAAAATAAAGACATAGTTTTTATAACTGGTGATTTGGGATATTCTGTGATTGAAAAATTCCAAGCGGAGTTGCCGGATCAATTTATTAATACTGGTATCGCCGAACAAAATATGATTGGCGTTGCTGCCGGATTGGCTTTGGCAGGTAAGAAAGTTTTTGTGTATAGTATCGTACCTTTTGTTACCATGCGCTGTTTTGAACAAATTAGAGTTGATATCTGCTATCAAAATTTGGATGTGACGTTAATTGGTGTTGGCGGTGGTTTTGCTTATGGCACTCTTGGCACTACCCATTTTGGTCTTGAAGATTTGACATTGATGCGCTCGTTGCCGAATATGAAAATAATAGCTCCAGCCGATCCGCTAGAGGCCACTAGTTTGTTTGCACAATTGTTAATGGTTAAAGGTCCGTGGTATATTAGATTAAATCGTGGCGGTGAAAAAAATATTACTGAACATGTTTTAAAACCGCAAATTGGCATTGGTTCGGTTTTAAAAACTGGTTCCCTTGTAACTATTTTTTCAATTGGGGCTATTACAGAAGTTGCACTGGAAGCTGCTGATCTACTCAAAAAAGATGGCATAGACACGGAAGTTATTCATTTGCATACGCTTAAACCACTCGATGTTAATATTATCAAAGATCGTATTAGCAAAAGAAAGGCAATAGTGACAATTGAGGAACATACTATTAATGGTGGGTTAGGTTCAGCAGTATCCGAAGTGGTTGCTGAAAATTCTGTGTCAGTTTTGTTTTGTCGGTTGGGTGTAAATGACGAATATCTACCTTTTATTGGAAAACAAGATTTTTTAAGGATGAAAGTCGGTTTGTCTGCAGATTTAGTGGCAGAAAAAATAAAAAAATTATGCAAATAAATAATAAAATAAAAGTAGCCATTATTGGTACTGGTAATATTGGATGTGATTTATTGCTTAAGATTCAAAAATCTGATGTTATAACATGTGGAATGTTTGCTGGACGAAATGCTGATTCTGCTGGAATTAAATTAGCCAAAGATATTGGTGTTCCAACCTCAGTTAATTCTATCGGAGCGATAGAGCAAGATCCTAGTTGTTGCGAAATAGTTTTTGATGCCACCTCTGCAAAAAATCACATTGAACACGCTCCAATTTTGAAAAAATTAGGAAAGTTTGTTGTGGATTTGACACCATCACGCATTGGTATGATGTGTATTCCAGTTATCAACGCAGAAAAAGCGCTATCTTCTCAGAATATCAATTTAGTCACTTGTGGTGGGCAAGCATGCGTACCGCTCGCTAAGGTTATTATGGGCACTCATTCGGAAACTACATATATTGAAATAGTAGGAAGTATTGCTTCAAAATCTGCCGGTGCTGGAACACGCGCCAATATCGAAGAGTATATGCAAACCACCAAACGAGCTTTAGAAGAATTCTCTGGCGTTCCTAAAGCCAAGGTTATTTTAGTTTTCAATCCGGCTGAGCCGCCTGTTTTGATGCACAATACAATTTATGCTAGTATTACGAATCCAAATATTAATTTGCTCAAAGAAAATATCGAAAAAATGGCAGAGTCTATTAGGAGTTATGTACCTGGATATAGAGTGGTATATGGACCGATAATTGATCAGGGAAGAGTTGTGGTTACTGTTCAAGTAGTGGGAAGTGGTGATTTTTTACCTTCTTACGCTGGTAATTTGGATATTATAACCTGTGCAGCAATACGAATAGCTGAAGATTTTGCTAATCAATCTTTAAAAAATAAATTATATGAATAATACTATTTTTTTTGATTCAACTTTAAGAGATGGTTCTCATGCTGTTTCACACAAAATTACTGCTGAACAAATTTGTGAATATTGTGAAAATATAGACGGGGCTGGGCTGTATACTATTATAATTGGTCATGGAAATGGGATTGGTGCATCGTCTCACCAAGTAGGATTTTCAACTGTTAATGATTTTGAGACTATTTCTATTGCTAAGCAAGCATTAAAAAAAACGCGTTTAGGAATTTTTTTTATTCCTGGATTTGCTACTATTAAAGATGATTTGGAACCAGCTATTAAATTAGGTGTGGATTTAGTATGTGTAGCCTCACACTGTACAGAGGCAGATACGACAGAGCAATATATTCGTTATTTGAGTGCCTGTAATAAAGAGGTATATGGAGTTTTGATGATGTACCACATGACAACCAAAGAGAGGTTGTTAGAGGAAGCGATCAAAATGCAATCATACGGGGCACAAGGTGTAATTATTATGGATTCAGCTGGTGCTTCAACCCCTTTATTGGTATCAGATACAATAAAATTTTTAGTACAAAATTTAAAAATTCCAGTTGGATTTCATGCTCATAATAATTTGGGGTTGGCGATATCAAATTCATTGATTGCTCTTGAAAATGGTGCTACCATTATTGATGGAACGCTGCGTGGATTTGGTGCCGGCGCCGGTAATTGTCAAATAGAGGCAGTTGTCACTGTTTTAAAAAAAATGAATGTTGATACTGGAATAGATTTATATAAATTGATGGATGTGAGTGATAATGTGGTAACAAAAATAATGAAAAAGCCACAAGAAATTGATTCAATTGGTTTGATGGGCGGTCTGACTGGTGTATTCTCAGTTTATGCACTACCTATAAAACGTGCAGCAGAAAAATACAATATTGATCCGAGAGATATTTATGTTGAAGTTGGAAAAAGGAAAATAGTTGGTGGACAAGAAGATATGATTGTTGAGGTAGCCATAGAATTAGCAAATAAAAAACAATTATCTAATATTAAGTAATATTATGAATGTTGCAGAATATATTATTAAATTTTTATCAGAAAAAGGCACCGATCAAGTGTTTATGGTGTCTGGTGGACAGGCGATGTATCTGATTGATGCCATTCATAGGAATGGAAAATTTAATGTTTTATGCACTCATCACGAGCAGACAACTGGCATGTCTGCTGATGCTTATGGTAGAATTTCTGGTAAACCGGCAATTGCGCTTGTAACCGCTGGCCCAGGGGCAGTAAATGTTATAAATGGTGTAGTTGGCGGTTGGACTGATTCGTCGCCGATGATTGTGATTTCTGGTCAGTCAAATTTAGCGAATATAAAATATCAGGAGAGAACTGGTATTAGACAATGTGGCGTTCAAGGTATAAATGTTAAACCATTAGTTGAAAGTTTCACTAAATATTTTATAACTGTAGATGATCCGGCTAAAATTTTGACTTATTTAGAAACTGCTTATTATTTGTGTTCCAATGGACGTCCTGGTCCAGTTTGGATTGACGTTCCGTTGGATATTCAAAGAGCAGAAGTACCAGATAATTTGGTATCGGAATTTATAATTCCCTTAAAAATAGATAACAAGGTAGATATTGTTAGTCAAGTGGATGAGGTTGTTAAAATGCTAGTCAATTCAAAAAGACCTGTTTTGTTGGTTGGACAAGGAGTGCGGTTGGCTGGAGCCGTTCAAGAATTTAAAGATGTTATTTCACATCTAAAAATTCCTGTTTTAACGGCACGTCTTGGTATTGATTTGATTGAAAGTGATAATGATCTTTACATTGGACGACCAGGAACTTATGGAGAGAGATCTGCACATTTTGCAATACAAAATTCTGATTTATTAATATCTGTTGGTTGTCGTTTGACAACATCGTTGATTGGTCATAATGCAAAAGATTTTGCTAGAAATGCAAAAAAAATAGTAGTAGATATTGATCAAGCGGAATTAGATAAGCCTGGGTTAACAGTCGATTTAAAAATTTTAACTGATGCTAAATTTTTTTTAAAATCGTTGGCGACAAGATTTGCTGATTTTAAATTATTAAATTTTGATTCATGGTTGAAGAAATGTCATGAGTGGAAGATTAAATACCCGGTTGTTCAACCTTCTTATAAAAATGAAACACCAGTTAATTCGTATTATTTTGCCGATCGATTGTCTGATTTATCAAGCGCTAGTGACATGGTGCTAGTAGATACAGGTTCGTGTTTTCACGTGGCTAGTCAAACTTGGAAAGTTAAGAAAGGCCAACGTTTTCTTACTACTGGCGGTCTTTCGTCAATGGGGTATTGGGTAGCTGGTATTGGTGCTTGTCGCGCCAATAATGGTCAAAAAACTATTGTAATTACTGGAGACGGAAGTTTACAGATGAATATTCAAGAATTTGCAACTATTAAGCATAATAATTTGCCGATTAAAGTTTTTATTTTTAATAACAATGGTTATCTGTTAATTAGACATACACAGAAGAACTTTATGGAAGGTCGGTTTTTGGGCGAAAGTCCAGAATCTGGAGTATGGTGTCCAGATTCACTTGAAATTGCCAAAGCGTATGGAATAAAAGGTGTAAGAATAGAGAATGTAGATGAAGTAGATAGAAAGATAGAAGAAGTGTTAAATTATAATGGTCCAGTTATTTGTGATGTTATGACCCCAGAATGGCAACTGTTGATTCCTAGGGTGGCATCTGAAAAAGATATCAATGGTAATCTTGTATCAAAACCATATGAAGACATGTTTCCTTATTTAGATCGTGATGAACTAGAAAAAAATATGATTATTGATTAGTATTCTGTAATTTTTGATTATTTAATATGCAAAAGATTAGAGTTTTTTTAACTGGTGGAGGAGGTTTTATTGGTCAGAATATTTTAGAATTATTAAGTGATAAATATTTTTTTATTTCACCTAGTAGTAAAGAATTGGATTTAATAAATGCAGATTCAGTTTTAGATTTTATTAAACAAAATAATGTAGATATTGTTTTGCATGCTGCCAATGTTGGAGGAAATAGAAATACTAAATGGAATGGTGTGGATTGGGTTTTAGAGAATAATTTACAAATGTTTTTTAATTTAGTTAGGTCTAAAAATTATTTTAAAAGAATGATAGTGCTTGGTTCTGGAGCTGAGTATGACAAAAGACGTAATTTGGAAAAAATACAAGAAGAAAAATTTGATGAGTCTATTCCTATTGATAAATATGGTTTTGCCAAGTACATAATGTCCAAATACGCACAAAATGTTGATTTTATAACTCATTTACGATTGTTTGGAGTATATGGTAAATATGAAGATTATAAAATTAGATTTATTTCAGAAGCAATCTGCAGAACTATTTTGAATAAGCCTATAATAATAAAACAGAATGTAAATTTTGATTACATGTATATAAATGATGTAGTTAAAATAATTGATAATTTTATCATTGATAGACCAAGTCAAAATTTTTATAATGTAGGGTGTGGGACTACGATTGATTTACTTTCAATTGCTAATAAAATATTATTTTTAACTGGCAAAAATCTTCCGATTATTGTAGAAAATTCTGGATTAAATAAAGAATATTCTTGCAATGTTGATAGGTTAAAATTGGAGACTGGTGAATTCTTGTATACTGATTTTAATAAATCATTGATAGATATGATAGCATATTATCAATCCGTACTACCAAAACCAGATCTCAATTTTATATTATAGAATGAATTTGTAATTAATCAATTATAAAAAGTTATATATTTTATGCAGTCAAATAAATTAAAGATGATTACAAGTGATATCATAGCCTTTTTTAAAAAAAATATTTTGGCGATTATTTTGTCACTTTGTTTTATTTTTTCGGTTATTTGGTTGGGTAATGTAATATCAGTGATCACTAGTCGTGAAATTTTGGCTCAACTGTCAATAAAGGTAGATGGATTGGACGCAAAGAATTTATCCGCCATTAGAGTTTTGGCGACATTATCGCGCGCGGGCAATACGATGAATTTGACTAGAAAATTAAATGGAAATCAGGATGAATGGGATAATCCAAGCCAAACATTTGTAAAGAAAATATTGATCGGCATGAATGATGAAAATTTAAATCAATTTTCTAAAATTTCCATTACTTTAGGGGAAAGAGATTTTGAGTTTACAAAAAAACAATTTTTAAATGATTGGAAGAGGGTAGATTCAAAAAATGGTGATTGGTATATGAGTGATATAAACGGTAGTCCCGGGTATTCTGTTTATGAAGCACCTGATAATGTAAAAGTTAAACCGTGGAATATTCATGTACCGTTGATTTCCAGCCTTTTGGCTAGTATCAATTTTAGAGGAAGTGAATATCTGGTTATTGCGCCATTAATTGCAAGTATAAAAACATTTTTATTATTGGTCGCTGTTTTGATAGTGATTTTTTCTGTGCTATTGGTTTTCAAACGTAATAATAATTTTTTTGAAAGTGACAATAATACAGAATTATATAAAAAAGAATTCATTGTTTTTGTTTTAAGCCTTTTGGTTACTTCAGTATGTTTATTTTTGTTGTGTATCCTTATAAAGGTTTTTTATCAACCGGACATATCCAAGGTATTGATCGAAGCATCTCAAATTTATTTAGACAAACTTTTACCGGCTTTTGTGCCTAAACCGGTGGAACGAATGCAATTTATGCTTAGTGTGTTAGCGAGCCCATTTTTGTTGCTCATTTTTTATAAATTATTTAATAAATATGTTTCTAAAATAAGTAAAGAAGTGATTTTTAATATTTATAATTTTGTTAGTATTATTACTTTGTTGTTACTGTTCTCTATTGTATATATTGGGTTGTCTGTGAGCAATTTTATGTATATTGAGAAAAATTATTTTTTTAGTGGTATCGGCAAATATTTGTATGCTTTGGTATTATTTCCGGTTGGTGCATATACAATCATTTCATTAAAAAAAGAGAAATATGATAATTTAATTAGAAATGTATTATATTTTTTTGTCAGCATATCTTTGATTACAATATTGTTTGTTAGTGTTATTGGTGTTAGTGAATCTGATTTAACAATGTATAAAATTGTTGGTCATGCCAATCCAATTTTTTTTCCAATCTCACAAGTTGTAGCTGGAAAAACACTATTGGTCAATTTGTCAAGCCAATATGGTCTTTATCCGGTATTATTAGAACCAATATTTAAACTTGTCGGCTTAACCATGCTTTCGCTGACGTCTTTAATGGGTGTGTTGTTAAGTTTAAGTTTTTTATTTATTTTTCTTTTTTTGCATAGATTAGTAAAAAATAAAATAATTTTATTTCTTGGTTTTAGCACAATCATGTTATATTTTTTGGATGGTTCAGCCAGTCCATATCCCTATTTTCAATATTGGCCAATCAGAACTTTTTTCCCATCATTACTTCTTTTTCTTTCCTCTTTTTATTTTGAAAATAGAAATAAAATTATTTATTATTTATTATTTATAATAAGTTCTATAGCAGTTCTTTGGAATTTTGATTCTGGCATTATAGTATTTGTGTCTTGGTTGTTGGCTTTGTTTTATTTGGAGATGCTTGGCACTAACAAAAAAAACATATTAAAAAATACTATTTTACATATTATTTGTGGAATATCGTCAATTTGTTTAGTTTTAGTAGTATATGCTGTATATACTTTTTTGAGAACTGGTTTATTGCCAAATTTTTATTTGTTTTTCTTATATCAAAAGTTGTTTTACGATGGTTTTATGATGATTGCTATGCCATTTCCGCATATTTGGATATTAATAATGTTTATTTTTCTGTCTGGACTGTTGTGGTCAATTAGGAATTGGTTAATGAGAGATAGTGATTATAAAAATATTTCTATTTTCCTTTTGTCGATCTTAGGAATAGGTCTTTTTAGTTACTATGAAGGAAGATCTCACGACGCGACTTTATATACTCCATTGTATTTAGTCTTAATGTTTTTGCCAATATTTGCCGATAGAATTTTTGATATTTTTATAAAAAATTATAAATTGTATGGTCATGTTTTTTTATTTTTATTTATCATCTTTTTTATTTTATCTTCACCGTTCAGTATTGTTAATAGTAGTTCCAGATATTACCAATCGGTAAAGGCTGGTTTTAATTCTTTTTTTAGTAATCCACAGACAACTTTATCAAAAAATACTAATTTTATAAAAATGCATACTAAAGAGTGGGAGAGTGTTGTAATGTTAACGGGACCATTTGACGGAGCATATTTTGGAGAATCTCACACACGTTCAGCTTTGGATATCCCATCTTTTACAGAGATATTTTTTAAACATGAGGCGGATTACGTAGTTGATTTTTTAAGGTGTAATAAAAATATTAAAGTATTTGTATATCCGTTTAGTAAGTTTTATGGCCAATATGGTAATGATCTTGTAGATATTAGAATTAATGAGTTGATAAAAATTAATTATTCTGTTGTTTCTGAAAGTAGCGATGACATGGTTTTGATGATGAATAATTTCAGTGATAGTAGTAGTTGTATGCACACAGAGATAAAACAATAATTTTAAATTAATTAATCGTTTTAATATGATAGATGAAAATTTAAAATCAGAAATAATAAAATATTATAATTCAAAATTTCCTCAAAAAAAATTTGAACCAGGTATTTCTGCTGTTCCAGTATCAGGCAAAGTGTTTGATGAGCAGGAAATGTTGTTAGGAGTTGAATCAATATTAGATGGTTGGTGGACAGAAGGACGTTTTACAGTTTTGTTTGAAAATAAGATCAGACGATGGCTTGGTGTCCGTCATGCGATTTTGGTGAATTCAGGTTCGTCTGCCAATTTATTAGCAATTTCTGCGTTAACCTCGATGAAATTAGGCGACAGGAGACTTAAGTCAGGTGATGAAGTTATTACTGTGGCCGCAGGATTTCCAAGCACAGTTAATCCAATAATTCAAAATAACCTAGTTCCAGTTTTCGTGGATGTGGACTTGGGTACTTATAATATTTCTGTTGAAGAAATAAAGAAAGCAATCTCACCAAAAACTAAAGCAATAATGATTGCTCATACCCTTGGCAATCCGTTTGATTTGGATGAAGTAGTAAAATTGTGTAAAGAAAATAATTATTGGCTGATAGAAGATAATTGTGATGCATTGGGTTCTACCTATAATGGTAAAAAAACTGGAACATTTGGGCATGTGGCTACTTGTAGTTTTTATCCAGCCCATCACATAACGCTAGGTGAGGGTGGTGTCGTTTTTACTGATGATGATGTGCTGAACAAAGTAATACGTTCTATGCGGGATTGGGGACGTGATTGTTGGTGTATGAGTGGTAAAGATAATACGTGTGGTAAAAGGTTTGAATGGCAGCTAGGAAATTTACCTTGTGGTTATGATCATAAATATATTTATTCTGAGATTGGATATAATTTGAAAGCGACTGACATGCAAGCGGCACTTGGTGTTGCCCAGCTAGATAAGTTGGATGACTTTATTATTAAAAGAAAAGCCAATTTTATTAAATTATTTGAGGGGTTAAAAAAATTTGAAGAATATTTTATTCTTCCTAAATGGCTGCCCAATACTGAACCAAGTTGGTTTGGTTTTCTGTTAACTGTTAAAGACGATTCTCCTTTTACACGTGATGAGGTTGTGCAATTTTTACAGAGTAATAAAATAGCTACCAGGTATTTATTTGCTGGCAATTTACTTAAACAGCCATATTTTGTAAGTAATAAAATTAATTATCGTGTGGTAGGAGATTTAAAAAATACAGACAAAGTGATGGCCAATACTTTTTGGATAGGTGTGTTTCCAGGACTCAACAACGAAATGATAGAGTATGCTTTAAATTGCTTTGATAAATTTTTTGCAGGATATAAAAATAGTTAATATATATTATGAATAATAAATTGATTAGCATTGTTACACCCTGTTACAATGAAGAAGAAAATATATTTGAGGTTTACAATCAAACAAAAATTATATTAGCTGAGTGTGGATATGAATATGAACATATATTTATTGATAATGCTTCTTCTGATAAAACAGTGCTGATCTTAAAGGATATAGCCTCGCGAGATAGAAGTGTTAAAATTATTGTTAACGCACGTAATTTTGGACAATTAAAATCACCATATTATGCTGTATTACAGACAAAAGGTGAAGCGGTGATATTGCTTTATGCTGATTTACAAGATCCGCCGATTCTTATAAAAGATTTTATTAAGAAATGGGAGGGTGGTTTTAAAGTGGTAGTTGGGGTAAAAAAGAAAAGTTTGGAAAATCCAATAATGTTTGCAATTAGAAAATTGTATTATTGTCTAATTAAATTAATGGCTGAAACGGCTCAGATTAAAAATTTTAACGGGTTTGCGCTTTACGATCGACAGTTTGTCGAAGTGATGAGAAAAATTGACGATCCTGATCCTTACTTGCGTGGCTTAATTAGTGAATTTGGTTTTTCTTGCGCAGAAATTGAATATACTCAATTTCTGCGAAAAAAAGGCAAGAGTAAAAATAATTTTTATACTCTTTATGATGTGGCTATGCTTGGTTTTGTTAATCATTCCAAAATTCCATTGCGACTGGCTGTTTTTATAGGTTTTGGAATGTCGATTATTAGTTTGGTTGTTGGTTTTATTTATTTGGTTTATAAATTACTTTACTGGGATAGATTCCAAGCTGGTTTAGCACCAATTACCATCGGTATTTTCTTTTTTTCTTCTGTCCAATTATTTTTTGTCGGTATTCTTGGAGAATATATTGGAGCCATTTACACACAAGTAAAACGTAGACCGTTAGTTTTGGAAAAAGAGCGAATTAATTTTGACGGCTAAGCATTAATTATATTAAATAATATGCCTAATAAAAAAATACTTAGTATTTGTATCCCTACCTTCAATAGGCGAGATTTTTTGCATTATAATTTATTAAGCATAACCGATCAATTTGATCTTGAACCATCGTTGATTGACAATATAGAAATTGTAATTTCTGATAATGCAAGTTCTGATGGCACAAAAGAAATGGTAGCTAAATTTGTTGAAAAATATTCAAATGTCGTATATAATTACAACGAAACAAATATTGGTTTTGATCGTAATTTAAACACAACGATAAAATTATCTAGTGGAAAATATTGTTTTTCTTTAGGTGATGACGATGCTATATTTCCTGGAGCGTTAAAAATATTACTAGAAAAAATCTTAGCAACAAATACCCCATATTATTTAGTAGGTTGTGTGGGGTACTCGCGTGATATGCAACGTGCTTATGTCAACGAATATAGCGCTAGTATTCACAAAGATTTTTTTTACAATAGTCTGCAGGATTATGTCCGCTCTCTTGACGGTTATTTAAAAGTCATCGGAATTTTTGGTGGTATGTCTACGCATGTTTTTTTGAGAGAAGTTTGGCTATCTTTTAAAGATTTAGAAAGTTATTTTGGCAGTCTACAAATTCACACTCACATTTTTTTAAAAGCTTTTAAGCAATTAAATTTTATGGTTTTGAGTGATTTGGTTGTGAAAACTCGCGGGGATAATATGAGATGGCAGGATATTGTTGGCTTGGAAACTACACAACGAAGAAACATGGCAGCCTTCAAAGGTTTTTTATGGATCAAACATTTATATGATCTACCACAATCAATTATTGGGGCGTTCATATATTTTGTGTGTAGGGGGTATTGGATTGCGATAAAACAAATAATAAAAAAATTCTTGATATTTATTAAGTGTGAAAAGTTTTTCCTCACTCGGAATAGATATCACGATCAAAAGATTATTAAAGACTCTATAAAATTAAAAGCGTGAACAATTCTAATATAGCATTTATTATTTTTACCCTTAATGAAGAAAAGCGCATAGAATATCCTGTGCGTAATTTTATAAAATATGGTGAAGTGATTGTGTTGGATGGAGGCAGTACTGATAAAACCGGTGAAATAGCTCAAAAATACGGAGCTAAATTTTTAAAACGCCCAAATATGGGAAAAATGTGTGGTGAAACTCCAGAAATGCTCAATTTTGTTTTAGCTAATACAGATAAAAAATGGCTTTTTTGGCAGTATGTTGATGATTTAGCTCCAAAATCATTGTTGGAAAAACTTGCTGAGATTTCGTGTCAGGACAAATATAAAAAAGTTGTTATACCTTTATATACGTATCTTTGGGGAAAGACTCAATACCCTGCTTTAAAAGGAGCTGTAGGATGTTTTTTTCAAAGAAACATGGTTGATTTTTCTAATAACAAAATTCATGAAATGGGTCGTTTTTTAGGAACAGACGAAGAAGTGTTATGGTTGCCAACGTGTGACGATTTTGCTATTAGACATTTTAGCTTATACAATCTTTCAAAATTTACCACTAATCATTTGGCGTATGCCGAAGCGGAAGCAGAACAAAAATATGTTAATGGAAAAAGATATTCTATGATTAGAATGTTGGCGGCCATGATGCGTTATTTTTGGTTATTTTATCGACATAATTGGAGAAATGGGGTTGTAGGTTTTATGACTGCTTTATCATATGCAAATTTTAGATTGCTTACGTATTTTCATCTTTATGAAAAAGAAAATGATGTTACTCTAGAAACGATCGAAAAACAGTTCGTAATAGAAAAGAAAAAAATTATTGATTCATTAGATTAAGGTTATGGTGTCTATTATTATTTCTGCTTACAATTCTGAGCGTCATATCAATAAATTTTTTGCTCGTCTTTTAAAAGTTGCAAAAGTTCTGATTGCTAATAGTGTTAGTTTTGAAGTTATAATGGTTTTTAATAGTCCTACACAAAATGAACTCATGGCTATAAATAATTTTGCTGATAAATTATGGTTTAGGCATGTCGTAGTTGAAAGAGAAACTGTTTTCGCTAGTTGGAATCGCGGTGTGATGATGGCTAAAGGAGAAACCGTTGCTTTTTGGAATGTCGATGATATTAGATTTGCAGATGCAATAATTGATGGATTAAATTCAATTAAAGACGGAGCGGATTTAGTATACTTTCCTTTCTATATTCTGTGGTTTTTGAAAATTGGCCCAGTCTATTTGCCAGTAAAGTACAAACATATTTTGCCTCCATTGTATAACAAGAAAGAATTTTCAAGATCAATGCATTGTGGACCTTTTTTTATGATTAGTAAAAAATTCTTTAGCCAAGTCGGTCCTTTTGATGAACAGTTTAAAATTTCTGGCGATTTTGATTGGTGTGTAAGGGCTGCAATGAAATCTGATAAATTTATTTTATCAAAAAAGAACGCTGGAATATTCCGAGTTGATGGCACTGGTTTGAGTGCTCGAACAAAAAAGAATCTTTTTGCTGAAAATAATATTATTTGTAAACGACACAATATTATGGATAAAATTACGAATTAATATGTCATTGATTATTTTTACTAAGCCAGTTCAAGGTTTTAATATTTTTTCAATTAAACGTTTTTTGGATACCACCAAACGATATGTTAGATGGTGGTTAGATAAATATCGCGGACCTCAAGCGGTAACGAGTAGTCTGCTGTCAGGACTCAAAGAATTGAATGTTAGTTTTAAATTAAATCCAAAATCAGATGTGATAAACCGCGGTGATATTATTTATGTTAATGAAAGTGCTGAAGCATTGCGTTTTGCTATCGACCTAAAGAAACAGAGAAAAATAAATAAAATTGTCGCCGGTCCGGTAATTTCAATTTTGCCTGAATTAGAAGGCGGTATCATGCTTGATCCAAATATTGATTTATTTTTAGTTCCGTCTAATTGGACAAAAGATTTTTGGCTTTCACGTGCACCACAGTTAGTTGATAAAATCGCAGTTTGGGCGGCGGGGGTTGATGTTAGCGCTAATCTTAATAAAAATAAAGATACCGTGTTGGTGTACTATAAAAATGGTTCAAAAGTTTTACTTGATTTTGTAATAAATTATTTAAAGGCAAAAAATATTAAGTATAATATTATATATTATGGGCAATATGATAAAACAAATTATTATGTCGAATTAGATAATTCGACGTGTATGATATATTTATCAGAATCAGAAAGCCAGGGTTTGGCGTTGTGTGAGGCGTGGATGCACGACGTGCCAACATTGGTGTGGAATAGAGGGTTTTGGGAGTATTGTGATTATCGGTGGTTTGATGGTAAAATAAGCGCACCGTACTTGACAGATGAGTGTGGTATGTTTTTTTCCGGTGTTGAAGACTTTGATGTTAAATGGTTGGAATTTAATCTTAAAATAAAAATCTACAAATCACGAGATTATGCTCTAAAAAATTTTACTAATAGATTGTCGGCTAAAAAGTTTATTGATTTAATAAAAATATGCTATCCAAATATTTCCTTCGTTTAAATAGACCGTTTAACTATTTGCGTAGTTTTGGTTTTTTTAGACAATTTGTTGGTTCAAAGAAGTTATTTTTTGATATTGGAGCCAATATTGGCAATCGCACTAGAGTCTTTGTTAAATTAGGGGTTAAAGTGATTTCAGTTGAGCCTCAGCCGGATTGCGCAGATTTATTAGAAAAAAAATTTTCAGGATATGATGTAGTGGTAGTGCGTAAAGGTATAGGTAAAGAAGTGGGAGAAATGAAAATGAGTGTTTGTGATAGTGAAAAAGGCCTTTCCACTTTTTCTGATAAATGGAAGACAGGACGTTTTAAAGATTTTAAATTCAATCGAGAAATTTCAGTGTCGATGATAACGCTTGATGAGTTGATCAATGAGTTTGGTCAGCCGGATTTTTGTAAGATTGATGTTGAGGGCTTTGAGTCTGAGGTTTTTGATGGTTTAACAAAAAAAATAGACTGTGTTAATTTTGAATTTACTAGTGAATTCTTAGACAATGCTAAAAAATGTGCGGCAAGATTAGTGTCAATCGGATTTAAAGAATTTAATTTTACGCTTGGTGAACGCCCAAGTTTTGTTTTGAATGATTGGAAAAATCAAAATGATTTGTTTGTAGATTTACGTGAAAGGATGGCAAAAAATAATGATTTGTGGGGGGATATATACGCTAGATAATTTATAATTTTAATATTTATTATATGAAAATACATCTTGGCTGTGGTGGAACTTATTTAGAAGGTTATGTTAATATTGATTTTCCACCAGATAGTAAAACCATCATGAGTGTTAAAGCTGATGTTTATCAGGATATTAATACTTTGGAATATCCGGAAAATTCATTAGATGAAATAAGAAGCCACCATCTTTTTGAGCATTTTAACCGGGTTGATGCCTTAAAATTGTTGGCTAAGTGGCGTGGTTGGTTAAAACCTGGTGGTAAATTGGTTATTGAAACACCAGATTATTTTTGGTGTAGTGTTTTTATACCTTTAGTACCATTTTTTTTCAAAATGCGATTAGGTCGTCATTTGTTTGGTACACAGGAGGCACAATGGGCAAATCATCTTGATTTTTGGGATAAAGGAAAATTTAAACGAGTGCTAAAATTATTTGGATTTAACAAGATGATGTTTTATCATCCACTTTATCGTAATTTTATGCCAAATATTAAAGTGGTTTGTCAAAAAAATGATAAGACGATAAACGACAAAGAGATTATTAGAGAAATATTACAATGGTACATTTTACCACTAGAGGATAAAGAAAAATTTTTAAATAATTGGTTGAATTAATCTATGTTTGCACAATTTTTGACAGCCTTTTTTTGGGGCATTATAGTATTATTTGCATTTGTTGGTTATGGAAAATTGCTTAATATTATTTTGTTACCAAAGAAAAATTTTGATTTTGGTATGTTGGCGGCTCTAGGTTTGGTTGTGTGTATGAGTGTTGGTGGTTTTTTAAATTATTTTGAAGTTATTTCTTTGTTTTCAATAAGAATAATGATCGGTTTTGGGGTGTTATTATTTTTATTTTTTTTGTTAAGTGGTTGTAAGAGTTGGTCATTATTTTTTCACCAAGCTATTATTTTTATTAGAGGAAATAAGCTGTTTGTTTCAGCAGTGTTTTTTGTTTTTTTAATTATTTTAGTTCGTTATTGTTTTGCTGTTTCTTTTTTTGGTTTCAATGGAGCTGATGATTATCATGGTTATATGGCTTTTCCTGCGAAGATGTTGCAAACAGGTTCACTTGGTGTGGATCCTTTTAATCAGCGTCGAATAGAGTCGTCTTTGGGTGGTCAATATTTTTTACATGCTATCGTTCTCTCGGCTACGTCTTTTAAAAATTTACACCTAACAGACAATGGTTTGGGTTATTTAATTTTTATATTTTTATTGATTGGTTTTCTTAGAGAAAAAAACGTTGATAAATTCTTAGCACTTGGTGTTATTGTGTTAATGGGGGTTGTTGTTTCACCTGTTCTCAATATAACTGCTAGCTATACCGCCGCCACTGTTTTTTTTCTTTTTCTAAGATTGTCCTATCCACTTTTAGAATTCAAAAGTAACTCTTTATGGCGTAATGCTTTTTTGATCGCGTTGCCAGTGTTTGCACTTTGTGTGTTAAAATCCACATATATTATAGTTGCAGCTATATTGTTTGTTGGTTATTATTTTATTTATTTTCGACGGCTTGGAGATTGTAAAATATTAAAAAAAGAATTTATTTTATCAATTTTAGCTATTGTTTTTCTTCTTTTACCTTGGATGTTATCTATGTTAGAGTCTTCAGGAACTTTATTGTATCCAATCTTTGGTCGTGGTTATCAAGCGACTGCTTATAATACTTCTGAATATGCTATTCAACTTAATTTATATAGTTTATTTCGTCTATTTTTTGAGAGTTTTACAAGTTTGGTCACACTTTTGCCATTATTAGTAATTGCAATAATGGCATATTATATAATTGCAAGTGAAGAAAAAAAACTTTTGTGGCTTGTGTTTTTGAGTTCATTTTTTGGGGTATTAATAATAGTTTTGTTAATAGGTGGGTATAGTTTGTATTATTATAGTTTTGCTTATCTTTTCTCGAGCATATTATTTATTATAATATTGTCTATAGGTAGTAATTTGAGTTTTTATCGCTTTTCAAGTTTGTTAAATAGCCGACTAATCGGTTTGTTGTTGATTGTTTTCTTATTTAGTGCGTATTTACAGAAGGATTTGCAGGTCATACAAAATTTTAAAGACAGCATTAATATTGGCGGCGACAAATTTAGATTTGGTCTTATGAATTCAAATTTAATAAATGATGACGAACTTAAACAGTATACAGATTTACAAAATGCAGTGCCAGCCGGAGAAATAATCATTTCTAGGTTAGATAGAAATTTTTTATTCAATTTTAAAAGAAATAGAATTTATATAAACGATTCACCAGGCGGATCTAGCTTGCCGCCTGGAATTCCACTAAAGAGTGGAGGGGAAGTTATGGCTGAATATTTTTTATCACATGATATTAAATATATAGCTTATTCTTATGGAAATGAGGCAAATTTTTCTCGCGTATCTGTGTCTGGAATGTTGAAACCGCATGTAAATCCAATATTGCGCGCCATTTCAGAAAACGGTTTGGCTTTTCAGGATAACACTGTAGAATTAAGCAAGAGCAGAAAAATAATTTATGATGATGGAAAGAATTTTGTGATTGATTTGTCAATTAAAAAAAAGTAAACGACTAATAGGTTTTTTTATTAACCAATAGTATAGTGTATGAATATATTAGGTATAAGTAGTTATTCACATGAAGCCAGTGCTGCACTTTTGGTAGATGGTCAATTGATTTCCGTGGTTGAAGAAGAGCGGTTAAATCGTGAAAAACATACATGGAAATTTCCAAAGAAAGCAATCGTTGAATGTTTAAAAGAGGCTAATTTATCAATTCACGATATAGATCATTTTACTTTTTTTTGGGTACCTTCCAAAGAACTAACTGGTAATTTGATTCATTTTGTAAAATATTTTCCGGAGAGCATTAATTTATTTCGAGCAAAGTCCGGTTCGGAAGATTTGAAATTTTTAACAAGGTTAAAATTAATTTACAACTTGGGGCAAACTATTAAAAAAGAGTTTGACTTGTCTTCTGTTCCCGATATTCATTTTGTTGAGCATCATTTAGCTCATGCGGCGAGTGCTTTTTTTGTTTCTCCTTTTCAGGATGCGGCTATTTTGACAGTTGACGGTCGTGGAGAGTCTACAACAACACTTTTAGCAGTTGGACATGGAAATAAGATCGAGAAAATTAATGAAATTAAAGTTCCACATTCTTTGGGTCATTTATACGCTGCTGTTACAGATTATTTAGGATTTCGACCATTTTTTGATGAGTGGAAAGTTATGGGTATGTCAGCGTATGGTAAGAATACGTTTGTTAAAGAATTTGAAGACATGATTTTCTTGCAAAACGATGGAACTTTTGAGCTTAATTTGGAGTATTTCAAGTTTCATACTCATGGACAGTCTAGATGGGTAAGTGATTTATTTATCAAAAAATTTGGTCCTAAAAGAGCGTATACCGATTCTTATCAACCAAGACATTATGATATAGCTTATGGTTTGCAAAAAATCATAGAAAAGGCAGGAGTGAATTTAGCTAATCACCTTTATAAAATAACTCAACTTCCAAATCTTTGTATGACTGGTGGAGTTGTCTTAAATTGTTTGATGAACAAAAAAATAGTCGAAGAGACGCCATTTAAGGAATTTTTCTTTCAACCTATTGCCAATGATGCCGGGACATCATTGGGTAGCGCTCTATATTTTAATCACCAAATATTGAATCAACCTCGTAAATTTGTTTTTGATTCAGTTGGCTTGGGACCACAATTTAGTTCAAAAGAAATAGAAGACGTTTTGATTAATATGAAAGTTAATTATAAACATTGTGATAATATTGCGCGAGAGACTGCTAAATATGTAGCCGAAGGGAAAATTGTTGGATGGTTTCAAGGAAGAATGGAGGCTGGGCCACGTGCTTTAGGCTATCGAAGTATTGTTGTTTCTCCTACTGATTCGGCAATGAAAGACAAACTAAATGAGCGTGTTAAAAAACGTGAACATTTTCGTCCTTTTGCACCATCAGTTTTGGAAGAAAAAGCATCTGAATATTTTAAAATGCCAAAAGATCAAATGTCGCCGTATATGATTCTGGTTGCAGATGTTAGAGAAGATAAAAAAAATATAATCCCTGCAGTTACACATGCCGACGGCACTGCGCGCGTACAAACAGTTAGTCGAAAAAACAATCCTCGCTATTGGGATTTAATCTCTGAATTTGAAAAACTTACAGGCGTTGCCGTCGTTATTAACACGTCTTTTAATGAAAATGAACCGATTGTTTGTACTCCTCTAGACGCCGTAAATTGTTTTCTAAGAACCGAGTTCGATGTTTTGGCTATTGGTGATTATTTAGTTCAAAAATAATCATTTTATTATATTGACAAACTTTAAAATCTTAGTTAATATTATTGCATATTGTATTGTATTATGCTTAAAAATTAAAGAATTATGAAAAAAGCGATTATTAGTGGAGTGACTGGACAGGATGGTTCATATTTAGCAGAACTACTGCTTTCAAAAGGTTATGAAGTACATGGAATAATGCGTAGACTTTCTTCTTTTGCATCAGGTAGAATTGATCATCTTGTTAATTCCAATCCAAATTTTCATACATATTATGGCGATCTATGTGACGGTACTTCTATAACGGGTATTATTTCAGATATTCAGCCGGATGAATTTTATAATCTTGGGGCGATGTCTCATGTAAAAGTGTCGTTTGAAATTCCTCAATACACACTCGAAGCGAATGCGGTAGGAGTCCTTATTGTTCTTGAAGCAATTAGAAAATTTTCTCCACATACAAAATTCTATCAAGCTTCAAGTTCAGAAATGTTTGGAGTTCCTGGTGTGCCTGCGCCGTACAATGAAAACACACCTATGATACCACAAAGTCCTTATGGTGTGGCAAAATTGGCTGCTTATCATCTCACCAGACAATATCGTGAAGGGTATGGCTTGTTTGCTACTACCGGAATATTATTTAATCATGAAAGTCCAAGAAGAGGTGGTACATTTGTAACTAAAAAAATTTCTCAAGCGGTGGCGCGAATTAAAAATGGCATGCAGGATTCTTTGGTGTTGGGTAATTTGGATGCTAAACGCGATTGGGGATGGTCACCGGAGTTTGTGGAAGCAATTTACCTTATAATGCAACAGGACAAACCTGGAGTGTTTGTCGTAGCAACAGGAGAAACCCATACTATACGCGAATTTGTCGAAGAAGCATTTTCCTATGTCGGTCTCGATTCAAAAGATTACGTAAGGATAGATGATAAGTATAAAAGACCAAATGAAGTTCCGTTGCTCATCGGTGATGCCTCATCATCAAAAAAAATAGGATGGGAACCAAAAATGAAATTTCATGAGATAGTTCATGCGATGATAGATTACGATTTAAAACACTTAAATGATAACTGAGATTAAAACAGGGAATACAATATTAGCACTTGTTATTGACATTTCGTCAATTAAAGAAGGCACATTTCCTGTGACTGATTCTTCTTGGTCGTTGCAATTGCTTTTGATGAGACGAAAACGCGGTCATGTTGTTGGAAAGCACATGCATAGAAAGATCACAAAAACTTCGAATCAACCACAGGAGGCTATTGTGGTTGTGCGAGGAGCAATAGAAGCTAGTATTTTTGATAGGATGGGAAAAATTATTGCGAAAAAAAAGGTTTTAACTGGTCAATGTCTTCTGTTGGTAGATGGTGGACATGAAGTCAAGATTTTAAAAAATGCCTTGATCTATGCATTCAAAGACGGGCCATATGTAGAAGATAAAATATTTTTATGAACGTTACACAATGTCATTTATGCGCTTCAAAAAATCTCACAAAAGTACTTGATTTGGGATTTCATCCGCTGGCAGATTTTTTTGTAAAGGAGGATCAACTTCATGAGCCAGAAATGCGTTACCCACTTTCCGTTCTTCTCTGTCAAGACTGCGGTCACGGTATGAATAGTTTTGTTGTGCCAGCAGAAGTTCGTTATCAAAAAAATGATTATAGCTACGATTCCGGTAACTCAAAAATATCCGTTCAGCATTTCACAGATATGGCAGATGAAGTTGTGAAACAAACTAATTCTAAAAAAGGTGATCTTGTGATTGATATAGGTAGTAATATTGGGACACTTTTAAATGCGTTTAAAAATCTCGGATTAGAGATACAAGGAGTCGATCCGTCACATAACATTGCCGAGCTCGCTCAAAAAAATGGTATCCCAACCATCAATGATTTTTTTAATGTTTCTTCATCCAATGAAATATTAAAAAGAGGAAAAGCAAAAATTATTACTATTACCAATGCTTTTAATCATGTTTCTCAACTTGATGAATTTATGAAATGCGTTGTGTCGATTTTGGATAAAGATGGAACTTTTATAATTGAACTTCCATATTTTTTAGAAATTATACGTAAAAAACATTTTGATGTGGTATATCTGGAACACGTGTCCTATGTTGCCATAAAGCCGCTCGTGCCTTATTTTAAAAAATTTGGTCTTTCGATTACTCATGTTGAGGAAAATGATTACATGAGTGGTTCGATAAGAATTTTTGTTGGGTACGGACAAGAGAGTGGTTTGGTAGAAAAACAAATTCTTTTGGAAGAAAAGTATGGCCTATATGATGTGTTAAACTGGAACAAATTTAGTGAAAATATTAGGAATTGTAAAATTAATTTATTAAATGAATTAGTAAAAGCCCGTATTAGTGGGGGAAAAATAGTTGCGATTGGTGCTGCTGCAAAAGGCAATACTCTTTTGAATTATTGCGGAGTCGATACTACTCTTATTGATTTTGCGACAGATTCATCGCCCCTCAAAATCGGTAAATACACTCCAGGATCTCATATTCCTATTGTTTCTGATGATTCTATTGATGGTAACATTACTCACGCTTTAATTCTTGCATGGAATATCGCTGATTATTTAAAGGGGAAAATTTCACCGAAATATCCTCACATTAAATTTATCACTCCTCATGTTTTGTAACTATTAAATTAATTACTCAAATCATATGAAAAGAGAAAAAAGAAAAGTAGATTTCAAGGACAAGCGTGGTACTATTATGGATATCTTTGTAAAAGAGCCTTATGAACATTGTGTCATTATCTATTCAAACAAAGGGGCGGTTCGCGGTAGTCATTTTCATAAGCACTCGGAGCAATCAGACTTTATGCTTTTCGGCAAAATGATGGCTTATACCAGAAAACAAGGAAGCAATAAAATAGATAAATTTGTCATTTCTCCAAACGATTTTACCACTTGGGAAAAAGGGGAGGCACATGAATTTATTGCTCTTGAAAAGTGTGCTTTCTTAAGCTTTGTAAACGGCCCCCGCGGAGGTGATCAATACGAAAGCGATACATATCGTCTTAAAATTCCTCTTCACGAACAGCTGAAAAAAAAGATAACTGATTGGACTTTATTGGAAGCTGGAAAGTTTAGCCAAATAGTTTTAAAATAATTATGCAATCAGTAGCCGTAATAGGTTCAAAAGGGTATGTTGGAAGTGTAATCTATCAAGAATTGTTGCATTCCTCAAAATACACCGTTATTGGAGTTACGCGTGAGAATTATTCTGTTGTAAAAAAACAAAATTTTGACATAATTATTAATTGTGCGATGCCATCTGCTCGTTTTTGGGCAAAGAATAATCCGGAAAAAGATTTTGTTGAGACTGTAAAAAAAACCTCTGACTTACTATATGAATGGAATTTTAAAAAGTTTGTACAAGTAAGCAGTGTCTCGGCTCGTTGTCAACTCGATACAGTTTACGGAAGGCACAAGGCGGCGGCGGAGTCCATCTGTAATTTTGATGATAATTTAATTGTTCGTCTAGGTGCGCTCTATGGAGAAAATATGAAAAAAGGTGTGCTTGTTGATATGTTAGAAGGAAAAAAGGTTTTTGTGAATAAGAAGAGTCGGTATTCTTTTATTTCAGTGTTATTTTGTGCGTCTTGGATAGTCTCAAACTTAGATCGTCATGGTATTGTCGAGTTAGGGGGGAGAAACGCTGTGACTCTGGAATATGTCGCTAAACACATAAAAGCGAATGTAAAATTTGAGGGCGAAATAAATCATCAAGATATTGAAAATTCAGACAATGATCTTCCTGAATCTGAATGTGTGATTAATTTTATTAATAAATAAAATTAATTATAAATATTATGATCATAGTTAATATAAAATGTGGATTGGGTAACCAGATGTTTCAATATGCACTTGGTAAGCGTTTGTCTTTGGATTGGAAAGATGAGTTAAAAGTGGATTTATCTTGGTTTAAAAATATAAAAGCTGGTGACATACCAAGAGATTTAGAAATTAATAGTTTTAATGTTGTTTTAAAAGAAGCTGATGAACAAGAAATCTCTCGATCTATGCCGTCTATTTTTTATAGAATGATCGATAAAATTCGCGGACGTTTAAATAGAAATCATTTTTATCATTTTTATTTTCAATTGTTAAAAAAGAAAAAAAATGTATATTTAGATGGTTACTATCAAAATTATCGTTATTTTGATTCGATAAGAAGCGTACTCTTAAAAGAGTTCGTTTTGAAGCCTGGTTATAACCAAGAAGTAGATAATGTAAAAAGTGAAATTGAAATAGCGGGTGAGTCTGTAGCAATTCATATTCGTCGTGGTGATTTTGCTACTATCCGCAAAGGTTATAATGGCCTTTGTGATTTGGTTTATTATCAAAAAGCGCTAAACATTATAAAAGAAAAATATCCAAACGTAAAGATATTTATATTTTCAGATGATATAGAGTGGGCAAAGGAAAATTTGAAATTTTCTAATCCGACGGTCTTTGTTTCTCGACCTATTCTAAAGCCGGCAGAGGAATTATTTTTAATGAGTTTTTGTAAACATCAGATTATTGCTAATAGTACTTTTAGTTGGTGGGCGGCATGGCTAAATCAAAATCCTAAAAAAATTGTTGTGTCTCCTAGTGTTTGGTTAGTGGCTCAAGATATAGATAATGATTATTTGTTGCCATCGAATTGGATAAGGCTGTAAAATAGTATTGTTGTAAACAAAAAGTTATGCCCAAAATTAGTGTGGCCGTCATCACTTACAATCGAGCTTCGTATATTTGTGCTGCATTAGCAAGTGTTGTTTGCCAAACTAATTCTGACTGGGAACTAATAATTATTGATGACGCTTCAACTGATAGCACGAAGTTGGAGATTGATAATTGTGCGAAGGGCGATCAGAGGATTAAGTATATTAAAAATTATAAAAATCTTGGGATTAGTGAGTCGCGTAATAAAGCGTTGCAAATCGCGAGTGGAAAATACATTGCAATTTTGGATAGTGATGATATTTGGGCGGATGAAGAAAAACTTCAAAAACAATACGATTTTCTGGAAAAAAATGAAGAGTATGTGCTAGTCGGAGGGGGCGTGATTGAAATAAATGCAACGGGACAAGAGGTAAATCGTTATAAGAACCCAACTACGGATGTATCTATTAGAAAAGGTATTTTACTGCGTAATCCGTTTATAAATTCTTCAGTGATGTACAAAAGAGATGAGGCTTTAAAATGTGGTGGATATCAAAAATATACAGTTGGTGAGGATTATGATCTTTTTCTTAAAATGGGACAAATGGGGAAAATGTTTAACTTGAGCGATTACCTAGTTAAATACAGGAAACATGATTCTGGTATTACTTGGTCCAAACGTATTCTTGCAGCACAAGATCATTTGAGTATAATTTTCAAATTTAAATATACATATCCAGACTATTTTTTTGCACTAGTCAAGGGTTATATGAGGCTTTTTTTGGCTAAATTTTTGATGTTGAAGCAATCGTAGTTAACATGAAAATATTATATTTAATAACTAAATCAGAAATTGGCGGTGCTCAAACACATGTGGCACAATTGGTTAATTTTTTTGTTGAAAATAATCACGAAGTTGCCGTGATGAGCATGCCAGGTGGGTGGCTAGAGAATGAGACAAAGAATAGTGGTGCAAAATTTTTTTCTAATAATTATTTCTCTAACAATTTAAATCCAATTAGATTTTTTCTAGCGATTAAGATTGTTCAAAAATTAGTCGGTGAGTTTAAACCAGATTTGGTGGCTTGTCATAGTACAGCGGCTGGTTTTATTGGAAGAATTGCAATTTGGAATAGTATTCCGACAATTTACACTGCACATGGCTGGTCTTTTGAACCAGGAACACCATTTTGGAGAAGATTTCCAGCTGTTATTGTTGAAAAGATGGCAGCTCATTTTTGTAAAAAAATTATATGTGTTTCAAAATATACACGTGACATGGGTTTAAGATACAAAATAGCCGAACAAGGAAAAATGGTGATGGTTTATAATGGTGTTGAAAATCCAATAACGGCTGGTGTGAAAGTTAACAACAGGATCAAAATAATTTCCGTTGGCAGATTGTCGAAACAAAAAAATCCCGAATTATTAATTAAAGTTACGACCAACTTGCCGAACGACCTAATAAATAGAATAGAGGTGCTGTTAGTTGGCAATGGACCTAAATTAGGCATGGTTCACAAATTGGTTGAACAAAATAAAAGCTTGTTAATCAGGGTTTTGCCAAGCGCAACTCGAGATGATATAAAAAAACTGCTACAAAAATCAGACATATTTGTACTTTCTACCAATTGGGAGGGGCTTCCATATTCAATTTTAGAAGCTATGAGTGTTGGTCTACCTGTAATTGCCACCGATGTTGGCGGCATAAGTGAATTAGTAGACAGTAGTTGTGGTTTTTTGATAAAACGTGATGATGGTCTGGCGTTGCAAAGAGCATTGTCTAGTTTGATTATGGATAATAATTTGAGATTTAAAATGGGTGAAAATGCTAAAAAAATTATTAAAAATAGATTTTCTATAAATCAAATGCTGCTAGAAACAGAAAAAGTATACAACACAGTACTGAATAATAACTTATGAAATTACTCTACCTCGGTGCCGGTTTTGTCGGCACATGTTCCGCAGCAGTAATGGCCAACAGCGGTCATAATATTTTGATTTATGATATTGATCAAACAAAAATAAAAATGCTTGGTTCCGGTGATCGTGATTTGATCCAGAATTGTCTGTTTGAAGATGGACTAGGTGACTTGCTGGTTCAAAATAAAGACCAAATTAAATTTTCTTTTGAATATGGTGATATTGTAAAATACTTGGATGACACGGATGCAGTGTTTATGTGTTTGCCTACACCAGAAAAAAAAGATTCTCAAGGAGAGTCTGATTTATCATATTATTATTTTGCCGCCGAAGAATTGGCTAAAAATTTAGCCAAAAGAAATGGTGGGGCGCAAAATAAATATATAGTGATAATTAATAAAAGTACTGTACCGATTGAAATGATTGATGAGACTAATAAAATAATGATAAAACATGGTGTCAAAAATTTTGGTTTAGCTTCTAATCCGGAATTCTTAGTAGAAGGAAAAGCGATTTACGGCTCGCTAAAACCGGATCGAATTGTGGTTGGCGCTTGGACAGAAACAGATTTTAAAATTATTCGCAATATCTATCAGCGATTTTATAATTCACCAACGGTAAAATACATCGAGGTAAATCCAAAAGAAGCCGCCGCTGGAAAATTATTGGCCAATTATTATTTGTTTAGTAAATTGGCAATTTGTTATGATGTGATCGGTCGCACTTGTGAAACTTTTGACAATCTACAATTTGAAAATTTAAGAAAAATTATTAGTACCGATCTTCGTTTGGGTAGTTGGGGATTGTTTGATAGCTTTTTTGCTGGTGGCAGTTGTTTTATTAAAGACACTGCTTCTTTGGCCTATCAATTGGAGAAAAAAGGTGCCGACGTATCTTATATTAAGGAAAGTTTGCGTATAAATAATTTCCAATGTGATAATTTCTATAATCGCGCTAGTAGTGAAGCTAAATTTAGTTTCAAAAATAAAGTGGTGGCGATTTTTGGGGTGGCTTTTAAAAGAGATACCAATGACGTGCGTAATTCTGGGGCGATAGAAATTGTAAATAAATTGTTAGAGGATGGAGTGAAGGGGATAAAAATTTATGATCCGGCCGCCATGGAGATGATTAAAAAAGTTTTTGATCCAGACAAAGATGTGCGTTATAAAATAATTAGTTATTTTAATTCCGAAAAAGAAGCATTATCTGATACCGATGTCTGTATGATTCTCACTGATTGGCCTAAATTTCGCGAGGCAGGGGATATTATTAAACAAGTATGTCCAGCCCCATATTTAATAATGGATGGCCGCCGTATGTTATCCGCTCAATTTGATGAATTACAAAATTTAGGTTATGATATTATTGCGGTTGGTAGTCCGTTTTTAAAAGGAAAAAAATGAGAAATTGTTTAAGTTAAGATTTAAAAATTATGAAATGTTTAGTTACCGGTGGCGCCGGATTTATCGGCTCACATCTTACTGACAAATTAATCGAGCTTGGTCACCAGGTGGTGGTGATAGATAATTTGATGCTCGGCAAAAAAGAATTTATAAATAAAAAAGCCAAATTTGTTAAAGCAGATATTCGGGATTTTAAAAAAATTAAAAAACATTTTGTTGGTGTGGATGTAGTTTTTCATCTGGCGGCTGATCCACGTTTACCGGTTTCAATTGAGGATCCAATTGCTACTCATGAAATAAATGTTACGGGTACAATAAATGTTTTGGAAGCGGCTAGACAGGCAAAAGTGAAAAAAGTTATTTTTTCTTCATCTTGCGCGGCCTATGGAGAACAGACAGTGCCAATCACGGAGGATGTAGAAATGTCGCCACTTAGTCCGTATGGTTTGCACAAATTGATGGGTGAACAGTATTGTCGACTCTATTCGAGTTTGTTTGGTGTCGAGACGGTGTGTTTGCGTTATTTTAATGTATTTGGTCCGCGTAAATTGGCGACAGGTTCATATCCGATGGTTATTCCAGTTTTTTTAGATCAGAAGAAAAAAGGTCAATTACTCACAATTGTTGGTGATGGCACTTCTACTCGCGACTATGTACATGTCCAGGACGTTGTACGAGCCAATATTTTGGCTTGGGAGTCATCAGTTGGTGATGGAATGAGTATTAACATCGGTTCTGACAAACAAAGCAGTGTCAATGAAATAGCCGATCTAATTGGCGGTGATAAGAAAAATATTCCAGAGCGAAAAGGAGAGATGAAAAATATTCAAGCAGATATTACACGTGCTAAAAAATTATTAAAATGGTCACCAAAAATTACTTTGCAAGAAGGTTTAAAAGAGCTAAAACAAGCGTGGAAAGTAGAATAAAAAAAGTTATCCACAGGACGGATTAGAAATTAAAATAAAGTTGTGTTATAATGGTTTCAGCAATGAATAAAGGAGGGGGAATGAAATCTCGGCTAGGGAAACCTTAACCGAGATTTTTTTAAAAAATTATTTTATTTTTTAACTCACGTAAAACTATGCGTAATAAAATTGCGATGTGGTTGGTGGTGGTATTTTTGGCTTTAGCGTCTATTTTTGGCGCTTATAGTTGGTTTTTAGACAAACAGGCAAGAGTTTTATCCGGTACCGCAAGGCCGGATTTTCCGTTTTCGGATTATAGTCGCACGGAATTGGAAAAGTTGTATCCACAAGATCCGGAAAATTTGGCGGTGACTATTCAGACGCCAGAAGAAACTCATGCGAAATTTTTGGCAGCTTTGAAAAAAGAAGATTTTGATGAGGCGGTGAATTGTTGTTTCCGGGAGGGGGATAGGGTGAGGATGAAGGAATTTTTATTGGGTGTTAAGGGGAAGGGAATGTTGCCTGTGATGATGAATGATATAAAAGAAATTCGTAAAGATAAAGATACTGAAAATAGTTGGGAGGTAATTTATATTTTTAGTGGGACACAAGGAAAAGAAAAAATAGCAAATTTTATGATATTTACAAAAACCACCGCCGGAATTTGGTACATTAAATCACTATAATTATTTTATAAATTATTTGTTATAAAAAATAATATAAATATATGAAAAAAGGGGGGAACAAATTTTGTAAATTTTTTAGTTTTGTTATTATTGTAATTATTTTAAACTTGGCGCTAGTGCGTCAAGTTTTTTGTTATGATACTAATATCGCCCATCCTGGAATTGCTGAATTGGCCGTAAAACAATATAATAAAAATAGTAGTCAAAAAATTTCACTTGAACAACTTGGTTGGATAAAATATGGCGCCGTCAATGAAGATGAACCGACGCGGTGGTTGAATCATTTTTATGATCCGATATACAATCGTGGTTTATATTTTGGAAAACAACATGATTCGGCGAAAGTGTGGGCTAAAAATCCAAGCGGGCAAACTAAATTTTCACAAGGTGATAATAGTTGGCAGAGAGCGATCAATGATTTTCGTAAAGGCAATGAAGAGCTGGCATTCAAAGGGCTTGGTCACAATATTCATTTGGTATCAGATATGTTGGTGCCAGCCCATACGCGTGATAGTATCCATGCGGTACCGCCAGATTCTTATGAACAATATGTAAAAAATAATTGGGATACCGTTATCGACGGTCTTAAAGTGGAAATTGTTAATAAAAATAGTCTAGAAGAAATTTTTGATGAAGCAGCAAAATACTCAAATGGCAATTTTTATAGTGATAAAACTATTGAAATTAGTAGATATAAAATCAACAATGTCGATAAGTTTTTAAAAGTTGACGCAAAAGATCACAAAATTCAGTTGGCTCAAATTAATAGTAAAGATGGAATAATAAATTTGTATGCTATGGATGGTGCTGATTGGAAGAAAGACAAACAAAAAATTATTAACAATAATTTGGTTCTTTCAAATATTTCCTCCCACCTCCTCCCCAAAGCCGTCGGCTACAGTGCCAACACCATAAAATTATTCCTCGCTGAAACTCAAAAAATCGAAAAAGAAAAAATTCCATTTTTTAGAGTTGGTCTTGGCGGTTTGGTAAATAATGGCGTTGGAAAAATAATTTCAGCAGCGGAAAATATTTATGATTATGCTCGTTCTCAAACCCCTAATGATCAAATTGCCTCTGGACAAAATACTGATAATTCAGCGGCTAATAATAATCTGAATAATAATACGATATTGGTGAGTAAAGAAATAGTTCCAGTTGTAAAACCAATTGTTGTTTTAAAAAAACCAGTCGTTCAATCACAAAATCCAATTATCGTCTTATTAGCACCAAATCAATCGTCAAATTTAACAACACCAAATGTAGTTACGAATAATCCAAATAAAAATAATTCCGTCACAGCGCCAAAATATTATTCTGGTGGTAGTGGCGGTGGGGGTGGATCCAGCGCACCAATCATCCCGGTTGTAAAACCACTTTTTAATAATATAATTTTTTCCACCACATCATCGACTGAAACAAATTACATAAACAATTCGACTTCAACTTTAATATCGACAACAACTATTTCTCAAACTACTTCAACCACCGATTTAACTTCTTCGACTTCAGGTATAATAATCTCCACCACCACTTTCACTTCAAACACAACGTCTACTCCGACCACCACTTCAAACACTACGTCTTCTGCTTCCACTAACTTCCCAACATCTACGGTCAACATAACTTCGTCTACTCCAGATATCACCACCTCAACCGCAATCACATCCACAACAGTTAACATTTCCACAACAACAATTTCAAATACTTCGACAATCTCTATCACCTCCACTACCTCCACAGTTGTTTCTTCCACTGTCGTCACTTCCACAATTGTCACCTCAACTCCAGCTCCAGTCCCACCAGTCCCAGACGTAGTAATCAACGAAATTGCTTGGGCCGGTACTTCTGCCGCTACCGATCAAGATGAATATATCGAACTTTTTAATAATACTAACCAAGACATTAGTTTATTTTCTGCTACCAACACTGCCAAATGGTGGAAATTAATGATTGGAGACAAAGAAATTAGTATTAGCAAAATCATTAATGGAATTATTCCAAAAAATGGCTATTATTTATTCGAACGCACTGACGATCGCACTGTCAATGAAATTCCAGCGGATATTATTTATTCTGGCGTGATGAAAAATAGTGGCGAACGTTTACGTTTATTGGATGGGAACAGTCAGCTCGTAGATGAAGTAAATTGCAGCAGCACTTCTTGGTTTGCCGGTTCTTCTACAACTTATGCTTCAATGGAAAAAATAAATTCGCAATTTTCCGGAAACACGTCTACTAATTGGCAGACAAACAAAGGTCCGAGATTTGAAGGAAAAGTTGATGGTGGCGGTGATGTTATTCCACTCAACGGTTCGCCAAAACAATCCAATTTTGGTTCGATTGTGCTCAAGTCTACCCAAACAGAAAATAATCGCACTTTGTCAAAAAGTGACTATCCTTATATTTTAACTTATTATGAAATTCCGATTGGCAAAACTTTTAATATTGATCCTGGTGTGGTGATAAAAACTTATTATCCAGATTCTAAAATTGATGTTAAAGGAAAATTAAATATTAACGGGGCTAGTAATAGTAAAGTGATAATGACTTCTGGCAGAGATGCCAATTTTGAAGATGAAAAAAATAAAGTTATTATTGGTACTCTCACTGGAAATCCTCAAGCGAAAGATTGGCAAGGGTTTCAAATGTATACTAGTTCAACTGCCAATTTATTTGGCTTGGATTTACGCTATGCCGGAAAAACATTTAGGGCGCCAAATGCGAATATGTGGGATTTAAAGGTGTCTCAAGCAATACGAAGTGATAGCGCAACCATAAATATTAATAATTCTATTTTTAGTGACGATGGTGACTCCAATATTTATCTGTCGAAATCAACTTCAACAATAAAAAATTCAGACTTTAAAAATGGTCTATTGGCAATAGAAAATTTTGATGGTAGCCTAGAATTAGAAAATATTAATTTAAATAATTTTACTAATTCCAACGGCTCAATTTATATTAAAAATATTTGGCCAAAAATGTCACAAATAAATTTTGTTAGTAATACAGCTAATAATATCGTGATTGATCAGACAGTTATTTCTTCCAACTTAATTGTTAATAAAGACGTTCCAATAGCGTGGCAAAATATTACCATTGCGCCAAATGTGGTAGTGGATGTTTCAGCTGGTACAAATATTAAGATGCCGGAATACTCGTATCTGTTTGTCAAAGGCATCTTAAATTTAAACGGTACAGAAAGCGAATCGGTGACAATAACTCCGCTTCAACAATTAACAAATTATTATTGGAGTAGGATTATTTTTGATGGCGGCAAGGGAAATTGGCAAAATGCCGATATCTCTGGCGGCCGCGGTTCAAATTTTAATGATGGTTATCAGGGGATGGTGACGGTAAAAAATGGTGAGTTGAATATGCAAAATTGTCAGCTACTTGGCAGCCGCGCCCCCGGCAATACTTTGGAAATAAATAGCTCAACTGTTGCTATAAATAATAGCGCGATTGGCTACATTGGATCAAAACCAAATTTTACTAACACTAATGGAATAAAAATTAACAGCGGGGAATTAATGTTAAACAATACTAATTTAATGAATTTGGATATCGGTATTTTGTCTGAAAGTCCCGCCCCTTATCCAAAATTAATTCTTAACAATATGGATTCAAGAAATTTTATGAATGTTGGTATATATTGGAATCCAATTTTGTGGATTCCAAAGTTTTAAATATATCATATCTGTTTAAAAACAAAAACGCCCATCAAAATTTGGTGGGCGTTTTTAAAATATAATTTTATTTTGTTACTTGTTCGACTACACTTACAAATTGAGCAGATTTTAGTTTTCCATCAAAACGACGACGTTTGTGACTGGAAAATTTTACTTTACCGGCAACATGGGCAAACAAGGTATCATCTCCACCGCGCAAAACATTTTTGCCAGCGTTGATTTTTGTGCCACGTTGTTTTACGATAATCATCCCAGCTTTGATAATTTCTCCGTCATGTTTTTTTACTCCTAGGCGTTTCGCGACGGAATCTCGGCCTAGGTGGGTAGAGCCACCCGCTTTCTTATGTGACATAATTGATTATTTAAATGGTAAAAAGTGAGTTCATTGTATTCTAATTTGGCTAACTTGTCAAGGGCTTTTAGACATGCTAAAATATCAATGTTTATGTTTAACTTTCCTAAAGTTTATTGGAAGGATCGTTGGGTTTGGCTACCAGCGGTTTTTTTGCTGTTATTTCAGCTATTTATGTGGGTTTATGGCGCCTTTTATGTCCGTCCGACCACTGAACAAGTTTTTTTGCATTATAATGTAGTTTTTGGTGTAGATCTTATCGGGGAGTGGTGGAAAGTACTATCAATACCATTTGGTGGTTTTATTATATTTTTATTAAATTTTGCTTTGTCTTGGTATTGTTATAGTGAAGATAAAATTCTATCTCGTTTTCTCACTTTTGTAGCCGCTCTCCTCAATTTATTTTTGGCCATCGCTTTTTACTTGGTAGTCGGATTAAATATTTGATATGGCACGAATCAAAAGCACAATTGATCGTGTTTATTTGCTTTATGTTGCGATACTTATGGTTTTTGGTTTAGCGGCGTTGACTTCAGCCAGTGGTCCGTTGGCTTATGGTAAATTTCACGATTCTCTTTTTTTTGTTAAACGCCAAATTATTTTTGGATTATTACCCGGTTTAGTACTGGGTTATTTTTTAATAAAATTAAATTATGAAAAATGGCGTAAATTAAGTTGGTTTCCATATTTTGCGGTAATAGTTTTGTTAGTTTTGGTATTAGTACCAGGTTTTGGCGAAGTGATCAATGGCGCGCGGAGTTGGATTAATATTTTTGGTTTTAATTTTCAACCATCAGAAGTTGCCAAATTAGCTTTGATAATTTTTGCTGCTTATTTGTTATCTGATCGTAAACGTGATTTACAAAATTGGCAGATGGGTTTGTTGCCAATTTTAACTTTGCTGGCGCCGATAATAGTTTTGGTGGCGGTTCAACCGGATGTTGGTACCTTGTCTATTATGTTAGTAATATTATTTATGATGTTGTTTGAGGCGCATGTACCAAAAAAATTTTTAATGATCATTGGGATGCTTGCTATAATTGCTTTTATCTTTATGATATTTTTAAAACCATATCGCATGCAACGTATTACTATTTTTATGCATCCTGAATTAGATCCTCAAGGGATTGGCTATCAAATTAATCAGGCATTTTTGGCAGTTGGCTCTGGTGGTTTCTGGGGGTTGGGAGTTGGACAATCGCGTCAGAAATTTCAATATTTGCCGGAAGTGAATTCTGATTCTATTTTTGCGGTGATTGCCGAGGAAACTGGTTTTCTTATCTCTGCTGGTTTAATAGTGCTGATACTGTTGATCTGTTTGCGTGGTTTGAAAATTGCCAAAAATACAAAAAACGAGCATGGCCGGCTGATTGTGGTTGGGGTTGTAGTTTGGTTGGTATGGCAATCTTTTTTGAATATCGGGGCGATGGTGGGGGCGCTACCTCTTACTGGTGTGCCGTTGCCATTTGTTTCTCATGGCGGTTCAGCTTTGATGGCAGAGTTAGCGGCGGTGGCTTTGGTTTTGAATATTAGTAGGCAAGAAGTTTAATTATTTTCTTTTTAATATGAAATTATTAGTTTGTGGCGGAGCGGGATTCATTGGTTCAAATTTTATTCATTATTATTTAAAAAAATACTCTGATCGTGAAGTGATAAATTTTGATAAATTAACTTATGCTGGTAATCTGGATAATTTAAAAGATTTAGAAAATAATCCACGCTACCAGTTTGTACAGGGAGATATTATTGATTTAGAAAAAATAAATGAAACTATTAAAAAATACAACATTACTCATCTGATAAATTTTGCGGCCGAGACGCATGTTGATCGCTCGATTCATGGTGGTTGTAAAGATTTTGTTTTGACCAATACTTTGGGGGTGCAGATGTTGCTCGATGCGGTGCGAATAAATAATTTGGAAAAAATGGTCAATGTTTCGACCGATGAAGTTTATGGAGCGTTACATCTCGATAGTCCAGATAAATTTTCTGAGAGTACACCTATTAATCCCAATATGCCATATGCGGCTGCTAAAGCTGGTGGTGATCTGATGTGTCATGCGTATTTTGTCACACACAAAGTTCCGGTAGTGGTGACACACTGTTCCAATAATTATGGTTCATATCAGTATCCAGAAAAATTGATCCCATTTTTTGTGATGCGTCTGATGAAAAACGAAAAAGTGCCAATGTATGGCGATGGTTTGTATGTACGTGATTGGATTCATGTCGATGATCATGCGAGTGCTTTGGACTTGCTGCTTGAAAAAGGGGAAGCCGGTGGAGTGTATAATATTGGTGTGGATAATGAACGTAGTAATATGGAAATTACTCACATGATTTTGAAGATGATGGGGAAAGATGAAAGTTTCATAGAACATGTACAGGATAGGCCAGGACACGATCGTCGTTATGCTATTGATGCTACCAAAATATTGTCTCTGGGGTGGAGACCGGATTATGGTAGAGAAAAATTTGAGCAGGGTTTGAAGGAGACGGTGGATTGGTATTTATCTCATTTGGAATGGGTGGAGAAGATTTGGGCAAAAAAAAATAGTATAAATAATCATATTAAATAATATGGAATTAAACTTTAAACAGTTTAAATTAAAAACTTTTACGAACACTGGTGTGGCTTTGACGCCAGTGGAATTAAAGGATTATATAAATTGGGATGTTAAGCGGATTTATTTTATTACGGATTTTTCTAAGCCGACTGGTCAACATTGTCATAAAGTAGAAAAAGAATTATTTATTTGTCAGCGTGGTGTGGTAACGGCGGTGATTGATCGTGGTAATGGAATGGAAGATTTGTTAATGCGTGGACAAGAAGATGCAATTTTGGTCGGTAGCTATATCTGGCATGGATTTAAAGATGCTTCAGATGATTGTGTATTATTAGCATTATCCTCGACAAATTATAGTCCGGATCGAAGTGACTATATTACCGATTACGATGAATATAAAAAAATATGTCAAAAGTTTTAATACTTGGCGCACAAGGAATGCTCGGTCAAGCATTGGTCAGTGAATTTTCTGCACACAAATATGAAGTAGTAGGTTGGGACAAAGAAGAATTGGATATTACGGATTTTATTGTCACCGCTTCAAAAATTTCTGATTTGCATCCGGACATTGTGATCAATGCGGTGGCGTATAATGCGGTAGATAAAATCGAGGAAGATGAGATTGTGTTTGAATTGGCAAAAAAAATAAATAGTGAAGCGGTTGGGAATTTGGCCGGCATTTGTAGAGAGATGAATGCTGTTTTTGTTCATTATTCTTCGGACTATGTTTTTAAAGGTGATAATAAAAAAGGATATAAAGAAGATGACGAAACAGATCCAGTAAATAAATATGGAGAAACAAAAGAGATTGCGGAAAAAGAAATTTTGAATATCGGAGGAAAGTTTTATATAATTAGATTATCCAAATTATTTGGAAAAGCGGCTGTTAGTGAAGTGGCAAAAAAAAGTTTTGTTGATACAATGATTTGGTTGGCGACTGAAGGCGGCAAAACACATTTGGATATAGTGGATGAAGAAAATGGCTGTATTACCTATGCACCGGATCTAGCCAGAATTACACGCAGTATCATCGAGGATGAAAGGCCATTTGGAATTTTTCATGGTAGTAATAGTGGGGTGTGTAGTTGGTATCGGTGGGCCAAAGAAATTTTTAGAATAAAAAAAATTTTTATCGATATCACGCCAGTCTCCAGTGATAAGTTTCCACGTCCGGCCAAGCGGCCGATGTATTCGGAACTATTAAATACCAAGTTGCCCACTCAACGTGATTGGAAAATTGTTTTAAATGAATATTTATCTAAATAAATAATTTTATGTCAAAAAACATTCTAAATAGTATTGAAGAAATAAAAAAATTGGATTCCAAAAATATGTTGGGCAGTTTGGAATTATTATCAGAACAAGTTGGCGAAGTTTGGAATTGCGCAAAAAATTTAAAAATTCCTGCCAATTATAAAAATGTAAAAAATATTGTAGTGTTGGGAATGGGCGGATCGACTCTAGGCGCTCATATTATCAAGTCAGTTTTTTTTAATGAATTAAAAGCGCCGTTGGAAATTATTAATGGTTATCATGTGCCGGCTTATGTTGATAAAAATAGTTTTGTGGTGGTATCTAGTTATTCCGGTACTACCGAGGAGCCGGTTTATGCGATGAAAGAAGCGATGAAAAGAAAAGCCAAACTAGCAACAATTTCTTCTGGTGGAGATTTGGCAAAAATAAGTCAAGCACGTAAAATTCCAGGTTTAATTTTTTCTACCAATAATAATCCTTGTGGATCACCACGAATGGGACTCGGATATTCGATTGTTGGTCAGATGATATTGTTTGCTAAAGCTGGGTTGATAAAATTAACGGAAAAAGATGTGCGTAAAGTTTTGTTGACTGTTAAAAAATATAATGATTTGTTTGGGGTTAGTAATCAAGTGGAAAATCCAGCTAAACAGTTGGCTCAAAATTTAAAAGATAGGAGTGTTTGGTATGTCGCCGCTGAACATTTGTCTGGCAATGCTCATGCGGCCGCCAATCAGATGAATGAAAATGACAAACGATTTGCCGGATATTATTTAATTCCAGAATTGAATCACCACTTGATGGAAGGAATGTTTTATCCAAAAAGTAATCCGGAAAATATTGGGTTTATTCTATTTGAGTCAGCCCTATATGATCAGCGCATTCAAAAACGTTTTGAAATCACTAAACAGGTTTTGGATAAAAACAAGATCAAACATTGGTCATATATTGCTCAAGAAAAAGACAAGATTGGTCAGGCTTGTGAGTTGTTGGTTTTGGGAAGTTATATTAGTTATTATGGAGCGTTGCTTGAGGGAATAGATCCAACTGCCATTCCGTTTGTGGATTTTTTTAAGGAACAACTGAAAAAATAGCTATGAATTTGTCTGTAATCACCGTTACCTGGAACTCGGCCAAATTAATTGGCGAACAGATTGAATCCGTTAAGAACGGTTGTCGTAATATTTTATTTGAAGAAATTGTTGTGGATAATGGTTCGATCGATGAAACGGTAAAAATTATTAAAGAAAAATATCCATGGGTAAAATTGATTGAAAATAAAACTAATTTAGGTTTTGGTGTGCCAAATAATATGGCTGTCAAAATAAGTACTGGTGAATTTTTGTTATTTTTAAATCCGGATATGCGTGTGGATGTGGGGAGTTTGGATAAAATGGTAGAGTGGATGAGTTCGCATACAGATGTCGGTTTGGCGAGTTGCAGGTTGATAGATGAAAACGGAATTTTAAATGCCGATGCTCAACCACGTCGGTTTCCTGGAGTGTTGGATCAGCTCGCGATAATTTTAAAACTTCCGCATTTGTTTCCGTCAATTTTAAATCACTATATGTTTAAAGGTTTTGATGCAGACAAAGAACAGGAAGTAGATTCAGTGCGTGGATCGTTTGTGATTATGCGTCGAGAAGTTTTGGAAAAGTTAGGTTGGGCATTTGACCCACGATATTTTATTTGGTTTGAAGATGTGGATATTTGTAGAGAGGTAAAACGTCTTGGATATAAAGTTGTCCATACGCCAATAATTTCTTGTGTGGATTATATTGGTCAAAGTTTTAAACAACGCACTACTCTATGGAAACAAGTAAATTTTACAAAAAGCATGCTACAATATTTTCAAAAATGGACGCCGACGTATACTTGGATCTGGATTGCAATTTTTAGACCGGTTGGAATCGTGATGGCGTGGGCGAATGATAAAATTAATAAATAATTTACCATATGTCAGATAAAAAAATCATAGTAACTGGTATGCCCGCTAGTGTTGGGATAGCTCAAGGCAAAGCCAGAATATTTTTGCCTGGAGAAAGCGCCGCTTCTTTTGAAGAGGGGGAAATTTTGGTGACTACGCTTACCGATCCAACCATGGTACAGGCCATGATTAAGGCCGCTGCTATTGTCAGTGACTTAGGTGGTATCACTTCTCATCCGGCTATTTTAAGTCGTGAGATGGGTATCCCGTGTGTGGTAAATACTAAAGAAGGCACAATCAAAATTAAAAATGGCCAGACAATTATTGTTGATGGTCAGAAAGGAGAAGTTTATGAAATGGATTAAAAATTTTGCCACAGCTTCTTTTTCCCTTTTTTCCGGTAATACCATTGATGCTTTTCAGCCTTTGGATTTTTTTCATTTTTATCCTTTGTGGTATGATTTGTGGATAGAAAGAATTGTACAGGTAATAAAAAAATTAGATTTGGAAAATAAGAATTTTGATGAGATCGAATATTTGTTGCCGACTCCTTCAAATATGCGTGCAATTTTGCAAAAGTTAATGCCCAGTTATATGGGTTTAAAGCATAAAAATATCGAGGATTGTAGAATTGTCTCCAATTTTTTTGCCCGCATGTTGATCGAAGCTTGTCCGAGTGATCCTTTTGGAGAATTTTCTAATCCTTTATATTCCGATGTTGAAGTCAAAGATATTGTTGGGAAAATAAACTGGCGCGAAGGTAATGTATTGGCGGCAAAACAAATTGGTAAACTTATTACTGTTGCTGGTTCTTTAGTGCACGGATTATATAATGATGTAGTCACCGATTTTTCTTGGGATGCTTATGGACCGTTTGCAGTTCAGGATCAATCTTTGCTTATCCGTAATTTTTCTGATCTACAACCAGAAGGGGTATGGGATAATAAATTTTTCCCAACTATTAAATCACTAAAAATTTACGGTCTGTATAAGGGTGTTGAATGGAAAATATTGTGCGTTGGTTGTCACACGGTGACTGTTAGTGGTAGTCCTATTACCGGTTTAGACCAATACTACATTGAAGCGGATGGTCAAGAAATAAATGGCGATCAAGTAGATAGGTTGATTCAGGAGCTTGCGACCAAAGCCGAAGAAATTTATTTGGAAATTAGAAAAAAGAATTTTGAAGAATTGAAAATGATGGTAGCTATACAGGAGTGTTATCAACTTAAAAAATTATTTGAAGAGGCAGAAATTGATTGGCGACCAACCGAGAGTATGATTGCCCGTTTTAGTCATCAGCCATTGTTAAGTGGTTTGTTGCCGCACGGTAAGATGATGACTAATATTGATGAATATATTAATAGTTTCGGTCTGAGAATTTTTGCCAAAGAGGTTTTGGAAGAAGAAATATAATTTATTTATGAGCGAGACAAAACCAGGCTTAGATTTTAGTCGTAGTCCTGAAGAAAAAATTGGTCGCAATACCGAGGCTAGGTTTACTTTTTTAAGACATAGTCAAAAAAGTTCGGGTAGAGTATTTTCTCCCGATGGTGGTAGTGTATCAATGGCAAATATTTCTGAAGCGGGTAAGTCGAGAGCTTTTGATTTTGGTAATGAAAATTTGACCGGTAGGAATATAAATAAAAGTTATGCTACAACTTCAGACCGAACGGTGCAATCTTTAGAGGCCGCCTTTGAAGGAGCCGGTATAGATCCACAAATTTTAAAACAAAAAGGGGAGTCTGGTGCTTTTCTTGCTTTGCCAGCATTGCCGGGTAGCGCGAGTTTTAATAAAAAGTATGATCAAATTTCCGAACCAATTCGTCAACAATATATCTCAGAACATTTTGGTAATATAAATTTTGATGACTTAACTCAGGATCAACAAGAAGAAGTCGCGGAATTTGCCGAAGAACCAGCCATAGAATGGTATCTGGCTTTTGGTGATCAGCGCCCAGATGAAGATACTCCGTCGCCTCGGGAATATGCTGCCAGTGTGGCTTTCAAGATGAATCGTTTGATCAATTTACCGGATCATATGAAAAGTGGTGCCAAAGTTGATTTGGTTAGTGCTGGTCACAAGACATCGACTGAAGCTTTTTTAAAGTATGTTCTTGAAAGAGAGATTGGTGGTGAGAAAGTAGTTGGCTTTAACTCTTTGGCAGAGATAGGTGGTAGTCTAAAAATTTTGGATAGTTGGGATTTAAAGGTGCTTATTGATTCTCAGGGTAAAAAAATAGTAAAACTAGTTTTGCATCGTGAAAGTGGTAAACAAGAAGAGTATGATGTTAATTTGGAGTCGGTACGTGAACTCGCACAAGAATATATGCAAGTCAGCGGTCGTGAAGCATTAAAAATTGACGGTCTTGATATTTAAGATTTAGAATTGCTATTTAAGTTAATATGAAATTATCCGTACATCTAGTAGTCTGGAACGGTGCAAAATATATTCCGCACTTATTTGAATCTTTACGCAAACAAGCTTGTGAGGATTGGTTTTTATACATTGTGGATAATGATTCTAAAGATAATACAGTGGAACTGATAAAAAAAGAATTGGAAAATTTTTCTGTACCATATAAATTAGTAATAAATTCAACCAATAATGGTTTTGCTGGCGGGCACAATCAGGCATATCGCGAAAGCAATGGTGAATATTTTTTATTACTTAATCAGGATATGTACTTGCAACCAAATTGTTTACAAGATATGGTAGAATTTTTAGGTAAAAATACCGAAGTGGCATCTGTATCACCAAGATTGATGAAATGGGATTTTGCAAAAATTGCCTCAGATGGTTTGAATAAAAGTTTTAGTAATCAGATTGACGCACTTGGTTTAAAAATATTTCGTAATCGTCGTGTGATTGAACAGTACACGCAATTTGATTGGGATGAGCTAAAATCAGATCCCCGTTTTCATTGGGATGACAGCATACTACAAACATTGGAAGTGTTTGGTGCTTCTGGTGCGTTTCCGATGATGCGTCGAAGTATTATTGATAAGGTGGCTTTTATTGGTAGTCAATTTTTGGATGAGAGCTATCATGCCTACAAAGAAGATGTGGATTTGTCTTATCGTTTGCAAGAGGCTGGATTTAAATCTTTTATACTTTTAAACACTGTGGCGTATCACGACCGTTCTGGGGCGGGACCAAAAGAGATGGATGATAAGGTGGCGATAGATAATCGCAAGAAGCAGTCACCGTGGGTTCAGTATCATAGTTATAAAAACCATTTGCGTACTATTTATAAAAATGAATATTGGCAGAATCTAATCCTTGATTTTCCTTGGATTTTGTGGTATGAATTAAAGAAGTTTGTTTACCTTTTAATATTTGATCGAGTAGTTTTGAAAGGACTAAAAGAAGTTTGGCAGGGAAAATATGATTTAAAAAATAAACGAACACAAATTAATAAAATAAAAAAAACAAATTGGAAAGAAATAAGAAAATGGTGGAGTTAATATGAAAGATGTCAATCTGGTATTTCTAAATTTTTTATCTAAAGACGATATTTTACGCGCTCTTGCTTCGGTTTTGAAAGATATCGCAAATTGTCCATATGATATAAAAATTATTGTAGCGGATAATTCCCTTAATAAAGATGGTGTCAAAGAAGTGCTGGCAGAGAAGTTTCCAAATATTGAATATTTTAGTTGTGGTGATAATGTTGGCTTTGGGCGTGGATTAAATATGACGTTTGCTCAAGTTGAAGCGCGTTATTATATGACGCTCAATCCCGATACAATTATTCCAGAAAATTCACAAACAATAGAACGAATGATAAAATACATGGACGAACATCCAAAAATCGGTATGATCGGACCGAAAATTTTGAACATGGATGGTACCTTGCAATATTCTTGTTATCGTTTTGATTTTCCTTCTATTTTTATAAAACCATTAAAGCATATTAATTTTGATAAAAAATATTCTTGGGTGAAAAAATATTCTGACAGGTTGTTGATGAAAGATTTTGATCATAATGAAACACGTCCTGTCGATTGGGTAATGGGTTCAGTGATGGTGGCGCGAAAAACAGCTACTGATAAAGTTGGTTTTTTTGATGACCGCTATTTTATGTATATGGAAGATTCCGATTGGTGTCGTCGGATGTGGGAAGCTGGTTGGCCGGTCTATTATTTGGCAGATGTCCAGATCTTTCATACACACGCGCGTGACAGTGCCAAAGTACCTGGTATTTTTAAAGCATTTTTTAAAAATAAATTAGCGCGAATTCATTTTGTCAGTTGGGTAAAATATATTTGGAAATGGAAAAGTAATAATAAATATTATTCTGTTTAATATATGAATAAATTTCCAAAAGTAGCGATTGTTTATCTTTCATTTCATTGTGAACCATACATTGATGACGTAGTTTCAGCTTTAAAAAAAATGACTTATCCAAAAGATAGAGTAGAATTTGTAGTAGTGGACAATCCCCACCCAACTCATAGTTTGTCGGTTCGGTATTTGGAAGAAAATGTAATGCCGTTGTCTGGAAATGAATTACCACATATTATATTATTGCCTCAAAAAGAAAATCTTGGTTTTGCTGGTGGTAACAATGTGGGAATACAATGGGCGTTGGACAATGGATTTGATTATGTTTATTTTCACAACAATGATGGTTTTGTCGCTGCCAACTTTTTGGAACCGTTGATTGATGTGATGGAAAAAGATAAGACAGTTGGAGCAGTGCAATCACTGTTGATGCTTTATCCGGAAACAGATTTGTTGAATAGTTCTGGTAATTCTTTTCATTATTTAGGTTTGGGTTTTTGCAATAATTTACGTGTTAAAAAAGACAGTATAAAATTAGAAAAAGTTTATGAGACTTCTTATTCTAGTGGAGCGGCAGTTTTGATGAGATCTGATTTGTTGCGTCAGTATGGTTTGTGGGATCATGATTTTTTTATGTATCACGAAGATATTGAATATAGTTTTCGTTTGAAAATTGCCGGTTATAAAATAATGGTGGCCTCGGATTCTTTGTTTTATCATAAATATTCTTTTGGACGCAATCAAGTTAAATTTTATTATATCGAACGCAATCGTTTGGGGGTGATGTTGATGTTTTTTAAATGGCCAACTTTATTATTATTTCTACCAATGGGGTTAATTCTTGAGGTCGGTTTGTTGTTATTTGCCGTTAAACAAGGCTGGGTCAAAGAAAAATTAAAGGCCTATACTTATTGGCTTAAATTATCCAGTTGGAAAATATGGTTAAAGAAGCGTGTTTATATACAAAGTATTCGTAAAATATCTGACAAAGAAATGATTAAAACTTTTGTTGGTAAGGTTGAATTTAATGAAGCTAGTATTAAAAATCCGGTTCTAGATAAAATCGCTAATCCGCTTATGGATTTTTATTGGAAGGTTGTAAAGAGTATTATCATGTGGTAGTTTTTTATTTATTATGCAAAAAATAAAAAAAGCAATTTTAACCGGAGGTGGCCGAGCAACTAGATTGCGACCGGTAACTTCTACTATGAACAAACATTTGATTCCATTGGCCAATAAACCGATGATTTTTCATGCTATCGCCAAAGCAGTTGAAGCTGGAATTGAAGAAATTTTTATCAATACCAATCCGGGTGAAACTGATTTACAAAAACATATTGGTGATGGCGGACATTGGGGTATAAAAATAACATTTTTTGAACAAACAGGCGGACCGCAGGGGATTGCCCATGTGGTGAATGAGGCCAAGCGATTTATCGGCGATGATCCGTTTATGTTTTATTTATCTGATAATATTATTTTGGGTAGTATCAAGACAATGTTGAATAATTTTTCTGAAAATAAGTTTGATTGTATGTTGGCATTGTCTAAAGTGCCAGATCCAAATCGTTTTGGGGTACCGATTTTTGATGTCAACAACAATCTAATCGACGTTCATGAGAAACCTAAAAATCCTCCCAATGATTTTGCAGTAACCGGAATATATTTGTATGGTCCAAAAGTATTTTTTGAGGCTTTTAAAAAAATAAACAAAAGTGCTCGTGGCGAATATGAAATATCCGATATTCATTCTTATTTTTTAAAAAATAATTTTAAAGTTGGACATAAAGAAATTACCGGTTGGTGGAAAGATACTGGAGCGCCAACGGATTTGATTTTGGCTAATAAATTGTTGTTGGATGAAATGTCAGAAAATGAATTTAAAAACTTTGGTGAAGTGGAAAATGGCGCGCAAATTAACGGCAAAGTTAAAATTGGTGTTGGTACTACGATTGGCGTCGGTGTTAAAATTGACGGCCCAGTGATTATCGGTGAAAATTGCACTTTGCAAAATTGTAATATTTCTCCCAATGTTACTATTGGTAGCGGTAGTAGAATAGAAGGAGTAGAACTTGCCAATTCCATTATTTTATCCAATTGTCATTTGGTTTGTGATTTGAAAATTAAAGATAGTATCATAGGTGGTAATGTTCAAATAAAGAAAAAAAATACCGACGGTTTTCATCGGTTGATAGTGGGGGAGCAGACAATAATTGAGCTTTAGCGTCCTTTCATTCCGAGTACCACACTAATCGTTTTTAAAACAATCGCGATATCCAAAAGTAGGTCGCGATTTTTTATATAATATAAATCATATTCTAGTTTTCCAAGATTTTCATCTAATGTGCCGTAGTAGTCGCGCTGTAATTGTGCCCAACCAGTCAATCCAGGTTTTACCAAATGGCGTAGCGCATAAAATGGCATTAATTTTGTGAGTTGATTTACAAACTCTGGACGCTCTGGTCTTGGCCCAATCAGACCCATTTCATTCTTAAAAATATTGATAAATTGAGGAATTTCATCAAGACGAGTAGCGCGTAAAAATCTGCCAACTTTTGTGATGCGATTATCTTTTAGAGTAGAGTATTGTGGGCCTTTTGTTTCGGCGCTACCGTCAGCTCTTAAGGCTTTCATAGTGCGATATTTGTAGATAAAAAATATTTGACCACCACGTCCAATTCGTGTTTGTTTAAATAAAACAGGTCCATTGGAATTTATTTTTATAATTAGTGCAATCAAAGGAAAAGTGATGACAAAAAATATGCCCATTAAAACCGCTGCAACAAAGTCAATTAATAAACGAAAACGGTCGTAGATTTTTTTGGATTGTTCTTGAAATTTTGTTAAAAACCAACTTTCTGAAAAAGTAAAAGGCGGCAAACGGCGATAAATAATTTCGTAAAAATCAGCCAAATCAATAATACTTATTTGTTGAAATATTTTTTGGTATAATTCTTTAATAACTGGATCATTTTTTTGATAATTATAATCAAGCACAATTAAGTCTGGACTTATCTTGAGGTCAGCCAAATTTTTGACACAGGTAATGTTGGCCGGACAATTTTCTAAAGTTATTATCCCAACTATTTCATAACCTATTTGAGGTGATTGTATTATAGTAGTAACTATTTTTTGGGTGTCATTTGAAAATCCGATAAAAACAACTTTAGTTTTTAAAATAGTGGCCACTACAAAACGATTGTATATAAAACGCCACAAAGACAACAGGCCAAACCCACACAAAGCAGTTAAAATAAGAATTGTTTTTGGGTTGATTTTAGTTTTTGGTGTAATGTAAAAAAAAAGTACTCCTAACAAAGTCCAAGCCACTGCAACAAAAAATATTTTTTGGTAGAGAGCAAAATTATTTTTGGCTTTTCCCAAATCATAAATCCCACTTATAAAAGAAATGATGATGATTGCAAAGAATAACCAGCTAAATGGACCGATTATATTGTTTATATTTGTTTGACTTGGGATCGCTAGATATCTCAAAAATATAGCTAAATACAAACCTAGATAAAGAGATAAAAGGTCACCGATAAGGATAGTGAGTTGTTTTAGTCGGTACATGGAATTAAGGTAATTTTTAGTGTATACTATACTTCAAACTATGTATGTTTCGATTATATTATAATATAGCTAAAAAATCAACCCTGATGGCAGTTTTGGGTATTTTTTTAATTTCCACAATTGTTGAGGCCAAAATGCCAAATGATCCAGATTATCCCAAACAACAGGCGATGTGGCAACAAATCGGAGCGGAAAAAGCTTGGGATTACACTACTGGTTCAAAACAAGTAACAGTAGCAATTATTGATACTGGGGCGGATATTTGGCATGATGATTTGAAATCCAATGTTTGGACAAATCCGTATGAAATTCCAGATAACGGCTATGATGATGACGGCAATGGTTTTATAGATGATGTGTATGGTTGGAATTTTATTGAAAATAACAATGATGTTCGTACGAGTGTTTTTGATAATGCTGATGATCCGGAAGCAATCCGCCATGGAACAATTATTGCCGGTTTGGTTGGAGCGGTTGGAAATAATAATAAAAGTGGCACCGGTTTAAATTGGCAAGTAAAAATAATGCCGTTGCGTGCTATTGCTAGCGATGGTAGTGGTTCTTATACACAAGTAGCCAAAGCCGTACTTTATGCTATGAACAATGGAGCGGATGTTATTGGTTTGAGTGTTGTAGGGATGGAAGATGATGTCAATTTGAAACAAATTTTACGAGAAGCTTATGACAAAGGAATTGTTATTGTGGCCGCCGCCGGTAATGACCAGCGTTCTGGCAATGGTAATTTGAGTAATACCCGTCATTATCCGGTTTGTATGGATGCTGATTCAGCCGATAATTGGATCATCGGTGTTTCGGCAGTTGATGAAAATGATCAGTTGAGTAAGTTCGCCAACTATGGCAGCTGTGTTGATTTGGTGGCACCAGGACAAAATATTTTTAGCATCCAAAGATATTCTCCAGTATATGGTTATAATGAAGAATTTGGCGGTCCGTGGCAAGGAACTTCATTTTCGGTACCATTGGTAGCTGGGGCGGCAGCTCTACTTAAATCTATTCGACCGGATTGGTCGGCTAAAGATATTATAAATAGTTTGCTTAAGAATAGCGATGATATTCAATCTAAAAATCCAAATTTTACAAATGAGTTGGGCTTTGGTCGTTTGAATATTGGCAAAGCAGTGGAAAATGCAATCGTCGGATCACAAACAACCTATTCTTTGCCGAAAGATATTTATTATTTTAAGAATAATATAATTTTTACCAAACAAGATAGTGATAAATATTTTTTTGCTGATACGGGAGAAGCTTCTTTATTGACACTAGTCGCCGCTCGTTCTTTTAATAATAAGTTGGACGAAGTATTTGCTTTGGTAAATAGAAAAAAATATTATTATGTTCAATTTTTTACTGAATTAGGGTATAAATGGAAAGAAGTGGCTATTCCGACAAAAGATTATTCAACTAAAAAAATCCCAGTTGGTATTAAGGTTGTAACTATCGACAATCAAAGAAAGGTGCAAATAGAATTTATTGAAAAAATAGTCAAAAAAGGTAAAAAAACTATTATCAAAAACATATTTAAACAATATAATTGGTTGGATTAAAATTAGTTCTTTATGTTTGCCATTTTTTTTGATAAATGCTATAGTATAAGCGCTAAAAATTAACTTTTTTCCTTATGGAAAATTCTGTGTTTGAGAAAAAAAATATATTGGTTACCGGCGGAGCTGGTTTTATTGGGTCACATTTATGTGAACGCTTATTAAAAGAAGCTAATGTTATTTGTATTGATGATTTTTCAAATTCTTCACCAAAAAATATCGAGCATCTATTACAATATCCAGATTTTGAATTTATCAATTATGATGTCGATAATCCTATTGATTTGAATCGTTTTGATGAGTTGGATAAATTCAAAGTAAAATTTCAGGGCATTCAAGAGATCTATCATTTGGCTTGTCCAACTAGTCCAAAAGATTTTGAAAAATTAAAGATGAAGTCATTACTTTCCAACTCTTCGGCGATGATTAATACTTTGGATTTAGCAGTCAAATATCGATCCAAATATGTTTTTGCTTCTAGTTCGGTAGTTTATGGTAATCATGAAGGTAGTGAAAAATTCAAAGAGTCTTACCAAGGAATAGTCAACCATCTGACTCCGCGCGCTTGTTATGATGAAGGCAAACGTTTTGCGGAGACTTGTGTGGACACTTACCATCAATTTTATGGGATTGATGCCAAAATTGTGCGTATGTTTACTACCTATGGACCACGTATGAAATTATTTGAAGGACAGATAGTTCCAGATTTTATAATCAGTGCATTGGATGGAAAAGATATAGTTATTTATGGTGATGAGTCTATGTCCACTTCGTTGTTGTATGTCAATGATATGACAGATGGTTTCGTGCGTTTGATGGCGGCTGCTCCAGAGGTAAAAATAGTCAATTTAGGTGGTGACAGAGTGTTCAGTTATGTTGAAGTTGCGAAGAAAATTATCGAACTTACTGGTTCTACATCTAAGATAGTGTTTGAAAAACCATTAGTATTTTTAACCAAAAAAGGTTTGCCTGATCTGACCTATGCTAAAGATGTTTTGGGTTGGATGCCGTTGATTCGTTTGGAAGATGGTTTGCAAAAAGCAATTGATTATACTGTAGCCAACAAAGAAGCGTTATTATTTAGTAGTAAATAAAATTTCAATTTTGCGATTGCCTGAGTTTGTATATGGTATTCATAGTTTTACCAGCTTATAATGAAGAACAAAAAATTGGTCGCGTAATTCGCGACCTTTTTCAACATGGATTTGCCAATGTAGTGGTTGTCGATGATGGTTCAACAGATAATACTGTTAGCGAATCTGCAGCAGCTGGGGCGATAATTTTGAGTCATGCGGTCAATCGCGGGCAAGGGGCAGCTTTGCAGACTGGCAATGAATTTGTAGCACAAAAAGAAGCAGAAATTATTGTACATTTTGATGCCGATGGTCAATTTAATGTTAACGATATTAATATTGGAATTAAAAAATTGAAAGAAGAAAATTTGGATATAGTTTTTGGCTCTCGTTTTTTGGACAGTAGATCAAAAATTCCATTTTTTAAAAAACATTTTATTCTGCCATTAAGTCGGATTATTAACAATCGGATAACGGGATTAAAATTATCCGATGTTCACAATGGTTTCAGAATAATGCGTCGCGAAACAGTTGAAAAAATCCAGATTACTCAGGATCAAATGGCTCACAATTCACAAATTCCACGTTTAGTAAAAGAAAATAATCTCAAATATGGTGAGTTACCGGTAGAAGTTTTTTATTTTGAAAATGGTCAGGGTGTGATCGGTGGTTTCAAAATTTTGTGGGATTTGTTAATAGCTAAAATTAATAAATAATATGATGATTATTCAAATTGTTTTAGTAGTATTTTTTCTTTTTATTTTATTAAAAGTTTTTAGTCGGTTCCGAGCGGGTGATTTGAAAAGTAAAGAAATGGTTGGTTGGGTAATTTTTTGGTTATTAGCTGTCGTGGTAGTTGTTAGTCCAAATTCTACACTGATTCTAGCAAAAGTATTGGGAGTTGGTCGGGGAGTGGACGCTATTATATATTTAGCAATGGTTTTATTATTTTTCTTGGTGTTTAAAATTTTCGTGCATTTGGAAAAAATAGAACGTCAAATGACCAAGTTGGTTAGACAAGGTGCGCTCGATAAAACAAAAAAATATGAAAGTACTACACGTCATTCCTAATGCTTTTGAATATTTTTCTGATATTAATTCGGAAGCTTTTAAAATTTTAGAAGCGGAAGGTGATTATGGTATAGAGACAAATGCGATCACTATAGGCTATGGCGGTGTCACTCGTAAAGAACAGTTTGAAGTAAAAAAAATTGCTCCTTCTAGAAAATATCTTGGACAAGAAACAATTGAAAAAAATATCGAGGCTTGGGAATATTATGATGTAATAAATTTACATTGTCCATTTTTTGGTGCGGCTGGTAAAATTTTGCAATGGTTAAAAAATCATCCGGAAAAGTTTCTGATAATAACTTACCACCACGATTTTAAAACACCAGATTTTTTTAGTCTTTTAATTAAATTTTATAATTATTATTTTTTACCAAAGTTATTTGAGGTTGCACATTTTGTTGCTTTCTTTGCCGATCGTTATGAAGTTTCGCTGGTGGGCATAAAAATGATAAAAAATCAGAAAAAAATTGCTGTTTTAGGTTTGCCAAAAGAGGGAGAAGATATGCACAGCACCAGTATTGTCGAGGATATGGTAATAGTTTATAATAGTTTAACGCTCAAATCATATTAATTAACCCCTAATTCATATACTATGGAACAAGATGCAGCACAAGGCGCAGTACAAGCACAAAAGAAGTCTTTTTTTGCTAGTTTAGACTCAAAAAGTGCCTTAATCGTAGGTTTAGTGGCTGGTGTTTTAGTTATCTGCACTATTGGATTTTTGGTAATGTTGGGTCTGTATTTTAAAGGAAACAGTAAAATTGATGCTTCTAAAAATGTTTCTCCAGTGGCTGATACAAATCAACCAGCTCAAAACCAGCCAGCCGCTCCAGTTGCAGTAACCAAATCTGATCGTCCAAAAGTAGAATTATTTGTTATGTCTTATTGCCCATTTGGTTTGCAAATGGAAAAAGCCTATATACCAGCCTGGACATTGCTTAAAGATAAAGCTGATATTAGTATTAAATTTGTTTCATATGCGATGCATGGTTTAAAAGAAATTGAAGAGAATACCAGGCAATATTGTATTGGACAAAATCAACCAGCTAAAATTTTAACTTATCTTACTTGTTTTACAGGCAAAGATGATTACAAAGGTTGTTTGTCAAAAGCTGGAGTTACCGAAGGAAGTTTGAGCTCTTGTGTCAATGCTACAAATGCAAAATACAAGACTTTGGATAAATTTAAAGATCAAACCACTTGGCTGTCTGGTCGTTATCCTGTTTATCCAATCAATGAAGATCTAAATACAAAATATGGCGTACAAGGTTCGCCAACTTTAGTAATTAATGGCGCTCAAGTAGAAGGTGTCAATCGTACGGCCGAAGCAGTAAAACAGGCAATTTGTGCGGCTTTCAACACTCCACCGGCAGAGTGTCAAAAAGCATTGCCTAACGTTGCTTATGGAGCAGGATTTGGCTATGATGCAAGTGGTGAGGGTTCAGCCGCAGCCGCCGCAGCCGCTTGTGCTACCAACTAACCAAGGTTTGTGGTATAGTATATTGGTAGTAAATTAATTGTTATTTTATGGGTAATTTTAAAAGAGGGCTTATATTGGGAGGAGCTGTGGGTGCATTTTTGACTTGGTTAAATGTTACTCCTCAAGGTAAAGAAATGCGTGAAAAAATTTTACAGCATTTGGAACCATTATATAACGAATTAAAAATTAGTATAAAACAATTGGAAGGGCCAACTCAGGAAATGTGGGATGCTTTAGTTGAGCGAGCAGTAGAGGAATATGCCGCCAAAAAAGAAATGGCCGAGGATGTCAAAAACAATCTCACAAAACAATTAAAAAAGAAATGGGGATTGTTGCAAAAAGAATTAAAAAAATCCTAAATTTATTCAAAAGAAAAAGCGTCGATTTATTCGGCGCTTTTTTTGATGTCGTGAATTGTCATTTGAAGATCGCGATTACCATTCCATTCATTCACTGATACACAGAAGGCGATGTCTATTTTATCACCAGGATGAAGGGTGTTTTTCCAATCGTCAGGATGTTTGTTAATATCTCCCAATCCAAATCCAATTGTTTTTTTGATTGTTTTGGAATTATGTTTTAGATTCATGCGTAAGTGTTTACCATCTTGTCCGACTGGATCAAGGTTTACAATTGTTAAGCCATAAGCCGCATATATAGGTTCTTCATTATTCATTCCGAATGGTTCAAATTTTTGTAATAGATCATACATTTTCCAATCAATCTCATCTAGATCTACTATGGAATCAATATTAATTTGTGGTACTAGCTCAACGCCGTTGGTTTCTTTTGGAACTTTTTCATTTAGGAATTTTTTAAATTTTTCCAGTGAATCTTTTGATTTTAAAGTAAAACCACAAGCTTGAGGATGGCCGCCAAATTTATCAAAAAATTCTGGTCGTTCTTGCATAGCGGCGATAAGATTGAATTCGGAAATACTCCGGCCGGAACCAACAATTTCTCCAGCACTATTTTTCCCCATTGCTAACGAAGGTTTATAAAACATATCTTTGAGACGTCCAGACACCAAACCCAAAACTCCAGTTGGCCAGTCTTCACCATATGCGAACAAAGCAGGATTTTTTTCTTGCTCACTGTCTTTGATTTGTTTGATCGCTTGATTTACCAAATTCTCGGTCAATTTTTGGCGATCAAGATTATTTTGGTTTAATTGCCAAGCGAGATCTTCGGCTTCATGTTCGTCTGTGGCCATTAGCAACGCATAAGCACTATTAGCATGATCCATTCGTCCAGCGGCATTAAGACGGGGGACGATTTGAAAACCAATGGTATGAGCATCGATTACTCCTCGTTTTGGTCGATTATTTTCGTCTAAAATTCCAGCAACAAATATTAATTTTTTTAATCCAATATTATGAGTTTTGCTTAATACGGTTAATCCATAACGAGTAAGAGTGCGAGATTCTCCAAGCAATGTTACCATATCACCAATAGAAGCTATAGCCACTAAATCAAGCAACCATTTTTCAAACGCTTCGTGTGATTTTCCGTCGAGCAAAGTTTGATGAGTCTCTTTATGTTTTTTTAATAATCCTTGTATCAACTTGAATGCCACCGCTCCACCACATAGACCTTTGTCTGGATATTTTTCATTTGGTATTTTTGGGTGGATAATAGCATCCGCTGGGGGAATTTCAGCCGGAATAGAATGGTGATCAGTAATAATTATCGACATCCCCAATTCTTTGACCAATTTTACTTCTGGAGTATTACTTACTCCGCAATCACAAGTAATTATCAAATCAGTATTTTTTTCTTTTAATGATTTAACGGTATTAAAATTCAATCCATAGCCATCTGTTTCGCGATGTGGTAGAAAAACTGAAATATTTTTAGCCCCTAGTTGTTGTAAAGAACTAACTATTATGGCAGAGGCGCAAACTCCATCCGCATCGTAATCGCCGTGTACAACAATATTTTTATTGTTTTTAATGTGTGCAAAAATAATTTCAATCGCTTTTTCCATGTCATTAAATAAAAATGGATCATGGATATCTTGAGAGTAGTCCGGATTTAAAAATTCATCAATTTGTTCTTGAGTTTTTATTTTTCGATTGTATAACAATCTTGTTACTATTGGTGGTAGCTCAGGGTGAGAATTTAAAAAATCATTTGGTACAGCAGGGGATATTATCCATTTTTTCGGCATATTTTTTGGATTGGATTTTTTTATTATTTCTTAAAACTTTTTAATGTAATACTTTTGAAATCCCAATATGAATCAGCTAAAAAAAGTGTAAAAACAAAAAATAAAGCATTTAGCGACCAATAGTCTTTGGCGGGAATTGGGGTGGTGTAAGTTGAAAATAGTGACACGCCTAGCATTATCCAATAAATCAAAGATTTGGTTGTCAGATTGCGACGATCGACGATAGCCACTTGATTGCGAATTTTATAAATATAAACAATATAAAAAAACAAGAGTGGTCCAGCTACTAACCATTCATATCGATGTGGATCAACACCCAAATATTTTAAACCATAAAAATATGACCACATAATGAGAATCAATGCAAAAAAAAGAAAAATAATATCAAGTTGATATTTACGTAAAATTTGCATACAATATTTTATTGGAAAATTGGTAAAATGGTAAAAAAGATCATCGCAATAATTCCAATCACTGCAATCACTGTCCAAAGTTGTTTTATAGTTTTATGTTTCATAATTTTATAATTTCTAAAGTTGAGTTAAAAAATAAATTTTATCTTTTTAAAACTGCCAAATATGCTTCAGATGGAATGTCGACTTTGCTATGTGCCATCATGCGTTTTTTTCCTTTTTTCTGTTTTTCAAGCAATTTCATTTTGCGAGTAACATCACCACCATAAAGTTTGGCAATAACATCTTTGCGCAAAGCGCCCAATCTTTCGGAGGCAATAATTTTTCCACCAATCGCTGCTTGAATTTTTAACTCAAATTGTTGACGGGGGAGTGAATCTTTCAACGATTCACAGATTTTTTTACCAATATGAAAGGCATCTTCGCGCCAGACCAAAGTCGCTAACGCCTCAACTTGTTCTTCGGCTACCAGAATATCGATTTTTACCACATCAGTTTTTTCATAATCAATTAATTCATAATTCATGGAAGCGTATCCGGAGGTGACAGTTTTTAATTTATCATAAAAATCTGTGATTAATGCCGCTAGTGGAATTTGATAATGTAAAAGCGCGCGTTGATCAGATCCGGTGCTGAGATATTCGGTATTGAGGTAGCGTCCGCGACGTTCAGAGATTAGTGTCATCACATTGCCGACATAATCTTTCGGGGTGATTATATCCAAGGTCATCCACGGTTCCATAATAGAAAGAATGTGGTTTGGCTCCGGCATTTCTTGAGGACTATGAATTGTAAGTTTGGTGCCATTGGTTTTTTCTATTTTGTAAGCAACACTGGGAACTGTAATTACTACATCCAAATTGAATTCTCGTTTTAAACGTTCTTGAAAAATATCCAAATGCAACATTCCCAAAAATCCACAACGAAAACCAAAACCCAAGGCTTGAGAATGTTCCGGTTCGTAAATTAAGGCTGAGTCGCTCAATTTGAGTCGATCAATGGCATCGCGTAGCTCTTCATAACCATCGCCTTCGCTTGGAAATATGCCGGCATAAACCATTGGTTTGACTTCCTTATAACCAGGTAATGATTCTTTGGCGACACCGGTTTTTTCGGAATTCAGTGTTGTGATAGTATCGCCAACTCGGCAGTCGCGAACTTCTTTTAATCCAGTTACAATATATCCGATTTCACCATTTTTCAAAATAGTAGCCGGTTGAAATTTTGGAGTATAGTATCCCAATTCCAAAACTTCGGCCGGAGTTTGGGTGCTCATCAAATATATTTTATCACCTTTTTTTATTTCTCCATCAGCCACTCGCACTGAAGCCACCACACCCTTGAATTCATTGTAAGAAGAATCGAAAATTAAAGCGCGTGCTGGTTTGTTGTTTAGATCAGTTGGTGGTGGAATTTTTTTAACAATTGCTTTCAATATATCTTCCACACCTTGCCCAGTTTTACCAGAGGCCAAAATTATTTCTTCAGGTTCGCACCCTAAAAGGTGAATAATTTCCGCAGTTGTTTTTTCAATATTGGCGGCCGGAGAATCAACTTTATTAATAATTGGAATAATTTGTAAATTTTGTTCAATCGCTAAATATAGATTACCGATAGTTTGTGCTTGTACCCCTTGAGTAGCATCGACAAGCAATACGGCACCCTCTACAGCTGCCAATGATCTGGATACTTCATAATTGAAGTCCACGTGTCCTGGAGTATCAATTAAATTTAAAATGTACTCTTCGCCAGCCAGCACATATTTCATCCTTACAGGAGTCAATTTTATGGTGATACCACGCTCACGTTCCAGATCCATCGAATCGAGCAATTGATTCTTCATATCACGTTTTAACACGGTGCCGGTGAATTCCAAAAAACGATCGGCTAGAGTCGATTTGCCATGATCAATGTGAGCAATAATACAAAAGTTTCGTAGATGGTCATTCATAAAAGTTTTTCCGCTTATTCTTTATTTTCAATAATTTCAGTCGTGTTGATATTGTGAGTTTTAAGCCAACGTCTGGCAAAACTATCTTTGAGTTGCATAAATTCCGGCACCTTTAATATATAGCATAAGAAAAAATAAACGACAATACCAGCTGTTCCAGCAATAGCGCCTTGACCAAAAATCCCCCAGAAATATTGTTGATCCAATAATTTGGCCAATGGGTATTTTAAGGTTTGGATTATTATTCCCATGATGAGACTAGCGAATGATATTTTAAAGATCAAAGATAAAATTTCTGATTCGTTTAGAGTTTTAGTTTTTGACCTCAAACTAATCCATAGTAAAATTAAATTAATGGTAACTCCAATCGAACTGGCCAACGCCAAACCAGCCGCTCCTAATGGTTTCATTAAAATTAAGGCGGCGATGATACTAATTAATTCTGATATTATACCAATTACAAACGGTGTTTTTGTATTGGAAAGAGCAAAAAAAGCCCGTGAAAACACCGGAATCAAAGCTTGGCCTACTAGACCAAGTGAAAAAAATGCCAGTGCATTAGCTGTATTAATAGTTGCATTCCAATCGAATTGGCCACTTCCTAAAACTACGCGAACAATCTGTGCGCGTAATAACAAAATAAGAATAGCCGCTGGTACAATTAAAAATAAAATCTGACGGATGGTACAAGACAATTGATTAGAAAATTGATGCATATCATTTTTTGCGGCCGCTGAAGACAAAATTGGGAAAATCGCCAGAGCAAAAGGTATGGCCAGTACTCCAATTGGCACAGCTTGTAAATTATTGGCATAATTGTAAACTGCGATGCTACCAACCGGTAAAAACGAGGCTAACATTGTGATAATCACTTGGTTTAATTGGGTAACTGCTAAACCTAAAGTTCGCGGAATCATTAACCTTCCGACTGTGTTGGTGTCTTTGTCTTTTGTATCAAAATGAAAATGAAATCTCCAACCAACTTGCTTGACTCCATATATCTGAATAAGGCAATGAATAAAAGCTCCCAGAACCACTCCCCAAGCCAAACCATTTTCACCAATCAGACGCACCAAAACTGTTGCGCCAAATATAATGCCAAAATTATAAAAAATTGGAGCGATAGCGTATAAAACAAACCGGCGTAATGATTGCAATACACCGCCCATAATCATGGAAATACCCAAAAAGATAGGAGAAAGAAACATTATACGGCTAAAAGAAGTAATCCGCGTCAAACTTTCACCATGAAATCCTGGAGCAATAATTTTGTTTATAGCTGGTGCAAAAATAATTCCCAATGAACATAGTAGCAACAGCGATATACCTAAGATATTTAATAAATTATTGGTTAAATACCAAGCGCGTTTGTTGTTATCTTTTTCGTTTAGAAGCTTGGTAAATGTAGGGATGAACCCAGCTGTCAGAGCTCCGACAATTAATAAGCTATAAATCAGGTCAGGAATTTTGAAAGCAGCATAATAAGTATCCATTACTGGTCCGGCTCCATAATAGTGAGCCAAAACTCGGTCACGAATTATTCCAATCAAACGAGATAATAAAGTAGCGCCAGATAAAATAATGGCCGCTCCAGTGATAGTTTTGGATGGAGAATTTAAAATTTTTAACATTATTGTTTTGGTAAGTTTACAGTCAAAATCATGTAATCAGTGCCGGATTTTTTTTCATTATCTATTTGAACAAAAATCGATCCATCAAAACCATCTTCGCGGCTGAATGAAAATTGTTGAACTTTTTTCCCTTCTGATTCAATATCGACTTTAAAATTTTTCTTTTTTAATTCTTTTTTGTAATAAGCAATAACAAAACTTGGATCAGCGTTTATATTTTGCCATTCAATTTGAATGCTGTCGCGATAATTATCGTTGGGGGTGGAAACTGTTTTCCAGATATTTTTTAAGTAGTCGCCATTGGTAGAGTTGTCGGAATTGTAAAATATTGGTGATAATACAAGTTTTGGCAATATGGTGGCTAAACCAAGACCGCGTTTTTTGTAGCGAGCCGAAATGACAGTGATATTTTCGATACTATCTTTATCGTAAACTGGGATATCGATTGGAAAATTGTCTGGGATACCTTTGCTAATTTTTGGTCCTGGACCAACATAAAAACGGATACCGATTATGGCGGCAACTGTTAAAATTATTAAAAAAAGACAACTGGCAAAACATGTTCCTTTCCATGATCTTCTTTTGGTTAGCTCTTCGATTGGCGGCTCTACAATCTCAATATTTTCTAAATTTCTACGCATAATGTAGTATTTTTTTAGTCATTTTTTTGATTCATTCTTTTAAAATATTTTATCATAAATAGGCGAGCTTGTATATAGTTTTATGATAAGGTAAAATATTACTGTAGTTGTCTTAATAGATATTAATTTTTTTATGAAAATACATTTTTTAGGCGCAGCTGGTGAGGTTACCGGATCTTGTAGTCTGGTTGAGACTGGAGATAAAAAAATATTGGTAGATTGCGGTATGTTTCAAGGTAGTGATTTTAATGAAGGGAAAAATTATGACCCACTTCCTTTTGAAGCTCAAGAATTATCAGCCGTGTTGGTTACTCATGCCCATCTTGACCATACTGGGCGTTTGCCGATTTTGGTTAAAAATGGTTTTACCGGATTTTTTTATGCTACGCCAGCCACTGTTGATTTGGCAGAATTGATTTTGAATGATGCTTTGTCGGTTATGCGTCATGATAATGTCAAGTTTGGTCTACCGATTTTGTATGAAGAACAAGATGTTGCCGGTGTGATGGCACAATTTAAAGCGGTAGATTATGATGAATCGTTTGATTTGTTTAAAGATGAAAAAGTAAAAATATATTTACGTGATGCCGGACACATTTTTGGTTCAGCTTTTATCGAAGTGCAAGCAGAAAATAAAAAAGTAATTTTTTCTGGAGATATTGGCAATGTCAATGTCCCAATTTTGCGTAATACCGCTAATTTACCTGAAAATGTTGACTTGCTTGTATGTGAGTCGACGTATGGTGATCGGCTACACAAGACAGACAAAGAACGTCAAGAAATCATTGAACAGGCGGTAGTTGCAGCAATGAAAAAAGGTGGGGTAATGATGATTCCTTCTTTTTCTCTCGAACGTACCCAAGAGCTGTTATATGATTTGAATGATCTTATCGATTTGCAAAAACGTTTACCGCGTGTACCTATATTTTTGGATAGTCCATTAGCAATTGGTGCGACTAAAGTGTATCGCAAATATACCAATTATTATGATACAGATGCGAAAAAAATTATCAAAGAAGGAGATGACATCTTTAATTTTCCTGGTTTAACTTTGACCGGCACTAGAGATGACTCTATGAAAATAAATCACGTGCCAAATCCAAAAATAGTGATTGCTGGAGCTGGTATGATGAATGGTGGACGCATATTACACCATGCTTTGAGATATTTGTCAGATGAAAAAAGCACTTTGTTGTTTATTGGTTATCAAGCGGTTGGTACTCTGGGGAGAAAAATTTTAGAAGGTCATTCGCCGGTGCAGGTAATGGGAGAAAAGATTGAAGTAAAATGCACGGTGAAATCGGTCGGATCTTTTTCCGCTCACGGTGATCAAAAGAAAATGTTGGGTTGGATTGGGAGTGGAGGAAAACCACCAAAACATATTTATTTAAATCATGGTGAACCGGAAGCAATTAAAATATTTGCGGAAAAAATTAAAGAAAATTTTAATGTTGAAGCTAAACCAGCCGAACGCAATTTGACTATAGAAATTTAATGGTATTAAAATAAAAAATCGCGTTTAGTTAGCGCGATTTTTTATTATTTAAGTTTTTTGTCTTCAGGCTTGCAGGCATCAGGATGCCATAAACCAAGTTTATTTTCTTTGGCGTAATTTTCGGCTTGTTGAAATTCTATTTGAAATTTATAAGGTATTTTATAGGTATATTCATGTGCGTAACCATTTTCAACCATCCATTTGTTATAAAACAATCCGTCATCCCTGTAAACATAGCGAAGCAAACGTCCATATTTGTCTCGGTTGTTTTGGGTGGAGTCAATTTCCAATTTAACTTTTCGGTTGAGTAAAATTTCTTTTGCCTTTTTTGATGCTTCTTGGCCAAAACACTCAACTGTTTTTCGGGGGTCAACTACTTCGGGTGTGTTTATACCGATTAGCCTTATTCTTTCCTTAGTACCGTTGATTTCTACATCCAGAGTATCACCGTCCACGATTTTTATTACTTTGTATAATGTCGTTTGATTAGCATCTTTTTTATTTTCTACGATTGGAAAGGTTGAATCTCGTTCTTGTTTTTTAGGAAAACTATTTTTTATTTCTGAATTTAAATATGACCTATTTGTTTTTTCTGTAGTATCAACTGCAACAAAATATATTATTATGCTAATTATTGTACCAAATATCCAACCTAATAAAAAAGATAATAAGATTTTTCTATTTAAATTGTTATTGATATTTTTAAATAAGTCAGTGAACATATTATTATTTATAAATATTATATCTCAGAACGATACAATAATCAACAAAAACATTTTATTTTATTATAGTTCAAAAGGTTATCCACAGGTCACTAATTAGGCATTTTTTTGTTTATCTTAGCAAAAAAACTTGGTACAGGTTGGCACAAAGTGTTGACCAATGTATTAAAGTGGTGTAAAATGGGATGTAGTGGAGAAAAGTGGTGAATTTTCATGATATGTTCATTGGTGAATATGCTCACAATCTAGACGAAAAAGGGCGATTAGCCATACCGGTCAAGTTTCGGCGTGATTTAAGTAAAGGAGCTATCATTACTCGTGGTTTAGATAGTTGTTTATTTCTCTACACCAAAACAGAATGGGAAAAATTGGCGGAAAAATTGGCAATTTTACCAATTAGTCAATCCAATAGTCGTGCCTTTTCTCGTTTGATGTTGGCCGGAGCGATGGAAGTAGAGATAGACAAGCAAGGACGAGTGGTGTTGCCAGAATATTTACGTGAATTTGCTGGCTTAAAGAAAAATGTAGTTTTGGCTGGTTTGTACAATCGTGCAGAAATCTGGGATGAAGAGAAGTGGAAGACATACAAAACACAAACAGAAACAAACAGCAATGAAATCGCCGAAAAAATGGCGGAATTAGGAATTTGATATGAGACATATTCCCGTGCTTTTGAACGAGGTTTTGGAGGGGTTGAAGCTTAACAAAAATAGTAAAGTAATTGATTGTACTTTGGGTGATGCTGGTCATAGTGAAGCAATTTTGGATAAAATTGGATCAAAAGGGAAGTTGCTTGGTATTGATGCGGATCCAGAGTCGCTACTGAGAGCAAAAAGAAATTTGTATCGCTACGAAAATCAAGTAATTTTTGTTCGAGATAACTTTGTAAATTTGAAAGAGATTGTCTCTGCTAATGGTTTTGAAAATACTGATGCAATACTGATGGATCTAGGCTGGTCAACACCACAATTCAAAGAACGTGGTCGGGGATTTAGCTTTGAAAATGATGAACCGTTAGATATGCGTTATGGTGGAGTAATTGGTGAAACTGCAGCTGACATAATAAACGAATATAGTGAAATAGAATTAGAAAAAATATTACGTTATTATGGAGAAGAAAAATTAAGTAGAGAAATTGCCAAAGAAATTGTTGGGGCGAGAGCAGTAAATAAGATTGATCACACGGCACCGCTAGTAGAAATTATTTTGGGAGTTTATCGTCGTAAATTAAAAACCGACAAAGAAATTCCGTGGATTGGTGGTATTCATCCAGCTACTAAAATATTTCAAGCTTTAAGAATTGCGGTAAATAAAGAATTGGAAGTAGTGCGTCAGGTGTTGCCACAAGCGGTCGAAATGTTATCTAGTGGCGGACGTTTAGCTGTGATTTCATTTCATTCTCTAGAAGATAGAATCGTAAAACAATTTTTTGTAAAATACCAAAACAAAACTGTCAAAATTATCAATAAAAAACCAATTATCGCTAGTGAGGAAGAAATTCAAAATAACTCCAGTAGTCGTAGTGCAAAATTAAGAATTATTGAAAAAATTTAAAATCCGTATGTCTTATAAACGTCAATTTCAAGCTCATTTTCACAATCTTATCCATGCTTTGCGCACTATCGTTATCCCTGAATGGGTTGGTGGTAGAACAATGAGGGTTGGTTTGTTGTCTGTGGTTATGATTATGTCAGTAGCTTATATGGTTAGAGTAAATTCAGCTGCAACTCGTGGTTATGAAGCACATGCTTTGGAAAAACAGATTAGCCAGTTGACTGTCGATCTGCAAAATATGCAAATAAAAATTGCCGATGCCGGTTCGATGAATAATATTGAAAAACGTTTACAAGGCATGGATTTGGCAGTGGTAGAAGATGTTCAACATTATAGTATAGCTGGTGGTGTAGTAGCAGTAGCCAAATAATTTCTTCAAATCCGTCTATAAGGCGGATTTTTTATTTTTTATTTTTTATGGTATAATAATCTCATAAAAATACTTATGTGGCTATTGGTTTTTCAACGTATTTTGTTTGATGCGATTACCGATATATTTTATTTTCCGTTTTGGTGGTATACCGGCGGAGTTTTGCATTCTTTAAAATGGTGTGGTAAATTTTTTTTGGAAGGAAACCAAAGCTTGGCGCCAGGTTTGTGGTTGAAAAATTTGTTTGTGCCGATGTATGGGCAGTATGATTGGCAAGGGCGAATTATTAGTGTCGTTATGCGATTTGTACAGTTTTGTGTGCGAGCAGTTGCTTTGGGTTTTTGGTTTTTAGTGTGTGCAGTATTGTTGGTTATTTGGTTTTTGTTGCCAGTGATGGTAGTGGGTGGTTTTTTTCAACTATTTTAATACAATATGTTGTTTGATAAATTAAAGCCAATTTCTTTGTTGTCATGCCAGATTTGCAAAGCCACTGGTTTTGTTGGTTTTAATAAGTGTCGAGAGTGCCACGGCATGTCAGTTGGCCATTTTGTGCGTGGTCATTGGTTATTTTGGTTTTTTCCACTTACTCGTTATCATTTGAGTTTGGCAAAAGCTCGTAGTACTTTTAATAAAGTTCGTTTTTTTACTTTGATACTTTTGTTACTAAATGCTTGGGGGTGGGGAATATATTTTACTTTAAGTAAAGGAACTTTTTCCAACACGAGTTTATTATTTGATTGGTCATATTTATGGTCATTGGTTATTAGTCTCAAAGGAGCAGGCGGTTTTTTGTTTTATAGTGGGGCGGTTGTTTTGTTGTATTTATGGTATCGAATAATTATTGAAAGAATAAAAAAGGATAATGTTGAACGTTATCATTATAGTCAATATGAAACCAAAGAAGGATTTGATGACAAAATGGATGTGACTGGTTGGAATCAACTCAAAAAAATAAAATCAAATAAAAAATTTAACATTGCGGATACTTTTACCGACGAAGCGTTGTTGGTATTGGGCGATGCTTATTTTGTGGCCGATAAAAGCGGCCTTGCTAGCGTTACTCCCGAACACCTTTTTTATTCTCTGCTTTCTTCCAATCGTATCGCCAATATTTTTACTCGTTTGGCGATCTCAGCGAGTTCTTTACAACAAACTTTGGCTGATGTATTGGGAGTAAAGATACAAGCTGGTGTTTCTCGAGATAAAATGACTATGCCGTTGATTTCAACAGATTTTCAACAGATTTTGTTCAATTCTTATGAAGAAGCTTATGATGCTCATCAGGAATATGTGAGTGTTACGGAATTGTTATTGTCGACCACTAAACAATCAGAAAAGTTACAAGAAATTTTATTTGATTTAGCAGTTGATAAACAAAAGTTTTTAAATGTAGTGGAATGGGCAAGAATCAAAGAACGTTTGTATCGTCAGTATATGAAATTTAGTAAAGCCGCCTCTGGTCGTTCAAAAACTGGTATGGACAAAGCAATGACCGCGGTGCAAACTCCATTTTTAAATAATTTTAGTGATGATTTGACTATTTTAGCGCAGTTTGGTCATTTGGAAAGTTGTGTCGCGCGTGAAAAAGAAATTGAAGAAGTTGTGCGAATTGTGGAAGGGGGAGGACAAAATGTAATTTTAGTTGGTGACAATGGTGTTGGTAAAACTAGTATCATCGAAGGTCTGGCGCAAAAAATGGTAGAAGATGATGTGCCGGCACGTTTGCAAGATAAGCGTTTGGTGCGTTTGAGTGTGCCAAAATTATTGGCTGGTACTACTCCGGCTGGTGCGGTCGAACGTTTAATTGGTATTATGCAAGATATTGGTCGGGCTGGAAATGTTATTTTGTTTATCAACAATATTCACGAATTAACTGGCGTGTCTGCTGGTGGAGAAACTGGTAGTCTGGATGTGGCTGGCACTCTCAATGAATATTTAGGTAGTGGACGATTTTTGACTTTTGCCACGACTACTCCAGATGAATATTCTCGTCACATTGTTAGCTCACCGTTGGGAAATTTGTTTGCCAAAGTAGATATAAAAGAAATGGAGGAAAATCAGGCAATACAAGTACTAGAATCAAAAGTAGGTACGGTAGAATATAAGCAAAATGTATTTTTTTCTTATGATGCGGTAGCCAAATCTGTTCAATTGGCCGCGAGATTTTTACATGAATCATATTTACCAGGTAGTGCTCAAGAATTAATGACCGAAGCGGCTTCGTTTGCACGTAGTAAAAAAGGTTTAAATAGTTTTGTTACTGGCGAAGAGGTAGGAGCGGTAGTATCACAAAAAACAGGTGTGCCAGTTACAACTGTGTCTGCTGACGAAAGTACTAAGTTGATGCATTTGGAAGAAGAAATGCATAAACGAGTTATAGGTCAAGTTGAAGCGGTGGATCTGGTGGCCAATGCTTTACGTCGTGCTCGAGCTGAAATTAGATCATCCAAACGCCCAATTGCCAATTTCTTATTTTTAGGACCAACTGGTGTCGGAAAAACTGAACTGGCCAAAACCATTGCTGAAATATATTTTGGTGGTGAAGAACGGATGATACGTCTGGATATGAGTGAATATCAAGATAAAAGTAGTATTTATCGTTTGATTGGCACTCCTGGAGAAAAGGGTAGTGGTATGTTGACTGAAGCTGTTCGTCGTAGTCCATTTTCTTTGCTTTTGTTAGATGAAATGGAAAAAGCCGATAAAGATATTTTAAATTTATTTTTGCAGGTGATGGATGACGGACGTTTGACGGATAGTGTTGGAAGAGTAGTGGATTTTACCAATGTTATTTTGATAGCGACTGCTAATGCTGGCACATCTTATGTGCAAGAACAATTACGGGCTGGTGTGACCTCCGACGTTATTAAAGATAAACTGTTACATGGTGAACTCAAACAATATTTCCGTCCGGAATTTTTAAATCGTTTTGATGGCATAGTGTTGTTTAAGGCTCTGAATCGTGAAGATATTATAAAGATCGCTGGCTTGATGTTAAAACGTGTATCCAAAGATTTGGAAGCAAAAGGAATAGATTTAAAGATTGAGCCAGCGGCAATGGAATTTTTGGCTGATGTTGGTTTTGATCCTGAGTTTGGTGCTCGTCCGATGCGTCGTGCCTTACAAGAAAAAGTAGAAAACCAGTTGGCTGAATTATTTTTATCTGGTAAATTAAAACGGCGCGATACGGTAGTGATTGGTCAGGGGGGAGAGATCAAAGTTGTTTGATTATGATATATTTTTTAGTAGCTACTTTTGTAAGCGTATTTTTAACCATAGTAGTTAGAAAATTAGCTCAAAAATTAAATATTTTTGATTATCCGGATAAAGAAAGAAAACTGCACAATCGTTTGACGCCACTGCTCGGTGGTACAGCAATTTTCGTTTCATTTTGGTCGGTAGTTTTCTATTTATACAATTATTCCGGAATAGTTTTTAAACATTTTAATACTAGGCAGTTAATTTTATTTTTTATAGCGGGGTTAATTTTGATGGTTATTGGTTATTGTGATGATCGATTTAAAATTGTTTATCACTATCGGTTGTTGTTTTCAGTGCTGGCCGTTTTGTTGGTGTTGGCTGGTGGTTTAAATTTTGATGGTGTCACTAATCCTTTTGGCGGTACAATTGGTCTCGATTTTTGGAAAATTCAGACGAGATATTTTGGCACAATATTAGTTGGAGTAGAAATTATAGCTTTTTTATGGCTAATGGGAATGATTTATACTGTAAAAATTTTAGATGGGCTAGATGGTTTGGCTACTGGGGTAGTGATGATTGGGGCAATGGCAGTGGCGGCACTCGCCGGTGGCTCTACAAAATTTTTTCAACCTGATGTGGCACTTATCGCCTTTGTTTTAGCTGGGAGTTGTCTGGGTTTTTTAATTTTTAATTTTTATCCTGCCAAAATATTTTTAGGAGAAGGTGGTGGTCAGTTTTTGGGTTTGATGCTTGGGGTGATTGCTATAATTGCCGGCAGTAAAATTGCCACTGCACTGCTGGTTATGGCCGTTCCAATTATTGATTTGATGTGGGTGATAGTTTCTCGATTACTTAGCGGCCAGTCTATAGCCAAAGGTGATCGCCGACATTTACATTTTAGATTAGTTGATATCGGTTTCAAACAATGGCAGGTGGTTTTAGTTTATTATGGGTTTTCTGGTTTATTTGGATTTTCCGCCTTGTATATGAGTAGTGTTTTTAAAATTATTTCTCTGTTATTTTTAGTAATTGCTATTATTGTAATGGAGATTTATATATATAAACGTCAGCTGTATGTCAGAAAAAAATAATGCTGAAATTAAAAAGTGGCAATTGTGTATTATTGGGTTAATATTATTGTTTACTATTGGTATGAAATTGTATTATGCTTTTTATTGGCCAAAATTAAATATAAAAATAAACAATCAAATATTAAATGTGCTGGTGGCTAATAATATTAAACATTGGCAAAAAGGATTGGGTGGACGTAGTGATCTTGGCAAGTATGATGGTATGTTGTTTGTATTTCCAGAAGCTAAACAACATTTATTTGTAATGCGAGATATGAAATTTTCAATAGATATTATTTGGTTTAACAAAGGGGAAATAGTAGATATCGCGCCAAATTTACCACTTGAACCGGGAAGGACAGAAGAACAATTTACCTTATATCCAGCTAGAGATAATTCCGATAGAGTATTGGAATTGCCAGCGGGTTCAGCTCAAAAATTCGGCTATAAAATAGGGGATAAGTTGCAGGTTTTGAGGTAAGTTTAGCAAAATGGGAAGCGTCTATTGACATTTTGTTTATTTTTGTTATAATTAACACGTTTTATATCTAAAGTAAGCCCAACTAGGACAACTTCGATGGACTAGAGAAAGGGTATATTAAGTAAATTATGATCTCTATTATTGCAACTGGCGGTAAACAATATATTGTTAAAGCCGGAGAAAAATTCAAATTTGAAAAATTAAAAGTAAACGGTATCGACGTTTTAGCTGATACCAACTTTGTTTTTGACAAAGTACTTTTGAAAGCCGATGAAGAAGGAAATTTGGTTGAACTTGGAAGTCCATATTTGGATGGTGCAGTAGTCAATGCCAAAGTATTAAGACAAGGTAAGACTCGCACTTTACGCGTGGAAAAATTCAAAAGTAAAGTACGTTTCCACAAAGTACATGGCCAAAGACAAAGATTTACAGAGGTAGAAATTGTTTAAAAATAGAATATAAAAAAACAGGGTAATGAATTATTATTACCCTGTTTTTTTATATTCTATTTTTTAATGCACTTCCCAAAGTTATTTCATCACTATAATGTAAATCCGATCCCATTGGCAAACCTCTGGCCAATCTAGTTACTTTTATCTGTGGATTTAATTGTTTTATTTGTTTTTCTAGGTATAGCATGGTAGTTTCGCCTAATAAATCAGGGTTAAGAGCTAAAATTATTTCTTGCAAGTTTTTATTAGTCTGAATATGTTGTAATAATTCATGTATTTTTAATTCTTTTGTTCCTTCTTCATTGGCAACGTCGATCACTCCACGTAACACGTGGTATACACCTGAATAGGCGTCAGTTTTTTCTAGCGACGCTACCGCTTGAGCTTCGTCAACTATACAAATTTGATTTTGATTACGATTTTTATTGCTACAAATTTCACAAGGATTGATGTCTGAAAAATTCCAACACACTTCACAGCTTTTTATATTTTTTAATAAATTATCCAGGATATTTTTGAATTCATTTACTTCAGTTTTACCAGATTTTAGCCAATGAAAAACATACCGTTCTGCGGTATGTTGCCCAACAGATGGTAGTTTTTTTAAAGCATTGATAAGTTTATTTATACTAGGCGAGTACATGTTAGCTTAAACCTGGAATATTAAATTCTCCCGATTGTTGCATTTTCATCGCGATAGTGCGCTGCATTTTTTTGAGTGCTTCACTGTGAGCTTCTTTGATAGCTTTTTCTAATTCAGTTTTTTTGTCTGGAGCGAGCAGGTTGTTGTCGATAGCCAAACCAGTCATTTCGAGATTACCATTCATTGTTAAAACAACTTTACCACTCGCTTTATCTACTGTAACAGTTTCACCACCAATTAAATTTTGTAATTTTTTACCTTGATCACGTAAATCTTTGAACTGTTTTAATTTTGAAAACATGGACATATATAAGTGTTAAAATTTAATAAGAATTTTTAATATTCAGGCTGTTCCGGCGCTTTGTATCCGCTACTAGATCCAGAATTGATAAAAGCTGATTTTGGTTTTAAAGCTTGTGGGGTACTATTAGTGTTAGAAGCAGAATGAGTAGTGTCAAGATTTTTAAATGATGCCATATGTTCGACAAAAGTAGTTCGTACCAAACCAGTTGGGCCATTTCTGTGTTTGGCAATATGGATTTCCGCAATATTTCGTTCATCAGGAGGTATTTCCTCGAGACGATAATTGCGATCGGCTGCTTTACGGTAGATAAATAATACCACATCGGCATCTTGTTCGATAGATCCAGATTCACGCAAATGAGAAAGTTTAGGAATAGCTGGTTTGCTCTGTTCTACTGTACGTGAAAGTTGAGACAAGGCCAAAATTGGGATGTTTAGTTCACGCGCCAAAGCTTTTAAACCGCGACTTATTTCAGCCACTTCTTGAACACGGTTGTCTGTTTTACCACTAGTAGATTCCATGAGTTGTAAATAATCTATCACAATCAAACCCAAACCGTGTTCGCTTTGTAGACGACGAGCTTTGGTACGTAATTGTAATATGTTTAAACTACCAGAATCATCAATATATATAGGAGTTTCAGAAAGCACGCCAATTGCATGGCCAATGCGAGGAAAATCATCATCTTCTGGGCGGTCAGAAAGTCGACCGGTACGCATTCGCCATAAATCAATGCCCGCTTCAGAACAAAGCATTCTGTCTACCAATTGTTCTTTGCCCATTTCTAAAGAAAATAAACCGACTGGTAATTTTTGTTTGGTAGCCACATGACGCACAATATCTAAAGCTAGCGAGGTTTTTCCCACACTGGGACGAGCGGCCAAGATGATCAAATCAGATTTTTGCAAACCGGCTAAAAGATTGTCCAGTTGGGTAAAACCAGTTGGTAAACCACGGAGTTGACCTTTATTTTTGTGTAATTCATCGATCCGATCAAAAGCGTCAGCCAAAACACTGCGAATAGGAGTAAAGGTTTGTTTAAAATGAATTTGAGAAACAGCGAATAGGCTTTGCTGAGCTTCATCCAAGATTTTTTCAATATCATTTTCTTCTTGGTATCCTAAACGAGAAATTTCATGTGAGGCCAGTAATAAACGTCGACGTACGGCTTTGCGATGGACGATACCAGCATAGTTGGTAATATTGGCGGCTGTTGGGACAGCATTGACCAAAGCAGCCAAATAAGTGCGTCCGCCACACATTTCTAATATACCTTTTTCTTCCAAACGAGTACTTAAGGTAAGCAAATCAGCTGGTTCATTGCGTGAATAAAGTTCAGTAATTATTTCAAAAATTCGAGCGTGGGCATTTTTATAAAAATCTTCCGAACGAATAAGATCAGCGATTTTCAACATCGCATCTTTATCCAAAAGTAGTGATCCCAAAAGCGACATTTCAGCTTCTAGACTTTGGGGTGGTACCTTGTCCAGTTCATTCGCATTATTCATATATTTGAGTTAGCTCGTATATGTTATATCAAAGGCTTTTTTTGAGCAAGCAATTTTGGGGACGTATTGTGATTAAAGTGTGTATACCTTTTGCTCTTTTTGCTTATTCTGCTATAATATTGGCAGTATGTGGATAAAATCATTTATCAAAAATTCGGTGCCGGCGCTGGTTTTTGCCGGCTTGGTTTATTTTAATATTGTTTTTTTGCAGAGCTACTTTTTTGGTTGGATTGTTTTGGTTTGTTTTTTTGTCTGGGCATCACGATTAACACATGTTTTTTTAGTAAAATTTTTTGCTTTATCTCAAGCGGTACGCATTAGAGTGCTGGCTGTATTTTTAGTTTTGGCGGTCGTTGGTTTTGTCGCAGGAATATTGTCTTGGGTATATAAAATGACACCCATGATTTTATCCATTGCATTTTTAGTGGTTGGATTGCTAGCGTCTTATTTAAAAAATTTAACTAACGAAGCTGCTGGTGTCGTCCCTGAAATTGAAGATGCTCACAAACAGGTACTTGAAGAAGTACCGTCTGCCAAAGTAGGCTTAGTTTTGTATCTGGTTCTAGTATCTGCTGGTTTTTATTTTTTGAATATTAGCCAGACTGGTTTAGATATTTCAACACCTTGGCAAACAATTTCAGTTTCATATGTTTATATTTTTTTTGCAGCTACTTTGGTGATTGGCTGTTTAATTTTTTCCAAATTAAAATCTGGCACACTGTTGTTTTTGTTTATTTTACATGCGTTATTACTTCATGCCTATTTACCATTGAGCCATTCATTGTTTTATGGTGCCGATGGATGGCGACAGTTGGCAATTGAAAATAAAATGTTGTCTGAGAGTGTAGAAAAAACTCTATCTTTTAGTTCAGCTCCAACTAGTTTTTGGCAACAATTTAATTTTGGTGGTTTGGCCTATGCCCAATTTAATTCTTTGGGTTTATTATTTAAATTAATTTGCCAAACTGATTTAATAATGTTTTTACGTTATTTTATTCCTATTGTTTGGTCAATAATTTTACCAATATTATTATTTGAAATAGCGCGCGCTTTTGATTGGGAAAAGAAAAGAGCCTTATTGTTTGTATGGTTGTCCGCTTTGCCGTTTGCTTTGCAAGTGAGTGGTAGTTTTAGTTTGCCGTCTAATCTAAGTTTTTTGTTTTGGTTGTTTATTTTTCTGTTACAATTAAAAAACAGGCAGAACTATAATTTGGTTGGGTTATTTTCAATTATAATTTTAGGATTATTTTCTATATTTGGGCATTCACTATATTTTATATTATTTTGTTTAAATTTTATTTTATTGAATATTTTAAATTTTAAAAAGAAAAATCAGTTGCTTGATAAAATAAAAATTTTAGTAGTCTTTATTTTTTCATTACTATTAATACCTGGTTTTGAATTGATTTCCAAATTTTCTAAATTTAACACGAAGATAGATTTTTTTGCTCAAATTAAAGCGATTTTAGGAAGTCTAAGTGGTTGGTATGTAGCAACTGGTTTGCGTGTATCCGATATAACTGTTGGAAATATTTTTTTTAATCAGCCGCCGTTGAATGCATTGGTAACAAATATTTTTACTACCAATCGCGGGTGGATTTGTATTTTTATGTTATTATTTTGGTTAGTATTTATTTTGGGGTGGTATAAAATGTTAAAACAGTCAAAAAATAATTTTAATTCTGCTTGGCTAATTTTAACCATTGGATTATTGGGCGGATATATAATTTCACGATATTTTTTGATTGGTGAAAATATTTTATCTAGACGATTAGATGCGGTGTTGGCCGTTTTGATTATTTTGCCGGTAGCTTATTGGTTATATGAAACTATTATTATTCAAAAAAATATTTTTTATCAACGAGTGGTTATGTTTGTTGCGATAGTATTTTGTTCGGCAGCGATTACTGCTTCATATACACTTGGTCCTGATAGTATAGTAATAAGTCAATCTCAATATTTAGCAGCGGATTATATTTGGCAAAAAGAAAAATTAAGCGGGAAAAATATTTGTGTTTTGTCTGACACCAACACACTATTAGCCCTAGAAGGGGTGTCTGGTAAAAAAATAGTCGGTGGTGGCTTTCCAATCAATTTGTATTTTGCACAGCCTGAACGAGAAAATATGTTGAAATTAGCACAAATCAATCCAGATTTAGCTTTGTCGCAATCTAAAAAATTATTAAATGCGAATGATTGTTATTTGGTTGGAGAAAATAGTTTGCCGTTTCCTGTAGCTCAATTTGGTCAAATTAAAATATATAATAACTAAAAATAAACATTATGAACTGCTTATTTTGCAAAATTATCAACAGAGAAATTCCAAATTTTACAGTTTATGAAGACAAAAATGTGCTCGCATTTTTGGATATTCACCCGTGCTCTAAGGGTCACACAGTGGTAATTCCCAAAGAGCATTACTCCAATTTATGGGAGATGAATATTGAAACGTTTGAACTAATGGTGGCGAGTTTACGAAAGGTGGCCGGGCGTGTGCAGGCGAAACTTCAGCCTGATGGAATGAATATTGGTATTAATAACGGAGCGGCAGCTGGTCAAGCGGTGGAACATGTACATTGGCATATTATTCCGCGATATGAAAATGATGGTGGAGGATCGATGCATTCAATTATCAAAAATCCTGGAGATAAAAGCATTAAAGAAGTATCTGAATTATTTGACGGTAAAAATTAATTATAAGTTTCTGCGAAACTTGAAATTACGTCGAGTTTTGCAGAAATAATTAAAATTCTTTTTAACTCAACTCTAGTAATTATGAATAAAAAGTATAAGAAAATTTCTGAAGAGACTGTTCACCAAAATCCTTGGTGGATTTATAAGCATGATCGTTATAAGTGTAATGAAAAAGAATACGATTATTATTATGGTGAGCTAAATGGTTGCGCTATCATTGTGCCAATTTTAGATGATGGTCGGATTGCGATGATTCGACAGTATCGTTATTTACAAGATCGAGCTGGAATTGAGTTCCCCATGGGTGGTATAATGATTAACGAAACACCATTGCAAGCAGCGATGAGAGAATTACGTGAAGAAACCGGATTGGAATCTACCAATTTTTCCAAAGTTGGAGAGTTTGAACCAATACAAGGAATAGTAAAAGATCGTTCTAGTGTTTTTGTTGCTAATGAAATTTCCAGTCAGGTAGAAAATACTCAAGAGGATGTTGAAGATATCGAATTGGTTTTACGTCGCCCCGATGAAATAAACGAAATGATCAAGAGGGGTGAAATATGGAGTGGTCAAACTTTGGCAGCGTGGACTTTGGTGCGAGATATGATAAATATAAATAAAAAATAATATGGCAGAAAGAAAAAGTGGTGTTTATAATGGTGAAAGTTTGTTTGGAAAAATAAGAAAATCTGGTACAGATAAAATATTGCCTTTGTTGGCGGCCACTAGTATGTTTTCAGATGGAAGTAGTACTGCGCGTACTGATGAGGTTAAGTCAGTGATAGTAGGCACTGTAGGCGACGGTATTTCTAAAAAAACAAATCAGGAAAAGAAAGACACTGACCAATTATTAGAAGTTGGACGCGATTGTATAGAACTCGATTTTTTAAAAGATATAAAAGAACTTTTGCCGGATGTAAAAGCTAGGTTGATTGAAGAATTTAAAATAGTTTCTCAGGCTGCTCGTGATAGTATTTTTGAATCACGGATGAAAAGTAGCGAGAACAATCGACAGGAATATTTTGAACGGATTGCATTGAAAAATGATGATGGCAAAAATATTCGCGAAATAATGTCAAAAGCTGCCCTGGAATATAATGTGCCGGTAAATTTTATTTTGGCAGTGGCTGGGGTTGAAAGTAATTTTTTACAAAATGCTGAAGTAGGCAAAGAAAGGGTAAAAAAAGGAAAAATAAACTGGCGAGCAACCGGCATGTTTATGCTTCAGCAACAGGCCGCTATCAACAATGGCTTAAAAGTTGAAAATATTAAAGGTAATATTGTAGATGAGCGGCGTAATCTCGGAAAAAACATTCAGACAGGAATAAAAATTTTAGGTGGACGTCATGAAAAATTTGGTAACAATTGGTTTTTGGCTGTGCAATCATATCACGATGGATACGCCGGTGTTATTCGTCATTTAAATAATATTTTTCCCGATCTGACTTTAAACAAGCGAAAAGATGATTTTGATGAAAATGGTTGGAAGATTTTTGCAGAAATGCAAACATGTGGTGATCTAAATTCCACTTCTCTTTTTTTAATGAAACCGGATTGTTTTCAATATGCCAATGAAGTACAAGGTATGTTAATATTGGTAAATGAATTTTTGGATGATGAACTGAAACAAAAAACTGAACCAAAAATCGAACAAAAACAGTGACACTTTTTTTAAAAAATGGTATAATATTTTCATGGACAGTCAGATAAATACACCAAACGATGAAATGATTAAACCAGCTATGACCGCCGATCCGGAGGTCAATTATTTTGGTTTAGCCAATTATCGCAATCAAAATAGGAAATTTGGCATCAAACTAGATGATCGCCGTCGCCATATGTATATAGTGGGTAAGACCGGTATGGGCAAAACCACTTTACTCGAAAACATGGTGCTCAACGATATTTATGCTGGTCATGGTTTGGGTTATGTGGATCCGCACGGAGATACAGCTGAAAAGATTTTGGATTATATTCCAGCCAATCGCATCAATGATGTAGTGTATTTTAATCCGGCAGATTTGGATTATCCGATTGGATTCAATATTTTAGAAACTATTCGTCCGGAACAAAAACATTTGGTAGCTTCCGGTTTGATGGGGGTGTTCAAAAAGATCTGGCCAGATGTGTGGAGTTCACGTATGGAATATATTTTGAACAACACCATTTTGGCGCTGTTGGATTTTCCCGGGACGACCTTGCTTGGTATCAATCGCTTGCTCGCTGATGCAGAATATCGTCGTCGAGTAGTTAACAATACTAAAGATCCGGTTATCAAAGCTTTTTGGCAAACTGAATTTGCGGCCTATAATGATAAATATAAACAAGAAGCCGTAGCTCCTATCCAAAATAAAATTGGTCAATTTTTGTCCGCTTCGGTAATTCGTAATATCGTGGCGCAGGTAAAATCACGTATCAATATTCGTGAAATAATGGATGAAAAAAAGATTTTTATCATGAATTTGAGTAAGGGTAGAATCGGTGAAGACAATTCCAGATTGCTCGGCGGTATGTTGATCACCAAAATCCAGTTGTCCGCGATGGAACGCGTAGATACCCCAGAGACTAAACGTCCGGATTTCTTTTTGTATGTTGATGAGTTTCAAAATTTTGCCACTGAAAGTTTTGCAAATATTTTGTCTGAAGCTCGAAAATATCGTCTTGATCTAATTATGGCCCATCAATATATGGAACAGCTCGAAGAAGAAGTATTGGCGGCTGTAATTGGAAACGTCGGTAGTATTATCACATTTCGAGTTGGATCAACTGACGCCGAAATTTTGGCCAAAGAATTTATTCCGACATTTGTTGAAGAAGATTTAATAAATTTACCAAAATTCCATATTTATCTCAAGCTGATGATTGATGGTGTGGCCAGTAAGCCATTTAGTGCCCTCACACTGTCGCCGATTGCTGTATCGACTGGTAGTATGGAGAAGGTGGTAAAAGTTTCTCGAGAACGCTATGCTCAGAGTCGTGATAAGATCGAAGATAAGATCGCGAGATGGAGTGGAATGGTTATTATTCCAGGAGACGAAGCGTCGGAGCTGGAAGTGGATGAGGATGAGGCGATGTTTGCGGATGTACCTAAAAAAAAAGTTGAGTCAGAAATAGTGGTGGAAAAAATATCTGCGCCGGTTGTTACACAAAACATACCTTCACCGATAATCAAACCTATTGTTCAGCAGTCTATTCAACCAATAATACAGCCAATAATTAAAACAAATATTTCTGTTGCGCCAGTTCAAAAAAAAATTGAAACTGTAGTTGTGAATCCTTTTAAACAAAATATACAACCTGCAGTTACGCAATCTCCGAGTGGAAGTATCCAAATACTTTCAAAATCAGCTAAAAAACGTCGACGTAAAAACAAAAACAAAAATAATCAAAATTTTGTTGCTGGTAATCAAGTGGTGTTAGGCGATCCTTCACAAAAAGGCATTTCGCTCAGTGTATTACAACCGGTCAAAGATCCGGTTATAGTTCAACAAACCATTGCGAAGCCGATTGTGGTTCAACAGACTGTCAAATCATTTGATTCACTCCCGTCGGCTCAGATAGTAAAACAAGAGTCGACTTCATTGATAGACAAACAATCAAATATCTCCAAATCAGTAACAATGCACGCCGGTCAGGTTAGCAAAATTGACGAATAACCACTTAATACCCTATAATTGTTTATAGGGTATTTTTTAATCTATGAAATCAAAATATAATTTAGAAATAATTGCTGGAGATTTTAATTCACCTTTATCTCGCAATGAAATTTGGACTAGTGCCTTTTTTAAATTTCCTAAATTACTTGGCGTGAGCCGTGTGGTTTTGGGTATCGTTAGTCATCAAAATAAGATAGAATATTTTTGTGATTTAGCGTCTTGGCAAAAATGTCACGATGAGCTAAAAAATAAAGTATTGGTTGATTATCACTATATCGAAAAGTTAATCGATGATTTTATTGAACATGGACAGAAGATGAATCTTTGGACGGAGAGTAATTTCTTAAATGCAGATTTAAAAAATTTAAGCAACAAAGAATTAATTGTTAAGCTGAAAAAATTTGTTGATTTACAAAGTACCGAATATGCCATCGGCGTCGCTCCGGTAATTTTAGATTTTCAAGGCTTTTCTTTCATAGAAAATAATTTAGAAAAGATTTTGAAAGAAAAAGTTTCTATTTTAGAACATAATGAATATTATAAAATTTTTACTCAACCAATTCACAATTCTTTTGCTCAAGACCAGGAAGAGGATTTGTTATTGCTGTCTGCCAATTATTATTCTGATAAACATTGGCGTACAGATATAAAAAATAAAACTAGAGAAGAAATCAAGACTCTATATCCAAAATTTTATGAAGAACTTTTGAGTCATACACAAAAATATTGTTGGGTGTATTATGTCTATGCTGGGCCAGCTTTTGTTGAACAAGATTTTTTAAATTTTATTAAAGATTATTTAATCAGAGGCATTAATCCATCCAAACTATTATCGGAGCTGGCTGAAAGAAAAAAACAGTTTGAATCTATCAAACAACATTATTTAGATATTTTACAACCAAATGAATTTGAACGAGCCATTCTGAATTTAACCGGCAAGGTAGTTTGGGCAAAACCCAGAAGAAAAGATTTTCAAAGTCGATCTTACTATCATTTTGAAAAGTTACATAGAGAAATTGGACGGCGTCTATTTTTGTCTTTATCACAAGTGCGTTCTTGTACTATAGAAATGTTGGTAGATGGATTAAAATCAGGTATAGTGGATGTCGCTAAAGCCAACGATCTTTTTGCATTTCATATTTGTATGCCTGACAAAAAAGAAACTGTAGCGGTTTTTGCTGGTAAAGAAGCAGAAGATTTTTATAAAAATATCAAAAAACCACACCAAGCATTAAATGTTGAAAATATTAGAGAAATTAAGGGCATATGTGCTTGTCCTGGAAAAGCTAAAGGTATAGTGCGGATAATTAATCAAGCGATCGACATTGAAAAAATGCAATACGGCGATATTTTGGTTTCTTTAGCCACTACACCCAGTATTGTGTCAGCAATGAAAAAGGCAGCTGCTATTATTACTGACGAGGGTGGGCTCACTTGTCATGCCTCTATTGTTTCAAGAGAATTAAATATTCCTTGCGTGATTGGTACTAAATTCGCTACACAAGTTTTAAAAGACGGTGATTTAGTTGAAGTAGATGCAGAAAAAGGAATAATTAAAAAAGATATATAAAAATAAATATGGCCATAAAGTATTTATATGACAACGATCCGTGGATGCTAGGAGAAGACATTCCTAACGCCGATCTATTTTTTTCGAATATTTGGCTCCATGGTTTTGTAAGTTTTTTTGGTAAAAATACTGGGCAAGCTTATAAGAAAATTTTGTGTAAATATGAAGGTTATCATCTTTGGTTTTATTTTGGAGAAAAAGATTCATATAATTTAGCAGAATATTTGGCTAAAAGAATTATTAATGAAGATGGATATGCTAAAGAAATAAATAAAAATATAATATTGGAGGCGGACAAGCTTAGCTCCTTTAGTGCAAATATTCCTCAAACAAATTTGAATAAATTATCAAATAAAGATTTGTGGCAGATTTACGAGCAGCATCACAAAATTCATAGTGAATATTATACCTGGGCTTGGATTCCCGTTGCAGTAGATATGTTTCACAATAATTTGACTAAACGAGTTAAAGATTATCTAATCAAAAAATCAGTTGATCCGGATAAAATAAATGAATATCTTGTAAACCTAACACAACCGACTAAAAAATCTCTTATTTTTATTGAACAAGAAGACTTGTTAAAGATTGCGATAAAAATTGAAAATTTAGGCGACAGACTTATTTCTTTATTTAAAAATTCATCGGTTGAAAATATCATAAAAAATCTGCCGTCTGATTTATTTGATTTAGTACAATCACATTGTAAAAAATATTATTACACAAAGCATCTTTGGGTTAGCGGTGAATATATTTTAGAAGATTATGTTAATCAACTAAAAGATATTTTTAAAGTAGGCCAATCGCCGAAAATAATTTTAGAAAAACAATTATTAGAATTAGAAAAAACGGCTCAAAAAAAAGTTCAGTTATTGAAGGAGTTAAAAATAGAAAAAAAGTGGGTCGATATTTTTAAGGAGTTTGGTGATTTCATGGTGACTAAAATCTATCGTCGTTATGCTCAACTTTTAGCCGTACACCACATGAGTCATATTTTGAAAGAAATTGCTAAAAGATTTTTTATTACCGAAAAACAAGTTAGGTTTATGCGGGTTTTTGAAGTGAAAAATTTGTTATTGAATGACAAATGTAATGAAAGTGAATTGTTAGAACGTACAAAATTTTGTGTTTATTATGCCCAAAGTGATGATGAGAAAATTTTTGTTGGAGATGAGGCCAAAAAAATCATGAAAATGATTGAAAAACCAATAGACAGTGATGTTGGTGAACTAAAAGGAGAAAGTGGATGTGTTGGTTATGCTAAAGGAAGAGTGAAGATCGTGATTCGAGCAGAAGATATGAGCAAGATGGAAGTTGGAGATATATTAGTTTCTATTGCTACTGATCCAGATATAGTGCCGGCGATGAAAAAAGCAGCTGGTATTGTGACTGAACAGGGAGGGGTGACATCTCACGCAGCGATAGTGTCACGTGAACTAGGTATACCGTGTGTGATAGGGACAAAAATTGCTACAAAAGTATTTAAAGATGGTGATACGGTGGAGGTGGATGCAAATAGAGGAATAGTGAGAAAAATAAAATAATTATTTTGAAAATAAAAAAAACAATCCCGACTAAGTCGGGATTGTTTTTAGTACTCAGTATTCTTTATAAAAAAATATTCAGTACTCTAGGGGGTCGGCGATGAAACCAACCCCCAAGAGCGAGTGTACTCTTGCCACTGGGTCGCTAGGTGGCGGCCATGGTCGTGAGCAGCGACTGCTTGTGCGCGGCGATCAGCTTGCCGCGACAGTTGAGGAACATGACGGCGGCTTCGATGCCGTCCTCGAGATCGTGGCATTTTTCCACGTTCGGGTTGGTGCTCGCAGCCAGTTTGGAAATGATCTTCTTGTTGCCGTACGCCACCAGCAGCGGCTGATCCTTGTTTTCGCGCAGTAATGTACGAGCGCGCTGACGAATTTCGTTTTTGCTGCCCGTCGTCGTGTCGAGCAGTGTTGTAGTTTTGATTTGACGGTGCTTTCCGCCGTGGACAGCAGTCATGATTGAGGCAGGGTTCTGACCGCAGATGACCCACGGTTGTCCGAATTGACCAAGAGAGTCAATCAGGTTGGTGAAGCCGTATTTGGTTGATTTGACCATCACCTCGGCTTCTTTGCTCAGGGCGTGAGTTCGATCTTTTTCATTCAGCGGAGTCGGAGTCCCATTGGGGATGAGCACAACGCAGCGCGTCGCATGTTCTGGGATACGGATTGGCTTGTTCATGTGAAAAATTCTCCGGTATGCAACCTGCAGTTTGTTGTCACCCACTACGTGTGAGTATAGACAACGCATCTTTAGGTCGCTAATTATCGACAAAAATTATCAACATTTAGCGACCCAGGTTGTTTTGGAAAACGCCTAGTAATTGTAAAAGTACACTCGCTCATTATTATTTAAAAACAGATTCACTTTTATAGTGGGTCTGTTCATTTAAAACAATAACATCGCATTATGACACAATTATTTATTTCTGTCAATTTTCGCTATGGATTTTTTTAAATATAAGCGGTATAATCAAATTGTTTAACCATTATTTTTTTATGTCTTATATTAAATTTTTTAAACAATTATCCAAATCAGATGTAGCTATCGCCGGTGGTAAAGGTGCTAGTCTTGGTGAAATGACTAAAGCAAATATTTCAGTCCCGCCTGGATTCGTATTATTGTCATCTGCCTTTGATCGATTTTTGGAAGAAACAAAACTGAAAGAAGATATCTCTGCCCAGCTTAAAAAAGTAAACCCCAATGATACAAATTCAGTAGAGAAAGCTAGCGAAACGATTCGTGATGCTATTCATGATTGTGCAATGCCCAAAGATCTTGAAAAAGAGATTTTGTTAGCCTTTAAAAAATTGGACGCCAAACTTGTAGCGGTGCGTAGTAGTGCCACTGCGGAGGATTCAGCTGTAGCCAGTTGGGCAGGGGAGCTTGAGACATATTTAAATACAGAAAAGAAAAATATTTTAGAAAGAGTAAAACTGTGTTGGTCATCACTCTTTACTCCACGAGCAATTTTTTATCGTCATGAAAAAAATCTGATTGATCATTATGTGTCGGTAGCGGTGGTTATTCAAAAAATGATTCAGAGTGAAATTTCTGGCATTGCTTTTACTGTTCATCCGGTGACTGAGGATCATGATCAGATGATTATTGAAGCTGGTTTTGGCTTGGGTGAGGCGATAGTATCTGGACAAATCACTCCAGACAGTTATGTAATTGCCAAAAGTGAGATGAGCATAATGGATATAAATATTAGTGAGCAAAATCGAAAATTAATCCGTAAAGTTGGCAAGAAAAAAGGTGAAGAAGATGAAGAAAATAAGTCCAACCATTGGGTGAAACTTAGCAAGGAAGGAAATAAACAAAAACTTACCGGTAAACAAATTATTGCTGCAGCAAAATTATTTCAACAAATTGAAAAGCATTACAATTTTCCCTGTGATATCGAGTGGGCGATGGAAAAGGGGAAACTGTTTATAACTCAAAGTCGACCGATTACAACCCTAAAGAAATAGCTAAAAATAGCCAAAAGACTCCCAAATTGACACAAAGGTAAAAATGTGCTATTATTATCAGTAATAACTTGGGCAACAAGAGTAGGTCAAAAGGCCAAAATATGTTCCCAACTAGGTCGTTTATTTATTTTCCAAACAACATTTTGGAATATATAAGGAATAATATTATGGCTTTTGGATCTGACAGACAAATGTACGATGTAGACTTGACTTGCGCAAAATGCGGAGCTCACATCTCACAGTTGCCTTTCCAACCTTCAGGTGATCGTCCAGTGTATTGCTCCGACTGTAACCGCGCTTTCCGCAAGGATCGTCCAGCTACAGATCGTGGTGGTCGTTCTGGCGGTTTCTCCAATGCTCCTCGCCAGATGTACAGTGTCAACTTGAGCTGTGCTTCTTGCAATCAGCAGATCACTGAGTTGCCTTTCCAACCAACTGGTGACAAACCAGTATATTGCCGAGACTGCATGCAGGCTCGTCGCAATGGTTAATTGACAATCAACTTTAACCCCTCGAATTTTCGGGGGGTTTTTGTTTTACTTGAAAAATCAGCTATAAATGGTATAATCAATTAATGAATTTAAGATGAATATATAGTTATGTATACAAAAAAACAACAAGAAATCACTAATTGTGTTCGCGCTAAAGTTTATGCCTATATGGGAACAAATCCAGTACCAGGACACGGTGCGGATCATGCCGCTCGAGTGGCAGCTTGGGCGGTAGAAATTGCTAAAAAAGAAAAGGCCAATGTGTTTTTATGTGAACTTGCTGGTTTGTTGCATGATGTTGGACGGGTGCTAGAAGATGTAGACGATTTTAAAAAACGTCATCATGAATTGTCTTATGAAATTTGTCAGGATTGGTTTAGAAACGACGAAATATTTTTTGCACTTTCCAAAAAAGAAAAATTGATTTTATTATATAGTGTTCGTTATCATTGGAATAATGCAGCCGATAAATATTTTGAAGCAATAGTTTTGCGTGATGCAGATAAAATGGATTTATTTGGTAAAATTGGTTTAAAAAGAAATGCTCTCTATTTAAAAAATGATCGGGAAAAAATAATGTTGCACATGCGTCTTCGCACTGATGACATGTTTTGGATAAAAACTGAAACTGCTAGACGTCTTTTTGAAAAATATAAGATGTTTGAACCGATTTTAAAATACACAATTAAAAAACTTAAAGAAGATATCCATCCAGTGGAATTGTAGGTTATGAATAAAAAGAATAGCAAAATAAAAGTTTTGGTTTGTTTGTCTGGTGGAGTGGATTCGTCAGTGGCGGCCGCTCTATTAGTAAAAGCTGGATATAATGTCACGGCGGCTTTTATGGTGAACTATGATGATCAAAAAGATGAAAAATCTTGTTGGAGAGGGGACTATCACGATGCGTTGCGGGTATCAGCAAAGTTGGGAATTAAATTATTGCGTTTGAATTTTATTAAGGAATACAACCGTGATGTGCTCGACTATATGTATAAAGAGTATGAGCTTGGTCGTACGCCAAATCCAGATGTGTTATGTAATAAATTTGTAAAATTTGGTGCTTGGCTCGATAAAGCACGTTCACTTAGTTTTGATTGTATTGCCACCGGTCATTATGCTCGGATAAAAAAGAGTGGTCGCAAATTTTTATTACAGGAAGCAAAGGACAAAAATAAAGATCAGACTTATTTTTTGCATCAGCTCAATCAGGAACAGTTAAAAAGTGTTTTATTTCCGATTGGGAATTACAACAAAGAGCAAGTGCGTAAATTGGCAACCAAATTTGATTTACCGACTGCTCAAAAAGAGGAGAGTATGGGTATATGTTTTGTTGGTGAAGTACCAATGCGCGAATTTTTAAAAAATAAAATAAAAGCAAAAAGCGGAAATATTGTCGATGAACATCAAAATGTTTTTGGTAAACATGATGGTTTGGCTTATTATACTATCGGGCAACGCAATCTTGGGCTGAATAGTAAGGATGGTAAACCGATGTTTGTAGTGGATAAAAATATTGCGACCAATGAATTAATTGTTGGTGGTGACACAAGTCCGCTGTTGTTTAAAATCGAAATAATGGTTGGTGAAATAAATTGGATTAGTGGACAACCTCCAAAACTTCCGTTAAAATGTTTAGTAAGATTACGTCATCGCCAAGAGGTACAATCAGCTACGATTTGTTACTCAAAGCGGAGTGAAATGAAGTTTAGAAGTCTCTTGGAAATTTTCATCAAATTCACCAAACCCCAGCGCGCCGTTACCCCTGGACAATATGCGGGTATATATTTGAAAGGTAATTGTTTGGGCGGGGGAGTTATTTTATAAATTATTATGATTTTAGATCTTATTACAATTTTAGGGATAGTCGGTGCCACATTAATTTTGGTAGCGTTTGTTTTAGAACAAACAAAAATATGGAATAGTGAAATGTTGAAATATGATTTGGTGAATTTAGTAGGTGGTGTCTTGTTGGTGTATTATGGGATTAAAATAAAAGGTTATCCGTTCGTAGTGTTAAATTCAATTTGGACTCTAGTGTCACTTCGTAGTGTGATAATTATTATTTTAAGAAATAATAAATCTAAAAAATAAGTATGATCACTTCAAAAGAACTCCGTCAAAAATATTTAGAATTTTTTGCTAGCAAGGAACACAAAATTATTCCGAGTGCTTCTCTGGTCCCGGAAAATGATCCGACGGTTTTGTTTACTACCGCTGGCATGCATCCACTGGTGCCATATTTGCTTGGTGAAAAACATCCTGAAGGTACTCGTCTTACTAATATTCAAAAATGCGTTCGTACCCAAGATATCGATGAAGTGGGCGACGCTCGTCATGATACCTTTTTTGAAATGATGGGCAATTGGTCTTTGGGAGATTATTTTAAAAAAGAAGCGATCGAATGGAGTTTTGAATTTTTAACTTCATCAAAATATTTGGGTTTGGATTTGCGTAAGTTGGCGGTGTCGGTGTTTATCGGCGAACCAGAAAATAATATTCCGCGTGATGAGGAAGCGGCCGATATTTGGAAAAGTTTGGGAATGTTGGAAAATAGAATTGCTTATTTGCCAAGAAAAAATAACTGGTGGGGACCCGCCGGCCAGACTGGTCCATGTGGCCCAGATACCGAAATGTTTTTTTGGAAAGGCGAAACAGAATTTCCTCCAGAAAATAGCAATCCTGGAAATGATGAAGATCATTGGCTCGAAATTTGGAACGATGTGTTCATGCAATACAATAAAAATAAAGATGGCCAGTATGAACCGTTGGCGCAAAAAAATGTTGATACCGGCATGGGGCTTGAACGCACTCTCGTAACTCTCAACGGTTTTGTCGATGTTTTTCAAATCGATACTTTTTGGCCGTTGATTCAAAAAATCGAAGAATTGTCTGGTCGTGAATATATCGAAACTGCGGATGTGACAAAATCCATGCGTATTATTGCTGATCATATTCGTACTGCTACGATGATTATGGGCGATGACAAACATGTAGCTCCAAGCAACGTAGATAGGGGTTATATCGTTCGTCGTTTGATTCGTCGCGCGGTTCGTCATGGACGTTTGCTTGGAATTAATGAAAATTTTTGTGATAAGATTGCGGCTGAAGTAATAAATATTTTTAAAGATGTTTATTCCGAGGTAGAAAAAAATCACGAATTTATAATGTTTGAATTAGCTAAAGAAGAAAGTAAATTCAGAAATACAATCGAACAGGGGCTGAAGGAGTTTGAAAAATTATTAAACGGTTTTAGAATTGCCTTTGAAAAAACTGGTAAAACTACTTCTGAAATTTCAGGAAAACAAGCCTTCAAATTATTTGAAAGTTATGGTTTTCCTTTAGAAATGACTTTAGAAATGGCTCGAGAAAACAGCTTATCCGTTGATGTCAGTAACTTTGAAGAAGCGTTCAAAGTACATCAAGATTTATCTCGTGCTGGAGCTGAACAAAAATTCAAAGGTGGTTTGGCTGATCATGGCGAGATGTCAGTAAAATATCACACAGCAACACATTTGCTTCATGCGACGTTGCGTCAGTTGTTGGGAACTCACGTAGAACAGAGAGGCAGTAATATTACTGCCGAGCGTTTACGTTTTGATTTTTCTCATCCGGAAAAAATGACAGATGAAGAAAAACAAAAAGTAGAAGATTTGATAAATTATGCAATTCAAAAAAATTATCGAGTAACATTTGAAGAAATGACTTTAATTGAGGCAAAAGAAAAAGGTGCGATTGGATTATTTGAAGATAAATATGGAAATAAAGTAAAAGTATATTCTGTTGGTGAACCAGATGTGATGCCATCTGCCACAATGAATTCCCAAACATTCAGTAAAGAAATTTGTGGAGGTCCACACGTCGAACACACCGGCATGATGGGAAAATTTAAAATTGTCAAAGAAGAAGCCGTGTCTAGTGGTATTCGTCGTATCAAAGCGGTGTTGGAATAAAGTATGTTTGCAAAAATAATTTTTAAATTATATTCCATGCGCGCACAATTTGCCAAATATTTTACCATTGGCATTGGGGCAGTTATTTTAGATATTTTGTCGTTGCATTATTTGGTCAGTTTGAATGTTGATCCGATTCTCTCTATTGTTATTAATCAACTAGTAATAGTGAATTTGGTGTTCCTATTAAATAAATATTGGGCGTTTGTTGCCAAAGGGGTTACTCACAAACAGGTTGTCAGATTTTATTTGGTAGCTGGGTTCAATTATTTTTTTGCCATCGGTTGGATGTGGTTTTTTACAAATTTGGTAAATTTACATCAATATATTGGTTATTTGGGTGTTTCACAAGCGAATTATTATTTAATTGTCAGACTAGTAAATGTAGCGTTAGCGGTTTCCTGGAACTTCTTACTTTATAAGTTTTTTGTTTATAAGTATGAGGTTAAGGATGTGAATAAGTCACCTCTTGACTAAATTCAATTTTTTAGCTAAACTACCGACAAATAATATTTTTCCAAATGGTTAGCAAACAAGACGTCATCGAATTGAAGGGGGCAATTGAAGAATTGCTACCAGCTGGTACTTTTCGGGTTAAGCTCGAAAGTGGTCAGACAATCATCGCTCATTTATCTGGTAAAATGCGCTTAAACAAAATTCGTTTAAGTTTGGGTGACCAGGTCAAAGTGGAGATGACTCCATACGATTTGACAAAAGGAAGAATTACTTTTCGTTTCTAAACAATTTATCTGCAAGAAGATCAACCATTGCGGTGTAGTTCCTCACTTTTTAGAGGGGCGTCGATATCGCGGCAGTGGTTGGTATTTTTGCTTTACTTAATTATTTATTTTTCAATACCATATGAAAGTACGCGCTTCTGTAAAGAAGATTTGTATGAAATGTCAAACCGTACGTCGTAAAGGCCGCGTGTTTGTTATTTGTGAAAACGCCAAACATAAACAACGTCAGGGTTAATTTAATCATTTACTCACCTCTAGAAATTATGAGAATTGCCAGTACAAACATCCCAAATGATAAGAAAATTGCTTATGCTTTACCGTATGTTTTCGGTATTGGCATGACTTTGGCAGCCAAAATTTTAAAAGACGCTGGTATCGACGGTAACATTCGTGCCAAAGATTTGACCGAAGCACAACAAGATAAATTACGTGCAATAGTCGAAAAAGATTACAAAACCGAAGGTGATTTGCGTCGTGAAATCATGAGTAACATCAAGCGTTTAAAAGATGTAAAATGCTACCGAGGTATCCGTCATATGAAACACTTGCCAGTTCGTGGTCAACGCACAAAAACTAATTCACGTACTGTGCGTGGTAATGTTCGCAAGACGGCGGTAAGTGGCAAAAAGTTGACTGGTCAGAAGACCTAAGGTAGGCGCTTGTTAATTTTAATTACCAGAGATTTAAAAATATGACAGAAAAATCAATTAATAAAACTGAAGGCACTGCTAAAGCTGCAACAACAGCCAAAGTAGGCACAGCTAAAGCCAAGAAAAAGAAAGTTGTTGATCGTCAAGTTCCTCGTGCCAACGCTTATATCCAAGCTACTTATAACAACACAATTATTACTATTGCTGATCCAAATGGCAATGTTTTGGGTTGGTCTAGTGCTGGAGTAGTTGGTTTCAAAGGTCCAAAAAAAGCCACCCCTTATGCGGCTTCTCTCGTAACCAAGGATCTGATGGAAAAGATTGCTGCTTATGCAGTCAAAGAAGTCAGCGTATTTGTAAAAGGTATCGGCGGTGGTCGTGAAGGTGCAATTCGTGCTCTTCATATCAACGGTTTAAACGTTGTATCAATCAATGATGTAACTCCGATTCCACACAATGGCTGTCGTCCACCAAAGAGACGTCGAGTATAATTTATCCTATTGTAATTAAAATACTATGGCAAGACAAATTGGACCAAAACATAAGCTGTGTCGCAAGTACGGTGAAAAATTGTGCGATTCTCCAAAGTGCCCATTGACTAAAAGAGCATATCCAGCTGGTCAACACGGCCCAAGTAAGAAACGTCCAAAAGTTTCCGGTTACGGCAAGCAACTTTTAGAAAAACAAAAAGTAAAAAGAATTTACGGTATTTTAGAGCGTCAATTTTCCAACTATGTTACTGAAGCTTCTAAAAAAGTTGGTGATACCAGCAAAATTCTTTTAAATTATTTAGAATCTCGTTTGGATAACACTGTCTATCGGGCTGGTTTGGCATTTTCTCGTGCTGCTGCTCGTCAGATGGTTAATCACGGACATATCGTGGTAGATGGGGCAAAAGTAGATATCCCATCATACCGTGTAAAAGTTGGTCAAGTTGTGGCCGCTAGTCCAATTGCTAAAAATAAAAAATTATTTGAAGGTATTAGTGAAAAGCTACAGAAAGTGGAGGCTCCTTCCTGGTTGGGTGTGGATAGTAAGACTGTCAGTGCCAAAGTGCTCAATGCGCCAACAGTAGAAAATCCAAATTTTAATCCAAAAGCTATTATCGAGTTTTACTCTCGCTAATTATTAACTTTAATTTTTATGGAGAATTTTCTTTTACCATCTAAAGTAGAATTTCAACCTGGTGAAACAGAGCTTACCGGTGTTTTGATTATTTCACCATGTTTTCATGGCTATGGTACAACATTAGGCAACGCACTGCGTCGTGTTTTGTTGTCCTCATTATCTGGTGGTGCGGTTGAAGCATTCAAAGTCAAAGGAGCACAACACGAATTTACTACAGTTGAAGGTGTGCAAGAAGATGTAGTAGAAATAATGTTAAATTTAAAACAATTAGCAGTAAAAGTTTTTGGTGATGAATCAGTTACTTTAAATTTAGTTAAAAAAGGTCCAGGCCAAGTGACTGGGGCGGACATCGAAAAAAATAGTAATGCCGAAGTGGTTAGTAAAGATTTGGTGATTTGCAATCTGACTAACAACAAAATTTTCGAGATGGAAATAACTGTTGGTAAAGGACGTGGTTTTGTTCCGGTAGAAGAAAAAGATAAGAAAAATTATTCACTAGGTACAATTGTTACTGATTCTGTTTATACACCAGTAAAAGATGTCGGTTACCGTGTAGAATATACTCGCGTTGGAGATATTACCAATTATGAAAAATTGACGGTGAATATCGAAACCAATGGCACTATTTCTCCTGAAGATGCAGTGAACCAGTCAGTGAAGATCTTGATCGATCATTTTTCAATTATTTTATCTAGTGTTGCTTCCACACAACCTGAGTTTGTTGCACAAGAACCAGAAGTTACTTTAGGTGAATTAGTTGAAAAAGAAGAAGAAAAACCAAAAAAGAAAGTTTCAAAGAAAAAGTAATTATTTAAGGATTTTTATTGATATGCGACATTTAGTAAAAAAAGCCACATTAGATCGTAAAACAGCAGCGCGTCGCTCGCTTTTGGCAAACTTGGCAGAAAGTTTGATTATTTATGAAAAAATCAAAACTACCAAAGCCAAAGCCAAAGCCCTGCGTCCTCTTATCGAAAAATTAATTACCAAAGCCAAGCCAAATGATTTGGCTGCCCGTCGTCAGTTAATGCGTGTTTTGTATACCAATAATGCTATCAAGAAAATGTTGGAAGTAATTGGTCCACGTTATGTCGCTAGAGAAGGTGGTTATACCCGCATAACTTTGCTAGGAATTCGCAAAGGTGATGCCGGTGAAGAGGCGATGATTGAGTTTGTTTAATAGATAATTGATTATTATGTCTACAAATAGAAAAACCATTGAACTTGATGCAACCGGAATGGCTCCTGGTCGTTTAGCAACTAAAATAGCTACATTTTTGATGGGAAAACATAAAGTTAAATATACTCCACATATTGATTTTGGAGATAAAGTGGTGATTACCAATTGTGATAAAATTGTTTTTACTGGTAAAAAAATGGAACAAAAACTTTATCGTCATCATTCTAATCATCCAGGTGGTTTGAAAGAAAAACAGGCCAAAATACAGATGGCTGAAAGTCCAGAAGAAGTCATTAGACTTACTGTCGCAAAAATGTTACCAAAAAATAAATTACGTGATCAACGTATGATTCGTTTACACTTTAAGAAATCATAATTATGACAAAACTCAGTACAACTGAATCAAATCGCGCTGTCGGACGTCGCAAACGTGCTTCTGCTCGTGTTCGTATCACCAAAGGCACTGGCAAGATTGTTATTAATGGCATGGATTTTAAAGAATTTTTACCATATTTTGTATATCAAGATATCATAATGGCTCCTCTGAAGGCATTGGCTAAAGAAAAAGATTTAGATATTTCTTGTTTGGTACAAGGTGGTGGTAAAAAAGGTCAAGCAACCGCAGTACAATTGGGTATTGCTCGTGCTTTGGTTCTTTGGAACGAAGAACTTAGAAAGACTTTAAAAACCCAAGGTTATTTGACTCGCGATCCACGTATCAAAGAAAGAAAGAAATTTGGTTTGAAAAAAGCTCGTCGTGCCGCACAATGGTCAAAACGTTAATTGATTTTTCTCAAAATCCTCCAATCAAATTGGGGGATTTTTTTATTTGATTTTACTGGTATTTTAGGGTAATATACATCATATTAAACACTGCAAATGAAAGTTTTTACTGTTACCCAAAACACCTCATTTTTGACTGCCGCCTCTATCTTGCAAAAAGTTATTTCTTTTGTGTATTTTACAATTATTGCCAGAGTTATTGGAGTGGAAAATACCGGCGTTTATTTTTTTGCGATTACCTTTACTACTATTTTTACTGTAGTTGCTGATTTTGGTATGGGGCCGGTATTGACTAGGGAGGTTGCTCGTTATCCAGATAGAAGCGAACAATATTTACATACCGCTTTTTGGTCAAAGGTAATGTTTGGTGTGGTGAGTTATGGTTTGGTGATTTTTTTTGTAAATATTTTAAATTATCCATATTTAACAAAATTATTAGTTAGTATTTCCGGCATAACAATGTTTTTTGATAATTTACACGCCGCTTTTTATTCGATTTTTCGCGCTCGTAAAAATTTGATTTATGAATCAATTGGTATAGTTTCGTCACAAGCAATTACCCTAGTAATAGGGTCGTTGGCTTTATTTAATCATTGGTCGTTGTATTGGTTGATTTTAGCTTATACTATTCCAGCATTTTTAAATTTTATTTTTTCGGCTATTTGCTTAAAAAAAATTTACGGATTGATTTATCGCTGGTCATTTAATTTTGAGATATTTAAAATGTTTTTAGGTTTTGCTTTTCCGTTTGCATTGGCTGGAATTATTGGGCGTTTATATGCGTATAGTGATTCATTATTAATGTCAAAAATGCTCTCAGCACAGGAGTTGGGATGGTGGAGTGTTCCATACAAAATTTCATTTGCTTTTCAATTTGTGCCAGTAGCATTATCGGCTAGTATTTATCCGGTAATGAGCGAATTGTATTTAACTCAAAAAGAAAAAATTGGTTATTTATTTTTAAAATCTTGGCGTTATTTATTTACCGTTGTTTTTCCTATATCGTTTGGATTGATTGCATTGGCTACTCCGATTATTATCAAACTATACAAACCGCAGTTTTCTCCGGCCATTCCTGTTTTACAAATTTTATTAATTAGTTTAATTTTTGGTTATTTAAGTTTTGTAACTGGTGCGACTTTGAATGCTAGTAATAAACAGAAAACACAAACTTCGCTTTTAGCGTTTGCTTTATTAGTCAATATTTTGACAAATTTATTGCTGTTACCAAAGATTGGTATTATGGGGGCGGCTTATGCGGCCTTGTTAAGCAATGTGGTTTTGTGTATTGGTGGTTTTTTGTTTTGTAGAAAAATAATTTTGATAGATTTGAATATGTTGTTTAAATATTTTAATCAGACTTTTTGGCCAGCTATCTTAATGGCAATTATGGCGTTTTATCTATCCAACAAAATAAGTTTTTTAATTATTATCCCACTGGCGGCTGTTGTCTATGGGTTGTTATTATATATTTCTGGCGGTATTGATAAAGACTTAATTATGAAATTTTATAATAAGATTATTGATTCAAAAAAAGTTGTATGAAAAAATTAATTATTACACTAGAATATCCACCGCAAATAGGAGGTATCGCTACTTACATCTACAATCTTGTATTTCATTTGCCACCAGAAGATGTTGTGGTGTATGCTCCAATAAATAAAAACCAAACAGAATTTGACGCAAAAAACCCGTGGAAGACTTATCGATTAAATCCATATTGGAGTTTTATTTGGCCAAAATGGTTGCGTCTTTTTTTTCAAATCACGACTTTGGTTAATCAAGAAAATATTGAAATGTTATATGTCAACCACGTTTTACCGGTTGGGTATGTGGCTTATTTAATAAAAAAATTTAAAAAAATTCCATATACGTTATTTTTACATGGTACGGATATTACCTCTGCGGTGGCAAACAAGAGTAAACGTAAAAAGTTTATTATGCTTTGTAGAGAAGCCAAAACAGTTATTGTAAATAGTGAATTTTTGAAGAATAAAGTTTTAGACGTTGTTGAAAAATTAAATGATGTACGAGTAGTATATCCATGTCCGAGTGATGTATTTTTTGACGCTCCGTTCAATGAACCAGAAAATTCTGTCTTACGATCACGTTTGGCTCTTGGTGGTAAAAAGGTTATTTTAACAGTTGCTCGTATGGTAGATGGAAAAGGATATCCCCATGTAGCACGTTTATTACCAGAAATTTTAAAACGAGTTCCAAATGCAGTTTGGTTGGTAATTGGTGATGGACCAAAAAATAAAGAAATTTTTGAGGTGGTTCAAAAAAATTCACTACAAAATGTAGTACGTTTTTTAGGAAAAATAGAACCACAAAATTTATACAAATACTATCGCTTAGCAGATTTGTTTTTATTATTAACACATAAAGATGAAGTTCATGAAGAAGGATGGGGGACAGTATTTTTGGAGGCGGCTGCTTGTGGATTGCCGGTGGTGGCCGGCAGAGTTGGTGGGGTTGAAGAAGCTGTTTTGGATGGCAAAACTGGCAATGTGGTAGATGTCTTCCAAGACCAGAGCGTGATATCTACTATTATTAATATTTTGTCTGATTCGCAAAACGCTAAAAAAATGGGTCAAGCTGGAAAAGAACGCGTAAATACTTCTTTTCGTTGGGAAAAAGAGATCTTAAAATTATTATGAATAATTTAGTTAGTGTTGTTATTCCAATTTTTAATCACGCTCATACGCTTGGCGATTGTTTAGGTACAGTAGTTTGGCAGGCCTATAATCAGCCTATTGAATTAATCATAGTAAATGATGGAAGTACTGATAATTTTCACGAAACATTAAAAAAAATTTTAAATAAATGTCCAGATATAAAGGCTCTGAATCCAAGAATAATCAATCAACCAAATTTGGGTGCTCCGGCAGCGCGCAATCGTGGCTTTAAAGAGGTTCATGGTGAGTATGTTATTTTTGTAGATGCTGATACCATTTGCCATCCGCGTATGATAGAAACTATGAAAAGAGTTTTAGAACAGAGCCCACAAGCGAGTTATGTCTATAGTCAATTTCGTTTTGGTTGGAAAAAAATGAAGAGTCATATTTTTGATCCAGTTATTTTAAAACAGTTTAATTATATTGATGTGACTTCATTAATTCGCACCAAAGATTTTATACCATTTGACGAATCACTAAAACGTTTTCAAGATTGGGATTTGTGGTTGAGTATGCTAAAACAAAATAAAGTTGGAATATTTATATCAGAGGTTTTGTATAAAAAAATTGTTTGGGGAAGAAAGGGTGTTAGTAGTTGGTTGCCAAGTTGGTATTATAAACTTCCATGGAAGACAAAGAAAGTAAGAGAATATAAAGAAGCCAAAAAAATAATACAAAAAAAACACGGTTTTGCGTAGGATTATATTTTTTAACAAAAATTTTATTGACTTCTTTATTATTATTTAAATAATAATTGTATATGGAATTTAAACCTTTTCCTGGAATTTCACGCTTTCCAGAGGAGCCAAAATTAGAAGGCGCTCCTCACAGCCCAGAAGATTCTCTTTTTGTCTCATCGCCAGAGTTGGTCTGGTTGTTGGATTTTCCGCACAAAAACTCAGAAGAAGTGCACAAAGAAATAAGACAATTTACTAAACGATTGGCCACCGAACCAGAAAAACTCGAAGGATTATTTGCGGCTTTTGATATGCTCGATCCATTACCTGGTTATGCTAAAATTTTGCGTTATAAAGAAAAAATTATAGATGGACTGAAAAAAATAAATTTTAAAGAATTACCACCATTATCTCCTGCGGCCATAGAAAAATGGCTCAGCTATTATGCCGAAGATACTGTTTTTAAAAATATTGCTAAAAATTTTCTAAAAGAATTTATTTGTAGCAACAAAGATTCACGCGCAATCACTAATTTTCTGTATGATTTACTTTTAACCGGCATTAAAAGTGGAAATCAAAAGATAGAAAAATTAGCTTCCCAGATAATCTGTAATGATGTTAGTGGAATATTAAAAGCCGATTCTAAAGAATTTTTAATAATGGCGTTGTCGGTTTGGACACCAAACGATGATGAAACATTGAAAAAAGCCATAGACTTAGACACAGCGCGTGATTACTATATATATCTCAAATATCCAGAATTAAAACAACGGTATTTTGATGGTTTGAAACAAAGTAGAGAAAAAGAAGAATATGTTGTAGAATTTCAAAAAATACAAGCTCAGTGGGACAAAACTAAAATGCGTAAATTAAGTCAATTGATGAGAACTGGCGCAAAAGATACCACAGATATGACAGTGGAAGATATGACAGTGGATGACTATCCTAATAATGTTATATTTCAAAATCCGACTGAATTAAGAAAATTGATTGGCAAATTATATACTCAAGAAAGTAATCGAGATAATACAGAAGAACAATACATTAATATTATTTTACCAAATTTCCAAGGCGCATCAGATAATAATAGTGATATTATTGATATAATAAAAAGAGCTCTAAACAAAGAAAAAAAAGATGCAAAAATAGAAATTGATGAAGATTATTGGGAATCGTTGGCTTATTTACATCCGGGAAATATTGACGTTAAAAAATTAGAGCGTCTTGGCCAAGAAAATAAACTTTTGGTGCAAGAAATTCAAGATGACACTCGCTATCTTTTATCTCCTCGCGGCGATCTTTTGGAAATATCCGATGATGATTTAAAAAATCTTGGATTCAAAACTATACTGTATGAAATGGATCCAAAAAATAAACGAGATACTAATGTAACAATACAAATTGGTAATTTTAAATTTAAATTATTGTTAGATGAATTTTTTACTTTTAAACGAGTCGAAACAAAGGACGGTCTTCTCTTACCTCCCGATGGAGAATTTTTAAAACATGTTATTTTAAGTCACCTACGTGAAATTCGTTGTTCGGAAAAACTAAATGAAGCAGAAGAAAATAAGGGTGCAGAAAGTGGTAGTCGTAGTGCTTTTTATTCTCGCCGTGCTCATCGACGCAAACTACCAATTGGACAATCGCCTAGTGCTGAACAGATCCAAAGAACTTGGGATCACTACCATATTAATATAACTCGCATAAACCAAGAAGCACAAATGAAAGGAGATCAACAACAAGTCACTTTTGTTTTTGAAGTAAAAAACATTGCTACTTCTGGTATTGGACCAGTACTTTCTCAAGCTCCAGATGCCACCAAAAGATTAAAAGAAATTATTGCTTAGCTTTTTAGTTAGCGTGGTTATTTTGTTGATTTTTGGCCAACAATAATAGTATAGTGATGAGCAAAATACCAAAAACATGAAAAAGTGCTGGGCTGGTGGTATTTATTATTAGTATACTTACCAAGATTGCTGTTATAATATTTTTGTTATATTCGTTTTTATTTTTGATGATTATATAAAATACATTAATTATTAGTGTTATCCAAATTAACAATCCACACAACCCCATTTCTGTTAAAATTTCCAAATAACCCCAGTCAAAATGAGGAGTAGTAACTTCAGTCTTAAAAATCGGGCTATAAACTGTAATTGTATCTCCTAGGCCTGAACCTAAAATTGGATTGGATTTAATTTTTTCTAAAATTTTTGGTAAAAGTAATAAACGACTTAAAGAACTTTCCTCAAGTTGTGGGCTGGTAATGCTTTGTAAACGTAATCCAAATATTTCAAGACCAAAACTTTGTCCACGGCTAGCAAGGAGATGAATGGTGGTAAAAATCATGACAAACCCGACAATCACGGTCAATGAAACTAATAGCCATTTTTTCCAGATTTTTGTAGAAAATAGAACAACTATTCCTGTGGCCAAGGCAACAATATAAATGCGAGTAAGGTTGTTGGCTAAAATAAATAACAAACTTAATAAAATTGAAATATTTAGTTTTGTTATTTTATTTTTGATAATATCACTAATAAAATATAGAGCTAACGGTACCAGTAACAGATGCTCATTTAAAACTAAACGATAGAAATTTAGATTTAAATCGGTAATTTTTCCTAGAGCCACATCTCGGTACCAGTGGTAGTAGTTATCTTGCAGCACTATAAATCCAGATGATAATCCAATTTGAGTAAATAATATTAAAAGTGCATTACCAAAAATTGTAGAAATAATGATATATTTGCTAAATTCGCGGAAGCGGTTGGAAAACCAAAGTTGTTGGAGTGGGAAAAAGTATAGTAAAAATAAATAAGGAATAAAATCAGAAAATACTGCGGCACGTGTGTGGTGTAAATACAAGCCACGTAAAGTTGCAAAACCAGCGGCCCCTATTAATATAAATAATAAATAATGTTCTAGTTTAAATTGTTTAAAAAAATTAATTTTTTCTGAATATATTTTTCTAACAAAAAATATAGAGGTAGTAGTGATTAGTAAAGCGGTGCGCAAAGAAACAAATTCAAGTTTTAAATATCCTCCCGATCCACCAAGTATAATTTCTCCGACGACCATATACCACCCGCGTTCGTCATTTTTTAATATCCAGTAAATTGTCAAAATAAAAATTAACACTGAAAAAATAGTGTTAATTGGGTGTTGTATTAAAAGAGGGGTTTGAGGGCTAAAAAAATACGAGAATAAACGAACAACAAAATACAAGATTAAAAATTTGGTTATTGTAGTTTTGGAGTTCATCGAATAAAATTATTGGCTATAAAATACTTTTAAATCCATTAATAAACTCTTTAGCTAGCATCTGATTTTTTCCTTCGAGTTGTATCTTAATAATTTCAATTGAAGTGTGCTCTCCGCAGCCGGCAAATAACTTGTTCTGTTGAGCGATAATTTTTCCTTGGTTAACTGGTTCGTGAGCTGGTCTTATTTCTAATAATTTCAAACGTTTGCCATTGTGCTCAGTCCAAATTCCAGGCCATAGTGTAAGTCCACGATAGAGATTGTAAATCTGTTCAGCAGTTTTATTCCAATCTATTTTGCCATTTTCACGAGTGAATTCTTTGCAAAAAGTTGCTTCTTCATGAATCTGTACTCGTGGTATTATTTTGCCAACAATGTAATCATTGACAGTTTCAATCAATAATTTTGGCGCGATAGTTAGTAATTTATTATTTAGTGTTTCATAAGTATCGGTTTGATCGACACTAACCTTTTGTTGTCTCAAAATATCACCGTGATCCATTTTTTCATCCATCAACATAATTGTGATGCCAGTTTCGATTTCACCGTTGATTAAAGCCGATTGAATAGGGGAGGCACCTCGATATTTTGGCAATAAAGATGTGTGGACATTTAGTGACGCTCGCTTGGCCGTGTCTAGGACGGTCTTAGGGATGATTAAGCCGTATTGGCAAGTAATATTAAGATCGGTGGTTATTGGAATATTATAATTTTTTAAAGTTTCCGGTTGAGCAATTTCTAAATTATATTTCTGGGCAATAATTTTTACTGCCGATGGTTGAATTTCTTTTTTTCTACCAATAGGACGATCTGGTTGGGTAATAACTAATTTTATATCAAAAAGTTTACTATTAATTAGAGATTCCAAAATATGAGCGGAGAAGTGATGAGTGCCAAAATAAACAACAGAAATCATAATTATAATTCTTGTTCGCTAGTTTTTATTTTTTGTAATTTTCGAGCTTTTTCAATAAATAATATACCGTTGAGATGATCCACTTCATGTTGAACAATACGAGCTGGAAAATCTTTGGCAATAAATTCAATTTTTTCACCAAATTGGTTTAATGCTTGGACTTTTATTTTTGTGTAGCGTTTTACTTCGCCATAAATTAACGGAATAGATAGACATCCTTCACTATCCCAAGCTTTTAGAATAGATAATTTTTTCCATGTGGGGTTAACTAGAATCAAATCCTCTTGATTGTTTAATGGTGAAAACTTTTTAGCAATTACGCATAATTGTAGTGATTGTCCAACTTGTGGCGCAGCAATTCCGACCCCATCTTTTACATACATAGTTTCAGTCATATTTTTGATCAATTTTCGCATTTCGGGCGTCGCTAATTCGGCCACGACAAGATCACGGCCTTTTTTATGTAATATTGGATTTGGTTCTAGAGTAACTTCGAGCAACATATTAAAAAGATAATAGATTATTTGGATTAGGGTCAAATTTCCAATTTTCCGGTATATTTTGAGCTAAAAATTTTGTTAACTGCTTGTATTTTTCAAAACTAACTTTTACTATAATTCCATGCCAATACATTCCTCTAGAGTAGCTAGGAGAAAATGGCAGAGGATTGGATATTGTAATATCATGGCGGTCATTAGTCAAGCCCCTGAGGTGCTCAAAGAGATGTAAGGCAGCCATTCTAGATGTTTCTTGAGTTTTTTCGCCGTTGTATAATCGTATTAGATAACTAAATGGAGGATATGCAAATGATTTGCGTTCCTGCAGTTCTTTATCATAAAAGCGTTGTGGGTTTGATAGGCTAGAAAAAATATGATGATCTATATGCCCGGTTTGAATTAGTAAATTAGTTTTTGGTAGTAAATGAAATTGTGCATTACGCAATTGTGCCCACAGATTTTCAGCCATTTTATATTCTGGAATAAATAATGAACTGTCTGCGTCGACAAAAGCCATCAATTTTATTTTATCCCAATTTATTTTATCCCAAGCAATTTGTGTTCCAATGATTATTTTATCTCCCGTAAAATCTTTGTCATAAACAGAGACTGTATCACTATCGATCCTAATTATTTTTTTATTTGATTTATTATTTTTATTTAGTTCTTTTTCTAGAGATTGAGTTCCTACACCATACATTACCATGTTTGCCAAGTGGCATTTTGGACATGTGAGAAACATTTTATTTTTTAAATTACAAAAATGACAGTCTAGCGTCCTGGTATTTTCATGATAAACTAAACCGCGAGAACATTGCGAACATTTGGCCACATAACTACAATCACGACAGCCGACATAAGCACTACTGCCTTTACGATTTAAAAATAAAAATATATCACCAGCACCACAATTAGCAATCGCATCTTCTAGTTCCAAACTTAAAAATCCGTAATTACGACCACGCCGTTCTTCTTTCATATCAATAATTTTTAATCGAGTGTCAAAAGTCGGGATCTCTTGTTGGTTAGTGTACACTTTGTGTTGAGCAAAATACCAGCTTTCCACACTTGGTGTGTGTGTTGTCAAAATACATTGTGCGCCGTGCGCATGGGCAAGCATCATTGCCGCTTCACGTGTTTGGATGCGAGGGGCCATATCCCAACTTTTATAATTTGGATTTGACTCATCATCAACAATGATCGTTTGTAAATTATTCCATGGCATAAAAAGGGATCGACGGGTGCCGATAACTACTTTTATTTCTTCAGTACGAATTTTAAACCACAGATCAAATATCTCTTTTTCTGAGATGTCAGCATTGATAATCACAGTTTGAATACTAGTTGATAGTTCTAGGTTTAAGGCAGCACTTATTTCTGGTACTAAAATTAAAGTTTGTCCAGTGGTAGATATTAAATTTTCAATTATTTTTTGACGTTCTTTTTTGTTGCTGTAGAATATTAATTCTGGTTTTTTTCGAACAGCCGGTTTCATTTGATCGGCATTAGATATTTTAATTTTTTTAATCTTTGTTTTTTTTAATGGTGGTAAACAAGTTTGTAGCACAAAACCAAGTGGAGTATTATAAAATTCACTTATTTCAATAATAAAACTTAGTTGTTTGAGAGTGATGGCCGGTTTATCCCAAACAATATTTTCAATTAATTTTAATTTTCCGCGTGCTTCTTCTGTTTCATTCTCTTTAAATTCAGTAATCAGTCCATATACCAGGCGATTACGAAACTGGATATTTATTAACTGTCCGACAGTGGCATCTTTTATTAAATGTGTTGGCACTAAATAATCTAATTCAGAAATCTTTTTTGGCATGCGACGAATTAGCGCAACTTTTGCTATCATATACAATCACTACTAACTAAATAATAAAATTTGCTGTCAAATATCCAACTCCAAATGGCGCTTCATAAGAATGTTGTTGATAAATATAGTCTACATTTTTTAGTGTACCCATTAAAATTAAGAATGTTTTAAAACCGCATTCTGAAGAATTTTTTACAAAATCAGCTTCTAATTGTAGCATTCCAGCCACATTTTTGTGTGCTAGTAGTTCTTGAATTTTTTCATCAAATTTCGTACCAGCCTGATTGAAACCGGCAGGGGAGTTCGTGGTTAGAGCGTGAGAAAGATCTCCAGAGGCAATAATTGCCACACGTTTATTGGTGTTGAGAACTTGTTCTTTTATGAGATAACCAAAATCCAAATGAGTTTTCCATTCAAGATCACAAAAACCAATTTGGATTATTTGGATATCTGGCAAATGTTTGGTTAGGTAAAAAAGAGGGATAGTACTACTGTAATCTAAGGTTGATTCGCTAATCATGGTGGTAGGAATTTTTTCTTCTTTGGTTTTTTCTCTAATTCTTGTTGATAAATTCATTTCACCTTTAAAATTAAGTTTGGTGGTAAGATCACCGAATTCTTTTAAGTCGGTGTGATATTCAGGGCAAACATTGATAGTGAAAGCATCGGAAAAAAAACTACCATGTGCAGAAACAACAATTAACACGTCTGGTTTTGCCAGATATAATTCTTCTTCCAATTTTTCCATGGCAACTTTTGTTTTGTCTAATTTTTTTAAAGTGCCTTTGCCAATATTTGGAATTAGTAGTGGAGGGTGTGGAGTAATGGCCGCAAAAACTAGCGACATATGATTTTATTAATAATTAAGGTTTGATTGCAAGAATTGTTTTGCTAGACGCTATCCATTCGACTACTTTGTTTGGTTCGATAAATCGATTTGCGTAATCTGGATTGCCCATAGTAATAATCACGTATTGTTTTTTGTCTTTATTATTTTTAAATAACATAATCAAATTTGATCCAGCTTCCTCGGTGTAACCGGTTTTACTAGCTAATATTTGATAATTTTTTCCGGTTTTTTCCACTAGTTTGTTAGTATTTTTAATAGTGTGAGTTTTTATTTTGTCTTTACTTAGAACCTCTTTGAATGTGTAAGTAGTTTTTCCTACAGCGGCTTTAATCTTTTCATCTTTGAAAGCTTTGATAAAAATTTTTAATAAGTCACGAGGTGTTGATTTGTTTTTTTCATCTAAACCAGTTACGTCGGCAACCTTAGTATTATCCATACCCCAGGTATCTAAATTTTTATTCATCAAATTGATAAAACTTTTTTCATCTAATCCGGTTGCTTGAGCCAGCATTCTGGTAGTATTATTGGCCGAACCGACTAACGTAGCATTTAAAGCATCCACTGATTTGATTGTTTCACCATCTTTTATATTTAAATTTCCACCTTCTACACCATATTTTTTATTACTGTAAGTGATAATTGAGTTTGGTTTGTATTTTTCATTGATAATTGAAAGTACGGTCACTAATTTGGTTAAAGAAGCCATCGGTCGTTGGGCGTCAATGTTTTTTCCGGTAAGAATGCGTCCGCTAGGATATTCAGCCACTAAATAGGCTGGTAATTTTGAACCATACAAATCTTTTATGGCCATTTCGGAGTCACCCAAATATTTATCTTTAGAGTTGATTAAATTAGAATTTAAAAATATTTTTTCACCGTCGGGAATAGTCATTAAAGTTTTAAAGTTTACGGCAATAATATTTTCTTTTTTATATCCCATTGCGCTAAAAGTATCAGCGTCAGCTAGAAGGCGTTTTTTTTGTTGTTCAATAACGTACACTTGTTCGCTTTCGTCGTCTTTTAACAGCAAACCATCTTTGATAATTGGAGCGGCATAAATAATTGGGAATTGTTCTAAATCTTTTCTTGTGTGTTTTTCGATAGAAATATTGCTGTAATTAGCAGCGAGAAGATTTTTTTCAATAATTGGATAAAAATTATTATCTTTTAAAAAATATAGTTTATTGTTCAAATCGGTGATTTGATAAATAACACCGGTTGGGGCGGTAGATGAGGCAGTGATCACTGGACCATTGGAATATCCAAGTAGATCAGACGAAGTCACGTCGATAGTTTCATCCGGATAATAACCAAGTTGTTTTATAGTATCTTCCGATTCAAACGGACGTATGGTATCGTAATCTAATAAATAATATTTATTAGATTCGGTTTTTAAAATAGAATAATTTGGTAATGAAATATCAGATCCGACTTCATAGTTGGTTAGTTCTGATTCTGGAATATTTATCACCATTTTTGGATCAGCACGTGAAATTAAAACCGCCATGTTTTTGAATTTGCGTTTTTTTCCATCTTGAATTAACCATACATCAGTAGAAGTGGAGTCACTAATTTTTACCAGCGTTCCGTTTGGATAGTTTTGGCTAAACCATGTTTGCCAAATTCGCCAAAAATTTTTATTGCCATGCAAATGAGGGGTGTAGGTATAAAGAAAAGCCGTTGCCCAGCTTTGTGGTGTTACATCGGTGTTATCAATAGATAGGCTGGAATCCTTCTTTTTTATTATCGAGTTGGTGTCTTTGTTGTTATAATACCAGCGCATAATACCACCAGCATCATCAACTTGTTTGGCAAAACCTTTATGTTTAGCTACTTTTGGATCATTACGATCGCAGCTGTCACAAACAGCGTAACCGGTCGCCCAATCCAATTGTTTTTGAGCGGGGAAATTGTCAGTTATCAAACTCTGTTCTTTTTGTAGTGTCACCAATAAATATTTTGGGTTAACTTGGTTTAATTGTGAGGAGTCAAAGATGATGCCAGCGGCTGTACGCATATTACCAGCAAGATCCTCGGCTTGGTAAGTGGCCAAATAACTTCCGCGATCTTCGAGAAATTTTTGGATATCCGAAATTGTCCAACCTTGGTAGTCAAACATTTCGTTGTCGGAAATAATGAATTGTGGGTTAAAATCCGCTTGAGCCAATGTTAATTGAGGAATAAACAACAATAGCATCAACAAAAAAACCATTATTTTTCGCATAAATATTCTTTTAGCATCTCCTATATTATTATACGTTATTATACCATGTATTTGTTTCATTGGTAAAGGTTTTTTGTTGGTTCATTTTTTGTTTTATAAAACCTCTATTTTCTTTATAACTTTTAGTATTTTATTAAAATTTATTCATTTATTGGTGTGAATCGCAAAATTTCTTTTCCATCAACGATTGCGGTTTCCAAAAACAGAGCTTTAGATCTTACCCATAGAGAATTATTGCCATAAACTTCATGATTATACAAAGCTTGATATACAACTAATTCTTCCAATGTCTCACTATCATGTGCTATGTCAATAACATGGTATAAATTACCTTTATAATGTTGATATTTACCTAATTTCATATCTGGTTATATATTTTTATATTTAACATTTTGTTCTAAAAAATTTTTGAATTGGCCTTTTGTCTTTGATAATTCTACAAAACTACCAGTTTGAACTATTTGGCCTTCATCAAAAACTAAAATTCTGTCAGCATTTTTTAATGTAGTTAATCTATGTGCAATCGTAATAATTGTTTTATCCGCAAAAATATTTTCGATATTTTTTTGAATTGTGACTTCGTTGATATTGTCCAAAGCCGAGGTTGCTTCATCTAAAATAAGTATTTCAGGAGATTTTAAAATCAACCTGGTAAGAGCGAGTCTTTGCTTTTGTCCTCCACTTAAATTATTTCCATTTTCTGCCACCATACCGTTTAGTCCACCTAATAAACTCTGAACTTCATTGTATATATTTGCTTTTTTAAGTGCATCTATTATTTCTTTGTCATCTTTTGGTTTATTTACTCCATAAATAACATTTTCCTTGATTGTTCCAGAAAATATGTATGTTTTTTGAGGAATGTAAGATATATTTTTTGCAATTTCTTCTCTTGATAATTTGATTAAGTTTTTACCTAAAAAATGTATTTCCCCGGAATATCCATGAAGTAATTTCAAAATTATTTTTATGAATGTTGTCTTTCCACATCCAGAAGCTCCTGCGATGCCTATTTTTTCACCTGCAACAATTGTTAGATTTATATTTTTTAAGGTTGTTTCTTTTTTTTGTGGATAAATGAAAGATAAATTTTTTAATTCCAGCATAATCTTTGGATCGTTATTTTCTTTTTCTTTTTCTGCAACATTAAAAGATTTATCTAATGGTTGAGCCAATAAATCATCCAAGTCCTGAACTTTGATAGAACTTTCATGTGCTTCGTCTAAGATTCTGTGAATTGCTCCAAGTGGGTTTAAAATGCTCATGAAAAGTATTGAATAAGTCAAAATATCACCTTTTGTTATGTATCCATTCACAGCGAAGTAAATTGAAATACTTACTACTAAAATATAAAAAAAAGTTTCATTTAAATATTTTGCCGCATCATAAAACATCATGTAGATGTGATGTTTTATTTCAATTTTTCTCAAATCTTCGGCGATATTTTTGACTTTTTCTATTTCAAAATTAGTAGTATCTTCCACTCGTATTGTTTCTAGTCCGCCCATCATTTCAACAACTTTTCCATCTATTTTTTCTTTTCCTCTAAGTAATAATATTCTAATTCCTTTTTGTGATGATATTTGTTTTACAACAATGAATAGCCCTGTTGGAATCACCAAAATCATAAATGAGGCCAAAATTGGTTTTTGATAAAAAGCGATTACAATAGCTGCAATTGCTGTAAAAAAAGTTGGAAAAAAATCTAGAAATCCTAATTTGATAAGCTTGATCAAACCTTGAATAGAACGGAATATTCTTCCGTGCAATGCACCAATTTGATATTTATTTATGAATTCTGTGATGTCAGTTCTTAAAAGACGTTCAATGGTTTTTACTGTCAACTTTTTGTCTGTTTGAGTTGCTATATTTTCTATGAGATATTTTCTAATGACAGTCAAAATTTCTTTTAAAATAACTAGAGTAATAATTGTCGCTAAAAAAGGAATTGCAATTGAAAATGTAGGATCGCTTAAATTGATTATTTTATCAACAAATTTTCCAAGAATTATAGCCGGGAGGTTTGCTAAAAATCCTGCCACTGCGATTAAGACAGTCGATATTGCAAGATTTGTTTTCTCTCGTTTTTCTAAAAAAGATATAGTTTTACTAAATCCAGTGTAAATGTCTTTTAATTCATTTAATAATTTCATATTTGTCATTATTTAAACACAATTTTTCCTTTTTCCATCTGCAAA
>OBEQ012111396.1_pt1 | contig 129897 bp, 147 predicted proteins | sample 1670901 | NCBI WGS metagenome assembly OBEQ01 (sample SAMEA104232315, study PRJEB22302) | groundwater metagenome | biome: forest; feature: aquifer; material: groundwater | place: USA | collected 2011-08-07 | depth 5.4 m
CGTTCTTTTTTACGTCTAAACTTTTACACTCTGGACATTTTTTACCGCTTTTTTAAAACTCATTTTAGATAATCCTTTTCAAACCCGCATGGTAGCGAAGTTTCTAAAGGGTTTCAGCCTCTCGTTTTTTTCATTACGCCATATATGCAGAAATGTGTTATTAATAAAATTTAGTTAAACTTTTATAGAATTAAAAAAATCAATCTAGAGTGTGGGAGTTTGGATGCAGCTGATTAATCATCGCTATGAGAACCAAGAGCAGCTTACAACCTTCCTAAAAGAGATGATTTTTCCTAATCGCTCTGATTCTATTTTGATTCAGTTTTTTAGCGGTATTGTAGATAACAAAGCGATACAGCCCATATTGGATTTGCTCGTAGAATCGCTTCCGAATGCCCGAATGATCGGTGCCACAACGGCGGGTGAGATTATGGACGGGGTTATGAGCTCGTCGCGAATCATCCTCTCCTTCTCCCTTTTTGAAGCGACCGATATTACCACCTATTTTTACCCTCAATCGGATTTTGAACACGGCGTTTGGAGTGCACAGGAAATACTGACGGATCGAACCAAAGTGTGTATCGCATTCAGCGAAGGGCTCAAAAGCGATTCGGAATCGTTTTTAGACGGATTTACGTCGGTTCGAAACGATGTGATCGTTGCGGGAGGAAATGCGGGTGATGATCTGACATTTACCCGTACCTACGTCATAAAAGAGAACACGATTCATGATGAGGGTATCGTGATCGCCGTACTCGACAGTGACGTGTTACAGGTGCATAACGCCTACTCGCTTAACTGGACCTCTGTGGGTAAAGAGATGCAGATTACGAAAGCGGACAAAAATGTCATTTATGAGATTGACGGACGTCCGGTACGGGAATTGTATACCCATTATCTGGGTGCTGAAACGGTGGCGAGGGTTCCTGCCAGTGCTATTGAATTTCCTCTCGTAAAAGTTGAAGACGGTGTTCGCATCGCCCGCTCTATTATAGCCAAAACCGAAGATGGCGGTTTTGTCTATGCAGGTCACTTTCATGAGGGGGATACGGTTCGCTTTGCGATCGGAAATATTGATGAGATCCTCAATCATGCGGTTGATATTCGCGATAGTGTTGCTTCTGCTCCGGTAGAGGCAACATACATCTACTCCTGTTCGGTGCGAAAATTGTTTGTCCAAGAGCAGCTCAATTATGAGTTTGGACTTATTAACGAAATTGCCCCAACCGTAGGGTTCTTCACCTATGGAGAGTTTTTTCACTCTCCCTCAAACAATCAATTGCTCAATATTACGACGACGACTCTCTCTTTGAGCGAGATGAAAGTTCTCATCTCCCCGGACAAGGGAAGCGCCGACGAATACCGCCACTCGATGCTCAAATCGCTCACTTATCTTATTAATGTGACCCAAGATGAGCTTGATGACAGTATCCGTTTTCTTGACCAATATAAGATGGTGCTTGATGAAAGTTCTATTGTCTCCAAGACCGACGCAAAGGGATTTATTACCTATGTAAATGACGCTTTTTGCGAGATATCCGGATTTTCACGTGATGAATTGATCGGTAAGATGCATAATGTTATTCGTCATCCGGATACACCGAAAGATCTGTTCAAAGATCTTTGGAACACAATAACAGCAGGTCGTATTTGGAAAGAGACGTTTAAAAATCGCTCTAAAAACGGTGATACCTATTATGTCAAAACGGTGATTGTCCCGATTTTCAACGAACAGGGAACCATTATCGAGTACATCGCTTCGCGTGTGGATGTGACCGAGCTTATCGCTAAAGAGGAGATTATCCAGCGTCAGTTGATCGATACGTTGAGCGGATTGAAAAACCGTACGGCACTGGTTAGTGATCTTGAAAACGGCGGGGATGAAGTTGCCTTGGTATTGTTTAATATTGACCGTTTTTCCAATATCAACGACTATTTCGGCTATGAGGTCGGGGATGGTTTGCTCAGAGCTTTTGCGGTGATGCTTAGCCGTGAATTCGGGCACGATCATATCTATCGTATCAGCGGAGATGAGTTTGCCATTATATGCGTTGCCACGGAGTTTGATAATCGGTTTGTCGAGCGGATTAATGAACATGTCGGCAATTTAGAGAAAGAGAAGTTTAAGATCGGTGTTAATGATATCACCGTGAATGTCTCCGGAGGTTTGGCACATGCGGATAAAGCAGAAGTGTATAATCTCGCCCATATCGCCCTGAAAGAGGCAAAAGAGCAGCGGATTAAAATAGTCTTTTTTAATGATAATAAAGCCTTGAAAGAGAAAACGCATAATAATATTTTGATGTTCGAGAAAATTAAATCGGCGATCGAAGAGGATCGGATTGTCCCTTATTTTCAGGGTATTGTGGATAACAAAACCCGCTCAGTAGTCAAGTATGAATCTCTGATCCGTCTGATCACACCTGATGGGAGGGTTATTACCCCTTTCTTTTTTTTAGAACATGCAAAACGTTCGAAACTCTATGATAAATTAACCCGTATTATGATTGCTAAGACCTTTAAGGTGTTTGAACATGCAGAGTATGAGTTTTCAATCAATTTGACGTTGCAGGATATCGTATCTGAGAAAACACGCCAACTGTTGTATGAAACACTGGAACACTCGAGTGCTGCAAAGCGTGCAGTCTTTGAGATTGTGGAATCCGAGGGGATCGAAAATTTTGATGAGGTTGTAAAGTTTATTAAAGTACTCAAGGGATACGGCTGCAAAATTGCTATTGACGATTTTGGTACGGGATATTCGAACTTTAGTTATTTGAGTAAACTCGATGTTGACTACATCAAAATTGACGGTTCTCTCATCAAAAACATTAACTTAGACGCCGATCATCTTTTGACGGTAGAGAGTATCCTCTTTTTCGCCCGTAAAAAAGGGATTGATGTGATTGCGGAATTTGTCGAAGATGAAGCAATTTTCAAAACGCTCGTAGAATTGGGTATCGAGTATTCTCAAGGGTATCTCTTTTCAAAACCGTCCCCGACCATTAACGTCTAATTTCTCCCTCACCTTTACCTTTTTTAGTAGCATTACGACAAAAACGTCTCTTTTTGTCTGTATGTGCACTCTCGCTATCGCCCAAACCACTAGAACGTCATTTGCATAACACTCAGTAGAAAATGGTTGATGCTGGATGAGGCAGGATCATGAATAAAACTACATAGGAGACTATTATGAGCTGTTCGTCTAGCGGAACCGAAGCTTTTATGCCCGATGACATCAAGGAAAAAATCCACAATCATCCATGCTACTCTGAGGGGGCGCACCATCACTATGCCCGCATTCACGTTGCGGTAGCTCCGGCGTGTAATATCCAATGCAATTATTGTAACCGTAAATACGATTGTTCGAATGAAAGCCGTCCGGGGGTGACCTCTGAGCGTCTGACCCCGGAAGAAGCGGCTAAAAAAGTGCTTCTCGTCGGCGGTGAAGTACAACGTATGAGTGTACTCGGTATTGCGGGTCCCGGCGATGCGTTAGCTAATCCGAAGAAAACCTTTGAGACCTTCGGCTTGGTTCGTGAATTCGCACCGGATTTGAAACTGTGTCTCTCGACCAACGGTTTGGAATTGCCGAATTTCATCGATGAAATGGTGGAATACAACATCGATCACATCACCGTTACCATTAACAGTGTCGATGAAACCGGTGAAATCGGAAGCCAAATCTATCCGTGGATTTTCCATAATAACAAACGCATTTATGGAAAAGAGGCGGCACAAATCCTTTTGAAAAATCAGATTGAAGGGATGAAAAAATGCGTTGAGAAAGGGATTTTGATTAAAGCCAATTCGGTTCTGATCCCGGGAATCAACGATAAACATCTCCAAGAAGTTTCCAAAAAACTCAAAGAGATCGGTGTATTCTTGCATAACATTATGCCGATCCTATCGGAGCCTGAGTTTGGAACCGCGTTTGCCCTTGCAGGGGTTCCAAGTGCGACCGATCAACAGCAAATGGAAGTTCAAGAAGCGTGCGGTATGGATATGAAATTGATGCAGCACTGCCGCCAATGCCGCGCTGATGCGGTCGGGCTTATCGGCGAAGACCGTGGAGCCGAGTTTACGAAAGATACCTTCGCCGGACTCAGTTTTGACGAGCTGCAAATCAAATACGATCTTGAAGCACGTCAAGCGGCTCAGGCAAAAATCGAAGAGTTCCGATTCTTCCTCGATCAAGCCAATGAACGTGTTCGCAAAGAGAAAGCGGAACTCAGCTCTAATGGGGTGACCATCCTCGTGGCAGTAACGACTGCGGGTGAGGGGATGATCAACCAACACTTCGGAAGTGTGAGAGAGTTCTTGATTTATGAAGCAGGGGACAAGGGAATCCGATTTATCCATCACCGTAAAGTGGAAGCGGAATACTGCGCGGGACCGGACGGAACCAATCCACTGGCTCCTATTTTGGAAAAGCTCAAAGACGTGCAGTTGATCCTAACGGCAAAAATCGGCGGGGGTCCGCCAAACGATTTGAAGGCTGCGGGCATCATCGCCGATCAAAGTTATGCGTATGAGCCGATCGAGATTTCGGTTCTTAAAGCCTCTCGTAAATATTTCGGTATGGATGAAAACGCGGAAGTGAATTAAGACTATGGCACTCATTAACGACACCACATTGCGCGACGGGGAGCAGGCTCCCTATGTCGCGTTCAATACTGAGGAAAAACTCCGCATCGCGACACTCCTCGATGCGTGCGGTGCGGATGAACTCGAAATCGGTATTGCGGCAATGGGTGTCAAAGAGAGAGAGGATATAAAAGCACTCCTTTCTCTTGGTTTAAAAGCTCGAATGATGACATGGAATCGGATGAAAATGGAAGATCTTGATGCTTCACTCTCTTGCGGGATTAAAGCAGTCGATCTCTCTATCCCCATTTCGGATATTTTGATAGATGTTAAATTCGGAGGCAGCAAAGTCAAGGTACTGCAAGAACTCGAACGGGTGGTCACCGCAGCATCGCGTGAGGGGCTTTTTATCTGTATCGGCGGTGAAGACAGCTCACGGGGTACTCATGAATTCATCTGTGATGTGATGGAACTTGCCCGTGAATGCGGGGCGCATCGTTTCCGTTATTGCGATACGATCGGCATCATGACACCGATGCAAACGTATACGTCGGTCAAGTCCCTAACGGACTTAAATCTCCTCCCGATTGAAATGCACACCCACAACGATTTTGGATTGGCAAACGCGAATGCTTTGAGTGGAATTGACGCGGGCGCTATCAGTATGAACACCACCGTTATCGGATTGGGTGAGCGGGCAGGCAATGCTTCGTTTGAGCAGATTCTCATGGCACTGAAACATCTCTACGGTGAGGCACGCCCCATCGATCCGCTTTTGATCCGGAATTTAGTTCAGACGGTTGCAGGGGCGGCCAATATGGCGCTCGCTTCCAATGCCCCTATCGTGGGTGAACGTATATTTGCCCATGAGAGCGGCATACATGCCGATGGAATGATGAAAAATTCCCATGCCTACGAACCGTATGAAGCGTGTGAAGTGGGGCTTGAAAGTTCCTATCCTATCGGAAAACACTCCGGCAGTGCAACCATCCGATACCATCTCAAGCGGATGGGGATCAGTGCGGATAATGGGATTTTGAGCGATCTTCTCCCCAAAATTCGGGAGATCGTCACCTCGCGTAAACGGGTATTGGATTCGATAGAGTTAAAATCTCTCTATCAGGATGCGGCATGTATATAGGGTGGCTAAAATTCGTTGATGTTCCTGAGCTTGTTAAAATTGCCGAAGAGACGGGATGGCTGCTGGATGGGTACCATGTCAAACTCATGATGATGCATGCCCCCCATTTGTGCTATGGTGCCTACGATGAGGGGGTATTGGTCGGAGCCGTTATGGCGATTGAATTTGAAACCTCGGCGATGATCAAATACTTTATGGTCAAACCGACGCACCAAAAACAGGGGATCGGAAGACGGCTGTTCAATACCTTATTCGGTGTCGTGAAAGATGAACACCCATCGATCTACCTCCATGCGAATCCACAGCTAAAATCTTTTTTTGAACAAAGCGGTTTTAAGGCGGTGATGGAGGTAGGGCGATATCTCAATGTCGGAAAAGTCCCCCCCTTTAGTTTTACCAATGCACAGGCAAAAGAGCTTGACGGCGGTAATTTTGACGCCATCATTCGCAAAATAGATTTAGAGACGTTCGGAGAAGATCGAATGGATTTCATGCTCGATGAGATGGAGCGGAACAGCTCGCTTAAATTCGCCCTTCCAAACTCTTTTCAACACTCCAGTGTCATCAATGCACGGGGGGTTTATCTGGGCCCGTGGCAGTGCCGTGAAGGGTTTGAGGATGAAGCGGAGAAAATGATGCAGGGTGTCCTGTATTTTCGCGGATTAAAAAAAGTGATGGCGGATGCACCGATGGGAAATATCAAAGCCGTTGAATTGTTTGAACGGTATCACTTTCAGCAAAAAGGGACGTTTTTACATATGACGTACGGCGAACCGCGTAACGTCAAATTTGAGAACATCTACGCATTTTCACTTTGAATAAAATTTGCAATTAAATCTAAAAAAAGGATATATTATGCCCGAAATGACCGAAGTAGAACACAAAAAAGAGTTGGCAAAGCTCAAACGCTTAGCGGTTGAAATAGCTTCCGAGATTCACGATATCGTTGAAGATACGGTTTGGACGAATCATGTTAAAATGCCTGAATTGGCTCAAAAATTGTATGAAGCAGTTGAAAAAGCAAACAGCTACAAAGCAGAACATTCTCTGTAAAAGGGGGCTATAATGCCAACCCAAGAAGAGGTTTTATCCGCAGAAATATGCGAATGCGGCGGCAAAAGTGTTGCCGATGCGATTAAGATATTTCAAGAGACCGATTTACCCTATAAAAAAGCGAAGAAGCTGGTTACCGAGTGTGATAAAAGCTGCTGTCGCGCGGCTCTTCTTCGTATTTTTGATATGGCTTATTTCGGCAAATTTGATTATGATGAGATTGATCGCTTAATTCAGCTTCGTAACGACAAACTCGGAGAAATTCTTGAGAGGATGAAGAGTGGACGATAAGATCACTGTCCGTAAGGCAAAGGTTGATGATACGGAGGCAATGGTAGGGCTGCTTTCAGAGCTTTTTACTATTGAGGATGATTTTTCGATTGATCCGCAGAAACAACTTCATGCGTTACATGTACTTCTTCAAGATGCCGATGCGACACTATTGGTGGCTGAGATATCCGGTTGTGTGATTGGAATGGTATCGATGCAGTCCCTTATCTCTACCGTGACGGGAGGAAAAGTCGGATTGATCGAGGACATGATTATTAGCGAGGATTTTCGTCACAAGGGAGTCGGAACATTATTGCTAAGTGCTATGATCGATGTATCACAACAACTCGGATTTCAACGTCTTTCACTCGGCGCTGATAGACGAAATGACTCGGCACTTGCATTTTATCGTACCTTTGGATTTGAGACGAGCAATATGGGGTTGATGTATCGAACCATCGAGTGATCGATTATCCTCTATCTACTATAACTCTGTTCTTTCCTGCTACTTTTGCTTGATACATGGCGTCATCTGCCTTTTTGACAAACGCCTCGATACTTTCAATAGTGTCGTATTGTGCGACACCGATGCTGATGGTAATTTGACCGACATTTTTGAAGACGCTTTGTTCAATCTCTTTTCTCAGTCGCTCCGCAAGGGCTATCGTCCCCTCATAAAGGGTGTCTATTTGTAGAATGACAAACTCCTCTCCGCCCCATCGTGCAAACATATCGCTGCTGCGTACCATGGTACGGACGATATCGGAAATCTGAACCAGGACATCATCCCCTGCATTATGTCCGAAGGTGTCGTTGACTTTTTTAAAATCATCGATATCAAAGAGTATTAACGCAACCGGAGTATTGTAAAGGCGGGCCTGATCGGTTGCCAATTTTAGCCATTGGTTGCACTGCAAGCGGTTTGCCGCATCGGTCAGAGGATCGGTAGCTGCCGCTTTTTCCAATTCATGTTCAAAAATAATTCGAGTTGTAATGTCTTTACCGGTAGAGATAAAGTTGGTGAGTTCTTGACGTTTATTTTTCAGCGGGACGATGGTTTTAAATTCATGATAGAGGGTTGTGTCTTTTCGTTTGTTGGTCACTACCCCCCGATAGGTGTTTCCGGCGAGAATCGTATTCCATAAATGTTCGTAAAAAGGGGTCTTATGTTCCCCGGAGCGGAGCATATTGGGTTTATTACCAATGACTTCCTGCGCTAAATATCCTGATTGCTGTTCAAATGCGCGGTTGACATATTCTATTTTTCCCTCGATGTCGGTAATGACTACGGTGTCGCCGCTCTCTTCGAGCGCTTTGGAAAGTTTGAGGAGGTGATAGTCGCTTTGATGCTTAAAAAGTTGAAGGATTTGTGTGATTGCGTAGCCTGCAATAATGGCGCATAAGGCTCGAAAGAGCTGAACGGGAAGGCCGCTTAGCGATTCAAAAGTGTCGGCATTGAGTACGGATGCCGGAAAAAAAGTTCCTGAGGGGACAATGAGCCCTGCGAGAATACCGTAAATAAAGAAGGTAATTGCAAGGGTATAGGCACACCGTTTTACAGAGTCATAACCTCTACCTTGGACAACATAGAAGGGGTGGGCAAAGATATAAGCACTCAAAAAGATTCCAGGAGCACCGAGGAAATAGCGGGCTAGAATATTTACATTACTCAGGGAAAAATGGTGAAATACTATCAGAAGGGTAAGGGAACTTATAATAATAAGAGCAATGAGTTTCGTCGCAACCTTCCGATCCCATATAACACGTAAGGCGAAATAGAGAAGTACGATATACGAGAGACTCATGGCACTAAAATCGGCTATATTCAGTATCTCCTTGGCCGCTCCCGTTTCCAACGATTTGAATAGGACCAACCATTCGGATAGTCCGTGGAGAATTCCGAAAGCTCCCAGATATTTTAATTCACGGGAAAATTTGAAAATGGAATTCTCCATCGGATAGTGGAGGATGCTAAAGCCGAACAGAAAAAAAGCAAGGCCGTAAAAAAAATAGACATAGTCAATAAAGTGCAATAAATACTCCGGTTATCAGTATAAAGGATTATAATTTTATTATAATGTTTTAAGCTTTACTGAGCGATAAAAGGATAGGTCTGATTGCTTAGAATTTTTAAAATGTTACCATATATAAAGTACTAAAAGAGCGTGGAGGTGCAAAGTTACTATTCGGTGTTATAATTAAATGAAATAAAATCAGTTTCATTGGAGCCGTCAATGAGTCATTCTGGAATTTTTTTTCAACAACTGTTTGAAGCGAGCCCTCACCCATATCTCATCCTCCGTGCCGATAATAGCTATACCATCGTTGCGGTTAACGATTATTATTTAGCAGCAACGGGTATTCAACGGGATATTGTCATCGGAAAGCCGCTGTTTGACGTTTTTCCGGATAATCCGAGAGATGCTTCTGTCAGTGGGGTAAGCGATCTGCATATCTCATTGGACAGTGTCGTTCGATACGCTCAAACCGATATTATGGGAGTACAAAAATATGACATCCCCCTTCGAGACGGCAGTGACGGCTTTGAAGTGAAATATTGGAGTCCCGTTAATGTACCTATATTCGGGAAAGAGGGAAATGTAGAGTATATTATTCATCACGTTGAAGATGTAACCGATTTTGTTTTGCTCAAAGAAGCGAACAGGACAGTAGGCCAATCATCGGATTTAAAAACAAACAGACTGGAAGCCGAGGTATTGAAACGGGCTAATGAAGTCAAAGACGCTAACCGTATGATTAAAGCCAGAGAAAAAGAGGTTGCTGCGCTCAACGATAAACTCAAAGAGCTGGATCGTCTTAAAACAGAATTTTTTTCCAATATCTCGCATGAATTCAGGACCCCATTGACCCTCATGATAGCACCTGTGGAAGAGTTGCTATCCAATCGTCAGAAGATTGAACCGGATAGATTTAGCGCTGATATTGAGATTATCCATCGAAATGCTTTGCGATTATTAAAGTTGGTCAATACCTTGCTCGATTTTTCCCGTATCGAAGCGGGGCGGGTGAGAGCGGCGTATGAAGCCACAGACCTTTCGGCATTGACAGCTGATTTGGCGAGTAATTTTTCATCGGCATCGGAACTTGCTAATGTGCAATTAGTCGTCGACTGTCCGCCTCTACCTGAATGGGTCGAAATCGACAGAGAGATGTGGGAAAAAATCGTTTTGAATCTCTTATCAAATGCGTTCAAATTCACCCATAACGGATCCATTACCGTATCGACCCGATCAGAGAATAACAAAGCGGTATTGAGAGTGCAAGATACCGGAATAGGGATAGAGGAAGAAGAACTTCCAAAATTGTTCGAACGGTTTTATCGGGTTGAAAATTCTCAGGGAAGATCGTATGAGGGGACAGGGATAGGTCTTTCGCTGGTTCAAGAGCTTGTTAAACTTCAAGGCGGAAGTATCGAAGTAACAAGCAAAGTGGGAGCGGGGACAACGTTTACGGTTTTTATGCCGCTTGAAATGCGCGAAACGGATTCCGATTCAAAACCGGCTAAGCGTATTGATAATGGAACGGACAATAAACCGCTTCATGCTCAAACCTATCTCGTCGAAGCGGCACGTTGGAACAGTGACAATAAAATATCCGAGATTCAACAGCTCAATGCGAATACCAAAGGGCACGTTATTATCGCAGATGATAATGCGGATATGAGAGAATTTATCGGGAGACTCCTCAGAGATGCCGGATACAGTGTTTCATTAGCCATGGATGGAGAAGATGCATGGGAGATGTGTCAAAAGAGTTTGCCGGATTTGGTAATCAGCGATGTAATGATGCCTCGGTTAAACGGTTTTGAATTTTTAAAGAAGATCCGCTCTGCCGAATATACGTATTCTTTGCCGATTATTTTGCTTTCAGCCCGCGCAGGAGAGATCGATAAGGCTGAAGGATTGACGTCAGGTGCAGATGATTACCTCTCCAAACCGTTTCACAGCGGTGAGCTGATCGCAAGGGTTGACGGTGCGGTCAAACTCGGACGCTACCGTAAGCAGGCGCATGAACAGCTGCTGTCGCAAACGAACCATATTGCGAAAATCGGCGGATGGAGTTTAGATGTCGCCACGATGAAGGGGGAATGGACCGATGAACTTATTCGTATTCACGATCTTCCTGTCGGTGAAACGATTGATGTGAGCAAAGGGTTCGATTTCTATGCGCCGCAGTCCCGTCCTATCATCGAAAAAGCGGTGCAGGATGTCATAACCGATGGAAAATCGTATGATCTACAGCTAGAAATTATCACAGCTATCGGGTCTCATAAATGGGTACGAACGGTCGGCTCTCCGGTGATACAAGATGGAAAAGTGGTAAGAGTCCAAGGGGTAATGCAGGATATTACCCTACAAAAAATGGATGAAATAGAACGTAACCGATCCAATGCACTTCTCAATACTATTATAAACAGTACACCCGATGCCATTTTTGTCAAAGACATTGAAGGAAAATATCTGTTATTCAATCATGGTGCATCTGAGATGACCGGTAAAAGCGAGGAAGAAGCTATAGGAAATAGCGACGAAGCCATTTTTACCCCTGAAGGGGCAAAAAACATCCGTGAAATTGAGCAAAACATTGTAAAAGAAGGGGTGATCAAAAGTCAAGAAGAGTTTGCCACCACCCTTACCGGTGATGACAAAGTATTTTGGGCTACCAAAGGTCCTATCTATACCGAGGATGGATCGTTGCTCGGAATATTTGGTATTTCACGTGATATTACGGAGCGTAAACAAAATGAGCTGCAGCTACTTAAACATAAGATTATCTTTGAAAATATTGCCGAAGGGGTTTATGCAGTAGATGCGGATAACCGATGCACTAATATCAACGCTGCTGCACTTAATCTGCTTGGGTTACAAGAACAAGAAGTTCTCGGTAATTTTCCACATGATGTCTTTCATTATAAACATCATCATGGCGGGCCATATCTTATTGAAGAATGTCCAATCTATCATGCTGTCATGAGAGGCACGATAACACGTTTGGAAGAATTTTTTATCCACAAAGACGGTTCCATTTTTCCAGTATCTGTAACAGTATCTCCGATAGTTAAAGGAGACAATGTCATAGGATCCGTTATTACATTCGAGGATATTACACAGCAAAAGGCTGATCAAGAGAAAATTCTTATAGAAAAAGAGCGATTTGATCATTTGGCTCACTATGATGAATTGACTGAATTGCCCAACCGTTTGAGTCTTAATGAGTTTATGGAGAATAAACTTTCAGAAAACAGTAAATTAGCCTATATGTTTCTCGATCTGGACGGCTTCAAAGAGATTAATGATTCTTACGGTCATGGATTTGGGGACAAGCTCCTGATTGAGGTAACCCATCTGCTCCAAGAGACTTTTCCGTCCGATTCGTTCATTGTCCGCAGCGGCGGCGATGAGTTTGTCATTGTTGTGCCGTGTCATGGAGATAAAAATCTGATCAATACGGCTATGGCTCAGCTCTCTGGGATGTTCAATGACCCGTTTTCCATCGATGAGAAAGAGGTTTATATTACCGCTAGCATCGGAATCGCAATGTATCCTGAAGATGCTCAGAGTACCGAAGAGCTGCTGCAGTGCGCGGATGCGGCGATGTATAATGCTAAAAATATGGGGAAAAATACCTTTAGCTTTTACAACAGCGGTTTAACTGAACGGGTACGTTATCGCATGAGAATTACGACGGATCTCAAAAAAGCGTTGTCCAATCACGAGTTGGAACTCTATTTTCAGCCGCAGGTTGATCCTAAAAGCGGCTTGATTATAGGATTCGAATCATTGTTGAGATGGTTTTCTCCGCAAGGGGCAATTTCACCATCTGATTTTATCCCGATTGCCGAGGAAAGCGGGCTTATCCTTGAAATTGGAGAATTCGTTATAAGTGAGAGTTTCAAAACAGCTAAACGGTGGGCGGATGCAAATCTTCTAAAAGGACGAATAGCGGTCAATATTGCAGCGCATCAGTTTGTTCATACTGATTTTATAGCGATACTTGAGCGAATTTTAGATGAAACAGCGTGTCGTCCTGAATGGATTGAACTCGAAATTACGGAACGGTCCATTCTTACAAATCCTGAAAAAGTGATTCATATTTTAGATCAATTGCGAAATAAAGGATTCCATGTATCGATCGATGATTTCGGAACCGGCTATTCATCCCTTTCGTATCTCAAAAATCTACCTATCGACAAACTCAAAATCGATATCTCATTTGTCCGAAATATCATGCACGAACCAAAAAATCAAACGATTGTAAAAGCGATTATTGCCTTGGCAAAAGGGTTGGATATGGAAGTGTTGGCAGAAGGGGTAGAAAGTTTTGATGAGATGGAGTTCTTACGTATGAATGATGTTGACTCAATACAAGGCTACTATTATTATAAACCGGTTTCCAGAGAAGTTCTCGAAGAACTGCTTTTATAGTTATCTCCCCCGTGCTCCGTAAAAATAGGCACTTTCATCATTAGAAGATTCCGCTATTTTCAGCTCTATCGGTAATAGGACCTCTTTTTCAATAAAGCGGCTGAACTCATCGAACTTTTCTTCGGATAGGCTCATAAGTTGCGCTTCAAAAATTCGGAGCTTGTGTTTAAGCTGATCGGAAAGGATGACAATCTCCTCGTAATAGCGTTGTGCAAACTCCCGTTCATGATCACTGATGTCGTGTTTACGTCCCAGCAAAGTGCCAAAGAGGTTCTTTTTCCCTTTATTATAGTAAATAGGGTACATCTTTGTGTATTTATCATGGGTGGAGATAAAAAGTTTTTCGATATCTTCAAGAACCATACGGCTTGTCCCTAATGAAAACAGCATGGCTTCATTATAAAACCAAACACCAAACTCCGAAGCAGTCGCATCCAAAGAGATCTGTTTCTCATTTACATCGATTCCGGATATGAGCAGTTTGATGCTATTTACCCAACGTATATGCGCTGTGCGGGCTTGATGGAGATTATGGATAAATCTTTCTTTGGTGGTCATTGCCATCCTTTTTAAAAAAGTTTTGAGAGTTTAGCAATTTTGGTGTAATTATTATTCTATAAATAGGTTATTTTTTAATCAACTTGGTGATTATGTACCCCTGCAATACCTATTCCTACAAATTTGTTCGTCACGTCTCCTTTTGTAGTATCTGATTTGCTAAATGTCCCAAAAAGGATAGAACACCCTTTGCACCAATCTAAGTGAAGTTCACAAAAAGGGGTTAACATGGCTGGAGCAGCTAGCTTGCGTCAAATCGCGTTCTACGGAAAAGGTGGGATTGGTAAATCTACTACATCTCAAAATACATTGGCAGCAATGGCACACTATTTCGATAAAAATATTATGATTGTTGGATGTGATCCAAAAGCGGATTCAACTCGTTTGATTCTTCACGAGAAAGCACAAGATACTATTCTTTCTCTTGCAGCGGAACTCGGAACCATTGAAGATGTTGAGATGGAACAAGCTCGTCTTTGGGGTAAAGGTCTTTTTGATAAAGAAACTCCAGGCGGTTGGATCAACTGTACAGAATCAGGCGGACCAGAGCCAGGAGTAGGTTGTGCAGGTCGCGGTGTTATTACAGCGATTAACTTCCTCGAAGAAGAGGGTGCTTACGATGAAGAAGGTTTGGATTTCGTTTCGTATGACGTTCTTGGTGACGTTGTTTGCGGCGGATTTGCAATGCCGATTCGTGAAGGTAAAGCACAAGAAATTTACATCGTAATGTCAGGTGAAATGATGGCGATGTACGCGGCTAACAATATCTCTAAAGGGATCTTGAAGTACGCAAACACCGGTGGAGTACGTCTTGCAGGTCTTGTTTGTAACGCTCGTATGACAGACAAAGAGTACGATTTGGCACTAGAGCTTGCTCAACGCCTTGGCACTCAATTGATCCACTTCGTACCGCGTAACAACATCGTTCAGCACGCTGAACTCCGCCGTATGACGGTTGTTGAGTACAGCCCATACTCTGACCAAGCTCGCGAATACAAAGAGCTTGCTCGTAAAATCGTTTACAACGACATGAAAATTATCCCTACTCCAATCAGTATGGATGAGCTTGAAGAGTTGCTTCTTGCCTTCGGTCTTGAAGATGAAATCGATGAGTCACAAGTCGGTAAAGCGGCTCACGAAGCCTAATTTATCACGGACACGCGGCGAAGCCACGAGTCCTGCGCTAACGCTGAGTTTTCTTCAGCAGAAAGCTCTCGGCGCTTTGCGCCTTTAATAACCCCGGGGGTTCCTCTTTTGAGGGATCTTCAATGGCTGTCATGGGTGACTGTGACGTTTAACATCTTGTTAATAATGAAAAGAAAAGAACAGAAAAAGGAGATTAGATGTTTGTATTAGGTTTTCACTTCCCAGCTTCAATGGGGAATATCATTCCAGACGAATTGGTTGCAGAAAAAATTGCCGGCGTTGATATTAGCGATGTCAAAGAGATCAAACTTTTGATGGGTACAAAAGACAAAGATAAAGAGTGGATCAGCTACACGAACAAAGAGACTTTCTTGTTCAGAGCTTTGATCCATTATTTTAAAGAAGAGAACCCTTCTAAAGAACAAAAATATATGATCTACATGAACCGTTACCAAATGTCCGCAATCTCTAAACGTGTAGATGCAGCTGATGATGAAACAATGAAATTGTGTCATAACTTAGATTCGATGGAACAATTCCGCATCGAAATCGCGTAAGGAAGAGGTGTATTATGGGTCCAGAAACACTAGAAGCCAAACAAAAAGCGGCCATTGAAGAGATCTTAAAAGTATATCCTGAAAAAGCGGCAAAAAGCCGTGAAAAACACCTCGGTGTCGGGTCTCCCAATGATGAAAATCAAAAAACGTGCGGCGATGTCCGTTCAAACAAAAAAACCGTTCCGGGTGTAATGAGCCAACGCGGTTGTGCTTATGCAGGGTCTAAAGGGGTTGTATGGGGTCCGGTCAAAGACATGATCCATATCAGCCACGGTCCTATCGGATGCGGTCAATACAGCCGTGCAGGTCGTCGTAACTATTATATCGGTGTAACCGGTGTTGATACTTTTGTTACGATGAACTTCTGTTCGGATTTCCAAGAAAACAATATCGTTTTCGGTGGAGACAAAAAATTGGGTATTTGTATCGATGAAATCGAAACTCTTTTCCCTCTTAATAACGGTATTACCGTTCAATCGGAATGTCCGATCGGTTTGATCGGGGATGATATCGCTGCGGTTGCTAAAACCAAAGCAAAAGAGATCGGTAAAACGATCGTTCCGGTAAACTGTGAAGGTTTCCGTGGGGTTTCTCAATCACTCGGTCACCATATCGCTAATGACGCGGTTCGTGACTACATCTTTGAAGGTGATCTTAGCCACATCGAAACCAGTGACGTTACCCCTACTGAGTATGACGTTGCGATCATCGGAGACTATAACATCGGTGGTGACACATGGTCAAGCCGTATTCTTCTTGAAGAAATGGGTCTTCGTGTGGTTGCACAATGGTCAGGTGACGCGACTCTTAAAGAGATGGCATTGACACCTAAAGTGAAATTGAACTTGCTTCACTGCTACCGTTCAATGAACTACATCAGCCGTCACATGGAAAAAGAGTTCGGGATTCCTTGGATCGAGTATAACTTCTTCGGACCGAGCCAAACGATCAAATCGCTTCGCAAAATTGCTGCTTTCTTCGATGAAAGTATCCAAGCAAAATGTGAAGAAGTTATCGCTAAATACCAACCGATGATCGATGCGGTTATTGCGAAATATAAACCACGTCTTGAAGGTAAAACGGTTATGTTATTCGTCGGCGGTCTCCGTCCTCGTCACGTTATCGGTGCCTATGAAGATTTGGGTATGGAAGTAATCGGAACCGGTTATGAGTTCGCTCATGATGATGACTACAAACGTACCAAAGAAGAGATTTTCCGTTCAACGATCATCTACGATGACGTTAACGAGTATGAGCTTGAAGCGTTTGTTAAAAAACTTCAACCTGACCTTGTAGCTTCAGGGATCAAAGAGAAGTATGTATTCCAAAAAATGGGTCTCCCATATCGCCAAATGCACTCATGGGATTACAGCGGACCTTACCACGGGTACGACGGATTCGCGATCTTCGCACAAGATATGGATTTAGCAATTAACTCACCAGTATGGGCGCACTCAAAAGCACCATGGGAAATGGAAGGATAATACGATGCAAGAAGTAGAAAAAATTGTAAACGGGAAAGACCTGTTTAAACGCCCTGAGTACACTGAGTTACTCGCAAACAAAAAACAATTCGAATCTTCAATGCTCGCAATTAATCCTGCGAAAGTAGAAGAGATCGCTGAGTGGACTAAATCATGGGATTACCGTGAGAAAAACCTTGCTCGTGAAGCGATCACCGTCAACCCTGCAAAAGCATGTCAGCCTCTCGGGGCTGTTATGGTTGCACTCGGGTTTGAGGGTACTATGCCTTACGTTCACGGAAGCCACGGATGTGTAGCGTATTTCCGATCCTACTTTACCAAACACTTCAAAGAGCCGACTCCGTGTGTTTCTGACTCTATGACTGAAGATGCTGCGGTATTCGGTGGTTTGGTAAACATGAAAGAGGGTCTTAAAAACTGCGCTGCGGTTTATAAACCTAAAATGATCGCGGTTTCTACTACCTGTATGGCAGAAGTTATCGGGGATGACTTGATGGCGTTTATCCTTGCTGCAAAAGAAGAGGATGGCGGAAAGTATTTGGCTGCGGATTATCCGATCCCTTATGCACACACTCCTTCATTCGTAGGAAGCCATATCACGGGTTATGACAACATGATGCACGGTATCATGTCTCAGCTTACTGAGGGACAAAAAGGTGAAACGAAACAACGTATCAACATCATCCCTGGTTTTGAAACGTATATCGGAAGCCTCCGCTCTGTAAAAAGCATTGTAGAAGCGTTCGGCACAGACTATATCATGTTGGGTGACCACTCTGATCAATGGGATATGCCGGCCGGTAACTACGAAATGTTCCAAGGGGGAACAAAATTGGATGATGCAAAAGATTGTATCAATTCAAGTGCAACGATCTCATTGCAAAAATACGCCACGTCTAAAACCATGAAAATGGTCGAAAAACGTTGGAAACACGCAGGTGGACACTCTAACCCGATCGGTCTTAAAGGGACTGACGAGTTCGTAATGAAACTTGCAGAACTTACTGGAACAGAAGTTCCACAAAAACTCAAAATCGAGCGCGGTCGCCTTGTTGATGCTATGCAAGACAGCTATCCGTACATGCACGGTAAAAAATTCGCGATCTGGGGAGATCCTGACTTCCTAATCGGTGCAGTATCATTCCTCCTTGAGATGGGTGCTGAGCCGACTCATGTTCTTTGCCACAATGCACCAAACGGCTGGGAAGCAGAGATGAGAGCATTGCTTGATACATCTCCGGCTAAAGACAGCTTAAACGTATGGGCAGGCAAAGACTTGTGGCACATGCGTTCACTCTTGTTTACCGAGCCGGTCGATTTCATGATCGGTAACAGCTACGGTAAAGAGTTGATGCGTGACACCGGTACTCCGTTGATCTACATCGGATTCCCGATTTTCGACCGTCATCACCTACACCGCTACTCTATCAGCGGATACGATGGAGCGTTGAATCTTCTTACTTGGATCACGAACAAAGTTCTTGACCAATTGGATGAAGATACCAAAGGTATCGCAACCACTGACTACTTCTTCGACCTCGTTCGCTAAACCTTTGTCCCGTAACGGGACAAAACTTCATTGTTTCTCGTCAATTTCTCCCAGTTGGGAGATTTTTTTGGTTGAGTCTTTTATGAAAGATTTATTCAAAGAAATAGGATAACGGATGGCTTCTGTTCACGATAAAATCAAAGCGGAATTATTGGTCGAAGTGTATGCCAATATCGATCGAATTTACGATTCGATTGAACAGCATTTTGATATGGATGAGACCCGCCGGGAGAATGTTATTAAACATCTTAACATTCTCAAAGACGAGCTCTATTTTGTGGTGCAGACGACACCGCTATCCTAATTTACAAAGATTCGTTGCTGAACACAAACCTTTTTTCCCTGAAGAGCTTCAAGCAGGCATCGACGACGGCGGGGTCATATACGCTGTTTCTACCTTTTTTGATCTCATCCATTGCCAACTCGATTCCTAATCCTGCGCGATAAGGGCGATGCGATGACATTGCTTCTACCACATCGGCAACGCAGATAATTCTTGCTTCGAGGAGAATTTTGTCCCCTTTGAGCCCTTGCGGGTAGCCCGATCCGTTCATCTTTTCGTGATGTTGCAAGATGATGGCGGCAATCGGCCAGGGGAATTTGACCTCTTTTAAAATATCATACCCCTCTTGAGGATGGGTCTGTATGAGCATATATTCAATGTTACTGAGTTTGCCGGGTTTGGCGAGGATCTCTGCTGGTATATGGATTTTTCCCAGATCATGAATGATAGCAGCGAAATGGATCCCTTGTATCTGCTCTTCGCTTAGACCCATTTCCTGTGCGATGGCCGTCGCCAGTTCCCCAACGCGCCGCTGATGGCCGGCAGTATAAGGGTCACGTGATTCCACTGTGGCTGCGATAGTTTGGATGGACTGTTCCAAACTCTCCCTCAGGAGTGTCGCATGTTGTTCGTGCAGGGCGCGGGTACGCAGAGTAATGATACCATAGGACAGATCGTTGGACAGCTCCTCAAGCAGTCGGACTTCCTCTTCATCGAATGCATTTGCTGCGGAGGAGTAGATACTCAGCGCACCGAATGCTATTGTGCCCTCACAGAGGGGAAGTGTGATATTTGAGACATAGCCGCGAGACAAAGCGGCATCACGCCATGGTTTGAATTCGGCTTCACTGGCAATGTCTCGTAAAATTTGCGTCGTCTTGTTGCGTATGGCTCTAGCGACCGGCAATAACTCCTGCTCGGTGTCGCTCATGCGGCACCCTTGCGCAAAATTGCTATCTTCTGTTCCAGCCCATACCATAGGGGTAATGCTCTTTTCCGGATTCTTTTCGGCGTAACAGACCATTGCCAAGGAGTAGTTCCCCTTTTCCACAATGACATTGGTGACGGATTGGAGCAACATCTCCTCACTCGTTGCCCGTACCAGTGCGAGATTGCCTGCCGAGAGAGTCGTAAGGGCACGATTGGCTCGGCGCAGTCTCTCTTCAGCCTGCTTACGATCGGTGATATCGCGGCTGATGGTGAATACCATCGGCTCATTTCCTATCATTGTGCCGCTGATGCTGACTTCTACGTCATACACTGTACCGTCTTTGCGACGGTGACGGCTCTCGATAGTCATATTTATATTCGATAAATCCGGAAAATTTCCCAGAATTTCTGCCTTGCTCATAATGGCTTCATAATCCCAGGTGTACAAACCAACCATCTCTTCAGGACTATAACCCAGCATTTTGGCAAAGCGGGCATTGGCTTCCACTATCTGATGCTGTTGATTGATGATGGCAATACCGTCACGAGAACTTTCCATGAGAATTCGGTGGCGAAGGGCTTCGTTCTTTAGCGTTTCTTCCGCCTCTTTCCGTTCGGTAATGACATCGAAGATGGCCACGAAGTGTTCTGGCTGCGGGTTATAAACCGAGATAAAAAACCACATCTGTAGAGATTCCACATAGATTTCAAACTGTTCTGGTTTACCGCCTGCGGCAACACGCCCATACCGTTCTATAAGCTCAGTATCGGATTCTCGGATTCCGGGGATCACCTCGCTGACACGTTTCCCGATAACATTTTTCAGACCGGTTTGCTGTTCGAATGCTTTGTTGACGTCGAGATAGATGAAATCGACGGGAACCCCTTGCTCATATACCATTTGGCAGTATGCAAAACCGTTCAGCATGGTCTCGAACAGAGTACGATACTGCTCTTCACTTTTTTGCAGCCTATCTTTCTGATATTTTTCTTCGGTGATATCTTTGAGAATATGCAGGGAAGAGAGATAGTTGCCTTGATCGTCTTTTATGATAACGCCGCGAGAAAAGAAAAGTCTACCATCAACTTGTACCTCTTCTTCACTCCCTTTATCGCTAGGATGTTCTAAAGCTGCTGAACAGTGACGCATAGGTCCGTCACTCTTTGGAAAAAATTCATAATAAGGGCGGCCGATAATCTCTTGGAACGCTCTACCGGCGTGTTGCTGATATGCGAGGTTGCAGCGTAAAATACGGAACTCTTTGTCGTGTATAAAGATTGGATACTCTATAGCATCCAATGCAGCTATCCACTCCTGATGAGCATGTTCAATGATTTTGTCTGTTGTTTTACTCATAATTGTGCTCCGTACGGCCATGCAGACAATTATAGCACTTACCTTCACCCGTGTCTTTAAAAAAAAAGACTAACTTTTTTCTTCGTTTTCAAACTCTTTAAACGCTTCGGTAAGGTCGGATGGTTTTACAATTTCTTCTTCTCTCCTCTTTAACTCTTCTGCCTCTTCAACTTTGGCATGTTCTTCTTCGACGTATTCTATAAACGTCTCGATATCTTGCGCCGGGCTATAAAATTGTGCATACCCTAGGGCAATATCTACAAATTCCAATCCGCATCCAAAATCGATTAATTGCTGTTTTAAATCCATGGTTCACCGCCTGTATTAATGGGCGGCATTATAGAGAAGATTCGTTGAGATATCAATGGATGATAGGAAAATAGATACTCAGATATGTCTGCGAAGCAGTGCTTCGATCGCATCTATCGGCATCGGTTTATGATAATAGTATCCTTGGATTGAATCGATACCGTTTTCACGTAAAAACTCAAGCTCTTCTCTAGACTCTACCCCCTCAGCCAAGACCTCCATATTTAGCCCTTTAGCCAGAGCAATAATGGTTTTAACGATGGTCTGATTTTTAGGTTCATGGGTCACATTTCGGACAAATGAGATATCGATTTTGAGTTTATCGATGGGGAGGTTTTTGAGATAGGATAGTGAGGAATATCCTGTTCCAAAATCATCGATAGAGATATGAAATCCTTTTGTTTTTATGGTTTCTAAGAGGAGGATTGTTTTTTCCGGATTATCGAGAATGGAGCTTTCCGTTATTTCAAGTTCGATTAAAGAGGGATCGCAGTGGGTCTCTTGGATGATTTTATCCAGAGTTGTGAGAAAATTAATATGGGTCAGTTGACGAGCCGATACATTGATAGCAATTCTTCCCGGAGATAACCCCGCATCGGACCATCTTGACGCTATTACGCATCCTTGCCGTAGAACGAAGTCGCCGATTTCGAGGATCAATCCACTCTCTTCGGCAATCGGGATAAAAATGGTTGGCGGGATCATCCCCTCCGGCGTTGACCATCTTAAGAGTACCTCTTCTCCGATGATCTTACCTGAATGACAATCTACTTGGGGTTGAAAATAGAGTTCAAGCTCGTTATTCTGAAGGGCTTTTTTGAGTTGGGTAGAGAGAGTCGTACGGTGAAGTGCTTTTTCGGTAAATCGTGATTCGTAGAAGCTGTAGGTGTTTTTTCCCATATTTTTTGCATTGTACATAGCTACATCGGCTTTTTGGAGTAGCTCTTCGGCATTGTCAGTGTCGCTTGGATACATGGCTATGCCGATGCTGGCGGTAATATAAACCTCTTTATCTTCAATATGAAGGGGAAGATTGAGTACATCAATAAGACGGTGCATAATCCGGTCAATTTCATTTTTATCTTGATGACACGACACGAGCATTACAAACTCGTCCCCACCTGTGCGGACGATAAAAGTATCGGGTGGGAAAATCTCTTGCAATATTTGTGTCACACGGATTAAAAGTACATCTCCAAATCGATGACCGTATGAATCGTTAATCTCTTTGAAGCTATCTAAATCGAGAAAGAAGAGGGCGAACGGATGATTTTCCATCGGAGATGTCATTTGGGCTAACATTTCAATTAAACTGAGCCGATTGGGGAGGTTGGTGAGGGGATCATGATGAGCTAAACGCTCAAAGCGTTCTTTGGCGTCAAGAATAGTTGTTTTGTACTTTTTTTCTGCCGTGATATCAGCGGCGATGATAATAAATTCACCCTGATTGGGAGAATAAATGGATAAGTTGTACCATTGATCGAGTGCTTTGAGATAATGTTCCCATTTGCACGGCACTCCGCTGGAAGCAACTTTGCCAAAAATTTCCATTGAGTCAGGATTTTCTACAGCATATTGCGGGATAAATTCACTGATGGTATGACCTACCACATTGTGTAATCCGGTCATGGACTCAAATATTTTATTGACACTCAGATATTCATAGTCGATCGGCTTACCGTCTTTATATATCATACGGCAGTGAGCGACAGAATCGAGCATGTTGTCAATAAGAGAGCGATACATAAAATTGACTTCTTGAAGCGAATCTTCAAGCTGCGCTTTTGTTTCCAATGTCTGAAGATGGTTGATGTATTCAACAAATACTTTATGCAAAAACCGATAGCTTAGTAAAAATAAAATAAAGCTGGTAAAGGCAATGAAAAACCAACCTTTGTAATTTTGTAAAAGGGTGAGCTGATGAGGATTTTCTAATGAAAGGAATTCTACGGCATTATCGGAATAGTAGATCCATATGACTCCGAAAATGAGATAAAAAACAGAGAGTTTAAAAGCACTTTTAAAACTTTTTGTATCTTTGGTTTTCATATCTCATCTCCTTTTCGTAAGTTATGAATATTATAACACTCTTATAAGAAATACTTTTGACGAAAAAGGTCGTTCTAGAACATCTTATGCAGATGTTTTTTAAATCAATCTTGGAGAAACACCATGGAACATCACGTCGTTATCGAAAAACTTTGTAGCTGTGCAAAAAAAGAGGAGATGTCTCAAATCACTACCTATGATGCGAAAGAGGCGGCTCATGAAGCGGCACAAACACAATTGGCGTATATGCAGGGACATTTTTGCGGTAAACACGAATTTCAGCTTGTCGAAGTAAACGACAATTATGTCATTGGAATGGTCGGCGGCTGCGGCTGCAAAGGGTAAGTTATGGAACATCATGTTGTTGTTGAAAAACTGTGTAAATGCGCTATTCGCAAAGGGATGCCGCAGATCAAAACATTCGATGATAAAGAAAATGCTTTGCGGATTGCCCGTGCATGGGCCCAAGAGCTAAATGAAAGTTTTTGCGGTCAACATTCGTTTGGAGTCGTTGAAGTGGATGAGAACTATGTCATCACGGTAGGTGAGGGGACATACTAAAGTTCCTAGAAAGATAACCTTATGTACAATAGAAAATTCTTTGCAGCATAAGGGTGTATATGGGAATCAAAAAAGCTTATGCCGGTGCAGTACTGTTTTACCTGATCGCATTGCTTTTGTATGTTTCGTATGACTATACTCAGCAGCGCTCAGCACTGATAGCAAGAATTGATACGCGGTTGATACTTTGCGCTACGGTAGCCGATCAGCTTTTACCCCCATCACTTCATACCCTCGGTATGAAAGTCGATACCCTCTCAAGTGAACAGGACTTACATAATCGTTTGGTTTTATCTAAATATGCTCACAGTATGGGGGTTAAATACGTCTATTCGATTATTCTTCAAGACGAGAAAATATATTTTACCTCCAGCAGTGCAACACCCGAAGAGCTGAAAACAGGGGAAGGTATCAGTTACTATTATGATGTTTATGATGATGCTTCGCCGTTGTTGTTGAAAGCACTTTTAACCCGTAAAACCCAGTTTGACGAATATACGGATAAATGGGGACATTTTCGATCAATATTTATGCCGCATATTTCGAGGGATGGACGTATTTATGTTACGGGTGTTGATATCGAGATCAGCAATATCGAAAATCAGCTTCATGCGTTGATGCTCCACACTTTTGGCGAAGCGCTTTTCTATATTTTGATCTTAGCACCGTTTTTCATTGCATACCGCTTTCAAAACCGCATTATCCGACAAGAACTCACCCAACAGGTGAAAGAACGGACGTTTGATTTGGAAGAACGCTCCAAAGCAGTTACCCGTTTGTTGGATAATGCCAATCAGGGATTCCTCTCCTTTGGTGCTTCATTGAGCGTGGAGAGTGAGTATTCCCATACCTGTGTTGAGATCTTCGAACAGAGGATCGAAGGGATGAGGATAGGGGAACTTTTATACCCTGAGGATAATGCAAAGAGGGAGTTCCTAGAACAAACGCTAGTCGCGGTAATGGAAGAGAATGAACCGATCAAGACAGAATCTATCCTTTCTCTCCTCCAAAATGACCTTATTATTCATCATAAAGCGGTTCATGTTGCGTATAAACTTATTGACAGCTATCGATTTATGCTGATCCTCACGGATATTACTGACAAGAAGAATTTGGAAAAAAACATTGAGAGGGAACGCAATATTTTAAAATTTGTCGTTTCGGCTATCAGCAACAGCGATGAATTTTTTGAATTGACGGGGGAATATAAAGCTTTTTTAACCCATCGAAGCACCTTTGTGGATAGGGATCAAACACCTCAGCAGAATATGAGTAAGCTTTATCGTACGGTTCATACCTACAAAGGACTTTTTGCCCAAAAAGATTTTATCACCACACCGCAAGGGCTCCATAAAGTTGAATCCAAACTCTCTTCATTGATTGAGGAGAATACGGTTTCAAACGAGGTATTAAGCGGATTTTTTGACAAAATAGATTTTGAGGGGTGGTTGGCGAAAGATATAGCAATCATCGCTAAAACTTTAGGAGAAGAATTTTTAGAAAAACGCTCTTTTATTTCGATTGATGAGAAAACGTATGCACAATTGAGGATAAAAATAAAGGCAATAATTGAGGAAGAATCGGATTGTATTCAGGAATGGATAGAACTTTTGGAGATGGTGGAAAAGCTCAAATACAAACCGATAATAGCGTATTTTGAATCGTATCTCAAATACAGTGAGCAAATTGCCGAGCGTCTTGAAAAATCGCTTTATCCGATGAGTATTATCTGCGAGAGTGATTTGATCGTCGGTGAAGGGTTTAAACCGTTTGCGAGATCATTTATTCATGTCATTCGCAACGGCATTGATCACGGTATAGAGAGCCCTGAAGAGAGAGTAGCGGCGGGCAAAGATGAAGAGGGGAGAATCTCCCTGTTCATCCGTGAAACGGATGAAAACATTGAGATTGAAATCAGTGATGACGGTCGCGGGATCGATTCGGTGAAATTGAAAGAGCGGGCAATCGAAGCGGGATTAAAAACACCGGATGAGTGTGCACGGATGAGTGATGAAGAGGTTTATGCGTTGGTATTTGAGGATTATCTCTCAACAAAAGATGAAGTAAATGATCTCTCCGGAAGAGGGGTAGGACTCTGTGCCGTACGTGCTGAGGTTCAAAAATTGGGGGGAACCTGTCATGTTTTTTCATCGGTAGGAATAGGGACCCGATTGATCTTTACCTTACCCAAAAATAAACTTCGTGAGGGGGTCTAGAATGGAGCATTTGAAAGTCTTAAAGCGGGTTTTGGATCCTATTGTTCAGAGTGCGGAACATTTGTTAGTCGATGAGATGAAAATGGAGACTAGCTTTGATGGGGAGTACCGATCGGTTGATAAGATTTTTTTAAAAAAATATACCACCATGATCGGTATCGGAGGGACGCTCAACCTTATTTTTTATGCGACGTACGATGAGGTATTATTGGATAATCTAACCCGTAGGTTTGCATATGGCCATATTTTAGATCATGAGTTTCATGAATTGCGAGAAAGTGCGGCAGGAGAGATTGCCAATACCATCATAGGGCACTCAATCAGTGGTTTTCCGGATAACGGCAAAGGGGTAAGTCTAACCCCTCCGGTTACGATTGAGGATGGCAAGTCGATTATCCATACCGCATCGGCCCATATTCTAAGCGCTTTGCTCTCTACACCCTATGGGAATATTGAACTGAATGTCATCGGTTCAGCGGTCGAGGAGTAACGATGTTAAAAGTTTTGGTGGTAGATGATTCGTTGATCATGAGACGTAATGTGACAAAAATGCTCGAAGCACTAGGGCACAAAGTGATAGCCGAAGCCAAAGACGGGCATGAAGCGCTGGAATTGTATAAGCGGGCTAAACCTGATTTGGTAACCATGGATATTACAATGCCGGAGATGGATGGGATAACGGCCGTTAAAGAGCTGAAAAAAATCGACAAAGAGGCTAAAATTATGATGCTGACCTCTCACGGACAAGAAGAGATGGTGATCTCGGCAATCCGTTCCGGAGCCAGCGGTTATTTGCTCAAGCCGATCAACGTAATGAAAGTACGCGATGGGATACGAAAAGTATTTCCGGAGATTGCGGATGAAAGAGAAATTGGGGATAATAGTCATGAGTCTTTAGAATCCGATGAGATTATTGTCCCCGATATTTAAGAAGTATAAAAAGATATATATTAAAGGGTACAAACCCGATTTCGCCCCTCTTCTTTAGCCTGATAGAGGGCATTGTCTGCGCGTCTAACCATCTCTTGAACCGTGTCATAATACTCACTTACTCCGAAACTGGCTGTTTTGTTTCCAATGACGTCGAAAGGATACGTTTCGATAGCAATTCGCAGTTTTTCAGCCGCTTCAGTCGCCTCTTGTTTATTCGAGTTTGGAAAAATAACTAAAAATTCTTCTCCCCCCCATCGTCCGACAATATCGATTGCCCGGCACCCTTTTTTGAGAATAGTGGCGATGCTTTGCAATACACTATCTCCGACTTGATGCCCATAGGTATCGTTCACTATTTTAAAATAGTCTATATCGATAATCATGATACTGAAAGGGGTTGTGTAGCGTTCAAATATCTGGGCATGAATATTAAGGACAGCATCCAAGTGGCGTCGGTTATAGAGGCCGGTGAGCTGGTCGGTGATTGAAAGTTCTTCGATCATTTTTTTATCGGTAATATTTTGGCGTATAGCGGTATATCCGCTAATGATTCCGTCCTTATTACGATTGGGGGTAATGTGAACATCGACCCAATAATACTTTCCGTCTTTTGCAATATTGCGAATCTCTCCGTGCCAGTCGTGACCGCTGCTGATGGTTTGCCATAATTCTTTGAACAGCTCTTTTGGCATCTGCGGGTCTCTAAGTATTCGGTGATTTTTTCCTAGCAGCTCGCTTTCGCTGTACCCTGAAATCTCTTCAAATGCTTTGCTCGCATAGGTGATGTTTCCACTTATGTCGGTGCTGGAGGTGATGACAAATCGATCGACAATAGTGACGTAGTTTTCGACTTCTTTTTTCGCCGTCTTGAGCTCTTGGGTACGTTTTTCGATTTTTTCTTCAAGATTTTTATTATGAGACTCTATCTCTTCGACCATTGCATTGAACTCTTCGGAGAGGTAACATATTTCCCCCTCGCACGCGATTTGACTTGGCTCAAATGTCCCCTCTTTGCGAAATTTTTGGACGGAACGTATTAGATTATTGATGGGTTCGGTGATGTGCTTTACACTCATGATAATCGTCACTGTTATGGTCAAAATCACGAAAAGTAAAATAGTAAGAAGTTGTTCTAAGTCTTGGTAAATTCCCGAGAATACTTCATCTTTATCGGTTTTGACGACGATTCCCCATTTGAGCGTCGGCTCATACCCCCATACGGCTAAACTTTTGACCCCTCGATAATCGGTGATTTCACCCGCTCCGGAATGCCCTTTTACCGCTTGTATCATTCCGCTTGCGTGCATACCTGAATTGAGTACCCGCTCATTTTTAAACGCGTTAGGGTCGTATTTGAGCGGTATTGCCGCCAATACCCTGCCGTCTTTCATGAGTGTACCCGCGACCACTTCTCCGCTCTGCCCTAAGCCGTTATAACTTTTAATAAGATCGAAAATATAGTTTTCATTGAGCTGTACTGCTACCACCCCAATAATTTTTTGGTTTACGATGATAGGTGTTGCGATAAAACTGGCCTTTCGTTTGGAGATCGGGTAGTATTCGAGCGGACTGATCGACGTATCGAGCAGGCGTGAGGCTTGTTCAAAGACATATAAGAGGCCCGTATTGTTCAAAAGGGGAGAATGGACATTTTTTCCATAATCCTCCTCCTTTTTAAAGCTGTAAACAACCTCTCCCGTATCGGTAATAATAAAAAAATCGTAGTAGCCGTATTTAGAAACGACATTGGTGACATACGCTTGGATCGAAGGATCAAGATAGAGCATTTGATGGGAATGACGGTTGTTGAGTTTCTCCGCGATTCTAGGCATGGAGGCAATATTGACCAGCAGCTGCTTTTGATACTGTATATTGGTACTGATGGTATTGAGGGTTTGTTTGAAAACAACGTTCAGATGAGAGAGATATAGTGTGGCTACCTCTTCTCTTTTTTGATATTGCAGGCTATAAGCAATCACCAAAAGGGGGAGAATCGCTATCATAATCATCGAGAGAGCAAGGCGGGTCGTGATACTTTGAAGAAATGCTTTCACTGTGTATCCCTTGTGGCATGAGGCAATGGGATATGATACTGCTTCATTTTGTTATTCCACTTCCGTGTTCGTCAATGGCTTGTTTACTATGCGCTGAAATCGATAAAAATTTATTATAGCTGATAATAGAAGTAAAACAGCGAAATCATGTTTTCATTTTATTGGTAATGTTATAGACAAAGCTAAATACTTCGACGACGGCCGTATAGAGTTTTTCGGGGATTTCACGGTCTATTTCTACTTTGCTTAGCAGTTCGACGAGATCTTCGTCTTTTTGGATCGGGAGGTTGTGCAGTTCAGCGACTTTGATGATGTTCTCAGCCGTGGCCCCTTTTCCGGATGCGACAACGCGGGGTGCATTTTCTTTGTCGGGGTCATAGCGCAGTGCTACCGCTTTTTTCATACTTTCACCTCAAATCCCAGATCCGAGCCGAAATCCTCTAAACCATACGAATCGGATAGGCTTTGGGGTGATTCTTTTGTCTCATACACCCGTATGGAACGCGGAGTCAGCCCCGCATTGATAAGGAGAGTGCGTAATTGAGCGATGTTCTCTTGTATCAGCTCTTTTAGCTGCGGCATTTGCGTATGGGCCTGAATCTCGATTTGGTTCCCCTCATAAAGACCCATCATTAAATTCAGTTCCCCATACTCTTTGAGGCGGAGATTGATTTCACAGTAAAACTTTTTATTATTATTGTTTTTTTTAAAGGTCATAGAACCCTCATCAAGCTGATCCCATGCGAAGGGAAAATAGATTGAATTGGAATGATTCAGATTCGATACGAGTTGTTGATAATCAATTTGGGTGAGTAGTTTATCAACATGTTCTAAGAGCACTTTAGCGGAGGGGTCACTACTCTCCTGCAACGCTTCTGAGAGTTTCATCAATCCCGATTTGAGATCATCATTCATCGATTCTTGGAGGGTATGATCGAGCAGTAACGATTTTGGATTGGTAAATTCACCCAGTTTGGCAATGAGTACCGAGGTTTCATGAGAGACCATAACATCTCCCGAAGTAATAGCTTCGTGGAGCTGATTGGAGAGTTCTTTGAGCGGTACGATGGGATCTTGGGCCGCATTGTTGATGTTTTTAAGGAGCCGTTCGATGGAATCCAGAAGGGGGTTAACCCCGTCGGCTTTGCTGGATAGGAGTGCGCCGTAGAGCTGTGAGAGGGTTGTTTTTATCTCTGAAACTGCAGCTTGCGGTGTAGCAGCGAGTTGATCGATTTTTTGTGCAAATTGGGTGATCTCTTTGGAATAGAGTACATCACTTTTGGAGACAATGTTTTTAAGTGAGTCGCTAAATTGTTTTAAGGTATCGGTAATGGCTATGGCTCCTTTAATCTCCTGCGGGGGCTGATTAAGGGAGCCACTCTCTAAAAACAAGCCGATTTTGCTACTCAGTGCTTTGGCCTCGGGGAGGGTACTTTTGGAGAGGAGGTTTTGGAGCGAGCTCAATGTCTCTTTGAGGGTAGGCAAAATTTGGACGGCAGAAGCAATTTTGGACTCCATAAAAACGCCGCTGTTGGCAAGCTGTGACTTGAGCGAAGCGGTATCCATTGAGGTAAAAGGTTTAAAAAATCGCTCGATGGTTTCTGATTTCTGGGAAAGGATAGGGGCAGTTTTTAATTCGCTTAGGAGAGATTTTAAATTCTCTGTGAAATTTCCCATGTTTTTAAAGGCCGCTCCGTTTTTAAGAATATCGAGGAGGGTCTGATCCGATTTGGACATGCTGATTTTGTCCTGAAATACACGGGTGAGGAGCGACTTTATATCCTTCCCCTCCTTGAGCTGAGTCAGCTGTTCGGGGGTCGCGCTTTTGATCGCATCGGCGAGTGCTTTATTGGTGTTAGGAAGGAGAATACTGAGCCGTGCATCGGTGGTTATATTTATCATAATAGTACTATAGCATAGAGTTTTGAAAATATTTTTTGAGTAGTTCCTATACATAAAAAACTAAAATAATGTAAAAATAACCATAATGATGATTTTATTTTATAATTATAGTATTATATTATTTTATAGTACGCTTGTCTCATGATTCATGATCTTTAAGTCTGAAAAGGATTGTTTATGAATTACTCTATTAAAACCCGTCTTATTATCGTCAATTTAATTGCATTTGTAGGTATCGTGATTGCAATGACCGTAGCAATTAACGGTTATTCTACTCTGGAAAAGGATCTTGTTTCTCAATCTAAGAGAGCTATTGATGCGGTAGATACGGCCCGTTTAGCACAAGTTTCGTTAAAAAAACAGGTGCAGGAGTGGAAAGATATTCTACTGCGAGGGGAAGATCCCGAAAAATTAGCAAAATACACGAATGGATTTATAGAAGAGGAATCAACGGTTGAAAAATCACTTTTTAAGCTTAAAAGCTTAACCCTGAATAAAGCTATACATACCAAAATAGACCGATTTATAAAAGTTCACAAAAGTATGGGTGAAAAATATCGCAGTGGAATGGAAAGCTATAAAAATGCTTCTGTGGATAAATATAAAGTAGGAGATAAAGCGGTTAAAGGGATCGACCGACAACCTACCAAAGATTTAGATCAAATTGTAGTGGATGTGCAAGCTGAAAATGAACAAACAGAAGCGCTGATCCAAAGCCGTCAAAGCGCATTGACATGGACGATTGTCCTATTTTCCTTGGGTGTTATTGCCGTTGTCAGCGGATTGATTGTAATGGTGAGCCGTTCAATTCAGCGATCGATTGATAATATGTCCAAAATTGCCTCTTTTGCTGATGCAATTCGTAACGGTAGCGGAGATCTGAGTAAACGGATTCCTGTTATAGGAGACGATGAATTATCGGGTGTGACACGTGCTATGAATGAGTTTATTGAGGTGACGGAGCAGATTGTTGTTGAGACAAAAGAGGTCGCTCAGATGAATGCTGTTATGGCTGTTCAGCTTTCATGCACAGCAAGCAGTATCAGTGATAGAATAGGTCATGAAGTGGCTTTGACTCAAAATACGGCGGTTGAAGCAACGGAGGGTAGTTCCCATATCCGTCAATCTGCAAATATAACCAAAGAGAGTCAAAAAAGTGCACAGGAAGCAAATAAAACACTTCAAAAAGCCCAAATTGAAATTCAAGGGATGATTACTTCTCTGCAGGAAAGTGCAGAAGTCGAAGAGGAATTTTTAGGACGGCTACGTCATTTGACGGATGATGCCCAGCGTATAAAAGAGGTCCTTTCCGTTATCGGTGATATTGCAAATCAGACAAACTTATTGGCACTTAATGCCGCGATCGAAGCAGCACGTGCGGGTGAACACGGGCGCGGATTCGCTATCGTTGCGGATGAAGTACGCAAGTTGGCTGAACGGACTCAAAACAGTTTGGTCGAAACGAATATGACGATTAATACGATTGTGCAATCTATCAATGATGCGGTTGAACAAATGGGGATTAATGAGAAAAGTATTAAAGACCTTAGTAATAATTCACAAAAACTGGAAGATGCGATTGGGATAACCGTCGATACGATACAAAGCAGTTTCTCTGTGATCGAAAATCTTGCTACCAATGCTGATACCGATGCAAAAGGGGTAGATGCAATTGCAACATGGATGGGTGAAATGGTTGGCAGTGTACAAACGAATGCACGCGATATTAATGATATTACTATGTCTGCCGAACAACTCCAACTTATGGCGGGTAAATTGGATGAAATGTTAAAACGGTTCAGTGCATAAATTTTTTTCTTATATTCCCCGCGATTTTTTAATCATCTCATACGCCCCGTTGATCTCTTGAACCTTTGCGGTGGAGGCTTGGATATACTCTTCATCTGCCCCTTGGGCTTTGATGATGTCGGGATGGTATTGTTTGACGAGGGCGCGATACGCTTTTTTGATCTCATCTATCGAGGCCTCTTGGGTTATCCCTAAGAGAACATAGGCTTGATCAATCGAGCTCTCTTTGACACTTTTCTGATGCATTGAGCCAAATTGATGGAGCATTTCGGTGAAGTCATCATCACTAAACTGCAAATACCATCCGATTCTGTGGAGCATCGCCTCTTCGGACTTGCTCAATGTCCCGTCAATATAGGCGAGATTGACCATAAATTGCATCATCTGTATACGCTTGTGCGGATCGTTTTTTATGAGGGTATTGAGAGCCAGAGCGACGGTATCGACATTGGTGCTGATCTCTTTTTCGATACTGAAAATCTCTTTTAGGAGCTGTTTAGCCGCTTCGGGATCGGGGAAGAGGGTACTGATATCGGTAAACATATTTCCGACGAGTTCGGCTTCAAGTTCATCGACACGCCCGTCGGCTTTTGCTACTTTGGCCACCAAGGCGACAAAAAGTCCCAGCTCGCTGTTGGCCAAAGCCTCTTTGTTTAAGACAAAACTTCGAAATTGTTTGGGGGAGTATTCACTCTTTTCATAGCGTGAATAGCTTTTACTAATCCAATAAAAAACGGCGATTAAAACGGCGATAAGTAAGAGTTGACTCATAATGTCCTCATAGACTAAAAATTAAATGCAATAGTAGCAATAAATAAACAATATTCTTCTTGGTGGTGATTATAAAGAGTCTTGCACGTATTGTCGAAACTCTGCCGCAGGGAGCGGTTTGCTAAAATAGTATCCCTGCACCTCATTACAGCCGTTTTCACGTAGCAAAGCAAGCTGTTCGGCCGTCTCGACACCCTCGGCAATGGTTATCATCTTAAGAGAGTGTGCCATACTGATGATGGTATTGACAATGGTTTTGTCTTCTGAATTTTCCGTAATATCGCGAATAAAGGATTGATCGATTTTGAGTTTATAGACGCTAAACTTTTTGAGATAATTGAGCGAAGAGTATCCGGTTCCAAAATCATCTATGGACATCCGTATGCCGTGGCCATAGAGCTCATTCATTAGCTCAATTGCATGGAGGGGATTTTCCATGGCGATCCCCTCCGTGAGCTCAAGTTCGAGATATTCTGCAGGGAGATTGAGCTCTTCGAGGATACTCAATATCATCGACACCAAGTTTGGATGGCGAAATTGGATGGCGGAGAGATTGACCGCCATGATGAAAGGTTCCATCCCCTCGGAGATCCATGCTTTCAACTGTCCAAGGGCACGGCGGAGTACCCATTCTCCGATTATAATGATTTGTCCGCTATCTTCGGCGATTGAGATAAATTCTGCGGGAGAGACCATTCCCATAGAGGGATGATTCCAGCGAAGAAGGGCTTCTGCCCCGATAATATGCCCACCTTTAATGGAGATCTGCGGTTGATAGTAGACTTCGAGTTCATCGCGCTTGAGTGCATATCGAAGGGCATTTTCAAGTTCAAGATTTCGAGCAGAGCGGGCTTGTATTTCAGGGGTGACAAAACGGTAGCAGTTTCGTCCGTCATGTTTCGCACGATACATTGCAACATCGGCAGCTTGCAGCAGGGTTTCTGAACTATTTCCATCAATCGGATAGAGGGAAATCCCGATTGACGGAGTGACGCTAAGCTCATGGTGCTGAATGTGATAAGGCTGGGAAATAGCGTCAATCAGTTTTTCGGCAACATGGGCTGCACCGTCGGCATCGGTACCGGGAAGGAGAATAATGAACTCATCTCCCCCTTGGCGAGAGAGGGTATCTTCTTCGCGAACGACCGATTGCATCCGTTTTGAAACCTGAATAAGTAACTCGTCCCCGATTGTATGCCCTAGCGAGTCGTTGATATTTTTAAAATGATCGAGATCTAAAAAGAGGAGAGATACGGATTTTTTTGCACGATTGGCGATGCTGATAGCGTACTTTATCCGATCATTCAGGAGAACACGGTTTGGCAATTCGGTAAGGGGATCATAGTGGGCGAGCCATTGGACTTTCTCTTCGGCTATTTTTTGTGCGGTGATATCTTGAACTGAACCACGTAAGTGGGTTACTTCACCATTTTCATGGATAGCTGAACCGATGAGTCGAACCCATTTTTGATTTCCTATGTGGGTCGTCATTTGGAGCTCCACTTCGCGGGAAACTTCTTTGTGAACGATATCATTCAGAGCGGTTTGAGCTTTTTCTAGCCATTCTCCTTGGAATACACTTAGCCCGGTTTCCAATGTGACTTCTTGAGATGGATCCATATCGTAAATAAGAGATGCCTCTTTTGTCCAAATACCGATTCCACTTTTGAGGTTTATTTCCCATCCGCCGATATGGGCGGCAAAACTCATCTCTTCCAAAAGTTTTTCGGTTTGGATTAAATGGTTTTCCATAGTTTTACGTTTGGTTTCCCGATCAAAATTTTCCATCGCAAAACTGATATCCATCGCCATTTCTATTAGGAGCTCTTGAATTAAGGGGTCAAACGCATTGAGGGTTTGAGAATAGATCGTAAAGACACCGATGACATCATCGTACAAATGGATGGGAAGTGCGGCGGATGATTGCCATCCCATGGCTTTGCCCCGTTCGTGCCAGAGCTCTGTAGCGGGATCGCTTAGGAAATCCTGACACCAGAACGGACGATTTTCGCGAACAGATGTACCGGTAGGCCCTTTGCCTGTGGGGAGATCCTCTTGGATGGAGATTTCGAGCCCATCCAGATAGTGCAGATGATCTCCGTACGATGCTACTGGATAAATATAATGTGTTTCCGGATCGATAAGGCCGATCCACGCCATATTCATCCCCCCTTGAACCACGCTGCTTTCGCAAATTCTTTCAAAGAGTTCTTGGGGTGAGTTGGAGTGGACAATGGCATGATTGCATTGGCTCAGAGTAGCGTAGGTTTGAGTGAGATGATGGATACGGTTTTCATTGGTATGGCGTTCGGTAATATCGTGCGCTACCCCTAAGATGCCAATGAGATTCTTATTTTCATCAATCATCGGGATTTTGACTGTTTCGAGGAGGGCTGCATGTCCGTCGTCAGCAAAGGTAATCCACTCTTCGTTGATGCTTTGGGCATGGGCTTCCATCGCAATACGGTCATTTTTTCGGAAAAAATCGGCGAGTTCTTTATCGACAAAGTCATAATCAGATTTGCCGACAATTTCCTCCTCTTTGGCACCGAAAAACCGTTCAAACATCGGGTTGCAGAGTAGATAAATCCCCTCTTTGTCTTTTAGCCATATTAGATCGGGGATCGTGTCTAGAAGGGTTTGGAGTTGATTCTTCGTTTGTGCGATTTCGGCGGTACGCTGTTTTACAAGTTTTTCAAGTGAAAAACGGTAATTTTTAAGTTCGCTGTATTGCTTTGCAATGTATCCCAGAAGTATGCTCAGAAGAAGGCCTATTGCTATCTCAAAGGATAATAGCCAGTGCTGATGCCACCCTTTGATCGGTGCAATTCGTAGCGTCCATTTGGCATTGGGGAGATCGATGGTTTGTTCCACCGGAAGGGTTAAACTCGTTGTAGCTGATGCGGCAATAATCTCTTCTACTTTCGTTGTGGGATTGATCCGGCTTAGCGTGTATTCATATCCCTCTTTTTTCAGCTTATTAAGGGTAGTCGCATTAAGAATCTCGGGAAAACGGATCACGATGAGGACAAATCCCCAAAATTCTTTCTCTTTTGTAAAAACGGGTAGTCGCCCGACAACTCCTTTACCTCCTTGAACGAGATTCAAAGGGCCTGCAAGGGTGAGTTCTCCCGTTTGACGCGCCAACAGGGCTTCGGCTTTTTGTTCTGCATCGGTAAGTAGATTGAAACCCAACGCTTTTTCATTGGTGGAACGGGGAACCACGCGGGTAATGATCCCATTCGGGACGAGTGCGATTTCGGAGATCATAGGATAATATTTAAGGAGTTTTTCCCCGAAAGTTTCAAAATTTGGGATAGTGCCGTCTTGTTCGATCATCGCGGCAATAGGGTAAGTAAGTGCGAGTTTTTGGTCAATACTTTTGCGTAAAATATTGACGTTTTCATGAGCGATTTCAGTCGCTTCGGCACGCATCTTTTCCAAATGCATCCCCTCCAAATGCCAAATGACGGCTGAAGAGGCGAATAGAGAGAGAAAAAAAACAAAGAATCCTATGCTCCACCCTCTAAAAAGAGTTTCGTTACCGGGAGAAGAAGAAAAATTCGACATAAAAACCTTCTAAAAGTTAATAATTTAAATATTGCTCCATTGTATCACCCTTTTACTAAAAGCCCTTTTGTGGCAGTAATGAAGATGAGATTATCAACAATAGTGAGATGATTTTCCGGATATTTTTTCTCTATTTCATCTATCCCCTCTTCGATTTCTTGATCACTAAAATGGCTTAAATCGGACATGAAACGGTGGCGCAGCATGAGGTACCATTGCTGTTTTGGAAGGGTGAAGGTATGACTTCGGCATTGTGTTTCAACCGAAAATCCCCCCTTTTGCAGTTCGGATACGAGCACGTCATGCGGTGGTTGATTGGCTGCGAAGGCTTCCTTTGCCGCATCGAAAAAGGGGAAAGCAATATGTTGCGGGCGGGTAATAATAAGGAGTTTGCCAGTGGGTGGAAGCTGATGATGTATGTTTTTCCAAAACTCTTCTCTATCTCTAATGTGGTGAATCACCTCTTTGAGTAAGAGTTTGGTGTAGGGGAGATTCAATGTGCAAAACCCGGAGGCATCGGTGCAAATCGCCCTAATATTATCGAGCTTGGATGCCTCATCGCACATTGCGGGTGAGGGTTCGATACAGTAAGCGCATTGCAGATCTGCCTCATGAGCCAATCTGCTTGTAAATATCCCCGTTCCCCCGCCGATATCGACCAATGTATCGGTGGAGGTGAGGGCAAGATCAGCCATAATGTGCGAATGGACAAACTCTTTGTATTCGTCGGAAAAATGCCAAACGGTGTTAAAAAGATCGGCGATCGTGTCGTAATGATTCATTTCCATACAGAGTCTTTATTTGGGTTATGGGGAATTGTATCTAAAACACAAGGGTGAAGGGGATGGTATGGCTAACTGGTTCGATTAGGGATTCGTGGACGTATAAAAGCCAAACCGATGGCGTCCTGCGTGCTTGGACGTATACATTGCGGTGTCGGCATTGTTGAGCAGACTCTCTACGCTCTGGCCGTCTCTAGGAAAAACACTGATTCCGATACTGCAGGTCGTGAAAATTTCTTCTCCGTTAATGATGAAAGGATCATTGAAGAGCTGTTGTATTTTTTCGGCAACGGCTACCAGATGTTCATCGGAAGCTTCATTTTCTATAATGAGGACAAATTCATCCCCCCCGTTACGGGCAATGGTATCCCCTTTTCGAATCACTTTTCGTATCCGTTTAGCGACGTAAACCAACAGCTGATCTCCGATCAAATGGCCACGTGAGTCATTGACCTCTTTGAAATGGTCTAAGTCAATAAAAAAGAGGGCGAACTGCGTCCCTGAGCGACTTTTTTTCTCTATGGCATGATTGATCCGATCCTCTAGCAATCGACGATTCGGCAGATGGGTGAGGGGATCATGCATCGAAATATGGGTGAGTTTTCTGGTCTCATGCCGTAGATGATTTTGGATATCGAGATAAGAACTGATGTCATGACGAATCTCAAGATAGGCGATCAATCTCTCTTCCGGATCAAAGATGGGTCTCGCATGGATATCGACATGATGTTTTTTACCATTTTGATCGGTATGGATATGTCGAAGGGTAGAAGGTTTTTTGGTTTTGGAGACGTACTCTACCGGACAGGGATGGGAACTATCGGAACATGCCCCATTGGTTTGACTTGAAACGGTGTAACATTTGGGATAAAGCGTATCGGCACCCTCTCCCCCCAGCTCTTTTGCCGCTTTATTCATCATACTCACCCTCATGTCCATCTCAATGTATAAAATCGGATTAGGAATTTCATCGATGATGGTTTGCATCATGATACGAGAGTGTGTCAGCGATTTTTCAAGCGTTAATACTTTTGCCGCTTTGTGTAACGCTTGGAGTATCAAATGAGGGCTGGTAGGTTTTAGAAGGTAATTGTCAACGTGCAACGCGATACTTTTGAGAAGTACTTGGGGATCATCGATGGCAGAGTTGATGATCACTGGGAGATGCGGGGAGTGTTTGCGCATACGCTCTATCATCTCTAATTCTTTAAGGTGGGGAAGTTGAAGGGTACATAAAAGAATATCGGGGTGGGAGGTTTCAAAAATATGAAGCCCCTCTTTCGGAGTTTTAGCAATAAAAATGGCTTTAAAATGGTGTTCAAAGAGACGGAGAAACGTCTCTCTGTCGTCATTATTATTTTCGAGGTATAACAGGGAATAATTTTTAAGCTTCAAGGACTAAACCATCCCTTTGATTTGCTGTATCAATTGTTGAACAGAGGTGACATCTTTTTGCACCCCTACGTAATATTTTAATTTTCCCGTCTTTTTATCAAAAATCGGGCTGATAGTCACTTCGTTGTAGATAAGCTCTCCCGATTTGTGGTAATTGCAAAGGATAACCGTGACATCTTTTTGCTCTTTCATCGCTTGACGTATCTCTTCAATGGCGCTTTGATCGCGATCATCCCCTTGTAAAAAACGGCAGTTTTTCCCGATGATCTCTTCGGGAGAATAGCCAAATGCATTGGCAAATGCATGATTAATATAGATGACCGGATTGTCAGGCTGATTGGGATCAGAGATGGTGATACCGTTTTTGGCTTGGTCGAGTATGTCGATGAGATGATCGGTAAACACGGGATGGCTTTCGCGATTTTTTTTCAACATATAGCTTCCGCCGTAATAGTTAACGATAGTGAGGCATGGGAGCCGTTTACGCAGATTGCTGATTACGTTGCGGACATTTCGGGGGGTATACTCTTGCTCATAGGTATCCCATATATGCAAAAAAATGTCAACACTGCTGATCGGTTTATTGTAATTACTGATCAACAATTTAAGAAGTTTTTTCATATTAGAGGTTAACGGTACGATCTCATTATGCAATTTAACGGTTTCAGATGTTGCATCCCAATAGCATCGATCGCAAAGTTTGAGGGTGTGATGAGTATTCATGCCCTTATTGTAATCCAAAAGTGTCTTCAAAGTGTCTATTTTGTGACCAAATGGTGACCAAAAGATAAAAATGAATTAATTATCCCCACTTTTGGTATTTTAAGAGATTACCTAAGAGTTTTTTTGATATTCTTAGAGCATCTCTCTATGTGGACGGGGTTGGATGGTCGAGGCTAATACGCTAAAGCAGTTGCATGTATCATTACAATCATACGCTTTATTGTACGTTGAAGATAATGTAGGTTTGAATGCCCAAGCGAGTACATTATTTAAAAAAATAGTGGACACCGTTTACTCGGCATACGACGGTGAAGAGGGGCTGAAGCTTTTCACAGACCACCGGCCGGATATTATTATCACCGATTACGGGATGCCGAAAATGGACGGTCTTACAATGGCGGAAGCTATTTTACGGATCAATCCCGATGCCAAAATTATTCTCACAAGCGCCAATGATGATCCCCAATTGCTCCATCGTGCACTTCGGATCGGTATTTTTGATTTTTTAGTCAAACCGCTGCGGATTGAAACCCTTGTCGAAACCCTCATTCGGTGTTCTCATGTTCTTCGAGACGAGCTCCATCGCCGTATCTTCATCACCAATCTCCATACGATTTTTAACTATCAAAACAATCAGGTTTTACTCTTGCACAAGCAGAATGTGGTGATGGCAAATCAGCCTTGCTTAGACTTTTTCGGGGTAGCGAGTATTGAAATATTTCGTAAACAGTTTGCCTCATTCGGAGAACTCTTACTGGAACATAACGGCTTTTTATACAATCACGACGAGATGGAGTGGTTTGATCATCTCTCTCACCATCAAGGGAAACTGTTCAATGTTAAGATGGCGGATACGGAGGGGATATCACACCATTTTGTCCTCAATTATCAAAGTATTCCTGAAAAAGAGGGGTATGCGGTTTTGTCACTTAATGATGTCACTGAACTCAACCTCCTTAAGCTTTACGACAGCAATGCTATTGAACGTGAACGTTTGGCAAAAGATGAAAAAGTGGTTCGTGGATTATTGGAGATGGCCATGCGCAGCGGTGCAAAAATTCGTGTCCATAACCTCTACAAGGGGCTTAGTATCACCAACGACGGTATCATTGTAGCGGTCGGGGAAAAAGAGGTTGTCCTCAAAACCCCTTACGTACAGCTCAAAGCGATGCAGCATGAAGAGGAGTTTTATCTATCGTCTGAGTTGTTCCCGATGGCAATATATTGTAACACGATCAAGCGGATCGATTTTGATCCGCAGAGTGTCACTTTTGTCCATTATAAGATGGTGCAAACCTCTCCCACCCGTCGGCAGGCGATTCGAGTGGTACCGGATCAGGATGTAAAAGTTACTCTGCTCTATGAGGGACGAAAGTTTGATACCGATATTGTTATCTTGGATATTTCAATCAAAGCGATTCGGCTCCAACTTCCCACGATTCCATCGGGATTTGAGCTAAAACATTCGGTTGTCCTTGATATCGTTTTATCGACCACATTACGGCCGATTATTATCAATACCAGTGCGGAGGTGTATCGAATTGACGAAGGGAAGCACCATTATGAGGTGGTTTGTGTGTATGAATTACACGGACAAGCCCAAAAGAATATGATCGATTACGTTGCGAAACGGCAAATGGTGCTGATTCGCGAATTTAAAGGATTGCAAAGTGAAAAATGAAACTCTGTTGTATGATGATGGAATGCACAAATGTGTGATGTTCAGTCTTGAAGATGAAGAACATCAAGATTACTCTCTCTCGGTTAACCAATTTTTGATTATTCAGCATGACAATGCCGTGTTGATCGATCCGGGAAGCGGAGCGATATTTGGCGAGTTGTACGACGCCATCTCCCGTCACATTGATCCCTCAAAACTCAAATACATTTTCTTTTCGCACCAAGACCCTGACGTTGCGGGAGCCATTGCAGAGTGGAGCGTTTCGACAACGGCCAAGTTGGTCGTATCGAAACTTTGGACCCGTTTTATGGGGCATTACGGACTGATGGATATGGGGCGCATTGTGGCTCTCGAAGATCACGGCGGAAAGATTAAATTCGGGAATGATTTTTTACAATTTATACCGGCCCATTTTCTCCACTCTCCGGGGAATTTTTCACTCTATGACAGCCGCTCGAAAATTCTCTTTTCCGGCGATATCGGTGCGGCGGTTCTCTCCCCTCAAAACCTCAATAAAAAGGTTGACAATTTTGAAGAGCATCGCCCCTTTTTGGAGAGTTTTCACGGACGTTATATGGCGGCAAACCGTTTTTGCCGCGCATGGGTAAAATGTGTCCGGGCCAATGAGGTGGATATGATCGCTCCGCAGCACGGATCGGTGTTTCAAGGGGAATTTGCCCAACACTTTTTATCATGGTTTGAAGAGGTTGAGGGGGGATGGGAACATTGTGAAACACTTTACGGATGTAAAATCGAAAAATAATTGAAATATGACCAAGACGTGACCGTTTGAATGATATGATCTTGGATTGAATATTTGTTCAGTAACGGAGTGTTAATGCATATTAGTGAAAAATACTTGGAAAACTCCCCTTCGGTATTTTTTAAATGGCGTAATGAGACGGGATGGCCGGTAGAATTTGTGACGGAAAATGTCAGCAAACTATTGGGCTATACCAAAGCCAATTTTTTAGATCGCTCCATTCGTTACGATCAAGTGATCCATCCTCATGATATTGGCCGCGTCATTGATGAAGTGATGAGTGCCTCACAAGGAACGGCTAACGAGTTTAGCCACAAACCCTACCGTATTCTCACCCAAAGCGGTGAAGTACGCTGGGTCGATGATACGACCATAATTGAGCGTGATGCGCTTGGAAATGTAGTGGCGTATCACGGGAATGTTACCGATATCACCGAGCTGGTACACTCTAGAGAAAAACTCGAACAGAGTCTCAAAAAACTTCGCAAACAAGGGAGAGAGACCGAAGAGTATCGCCGTGCGTTGGATATGAGCTATATTATCTCCACGAGTGATCTAAACGGTGTCATCACCCATGTAAATGACAACCTCCTCGAAATCTCCGGCTATACCCGCGATGAATTGATCGGGCAACCGCACAGCATGCTCCGTCACCCCAGTGTTCCCCAAGAGATATTTACCGATATGTGGGCAACCATCCGTGCGAAAAAGAGTTGGACCGGAACATTGCGTAATCGCGATAAATGGGGAAAATCCTATTATGTCAAAATGACCATCGTCCCAATGCTCGATGAAGCAGGGGAGATAGAGCAATACATCGCCGTGCGCTATGATATGACCGACCATGTTAATCAGCAAAAACAGATCAAAAAAATGGCATTTCAATCGGTAATGACGGGGTTGGATAACCTTTATGCACTCGTGCGCGATATCCAAAAGAGTGAAATGCCTCTTTTGGCGATGATTAATATTGATGGATTTAAAGTACTCAATAACCTTTATGGGTATGAAGTCGGAGACAAAATCATACGCTCTCTCGCGCAGACATTATCAACATTGTTAAAACGTGCAGGGTATCACATTTACCATATTCACGCCGATGAATTTGCCGTTATGAGCGAGGTGGACCCGTACGACACATTCGAAGCTACGCTAGAGGAGATTCAGCGTACGGTTCACACTGCCGGATTTGAGATAGACACTCAAAAGATTCCCCTGCACGTTAGTGTTGCCCTCTCCGATGAGTCCAAAGAGCGGCTATTGGTCAGCTGCAATATGGCGATGCACTATGCCCGCTCCATGCATGAGCGTTTAGTCCGTTACGGGGAAGCGGTTGATTTTTCAAAAGATTATCAGGAAAATATTCGCTGGACCGCTATGCTGCACGAAGCGATCAGCAATGATCTGGTGCAAGCTTACTTCCAACCGATCTACGATATCCGCACCGGAGCGATTAAAAAGTTTGAATCACTCATCCGTATTTGCAAAGGCGATGAAGTGTACACGCCGTATCTCTTTTTAGAGATAGCTAAAAAAGTAAAGCTCTACCCTGAGATTTCGAGATTGATGTTGGAAAAAAGCTTTGAAGCAATCGTGAAATATCCGTATGCTTTTTCGATCAATCTAAGTGTCGAAGATATCCTCTCCTCTCGATATTCTCAGCGATTATTTGAATTGCTTTCGCAAGAGCGTAGAGGGGAAGTCATTTTGGAGATTGTCGAATCGGAGAGTATCGAGAAATTTGATGAGGTTAATCAGTTTATTGCTCAGGCAAAAGGTCTCGGGTGTACGATTGCGATTGATGATTTCGGAACCGGATATTCCAATTTTGAGTATCTTCTTAAACTCAATGCCGACTATTTGAAAATCGATGGGTCGTTGATCAAAAATATCGATACCGATTCGGATGCAGAGGATATTGTCTCAACCATCGTCTCTTTTGCGAAAAAGAAACACATTCCCGTGATAGCGGAATTCGTTGCCAGTGAAAGTATTTTTAAAAAAGTGCAAGAGATGGGGATCGAGTATGCTCAAGGATATTTTATCGGCAAGCCGGAACCTATTCTGGTCTCGATGGCGATTGAGAATAAAACGTTACCGATATTTTCTGATTTAAGTCTATAATTCGGTATGTACAGCCATACTAAAATTGTCCTTATCGGAGCATCCACCGGAGGGCCGGGAGTCATTGAACAGCTCATCAGTGCATTGCCGGCACATTATCCCCATCCCATCTGTATCGTGCAACATTTTCCTGCCCAATTGACCCATTCATTTGCGACACGGCTCCAAACGTGTACGGCTAATAGTGTTGTCGAGTCCAGTGATGGGTTAATCCTGAGCGGTGAAATGATCGTTATTGCACACGGTGGAGATCATCTATCGTTTGGTACGAAGGGGGAGAGCGTTATGCTTACCCATAAAAATGCCCATGAGGGGGTTCGAGAAGATTTTGTCCCGAGTGTGGATGAGATGTTTTTAAGTGCGGCAGAGGTGTATGAACCCTCGTCTATCATGGCAATTCTCCTTAGCGGAATCGGAGATGACGGTGCGGAAGGGATGGTTAAGATCGCATCAGAGGGGGGGATAACCCTTTGTCAAAATGAAGCCAGTTCTGCGGTATTCGGGATGCCGCGTCAGGCAATCGAGCGAGGTGGTGCACGGTATGTCCTCTCACCCATTGAGATTGTCGAAGCGATGATAAAATTTGGAAAGCAGTAGGGTATGAGAGAGGAGACTATTAGCTCTATTTTAGAGCGGATTCAGCATGAGACCGGAATTGTCCTTTCACGTGCCACCGATCGCGCCCGCATTTCACGTTACCTTGATAATGGCGGTATTCTTCCCAAATCGCGTGAACCGCTCCCAGATATTTTGATTAATCTCATCACCACCAATGAGACCTATTTTGAGAGAGAACCGCACCATTTTGCGCGTTTGATAGACGAGATACTGCCCCAAATTGATCGAAGCGCTGTTGCATCCAAACCGATACGAATCCTATGTGCACCCTGTTCCAGCGGTGAAGAACCTTATACGATAGCCTTGCGTATCTTGGAATCATCGCTGCGATTGAGTAGAGCGATCGAGATTATAGGGGTAGATATCTCTCCTGAAATGATCCGCCGTGCGCGAGAGGGTATTTATTCGGAGCGTTCCGTGCATGCTCTCAAGCCGGAAATTCTGCACCGTTATTTCAGTGCACAAAATCAGGGCTTTAAAATTAATGTCTTAAAAGGTTTAAGCGTTCGATTTCTCGCGGGAAATTTATTTGATTCGCAACTGTGGAATGAATTGGGTACTTTTGAGATCATATTTAGCCGTAATATGATGATCTATTTTGACCGGTCCAAAAATAGAGAGTTGCTACTGCGGTTTCGGGATCATTTAGAGGGATTATTAATTCTAGGACATGCGGATGATCATATCCAAGCGCGAGAACTTTTCACCCCGATCCGAAGCGAACGGGGTGTGATATATCACACTTAAGTGCGATAGACAGAGACTTGATCGGTTAGACGTTCGGTCATTTGATGCAAGTGCTCAGCCGCCGAAGCGATCTCTTCAACGCTTCGTGCGTTAGAGGTTGAGAGTTCATTGATTTTACCGATTTTACGGATAATTTCATCGGTCGTATTGGCATTGGTTTGAGTGTCTGCGGAGAGTTTTTCGATCGCATCTACGGTGTGTGCCAGCGCATTAACCGCAGTTTCTGTGTGGTCATCTACTTCGGCAGAAGCACTCACCAGTTGCTCGATACGGCTGGTATTGTGATTCATCTGATCGGTAATATCGTTGATTGATTGTACGATGACATTGACCGTTGCATTGGTCTCTACGAGACTTTTTTGAGTCCGTTCGGCAAGTTTACGTACTTCATCGGCAACAACGGCGAATCCCCGCCCGTGCTCACCCGCACGCGCTGCTTCGATGGCAGCATTCAGGGCGAGGAGATTGGTTTGATCGGCGATGTCGGCGATAACGGTAAGGACTTGTTTGACCTGTGATGCCTCTTGTGAGAGAGAGTTGAGCCTCTCATTGATCTCCCCTTCCATTTGAACGGTGAGAGAGAGCTGTTCGATCGTATTGTGCAGTGCTTTTTGCGCCTCTTTTAGGTTTTCACGAGCATTTAGGGCTTTTTCACGAACGCTTTGTGCTTCGCGTGCCGAATTTTGCATCGTCTCTTTCATTTGATCCGATTCAGAGGTTGTTTGGGCAACGATTTGTGCCTCTTCTTCAGCAAGTTTACCGATGCTGAGGGTGGTTGCAGAGAGCTCTGCGGCAACGGAGAGGTTTTCGCTGGATGCGGAGCGGATCCCTTGGAACGATTGTCGCAGCATGCTGACAAGTTCGTTGAGTTTGTGCCCCATTTGGGAAAGTTCGTCATGCCCCTGAATTTTGGTATCACGGGTAAAGTCACGATTATGAGCGATCGCTTCGATCGTCTCTTCCAAGCGGGTGATAGAACCGGTAATATTGCCGATTATAAGATAGAACATCACCATCATAAAAATTGCAATGGCTGATATAATCATTTCAATAGTCGTTGCGTTCGAATCGAGAGTAGCAAGATTCTTTTCTACCATCGATTTTACCAAAGCACGTTGCTGCTTAACCATCGCGTCATAGCGTTCTCTAGACGTGCTCGTAATACTCATCAGCTTTTGTCCCTCAGCACTTTGTTCAAACGCTTGTAAATGAGTCTTTTCTTGATATTTATGGATAATAGCTATGCGAGGATCGTTTATCTCCATCCATGTTTTATGATCGGATTCGAGTTTAGCGAGTTTATCTTTATTCTCTTGTGACCGGGTAATGGCGGACAATTTGTCGATTGCGGTAGAGAGTTTTTGATTACGCTCATTATAGCGATCTAAAAACTCTTGTTTATAGAGCAATTGGTAACCGCGCAGCTCCATCATGGCCCCATTCGTATTAGCGCGGATATCTCCTAGCAAAACCATCCGTTCAGAGGTTTTTTTAGCATCTTTATTGTTGCTGTACGCTAAATATCCCAGTATTAAGAATGTGGTAAAACTGAGTGTCATCAGTGCGATGAGCTTGCCTCGAATGGTGGCAAAATTAATCATTTCTTTCTCTCCGTCGTTATAATTTAATTTTTTAAGTATATCACAGTTGAAATTAAAAATTTCCTATACTAATGCTCAAGCCATTGATGATTTGTCCGGAGTAGGGCTGTCGTATCCTCGCCGGTAAGAGGTTTTGAATACAAATACCCTTGTGCCAAAGGGCAGCCGTTATCGATTAAAAACTGTTGTTGATCGAGGGTTTCTACCCCCTCGGCGATGACATCGAGTTTAAGATTTTCGGCGAGAGAAATAATGGTTTTGGTAATGGCAATATCATCTTCGTCGTAAGGGATGTCATGTATAAAACTTTGATCGATTTTGAGTTTGTTAATAGGGAGTTTTTTGAGGTAGGATAAGGATGAATAGCCGGTGCCGAAATCATCGATCGATATTTCTAATCCGAGTGCACGAAGTTCTCTCAAGACCTTGATCGCTTCAGCAGGGTCTTTCATAATATGGGATTCGGTAACTTCGATGGCAATGCAATCGGGTTGGCATTTATGAAATTCCATAATGCTGCGCACTTCATCGGCAATAAAACGGTTTGCAAGGGTTTTGGCGGAAAAATTGATGGCGATTTTGGGGATGTCAATCCCCTCTAGATGCCATTCGACCTGTTGTTTGATAACATGCTCTAAGACAAAAAAATCGATCTCTTGGATGAGCCCCGTCTCTTCGCTTAGGGGGATAAATTTATCGGGTGATACGATCCCGAGTGTCGGATGACTCCACCGTACGAGGGCCTCCATCCCGACTAATTGATTACTTATGAGATTAATTTGGGGCTGATAAAAAACGGTGAATTGATTTTCTTTAAGAGCAATGCGAAGGCTGTTTTCCATAATAATACGCTCATACGCTTTTTCACCCATTTCGTTGGCATAAAATTGGTAGGTATTGCGCCCTTCCATTTTGGCTTTATACATAGCGGTATCGGCATTCTTGAGGAGTGCTTCGGCAGAGACACCGTCATTTGGGTAAATGGCAATACCGATACTAAGGGTAGTATAAAGCTGTTGTCCATGGATAATAAAGGGTTCTTTAAATGCCGCGATGCATTTTTGGACAATATCGATGATGCACTCGGTATTGGTTAACCCATCCAGTAAAATATTAAATTCATCTCCCCCCATCCGGGCAATGGTATCACTTTCCCGTAAGATCGATTGCAATCGTATAGCTACCTCGATGAGGAGTTCATCTCCGATGGAGTGCCCTAAAGAGTCGTTTACTTGTTTAAAATGGTCTAAATCGACGAATAAGATAGCAATTTGTTCTTCGTTCCGCCGGGTTTGTTTGATACTCATTTGTAGTCGGTCGTAGAATAAAATTCGATTAGGCAACCCTGTTAGGGGGTCATGGGTAGCCAAATGACGAAGCTGATCTTGGGTAGAGGTGAGTTCTGTGATGTCGGTATCGAAGATAACTACGGCGGTTTTACCTTGATAGGTCAGTTTATGTACACTTGCCTGTACCGGGTAAACCGTGCCGTCTTTACGCTTATGATGTGAGACATCGGTCATTTCGGGATTGATTGTCTCTAGATAGTATCGAAAAATATCGATTTGTTCCGGCGTGATATCAGGATTAATATCACTAATCGTGAACTCTTGTAGTTCTTCAAGGGTATATCCCAAACTTTTGAGTGCACCGTCATTGGCATACAAATAGTGCAGCGTTAGAGCATCGAGAATATAGACTTCGACTGAGCTGTTTTGGACTATGGCAGCAAGTTCTTCATAATGAAGTTTAAGTTCGATTTGTTTGGTGATATCGGTGCGAAACCCGGCAACAATGAGTGGTTCCCCCTCAGAATCAAAGAGAATTTTAGCGCGGTCATAAATCCATAGCCAATGACCATCCTTATGACGAACACGATAGCGCACATGGGCACTTTCTACTTTGTTTGCAATGGAGTTATAGAGCACACCAAGTGCTTCTGATGCATCATCGGGGTGTAATAGCTCTTTCCATGAGTCAACGGAACTGATATATTCATCGTCACTATATCCGATGATTTCAAGCCACCGTTTCGAGACAAAGGTGGTATTGGCTTTGATGTCATATTCCCAGATACCGTCTTCGGAAGTGCTGATGGCAAACTTGAGACGCTCAATATCGTGTAAACAATTAATGGTGAGTAGACTTTTGTCTGGAGGGGGGTCTAAATTCATACGGCACACCTTATGTATTTTTTCTGCAAATGTTGCATTAAAAAAGGAGACTAAATTACCCTATACTGATTTTATCACTTTTATACTGGAAATTAGTTTGATTTTATGTAGGACTCTTTTCTAAAGACATTTTGCTACAATGAGAGTGCAACCATGAGGTAAGAAATGAAAGGTTAACAATGAAATTTTTTTTCTTTATCTTTTTTACCATTTATCCATTGTTTGGAGAAACTAATCTACAAAAAGTGACCCTCCAGCTCGATTGGAAATATCAATTTGAATTTGCAGGTTTTATTGCCGCAAAAGAGAAAGGGTTTTATAAAGATGCCGGGTTAGATGTCGAATTGCGCGAATATCAAGACGGTACCGATATCGTTTCGGATGTATTGAGTCAAAAAGCGACTTACGGTGTCTATAACTCCAGTATTGTGGTTGAAGAGGGTCGTATCAAACCGATCGTTTTATTGGCGACCTATTTCCAGCGTTCGCCACTCATCTTTGTTGCCCAAAAGGGGATTAAGCATCCTGTCGATATGTTCGGAAAAACGATCATGGGGACAAAGGATGAACTCAAGTACAGTTCATTAGCTCTCTTACTGGATCATTTCAGTATCTCTTCTAAAAATGCACGCTTCCAAGATCATACGTTTCATACGAAGGACTTTCTTGAGGGAAAAGTGGACGTAATGAGCGCTTTTCGCTCGAATCAGCTCTATACACTCGATCAATCGGGTCTCCCCTATGAAATCATCGATCCGGCAGAATACGGTTTTGTCATGAGCGCGGTTAATCTGTTTACCTCTCAAAAAGAGGCATTGGATCATACCGAGCAGACCCAAAAATTTATTGATGCCTCCAATAAGGGATGGGAATATGCTTTGACGCATCCGGATGAAATCATCACGTTACTTTTACGAAAATATCATGTAGAAAAATCGCGTGATGCACTCCTATATGAGGCAAAAGTGACCAAAAAATTGATGATGACCGATTTTTATCCGATCGGTCAAGCCAATGAGGAGTTGAGCGTCCGATCATTTAAGCAGCTTGAACAGGCGGGATCATTGCTCCCTGGGCAAAAATTGGGTCGGTTTATGTTCAAAGACGTTGTATCCTCTTCATCAAACGCTATTTCGTTGACATCGAAAGAAAAAGAGTATCTTTTAGAAAAGAAAAAAATAGTTATCTGTGTCGATCCGGAGTGGTATCCGTTTGAAGCAATCCGTGAAGGTAAACACATCGGAATTGCGGCCGATGTGATGAAAAATTTTGAACACAAACTGGGGATTCCTTTTGAACTTCGATTGACAAATTCATGGGGAGAATCGATAGAAAAGGCGAAAAAACGGGAATGCGATATATACTCTCTCGCTTCCAGTACCTCTGAGCGGCTTGCGTACATGGATTTTACCTCACCGTACGTAACGCTTCCGATAGTAATGGCGACGACGATGGATAAACCGTTCATCGAAGACGTTACGACTCTACGTGATAAAAAACTCGGCGTGGTCAAAGGGTATGCGATTGCCGAGAAACTTAAGTCACAAAATCCTGATTTGAATATCGTAGAGGTCAAATCGATAACGGATGGATTAAAACGGGTAGAGAGGGGAGAACTGTATGGCTATATTGATAATCTTATCGTTATTTCTTCCTATATCCAAAAAGAGTATCCGGGAGTTTTAAAAGTCTCTTCGCGCCTTGATGAGAAAGTTGCTCTCAGTATAGGAACCCGTAATGATGAACCTATTCTCCATGATATTTTTGAAAAACTGGTTCAAAATTTGGATGAGCCGACCATGCAGCAGATTTATAACCGCTGGGTATCGACGGTGGAAGAGATCCCATGGATAGACCGTGCCGTAATCTGGAAAGTTTTTTTAATCTCTATTTCTCTTATCATGTTATTTTTGTGGCGCTATTACATGCTCAAACGTTACAATGTCAGATTGCTGGAACTTTCCACTACCGATAAGCTTACAGGTCTAAACAATCGCCAGAAAACAGATGAAATGCTGATTGAAGAAAGGAATAAAGTACATCGCTATTCAGATTACTCTTGCAGTGTGATGATGATTGATGTCGATTTTTTCAAAAATATCAATGATATGCACGGTCATCAAATGGGGGATAAAGTTCTCCAAACATTGGCAGATATTTTAAGAAATAATGTACGCTTAACCGATATGGTCGGCCGCTGGGGCGGCGAAGAATTCATTGTAATTTTACCTCACACCACTGTGGATGAAGCAATAACCGTGGCTGAAAGTTTGCGTTATAAAGTAGAAAAATACCCGTTTATTGATTCGGTTACGGTTAGTATTGGAATAGGGGAGTTCTTATCTACCGATACCGTTCATGAATGTATCGGTAGAATCGACTCGGCTCTGTACGAAGCCAAAGCCAATGGGAGAAATCAAGTACAGCGGGCATAATAATAAGGGACAGACAAAAGGAATAACACACCAATCCCGTCGGAACCATAAGAATCGTCTCATTATTTTCCGCTGTTAATAGCTAAACGTAAGGCGAGCGTCAAGACAGTCGGATACTGCTACGATCATCAGTGCTTTTCACCGGGAGGAGGGTGAACTTCACCCTCTTTGATCCCTTTTGAAATTTTTTCCAATGTTTGTTGTACTTTTTCTTCTTGACTCATAGAGTCTTTAAGGGGGAGAACAAAAGCGAGCAAGACAAATATCAAACTGAAAACAATTCCACCTAATACAGCGAGAATGAGTTTTAGCTTATCGTCATCCATATTGTTACTCCTCTATTATCTATAGAGAAGTATTATAACGAAATTTCAGAATACGCTTTAGGATAATTTACCGGACAATACAAGGCGATTGACAATCTCTTTATTTTTCATAACACGCTCATAGTACGGTCGGTTGACCGATCCACCGTTGTAGCCGCTGATAGCGTATAGATGTTCAACGCGTCTTTCATGAAGCAAAATAACATAATGGGTAGCAATATTTGCGGAGAGTTTTATATCACCAAGCAAACGTCCGGCAAGTTGCACGTCACTAAGGGTATTAAGCCAGCGCAGTTTCTTGACATTCTGGGACACATGGCGAGCGGTTGCAACTTGAATCTGCATTGCTCCAAGAGAGGCTTTGGTAAAAGATTTTTTATGTCGAAAATCACCGATGGTATGATCCCCCGCACTGCTTTCAGTCAGACAGATGGCACTTAGATCGTTTTCATACGTCTTGCCGTTTTTGTCGGGTATACTTTTAGCAACATCTCGGACCGCTTGAAGAACGTGAAGTTGTTTCGGAGTCATTTTTTGGGTGACATCCGATGCTAAAAGGGATAGAGTCATAGTGATTATCAATAGTAAAAATCTCAATATTTGCACCTCGTAATTTAGATGTGAAATTTTAGGGTATAAGTTGCGCTGCAACAATGGTGTCACCTTTCTAAATGAATCAGTTAAGAAAAAGTAATAGAAAAGCGGTGTAAGCTACCATGAGGCAGGGATAGGGCGGATTAAGTTTAGAGGACTAAATGGATTAATAATGTTAAAATATATTATAAATATGATTGTTGCTTTAAGTTTCGATCACAAAAAATGGCTCAAAATAGAAAATAAAGAGGCAAAAAAAGGCTCTGTGAGTAAAAAAGAAACATTTTTTCTTACATTGATCGGAATTGGAGTTATTATTATGCCGTTATACGGTGAAATTTCGATAGGGATACTAAGCTCAATTGACAACAATGCAAAGCTCAATCTTCTATATAATAGCAAACCTGTAGAGTGCAAACCGTTTGGGATAATACCTTTAGAAAATATGACGAGCATAGCTGTGAATCCGCAAGAGTGCTCTAGTAGAATTGCATCCTTATACCGTTCCTCTCCTCATGATAAAGCGTTTGCAAAAGAGCATTTAATAATCTCTCAATCGTACCACTTTGAGCAAATAAAAGAGGGGTGTGTACTCTATGCAAACGGCTTGGAAACCTACAGTGAAATGTTGCTTAGACAAGGTATCGCGATTGTTGATCCGAAATTTGATAACGTTGAGTGGAATGTAAGGCTGAGGAATGCTCAAAAAGGCTCAGAAATGCAACAAATAGGATTGCACGTAACCTTGATACGAAAATTTTGTATTAAAGAAGAAAAATAAGGGGAGAGATTAATCGTCGCTGGTGAGATAAATCCAAAACTCTTTATGACTTTTTCCCTGATCCAAAAAGTAGATTTGCAAAATAGCGACCCGATAGAGGGTAATTGCCATTTTGGCAAAGGGAACCGCGAGTGAAAGACCCATCCACCAAGGTTGTTCTTTCTCCCCTTTGGTGAGGATCATATCTTCAACACCGATATTTTTGCTCAGATAGAGGCCAAAAGCGATCGAAAAGACAAAATTTAAGATCAGCCCGAATATGGCGTAGGCGAGAATATCTTGTGTTGTTAGATCCATCATCACCCCTTACTCTTTATAGTTTTTGATTGCGTCTTCAAGGATTTTAGTTGCGGACGCTTTATCTTCAAACCCTTTTACTTTTACCCATTTATTAGGTTCTAACATTTTATAGGTTTCGAAGAAGTTTTTGATTTTTGCCAAGGTATGTTTCGGAATATCGCCAAGATCTTGGATCTCTTCGAACGTAGGGTCGATTTTGGATGTTGGAACGGCAAGAAGTTTTTCATCGATACCGCTTTCATCTTCCATAATTAAAACACCGACCAAACGACAGTTGGTAACACACCCCTCCACCATTGGATATTCGGTAAGGATCAAGATATCCGCCGGATCACCGTCTTGAGAAAGGGTTTTATTGACAAAACCGTAGTTTGCCGGATAATACATAGCCGAGTGCATAACACGATCAAGTACCAAAGCACCGCTCTCTTTTTCTACTTCGTATTTGATGTTTGATCCACATGCAATTTCAATAATTGCTTTGACTTTATCGGGATTTTCGCCGTAACCGATTTTGCTTAGATCCATAAGATACCTCTGTGTGTATAAAATAATGAGGCGGATTGTAACGAAAGAACCTAAAAGGTTCATTGAAAGAGTGCGCAGTAAATCTTTTTTAATGAACTTTATACTAGAATCACGCATCGTGTAAAGAATACGCGTGCAAATTAAACAGGGGATAGCAAGAAGTGGAATTACTGACCAAAGTAATGAAATATTTTTCAATGTTTCAATCCAAGAATCTCCCGGAATCTCATGAGGGTGCCGTAAGAGCTTCCGACACGCAATCATCTCAGCGTCATGAGGGTGCTAAAGTAGCAGCGATTGCTGCAGCACTTCATCACCACGCTCAGGAAAATGACGACGTAAGAGCGAAAGTAGCGGCAATAGCGGCTGCATTACATCACCACGAAATTGAAAGCAATCAAAACGGTGGTATGCTCGGTGTAGCTGCCGTCATTGCGGCGATTCACCACCATAATAATCTAAAGAAGTAAGGGTTACACGTAAATGGCAAAAAAATACATCGATGTGATGGATACTACCTTTCGTGACGGATTCCAGTCAGTTTTTGGCGGACGAGTTCTCATGGAAGATTTTTTCCCTGCGGTAGAAGCGGCCAAAGAAGCGGGAATCCGGCATTTTGAATTTGGAGGAGGGGCACGTTTTCAAAGCCTTTTTTTCTATTTAAATGAAAATGCATTTGATATGATGGACCGATTTCGTGCCATCGTAGGACCGGATGCAAATCTTCAAACGCTTGCTCGCGGGGTTAATACCGTTATGCTTGACACGGGAAGCCGTGAAATGGTCGATCTTCATGCCAAAATGTTTAAGAAACACGGCACAACGACGATTCGTAATTTCGATGCACTTAATGATGTCGAAAACCTAAAATACTCTGGTGAACGAATTGCATTTCATGGTTTAAAGCACGAAGTCGTGGTTACGATGATGGATCTTCCTCCGGGGTGTGTCGGTGCACATGACGTAGCATTTTATGAAAAAACATTACGGGACATTTTGGATTCCGGTATTCCGTATGATTCCATCTGTTTTAAAGATGCAAGCGGAACATCCAGTCCTCAAAAAGTGTATGAGACGATTCAAATGGCACGACGATTGGTTCCAGAGGGGACCCATTTACGTCTCCATACCCATGAAACGGCTGGGGTAAGTGTTGCGTGTTATCTTGCGGCACTCGAAGCCGGAGTAGATGGTATTGATATGGCCGCTTGCCCTGTGAGCGGCGGTACCTCTCAGCCTGATATTTTGACGATGCTTCATGCGGTCAAGGGTAAGAATTTCGATCTCGGTGGATTAGAATTAGAGAAAATCTTGAAATATGAAGATACCCTTCAAGATTGTTTGAGCGACTATTTTATCCCGCCTGAAGCGACACAAGTTTCACCATTGATTCCATTCTCTCCTATGCCGGGAGGTGCATTGACGGCGAATACCCAAATGATGCGTGACAATAATATGTTGGATCGCTATCCTGAAGTTATCCGTGCAATGCGCGAAGTGGTTGAAAAAGGGGGATACGGTACCTCCGTTACTCCGGTTTCACAATTTTATTTCCAGCAAGCCCTTAACAATGCGTTGATGGGACCATGGAAAAAAATCGCTCCGGGTTATGGCAAAATGGTATTGGGCTATTTCGGTAAGACTCCGACGGCTCCTGATGCCGAAATTGTTCATATTGCCGCAGAGCAGTTGAAACTTGAACCGACAACTGAAAATGCTATCGATATTGCCGATCGTGACGAAACAAAGTCCATTGCCTATTGGACTGCACGTCTTGAAAAAGAGGGAATTGAAGCAACGGATGAAAATATCTTTATCGCGGCATCGTGCGACGTTAAAGGTATTGCATTTTTAAAAGGGGAAGCGACGGTCAATGTTCGAAAAAATGCCCCAAAATCTGAAACAAAATTACCAACAATCACATTAGAGGAGAATCAATTTATGGCAAACGGATCTTACACAGTAGTAGTAGACGGACAACAATACAATGTACAAATCATCGGTGGAAACGCCAGTGTTCAACAAGCAGCACCGGTTGCAGTAGCTACGGCACCTGTTGCGGTAGCCGCTCCGGTAGTAGCAGCCGCTCCGGCAGCAAACGCAAATGCAATTTGTGCAGAGCTTCCGGCTAACGTATTTAAAATCGTAGCTGAAGTAGGTGCTTCGGTAAATGCCGGTGATAAAATCATGATTCTTGAAGCTATGAAGATGGAAATCGATGTGGTTGCACCGCGTGCAGGAAAAGTAACCTCAATTATGGTACAGCCAAATGATAAAGTTGAAGTAGGACAAGCGTTAGCGATTGTTGAATAAAAAAATAAGTGAACTCCCTCTTAGCGAGGGAGTAAATTCTGCTGGGCTTCTTCCATCTTTTGAATAATTAACGGTAAAATATTTTCGCTTTTAGTTTTATCGATAAACCCATCTGCCCCTAATCCTGCTGCTTCACGTTTATTATTATCTCCCGTCATAGAACTGTTTACGATAATCGGAATCGCTTTGGTAAGAGGATTGCCTTTTAGACGCTGAATAACGGTAAATCCTGACATTTCCGGCATTTCAATATCGGTGATAATAGCCGGAATTGAAGCCGGATTGGGATGTTTCGCGATAAAGTCAACCAAATCTTTACCGTTGTTGAACATTTGAAATGCAATTTGTGCGTGTTCAAATATTTGGCGTAGATGGCGTTGCGCTGTTTTTGAATCTTCGGCGATGAGGACGACACCGCTTTTAAGTTTATCCGGGAGACGGAGATTTTTTAATGCGTCAGTAGAGTGACCAACATTAACCATCGCCTGCGGAATGACATCGGCTAAGAGCTTTTCATAATCGAGTACCAAGCAGAGGCTTCCGTCATCAAGGCGCGTATCATTGATAACCAACCCCTCATCTCCGATACTGTACGAATCGGGGGCATGCATCTCATTCCAATTTTTCTTCACAACACGATAGGCAAACATAATACGAATTCCGATGATAATCCCGTTAAAATCGCAGATTAAAAGATTGGATAATTTTTTCTTTTTCTCATCCAATTCCACCCCAAGCCATCGCGGAAGGTTAAGGATAGGGATTTGGAGTTCACGCAGTACGATTGTCCCCTCTAAGAGCGGATGAGTACCGGGGATAAGGGTGAGATGATGTCGTTTTGCTTCAACTACTTCACGGGTTTTAAAAACATTGATTGCATAATAAGGGGACTCTTCCGCAGCATCGATTTTAAAAACCAATAGCTGAACTTCATTATTTTTTGCAAGATTTGTGGCAGAATCGACATTTTCCAAAAGGGACATAATAACCTCGAAATATTTATATTCCTTAATCATATCCAATTCAGCGGTTTTTTTTACTAAATTCCTAAGGGTGTGGACTGTAAAATACGACAAAATCCGTTTAAATAGTTCGCTAATGCGAATGGTGATGAAAGTTGAGTAGTCAATAAATGAATCAAATCACTGCGTGTCCTTTAGATTGCTACGACGTATGTCGCATTAATGTAGATAAAATCGGTCGTTTTAGAGGGGATAAAGAACACCCGATAACGCAGGGTTTTTTATGCCCTCATCTTAATCACTATGAATCGACACCGCGACTTTTGGAACCAACGTATAAAGGGCGCCCCATTACGATGGATGAAGCGTTGATTCTCCTGTATGAAGCCTTGAACAGCAGTAAAGAAACGCTCTATTATCGCGGCAGCGGCAATGTCGGTCTTATGCAACGCAGTGTTGAGCATTTTTTTGCTGCAATAGACGCTAGCGGGACACGTGGATCGCTGTGTGACGGAGCGGGTGAAGCGGGGGTTTTGCTTGGGAGAGGGGTCAATTATGTCTTAACTCCGCAAATGCTTAGCGAATCGGAAGTGATCATTTTCTGGGGTCGAAACCCCCATGTTACCCATTCTCATATACTCCCTTTTCTGAGTGGAAAACAAATTATTGTTATCGATCCGATTAAGACTAAAATGGCCGAAAAGGCTGATGTGTATATACAGATTAAACCCCATTGTGATCTACATCTGGCATTGCTTTTAAGCCGTTTTGCTATTATTGAAGGGCTGCACGATACCGATTTTTTAGAGGCTTTCGGAAGTGATTATAACAACTTTTACGAGTTGACACAGACGGTTCGGATCAAGGCAACCCTCGATATGATGGATGTATCATTGGGAGAAATCGGATCGGTATTGGAGATGATTAAGGGGAAAAAGACCGCGATCATGGTCGGTGTCGGGGTACAAAAATACCGTAATGGTTCAGATGTTCTCCGTGCTATTGACGGATTTGGGGCAATCTTAGGGTTGTTCGGTAAAATCGGAAGCGGTGTGAGCTATTTGGGTGATTCATCCTTCGGGCTTGAATTGCCGTTTAACAGTATCACTAAACGTGTGCCGAAACCGACAGTCAATTTTTCCCGCTATGATTGTGTGTTTATCCAAGGGGGGAACCCTTTGGCTCAATTGCCGAATTCCGCTAAAATTAGATCAGAATTTGCTAAAACAGGATTCAGTGTTTATTTCGGACTGCATGAAAATGAGACATCGTTAGCGGCAGATTTGGTTATTCCGGCAAAGATCTTTACGGAAAAAGATGATGTTCGCAGTTCGTATGGGGATTATACGATGCAGTTGATGCCGCAGATTCGGCAGAGTGATGTTGGAATTAGTGAGTATACGCTTGCAGCATATTTATGTGAGCATTTTAAAAAGCCTATTTCCTCTGAACGAGAGGCATTGGAGTTTTTGGAATCACAGATTGAAACGATAGAGGGTATCGGATATCGCGCTAATCGCCCAACGCTTCCGTACGAAGAGGGATTTATGACGGATACGGGAGAGTTTGAGTTTATTGATGAGATGGATCTGAATATTGATGCGGAGGGAGATTTTTTTCTCATTAGTGCGAAACATCCTCAATCGCTCAACTCACAGTTCAGGCGCCCTTCCGGAGTCTATATGCACCCTTCATGCGGTTTTGCAGAGGGGGAAGAGGTCGTATTATCATCACCAAGCGGTTTTGCGGAGATGGATGTACGATGGGATGAGAGGTTAAGGTACGATTGTATCCTCATCTATTCAGGGACACCGGGAGTCAATAATTTGACACCGAGTATCTTGAGTTATGAGGGTGATAGCGCCGTTTATCAAGAATTTAAATTAAAGGTAACAAAAAAATGATGAAAAATTTTGAAAATTATGTATTACCGACGTACGGACGTCAAAATGTGAGTTTTACCAAGGGTAAAAATGCCCTTTTATGGGACAGCGAGGGGAAAGAGTACATTGATTTTGCTGCCGGCATAGCTGTGTGCAGTGTAGGTCATGCAAATGATCGTTTAACGAAAGCGATTTGTGATCAAGTCTCTAAAGTGATTCATGTCTCTAATCTCTATTACATCGAGCCGCAGGCTGAATGCGCTAAAAAAATTGTTGAACTCAGCGGTTATGACATGAAATGTTTTTTCGGTAACAGCGGTGCTGAAGCGAATGAGGGGGCAATTAAAATTGCTCGCAAATACGGAGAGGTTGAGGGAGAGCCGAAACGTTATAAAATCATTACCCTCGATCACTCTTTTCACGGGCGTACCATTACGGCACTCAAAGCAACAGGGCAAGAGTCGATGCATAACTATTTCGGACCGTTTCCGGATGGGTTTGTGTACGCTAAAAATATCGATGAGATTGAATCACTGATCGATGAGCATACGGTTGCGGTGATGATCGAACTCGTTCAAGGGGAGGGGGGAGTTCAGCCGCAGGATCGTGCTAAAGTGCAAGCGTTAGCTGCAATGCTAAAATCCCGCGATGTATTGTTGATGATCGATGAAGTTCAAACCGGGATTTACCGTACGGGAGAATTTTTAGCCTCTAATCTTTACGGTATTGAGCCGGATGTTATTACGTTGGCAAAAGGGCTTGGCGGCGGCGTTCCGATCGGTGTGGTGATGACAAGCAAAAAAGATATATTTGCTCCTGGCGATCACGGATCGACTTTTGGCGGGAATTACCTCTCAACCGCTGCGGCAAATGAAGTGCTTGATATTCTCGAAGAGCTAAAACAAAGTGGCACATTGGATGAACATCTTCTTTATTTTGAAAGCTCATTAGCCGCGTTTGCATTGTCTCATCCGGCAATCTTTTTGGAGCATGTAGGGCTGGGTATGATGCGCGGTTTACGTGTTGTGGATGGAGATACGCTGGGTAAAATTATCAATGCTGCACGTGAAGAGGGGGTAATTGTCCTCAAAGCAGGGCGTAATACCCTCCGTTTCCTTCCACCGCTTACGATTACAAAAGCCGATATTGATGAGGGGTTCGCACGCTTGGAAAAAGCGATGGCGACACTGTAAGGGAACGTGTGCGTTTTAGTCACTATATGAACGATTGGCTCTATGGAGCCGAGGGCTATTATGCCTCTTATCACCCTATCGGTAAAAAAGGGGATTTCTATACGGCGGTCAGTACCTCCAAATTTTTCGGAGGGACCATTGCAAAGCATATTCTTGCCCGTATCGATGAGGGATTTTTAGCATCCGATTCCCTGATCTGTGAAATCGGTGCCCATCACGGATATCTTCTTGCCGATATCATCGAATTTATTCATACGCTCCGCCCTGTGTTACTTAAAACACTTCGTTTTGGGATTGTAGAGCGTTTCGGTGCACTGCGAGAGGCTCAGAAAAACTATTTTGACGAATCGTTCGGCAATGCCGTACGATTGGAACACTACGGTGATCTTTGTGAGTTGGATGAGAAATGTGTATTTTTTATTGCGAACGAAATTTTTGATGCATTTGGATGTGAACTGTTCTATAAAGGGAAAATCGGTCGTGTCGAAAATCACAAAGTGATCTTTGATGTCGAATCTCCTGACATCAGTGCCTTGGCAGAGAAATACAAACAAGATCGTGGAGAAATAGCGACCGGATATGAATCGTTTGCAGAAGCGATGGCAAAAACATCCAAAAAATTTGAATTTATGAGTTTTGATTACGGAGAGCTTGAAGCACGGAGTGATTTTTCGATTCGTGTGTATCAAAATCATCAGGTCTATCCTCTTTTTGATGAAAATTTAAAACTTCAAGAGGCTTACGGGAAGTGCGACATCACGTATGATGTTAATTTTACCCACGTCAAAGAGGCATACGAGGCGCAAGGGATACAATGTGTCCAATATGCTACTCAGCTAGTGGCATTGATTGAAATGGGGATTTTGGACCTTTTGGCAATCCTCAAAGAACATGCAGGGGATAAAATTTACGCCCAAGAACTCGAAAAAGTTAAGATACTGATAACTCCCTCATTGATGGGGGAACGGTTTAAAATGATTCGGTTTGTAAAGGAATAGGGGATGCGAGGAGTATTTATCCTATCTTGCTGTTGTGCATTCGCCTTCGGAGGAGTTTTGCATGAAGCGACATATGAGGGAAATATCGAAAAAATCCAAAGTTACATCCAAACTCACTCTAATATCGATGAGCAAAACGAAGCGGGACTGAGTGCATTACACGTTGCAATTAAGATGGGGGATTTAAAAATCGCGCAGCTGCTTCTGGATAACGGAGCCGATATCAATGCACAGGATTTGCAGGGAAATACCCCCCTTATTTTAGCAGTCAAGAAAAAAAATATCGAGCTTGTTACCTTTGTCGTTCTTCACGGTGCGGAGGTGAATCTCGCCAATCATGATGGGATCAGCCCCTTGCATCAGGCCGCTTTTAGCGGCAACGAAGAGGTAGCCGATTTTTTACTCAAAGCCAAAGCCGATACCCATGCGAGAAATAATGACGGTGCGACGCCGTATGATTTTGCCATAGCAAAGAAAAATCTGCTTGTGGCTCAAATGATAAAACTTTATATGATGGGGAAATAGAATGCAACTCAAGGTAAATGGAGAAGTACGAGAATTAGAGGAGGGATCAACGCTTCTTGATCTAATTCAATCGCTAGGAGTAGAAGATCGTGTTATGGCAGCCGCGCTGAATATGGAGATCGTTAAACAAGAGGCATGGGGCAGTGCAGTATTGAATGAGGGTGATACGTTAGAACTCCTCGACTTTGTCGGTGGCGGGTGAACTTTTTCTTGAGACTGAACCGCTCCTGAGAGAAAATTTCATTTAGATTTTTTTTTATACTATTTTATTATTATGAGTTACTATAGTTGTCAAGACTTTCTTTTTGAGGAGGATTACAATGAAACATGAACTTATGGCACTTCCCTATGCGCAGTCTGCGCTGGAACCTTATATCTCTTCTGAAACGCTCTCCTACCATTATGGTAAGCATCATGCTGCCTATGTTAATAAACTCAATGCTCTTATAGATGGGACAGAATACGCGGATAAGTCGTTAGAAGAGATTATTTTAGATGCCAAAGATGCTATTTTTAATAATGCGGCGCAGGTCTATAATCATGATTTTTATTGGAGAGGATTGAGCGGTGTTCAGAGCCATCCATCTGATGAGCTGTCCATCGTAATAGAGCGTGATTTTGGATCGATGGATCTTTTTAAACAAGCTTTTATCGCAGCGGCTACAGGATATTTCGGTTCGGGATGGATATGGCTTGTCCTGAGCGAAGAGGGTAAACTCAAGATCACTGCAACATCCAATGCAGATACCCCGATACGGCATGGAGAAACACCGTTATTGACGTGTGACGTGTGGGAACACGCATACTATATCGATTATCGAAATATGCGCCCGAATTACCTTGAAAATTGGTGGAAAGTAATCAATTGGGAGTTTGTTTCCGCAAATCTCAAGCCCTAGTTATTTTGGATCTTGAAGAAGTTTTTCGTATTTAGTCTTGAGGATAAGATATTCTGTATGAAGCGATTCATACTCTTTTTTATAATCAATTTCATCACTCTCTGCTGTAGGTGAAAGAGGCTGTTTTGATTCTGATACAATGATATAAGTGACTTCTTTACCATTTTCTTCTTGTACATGAGTAGGGAGCTCACCGTTCATGGTTTTTTTGATAACGGAGTGGATACTTAGGCGGTGTTGTGCTGCATATTTTTGAATAGTTATTAAGTCCATAACCTATTTACCTTTTTAATTGTTCTATTGCTACGACGGCGATAGCATATTCTCCATCATGAGTGATGGATACCGACATATTACTAATACCGAATGTTTTGATGATATGGGGGGATAGGGTGATTTGCGGTGAGCCTTTTGGGGTTTTGGTGAGGATAATATCGTGAAATCCGCATTCACCGCTGATCCCGCAGCCTAGAGCTTTAGCGCATGCCTCTTTGGCAGCCCAAAATCCTGCAGCGTTGCGAGGCGTTTTAATGAGGGCAACTTCATCTTCAGACAAAAATTTGTGAAGGCCACGATCGCCGAAACGCTCTATGAGACGCTTCATCCGATCGATTTTAATTAAGTCGATTCCGATCATTGCACCACGAAATCGGTGAAGTAGACATTTTTGACTTTACCGTCTTTTAGACGGGTGTTAAGCTCATTAACAATCCCCTCTTTCAATGTCTCTTTCCCTTTAAGGGTAGAAATTTCTTCAAGCGATTTGGAAGAGAGCTGTCGGATGATAATATCGCGAAAGACCGGTTTTTTCTCTTCCAGTTCAGGGCTGAGTTCTTCACCCTCCATCTCTAGGTTCATTTCGACTTTAAGATAACGGCGGCCGCTCTCAGAGAGAAGATTGACGGTAAACGGCTCAAGCGGGAACATAAGACCCACTTCCGTCCCTCCAGATTCTCCTCCGCTAGCGTGTTCGCCTCCGGCTGAGTCTGTTTTAGCACCTTTCTCTTCACCGCCTGCCGAGGCCTCTTTTTTGGCTCCTGTACCGGCTTCTGCTTCGGCATCATGATTTCCCATCATCAGTGCCGCTACGACACCTCCGATGACTAAAACCAAAACTAAAACAACGATTATGATGATAAGAAGCATATTCCCCGATTTTTTCTTTTCAGCCCCCTCTGGGGTCGCTTCGTCGTGGTGCTCTTTTTCTTTTTCAGCCATCCATTGCTCCTTCACACAAAAATAATTGTTTATTGTACCTCGAAACCTTTGAAATTTGGTTTGTTTTGAGTAAACTTAGAAGATTAAAATGAGGAACGGTGCATGGTTGAGAGATTATTTGGTGTTATTGGTCGTCCGTTCCTCACTATGTTTACAAGTATTGAAAAATTCGGTCTTTTTTTATTATTTCAATCACATCTGTTTCGACTTTATCCCCTCGTTTTTAAACGTCCGAAGATTGTCTTAACCCAGATTGAGGTGATTGGTTTTGGGTGTATGGGGGTTGTTACCCTAACAGCACTTTTTACCGGGATGGTAGAAGCGATTCAGCTTTACAGCGGATTTCATCAGTTTGGAATTGAAAGTTTTATCGGGTATACCATTTTTCTCTCCATAACCAAAGAACTGGGCCCGGTATTCGCATCTTTGATGCTGATCTCGCGTTCCATCAGCGCAATGGCTGCAGAACTCGGGACTATGCGTGTTTCCGAACAGATTGATGCTATAGATATTTTAGGGGTTAATTCCAAAGAGTATCTTATTACTCCGCGTATTGTTGCTACCGTGATCTCTTTGCCGCTTTTGGTGGTATGGTTTGATTTTATTGCGGTAGGATCAGCCTATATGATTTCGACACATGTACTTGGAATTAATCCCATCGCTTATCAAGAGACATTGATGCGTCTTGGTGAATTTGATGATATTATGACCGGGGTTATCAAGGCAGCGGTTTTTGGATTTATTGTGAGTTCTATCGGAAGCTATATCGGTTATCACACGAGCGGCGGAGCCCGCGGAGTAGGGCAATCGACGATTTACGCCGTTGTCTATTCGGCTGTGGCAATCTTCATCGCAAACTACTTTCTCTCATCGCTCTTTTTGTATTTAGATTGGTAAAAACGTGGGGTTATTCCCCAACTTCACTTAGTGGACGGAATTGATAGGTATCGGGATCGTAATATTCGATAGCACCGGTTTCAATGTCGTAATACCATCCGTGGATAAATAATTTTTCATCCTCTACCAGTTTTTTTACGTAGGGGTAGGTGAGAAGGTTCTCGATCTGAGTAACGATTGAGAGACGCTCAGTAGCTCTAAGGAGCTCTTCTTTTGGTGCATCATCACCGAGGGCAACGGTGGCCATAGATTTGGCTTTTTCTCCGAGTGTCAGCCATTTAGCCGTATGAATCATCGATGTGTTGCAGGATGTTTTATAAAGGGCTTCGATTGCACCGCAATGGGAATGTCCGCAAATAATGATTTCGGAAACTTCTAAAACCCAAACCGCGTATTCGATACCTGCCGCAGTGGAGTGAAAATCTTCGTCCGGTTTGTAGGGAGCGACGAAATTACCTACATTACGGACAACAAAAAGGTCACCGGGAGTCGATTGGATGATTAAATCGGGGATAACACGTGAATCGGAACAACCGATAAAGAGTGCGCGAGGATTTTGTCCCTCTTTAACGAGGTTGAGCAATTGTGTTTCATGTTTTTTAAAATAGGTTTGCTGAAAGGTTTCATTTCCGGCGGCAAAATCCTTCAGCCGTTGGACGCTTTGACCTGCGGCAGTGTTACTTAATGGCACTCTTTAATCCCTAATTGACACATTATTTGTTCGAATACTTCGCCACCTTCGCGGTCACAATCATCATGATACTCGATAGTAATCATTTTTTTGCCACCGGTAACATCTCCGCTGTAGATAATTGGCTCAAGAGCGCATGCCGCTTTGCAGGTGTCGATAGCCTCTTCGATTTTTTGTTTCTCGTCTTCGGTTGAATAAGCGAGAGAAAGTTTGCAGTAACGTTCTTCTGATTTATGATCGGCAATAATGGTACACTCAGACATTCTAGTATCCTTGGTAGGTTATATGATGGCTAATTATAGCGGTTTTAGAGTTAAAACCACTCCAAGGGTTTAATAAAAAAGCCTTTAAACCCCTATATTGCGACATCTAAGGAGATATCATTTTTAGACTGTGCCAAAATTGAGCCAAATGGGTCAAAATTTTTACTCAATGTGATTGACTCAGCATTAATGATCGAAGCGTAGTGAGATAGCGTCGTTTTTGGGGTGGTGTGCCCCAAAATTCCGGCTATTTCATTTAGGCTCATATGGTTTTCAAGCAACATTGTAGTCGCAAACGTATGCCGTGTGGCGTACAGTTTCTTTTTAGGCAACTTACATTCTGTCAGAAGTTTATACCACTTTCGATATAATCCTCTTGAATCTCTTATGTCCGGGAATAGAAAAAGCGAATTTGCTTTTAACCCGTTGACATACTGCATTATGAACTGCGGATAAGGTACGGCACGTTTCGATTTGTCGGTTTTCGTCGTGTGCTGCAACCCTCCGTTAAATGACTTCGTTCGTTTGATATGTATGTGGGTGTCTTTGAAATCACCCCACTGCAACGCCAAAATCTCCTCTGGTCTCATTCCGGTGTGAAATGCGATCATTAGGTACGGTTTTAGAACTCCAGTCGCTGTCTCTAGCAACAATCTTACTTCATCTTTTGCAAACCATTCAATATCGGACTTATCCTCTTTCGGTAGTTTGATATCGAGTGCCGGGTTAACCGATATCACTGCATCATCGACCGCCTGCTCGAATGTACCGATCAGCGTTCCGCTATAGGTTCCCTTTGATCTCGATTTGGCATTTATACCGAGTAGGAACGATTTAATATCAAGGCGGGTAATCGTGTCGATGTTGCGCCCTTTAAAGTGATCCAATACCCGTTTTCTATGCCAACTCTTATGATGATATGTTCGAGTTCTATCGATGCTTTTTTCATAGATATAAAAATAGTGATCGAACGATTTCGGCTTCGGTTTATGTATCTCTCCCGTCGCGATCATCCTCATAAGTTGGGGGATGACGTTTTTCTCGATAGAGAGCCTATTTTCTTTTGTATCGTCAAGTTTCGTACTTTTGCGGTGGCGTGTGCCGTCAACCATGTAGTCGATGTACAGTTTCCCACCGCGTGAATAGATCTTTGCCATTGTGTATTTTCCTTTCGGACAAAAACACCGCGATGACATTTTACAACCGACTACACTAAGAGTCGGCTGAGGATATCATCTGCTTGTTTTGCCTCTGATTGTGAAATAAGTAATTTGTGACATTTTTCTGCATGAAACAGCACTGTTTTGTCCATGACGATATAGTGCTCACCGAGTTTGATATCAAGCTCTTTTAGTTTGCGCTTCATAGTTTCTTTATGCAGGTCATAGCGTTTAGCAAGGCTTGATAATTTGAGGTATTCATGTGGCATTTTGTGCCTCATCTTCACTGATCTTCTCAAACTCAAAAAATGTTTCGTGCCATACGTAGTCACAATATGGATTTCCAACATCTCTTTTTAATTGTTTACAGTATGTTATTTCCATGCCGCAATTTGGGCAATCTTTAGTCCCTGATAAATCATCAAAAAAACTTCCATCGTCATCATCAAGTTCCCATTCACATCTTGGGCATTCTGTAATATTTGTAATGATTTGATCTTTCATGCTGTTTCTCCCATACAAAATAATCCGTGATTTAGCTCGAGGGCTGATGGCGATATCCACAAAACCTCTTCGGTAATAGTTGTCCCACCCGTTCCGCTTTGTGCTCGAGCATTTCTCGATCGCTTTACGTAACCGTTTGGAATGAGTACCGAATCATAAAGCTCATTGTCATATCCGCTGATTACGACTTTGCCTTTTAACCCGATGATGAGATCCAGCAACTCTTCGTGATCTTCGTGTGTCATATCGAATTTATATTGCTCTTTGCTTCGTGTCGATGGAACATAAGGCGGGTCAAGATAGAAAAGAGTTCCTTCGTGGTCCATCTTTTTTATCAGTTCGATCGCAGAAGTGTTTTCGATAACTACTCCAACCATCCGATCGATGATATCGCGTAAAGGTTCGGGGAAATCCATCCATTCATCCGCGTTGCATCTCATATTTTCATTGCGGAAACCCGTTTTGTATTTCCGTGATACACCACTGCTCGAGAACGCGAAATGCGATCGAACGATGATGCGCCGCGCTTTTTCTACCGAATCATCGTGATCTTCATACGATAGATCAAACTCATCGCGCGAGTACGGAGTTAACCGCACCATTTCGATGAGCTGTTTTGAAAGCTGTGGATCTCTGAGTACCTGAAACAAATTGACGATATCGCCATTTTTGTCATTGTAGATTTCATTGTATGATCGGCTTTTATGGAGGAGCACCGACGCGGCTCCGCCAAACGGTTCGACATATTGACGATGTGGAGGGAAGTGTGAGACTACCCAATCGGCTATTCGGAACTTTCCTCCGAAGTATCTAAGGAGTGGGCGTTTCATCTGTGAGCCTTTACCGTAAACCAATTAAACAATCTCCGTAGCGCGTAGCTTCTAACGATTGATATGACTGTGAAGAGCGCACCTATCATTAGGTTATCGCTCATAGAGATATGAATACCAAAACGAGGGAAGATAATCAACTGAGCGGCGAGGGCGATGCCGTAGCCTACCAATACGTTGATAAGTGATTCGATTAGGCTATGTGATTTCTTTTGCATTATCCCACTCTCCTTAGTTGTTCTAAAATCTGTTTGGCTTCCAAAGCATCGAAGTAATGCTCAGGCTTCATAAAGTCACTGCGTTTAATTTCTTCCGCGCCTTGCAGTTTTGGACGTTCTCGGATCGTCTCGCTTTGATCTGTTCCGTTGTCCACCCTTTGCGGGATATGCGAGGCGCATACTTCTTTTTTGGCTGTGAAACCTTTTTACCGGCTTCGGCAATATGGTTTTCCAAAGTAGCACTCATCGGTCGGTTTCTATTTTTAGGGGTGATGATGAGCGGTTCACGATAGGGTTCGTCTTTTGGTGCGTATTCTCTTTGCCATATCTCTTCGGGGAGTGGTTCGGTTTCGAGGCGTTTCATGTCTGCACAGTATTCGGGGTAGGTTTGCCACATTAGGGAGCCTTTGGTTCGTGCATATACTTATAAAACACACATCCAAAATTGTCATTTATTCCATATTTAAACAAATCGCCTACACTTTCATTCATACACGGCATCCATCCCATTGTATAAGCACCTGAATATGCACATGTCCTACACGTTTTAGGCTCTTTGAGTTCAGCATTTTCCACTTCGAGCTCTTTTATATGATTCTGCAATTTTTCGATAGTGAATCCGGCTTTTTCTAATGCCACTTTTGCTGCTTCATGCATGGTGATCCTTTCTGATTTAATTGAATACTTCAAATAATTTATGGATAAGTTCCTTCTCGGTAAAGCCTTCTAGGTGTATGGACAGCATAACGCCCCCTTCACGATCTGAATGTACCGAGACTCTTTGGATGCGTTTTTTGAAATTTGCAGTATCTTCAAATACGGTTTCTTCTACTGTGGGTGATTTTTTAAATTTCTTTTGAACCAAATTATCAATAGATTCTCTAGTGTACATGCCTCTGCGGATACGTTCTGCCTTATGGGAATAATTGGCATTAAACGATTGAGTAGATACTCCCAATAGATCAGCCGCTTCACCTACGGAATATCCATCTTTTGTCGAGTTTACTGATACGTCTTTTATTTTGGAAGAATTTTTAACGTACTCTTGAATACGTTTTATGTCAAGTCCGAAAAAATAATCTGCGTCAGGATTGATCTCTAATTTCTCACAAACATCGCGAAATATGGGAGGCATTAACCCTGTCTCTACTATTGCTTGGGTTTTTGTCAATAGATGCTCCTTTCTGATTTGTCACAAAATGAATACGTGCGTGTTAGTTGGTTGGACGTATTTAGTCTGTGGCAGGGAGGTGAGTTATTGAGGAGGGCTTACGCCGCTTCCTCGGGTATGTTAATTTTTTTCAAAACCAACTCAGCAACATCCATAGCATCAGCTATAGAAGTATGCTCTACCGATTTAACGATACCGGCACGATCTAAACATTGTTGAAGATCAGGGAGTGTTTCATCAGTTGTCCAATCAACGTATAGAATAGCAGGGTCGATCATACGGTGACGGTATTTGATTTTGATGCCTGCCGCTTCGATGAATTTTAGATCGAATGATGCGAGATTTTTACCTGCAAGGGTTAGTCGCTCGGTGAAGTTAATCGACTCTAACCATTCATCAAAATACGATTGAAACTCTTCTGCATTACGGACATAGATTCCGTTTAGTGTGTTTTGGCGAAGATCATAATTAAAATCTTTAGTCTTTAAAACTGTATTGATCTCATTGATAAGTTCTGCGTTCATTGTCAATGCGATAGGATTGCCAGTTAGCTCTTGGTGGATGAATACCGCTCTAAAATTAGCGATATACGGAACGGTTGGATATGAAGTATCGATCGCTATAGCTCCGAACTCTAAGATTTGGTTTTTTTGTGGGTCAAGCCCTGTTGTTTCAATGTCAATGCTGAGGAATTTCATTTGTATCTCCTTGGGGTTGTTTTTGTTCTTCACGATCTAGTCGATCATATTCAGCCATCAAAAGAGCTGCTGAAATGATGAGTTGTTTTTTTCTGGGATGTTTTTCTTTTTTGAAAAAGTTCCAATTCCACGGCCATAAAGATCGAACTGGAAACATTTGCTTGTCTGTGATAATATGAAAGATATTTTTAGTCGCTGCATAACACGCTGCTGCATCTGCAAGTGATCCGTCCGTATGTTCATCATCGTGCTCACGTTTATAACCTTCGTCGTTGATCTGACGGGCTCGCTCTTTTGCTACGAGTTCTAGGAAATTTGGCATCGTATCCTCCTCATCATATTTTCAATCTCCCGCTTCGCTTTTTCAAGCGATGCCACATTCTCCGATTTGAGCTTCATAGCTCCGAATACACGCATATAGGTGCTCATCACAGTATCTCCACTTTGTTGATGTCGAACTCTGCACCCTCTCGGATGGATACTAAGCTGATAACATAGCTAAGGGCTTCATTATGTCCGAGAAACTCATCTCTATAAAAGCCGTAATACATCCCATTTATCACGCCTTGGGTGATGGCATAGTCTTTACCGTATCGCGCTACGATCTTCGGCTCTGGGCGTTGTAGTTGCTTTTTCATAGATGGCATCCGTCATTAAAATCTTTTTGAACCTGTGGGCATGGTCTGTAGTGGCTATCACACGTAGCATTGAATTTGACTTCATTACGGGTATATTCGCAAATGAAGTTATATTCTTCCGGTACTTCATTGATTGGAGTATCCATATGAGGGTCGATAGCACTAATACATGTCCAACATAGTTTTGGCATTGGTGTATTAATCATCTTCTTCCCTTGCTATATTTTGCATCTGGTGGGTTTTCACCAAACTTTCGTTTTTTATAGGAAGCAACTCCGATGACAACAAATAAAACCAAAGTACAAATAATCCCTATGATCTGATCTTCCATATCACACCGCCATAACTAATAAAGCATATAATCCAAATACCAGGGCAACTATTCCCCAAAAACCTTGCGACTTATGACGAAAAACGGTACCATATAAAAAAGCGGCAGTTAGAAGATAACCACTCGCTACTATTGGTGATATCCAAGCCAAAATAAAAGGAATCAGAATCGCATGAATAGCACCCTTGAAGGCTTTATCATAAGTGTCATTTTCTTCGTAGGTTTCAAAATCTATAGCGACCCCGTTTGGCGTGCTAAGGCACAGCGTTTCTTCTAACATAATTTCTCCTTCGGTAGTTCTTCCAGTATTCTGATCGCCCACCATATTGGGAGACCGTTAAATGATTCAAGTACCCGTCTCATTCGATCTCCTCAATAGTGATTTTGTACTTTCTATTTGGGTACATCACAGACCCTTTATTCATATACTTCATTAAGTGATATATAGCGACATGACCTTCAAGCTCAAATGACGTACTCTCTTTTTTCCCTCGGGAAACTTTCGGCTCCGTTGACTTCCCCGCCTCTTTAAAATCATCCCGCTTGATCTCTCCGGCTTTGTAGCGATCATAGACCTCGCACTGTTTCTCAGGATCGACACGGCTCAGTTCTTGGAGCACCGATAGCCCGATATCGCTTTTGTTCTCCTCGATGTCCGATTTGATCGTCTCGTCGAGGTTTACACATGCGAACGCTTTGGAGACATACGAGAGCGGTTTGGCGATGGCTTGGGCGAGTTGTGTCTTTTGCTCATACTGTCCGCTTTCCCATAACCGCACGATAGCCATAGCGATTTCATAATCGGTCAAGTCATCGCGCTGGATGTTCTCGATCAGCGCCATTTCGTCGATGGATAGATCGTCTCGGTCGGTGACGATGGCGCGGATGGGGATCGATGCGTTGATCTGATGTGCTCGGTATCGTCGCTCACCCGATATGATCATATAACCGTCGCTTCGACGTACTACGACTATCGGCTGCATCAACCCTTTTGACTTGATCGATTCGGCAAGCTCTCTGAGTGAAACGGGATCGAAGTGTTTGCGGGGTTGGTCGGGGTTTGGGTAGACTTCATGCAAATACAGATCAGCGGTTCCGTTTTGGGTTCCGTCCGTTCGCGGGGCAGTTTCTTTTATAGCTTCGTCAAGCGCGTCTAAGTTCATCGATCAGCTCCTCAATTTCCCTTTGTGCCGATACGTTCCCGATACTGTCAAATACGCTCTGACCGTTACCCATCGTAGAGTAATAGATTTTGCGTGACCGGATTGCGCTTTTCAGAATCGTAAATCTCTCACCCTTGACCGCTTTTTTGAATTTATCGAAGTTACGGGTAGAGGTGTGGATATTGTTGAACAGTATGTGAAACTTCGTATCGATGGTGTCGAGTTCGGATAGGATCGCATCGAATGTACGGAACCCTAAAACCTCAGTGACCCGATCAGGGGTGATAGGGATGATGACGTGATCGCTATGCCGTATCGCCGCACGGTTCAAATCGCTGTCGAATCCTCCGATATCCATGATGAGTGTCACGTCATGCGTAGTACGGCTGATTAGATCGTACAGCTCTGCAACATTGCGCGGTTGGTGAACCGTGAACGGGTTTCCTGCCATTCGATTGATGTAGTAGAGCGTTTGGTTGAAGTCCATATCTACGATTTCGACTTTCTCGGTTTGTTTCAGACCGTGAGCGATATGCCACGCGGCGGTACTCTTTCCGACTCCGCCTTTGGTGTGTGCGAGGGTGATGATCATAGGGTTTCCTTTGGCTCAAATTTATTGCAACCATCGTTTAAATCAACATCTACACTATAAAAATTACAATCATTATTGAGACATTCCAAGCTTTCATGAGGAGAAAAATACCCTGAGAACTTACAGTGCTCACATGTTCTTTTATCAAAATCATCATATATTTTGTCAACCACTTGCATCGCTTTTGCGATACCTTGCCCAACATGCGTATGAATTAAATTTTTAGCTTCTTCTCGTTCCATAATTTGACCTTTTTAGGTTGGATTTTCCCGAGGGAAATTTTGTAAGCTCTCTACGTGACTCAGCGAACCGCAAAGGGAACCTGTGCCTCGTAGAAAGCTCGTGATGTGCCGCGAACGGCACGGGTTATACTTGGAACGCTTTAACGCCCTCGATACCGTCACAGATACTCTGTGTGAGGAGTCGGCGTGTTTCCTCTTCGAGTTGGTCGATGTTGTAGCAAATCAGCTCCGCTATGAATGTACCATCCTGAGCGCTTAGGAACAGCTCTGTTTCAAATCGTGTGGTTAACTCTCGATCATTGGCATAGATCGGGAACTCAAACGTGATGATCCGTGGGATCTCGACATTTGCTTTGCCGGTTCGGACCGTTGCATCGATGGTGAATTTGTTCGAGGCGTTGCGCTGAATGCTGTCGATTGTTGTGATCCCCTGCAAGTTCTCCGCCATTTCGATGATGTCCATGTCGTCCGCTTTTTTGTTATCCAGTGCGATGATGAACGGCTCCATACGTTTTAGGAATCGGATGAAATCTTTTTGGGTGATTGAACGGCCGTTATTGGATCGGTACTCTTTATAATCATCGGTAAGTACCAACGGCATAGTTGCCGTGCTATCTCCGTAATCCGCTTTTTCAGCCGTGATATAGTTGAACACCGCTTCGACACGTCCATCGTTATAAAAAAGCTTTGTAGCATCTGTTTTGTACTCTGTCACGAATGCGATGTAGTCATCTTTGTTAATAATCTTCTGAGATACAACATGACGGTACAAGGATGGTTTAAAGTGAAGCGGTTGCTTCGACGTATCGATTTTGTAATCGTTGTGGATAATGACCGCTCCATCTTCTAACTCTTGCATTGGTGGTCTGAATGCATTCATGAGGTTATTGATAATTTCAAACATTTTTTAAACTCCCGGTAGTATTTGTTGATTTGGTCGGTTACGCGATGGCAAGAACGTGTGGCTGTTTACGAAGAACCCTGTTTTGATTTTCGGACGTGGAACGGTATGGTTTACTTCACCCACCATCGTAATCTGATCGTCAGCTACTTTGGAAATTTCCAATTTAATAGTAATCGTCGATTTTTTTTCCTGAATCATCGTGGCTTTCACACATGCTTTCAGTGCCTTGGCGGTGTTATCCGCAATCTCACCGTTGCCGATCACTCGGAACGATTCTATAAATGCCTCTATCTCTGAGGCCATTACCTCTTAGTTTGTCATTAGGATTCCTTCGGGTTGAGTATTTAATCAGGGCAGGCGCCTTACCCTCATACAGATGCTCAAAAGCTCTATCCCCTACCTTGCAATATAAAATCACTGAACTTTTATTTTTTCGACTCTGGGGTAGGGGGGAGTGGTTGTGAAACCCACCGCCTTGTCTCGATGGGCTTCATTAGACACTCATTACTTCAAATTTTCCCGCGGGAAAATTATCACGGCTGCTTCGCCGTTCAGTCTCCTGTCATCGGAAACTCATCCCATACCGTCTAAGTTGTCGCTCACTGCGATTAAATAGAATGTGGCAAAACCACCCGTCAGGTCTCAGGGCAACTCACCCCGTTTGAGCATAGGCTCATCAGATCACACTGCTGTGTGATCCAATTAGACTATTTTGATATTGTTTGCACGGCAGTAGGTATGGAAGCCGTTACAGTTCTTTTTTAGGTACTCATAAATCTTTTTATCTAGGGGGGTACTTTTCCCGTTACGGATTAATTTGTCATGCAGTCGCTGTTTGATTGATGACTCTTTTGCCTCTAAATCTTTGGCTGCTGTTTCAAAACTCTTGCCCGAAACGAGTAATCCGAGTTTGACGTTTTGATAAAAAGATAGTTCATGGTTAAATGCCATATTTGTCAAACCTTTTGCGTAATGTGTACGATGCGCTATAATCTTGTTTACGTTATGCAAACGTAAACGGATGAAAGCATTATAAACAGTTTAATGTTTATATGTCAAGAGGAAAAACAATAAAATGTTCAATAAAGATATTGCAGACCGTTTAATACATGTCAGAAAAGAGCATCTTGGGTATTCTGATCAGAAAGTATTTGCAGGAATAATAGGTATAAATTGGCGTACTTTGCAGACATACGAGCAAGGTACAGTTAAAAAAATGCCATTAAATTATTTTGATTTGTTAAATAAACAGTTTTATGTTTCAAGAGAATGGATTATGACAGGTGAGGGCGAAATGCTTGAATCTGATCAACCTAAAAATGAATCTATAGCACCTGGCATCAATAGCCAAATGATCAAAGCTCCAATTATGTCAGTAAAAGCATCGGCAGGAACCGGCAGAGAGCAGTATGAGGTAGTGACTACCGGAGAGCTGCTTATAGATCGGATGCTGTTTAAAGTATTACCAAACCTAAAAAATATCCGTGCGATAGAAGTAGAGGGGGACAGTATGTACCCAACACTAAAAGAGGGTGATTATGTGGTCATCGAAGAGAATATGCATTTTAGCGGTGATGGGATCTATGTATTACAGTATGACGGAGTATTGCTCGTGAAGCGGTTACAGGCGGATATCGATGGGATAGAGATACTAAGTGATAATCAGAGCTATAAGACACGGAAGTTTGATCCAAACGAGGATCAGCAGTTATTTCACATTATGGGGAAAGTTATTTTGAGGATGCAGAGATAATATTAGGCAGGAATTATTTCATGTTTAATATCTAAGTCCATATAAGCTTCATCTCTAAGAATAATATGTTTAGGTATTCTTAAAAGATCCACAATATTTTTTGGTGCTAAAAATTCCTCTGCTATTTGTGCAGCTGTTATTTTTGGATCTTTTATTTTATCTTGAGTAAGGCTATATGGCAATAAAAAATCTGCTGCAAATAAAACAGCAAGATATTCATGGTCTATATCATCTGAAAACCCGAATGATGCGTTAAAAAGACCATCTACTAGCTTATCTATGTCTTCTGTAATACCTTCATCATCTTTACTCATTAGTAGATGAAACAACTCTTTTACAATAATATATCGTCTCCAGCATTGATTTAATGCTGTATCATTAAATAAAACCTCTACATGTGTTGAGAAGTGTCTTAGTTTCCCAAGAATCAGCTTATTTGATGTATCAATAGGGAGAACAGCAATATATTTGCCTTTTTTAAAGTTTAGATAGGTACCTATTTGTCTAATTAAGTCTTCATCTATACTCATAGGAGTTTTAACAACTACTCCTTGAATTCCCATGAAATCATTAAGAATTGTTGCAGTATCTTGGTATCTCAAAAAACTACTTTAAACAATGGCGTTATAAGACCACTATCTGCTTGGTCATTAAAGTGATTTGCTTCCCTGTAAAATTCTTCTTTACTGGTTAGTTTTATATCACCAGTTTGAAATTTTACGTCAATGAGACCTTGCTTATCTCTAGCGTTATTAAACCAGTCTATATATATTTCTTCTTGTGTTTTATATGACATTTTATGTCCTTCTACCGTGCTATAAAAATAAAGGGTCATTATCTTGCGGTTATATGACCAACTTAGCGAGTGGTAATTTGTGTGTTGTATTGCAAAGTAGCAATACTCTAAAAATTGCGGAATTATACCGAAATCTTCTTAATATTCGTTTACGTTTTGAGAACGTAAACACTGCTATAAACTTTAAACTTTTCGTGTTAGATAATACCCGTTATATCGGCATAAAGTACATAAATAGTAACTTTTAGTATCGCTAACGTTACCTTTCGTAATATCGCTACTATTATTGCTTAGTGTATTGCAACAATCATTCCAAAAAAAGCGCAATTTTCCCTCGGGAAAATCATTGGGGTACTGCGCTGCTATATTGGCTATAAAACTCAGTTAACCATTGTTCAGATATTGATAGTTTATTTTCATCCAAATATTCAAAAAACACTATTTAAGATTTTCTATAGCGTACTTAGCCTCTTCTTTTGTGAATTTTTCACCAGCATCAGAAACTAACTGTTCACGAATTGATGATGGAGACATATGCATAGTGTCTTGATACATTTCTGCTTTTTTTAAGGCATTATTTTTATAGTCAGCATTTACATTGTCAATGGCATACTGTGCGGCTTCAGCGGAAAATTTTTCACCATAATCTGATGTTAGTTGTTCGTATAACCCTTTTTTCGACATATGCATTGTGCCACTATACATCTCTGCTTTTGCCAAAGCTGATATATATTCAGTTGGAACAGATTTTTCGCTTTGGATATCAGCTTTTGACTGCGTATTTACCTCTACTTGTTCAGGAGCTTTTGGAGTTGATGGGGTAAAAATAGCTATAGCAAGTATTATTATAAGTATTCCCCAAAATATTTTCTGTCCTTTTCCCATCTCTATTTTTCCTCCAAGCTTTTTATATTGTGACATTTCAGAGAATGACATTCCTTTTACCTGTGCTTGAGTGAGGTTTTGATTTTTAAACGGTTTTGTTGACCCACAGTTTGGACATGTTTTTGCCTCTGTATTTACATCATGGGTACAGTCTGTACATTTTAATAGCATTATTAATTCTCCCTAATTATAAATAGATTCACAAGGAACCCCGTCATGGTTCCGGTCTAGTTTATTTGACCGCACTCAGTTAAATGGAATTTAGCTTCTGCACATGACCCCATATCCTTGCATGTACGCTTCCCATCGCAAGAAAAACGCTCTTATTTTTGTTTTATCTCCTTTTGTAATTTCTTTTTATCAGCAACTATGGATGTCATACCCATCATAATAACCGAGATAGCAGTAATTTTAAGCATACTATTCTTTTTCATTTTAACTGCGTAAAATTTAATATAAACAAATTAATGTTGACAAATAAACAGTTTTATGTTTATAATGTCGAACCAATCAATTTATCTGAGCGGCGATTGGACCTTCGGGGCCGCTCTTCAGATAAGTGCCCAAAGGACTAAAATGCCTCTCTTAAAGACTCCATGGTTTTATAAAGCAATTGACAAAGCGATAAACGCATTTGGATCTCGCCATAACATCACTGCACGTCAACACTTCGCCCCTATGCTAGGGTATTCAGGTAATAACGGAACTATACAGGTCGGTACAGCTCTAAATTATACCACATACAACGATGCTGCACCAAAACCGTTTAGCATTGATCAACTCGCTATTTTGCTCGAAGAACTTGGACCCGATAAAAAAATCATACTCGATGCTATCGCAAAATCATGTGACGGGGTTTTCAATTTTAATGAGGACTGCAATAAAACAAATTCAGAATCACTCAAAGATGAACTACTCACTATCGCCGGGTTCGCCGGCAGCTTATCCTCTAAATTTTTGGAATACAAGCTCAACGATGGGATCATTGATGAATTTGAAGCTGATGATCTGGAACGTATCGCGTATGAGACACGTACGCATCTGATCGCTTTTGAAGATATGGTTAAGAAGCATAAAAAAGAGCAAGAGGAGTAGGGGATGGCAAAGATTGTATTCAAAGCAGGTTCAACACCGTATACGCTTCATACTCACTTTAGTCAAGGAAAATCTTTGACATTTGTTGAGGCTTCAAAATCAAAACAAGATGGTGGACTTGAAATATACCATCTATCCCAACGGATTGCTGATCTGCATAAAAAGTTTCAAGATGCAGGGGTTAAAAGTCCTCTAATGGTTATCGAAGAACCAAATGGGAGAGGTGGAACTCATGCCCGCTACTTTTATAAAGGGTGTGGATGTCAGTATGAGCATAAAGATGGAGCGAGGGTCTACGGATGAATATCAAATACAATCTACTTCTAACCGTAAATAAAATATGCATGAAGGCTCCATTTATCTCATTTGATCATAAAGTTAAAATCCGAAAAATTATTATGACCAAGCTAAGATCCAGTGGTTTTAAGGGTTTATGATGGAAGAACTTTTATATAACCTTGCTTTTGAACGTTCTGTTTTATCATCTGTACTATTCACATACGATCCAAATGAAATTGATGACATAGTCGGACAGCTAGATGATGATTTGTTTTTTCTTGCAGCGCATAAAGAGATTTGTTCTGCAGTAATTAAATTACATAATAGTGGTCTACCGATCGAAGAGAGTTTCATCCAAAAGCATCTTATATCAATAGGTAAATTTGACGAACGTGTATTAGTAGAAATACTAACTACTACAAGTATGTCAAACATAAAACCTTATATTAACGAACTCACTGAGTTTGCCCGTAAACGAAAATTACTCTCATTGACTATTAAAATTAAAAGTATGATTTTTGAGGAGAATAGCAGTGCAGATGATATTGAAGCTATGCTTGACCTAGAGCTAGTTGATGCAAAAACTAAAAGTGGAATGGTAATGCCAATCACTATGGAAAAAGCGATCGAAGAATATCATAGTATGGTCATTCCTGAGCCTATCAAGACTGGAGTTGATAAACTCGATGAACTTCTATGTGGAGGTTTTGAACCGGCACAGCTTATTCATATCGGAGGAGAGCGAAACGTAGGTAAAACTACCCTGCTAAAACAAATCCTTTTCAATACATCGGTAGCGCACGACACGCTCTTTTTCAGCTTCGAGATGCCCAAATGGAAGATGGCGAAATATACGGAGCGTATGACTGGAAAAAGCAATCTGAAGCGATATCGCATTATTGATACAAACATGATGAAAAGCCGAGATGTAGTAGACGTTGCACGGATGATCCGTACGATGTGGCGTAAGCACGGTATACGATTCGTATTGCTCGATTCAAAGATGAAGCTTAACCATCGAAGCTACAAGGGTAATAATGATGCTGAGAAGAAAGGGGATATTGATTCAATCCTCAGCGCAGTAGTTCAGGAGACCGGAATTGTACTGATGATGATCGTACAGGGTTCTAGGGATGAACTTAAAAATGGAAAGATGGGAAGTTATGGATCAGTGTTATCTGATTATGAGGCAGATATGCAGCTTATGCTTACTAAGACTGATGGTGGGATTGAGATAACGTGCATGAAGAATCGTCAGGAAGTATTGCACCACCCGGTTAAGCTTTGGTTCAATGATAAAGAGCTGAAGTTTGACAGCATCAGCACAAATATTATTGAGTACAAAATGCCAACATCGTATACGGATCGCGTATCAGGTGATGCAGGACTGCTAGATAACAATGAGAAAATAGAGATAGTAGTCCTATGAGAATGAATTATAAGAGCTATCCAACCGACTTTATTCAGCAGCTCAAGCGTGAGCGCGGTGTAGCAGGCCGTAAAAAAGCACGCGCGTTTATGGAATTTTGGGATGATATGGAGCACGGAGATCATAATAGCGAATCTTTCTATGCGAAGTCATGGGATGTATCTCGCAGTACTTCTCATGAGTGGATCAAAGAGTTTAAAGTCGAAATGGATTTATACATCGATCATTTGTTCCTAAAAAATCAGCAACACTATAGCCACGCCGTATTTTCAACCGAGCAAAACGAGCAAAGAACACCGAGCAAAACGAGCATTGATAAACCTCGCAATTCAGGCACTTATAAAGAATCTACCGAGCAAAACGAGCAAAGCCAACCGAGGGAAGTCTTTAATCTATATGATGATAATACCGCGCGGGAACTTCGTAGAGAATGGTGGAATGATGGTGCGTTTCAGGAACTCTTTTTCATTTACTCACAGAACACCAAGTTCGTCGGTAAAAAAGAGGACGCATTTGAGCAGTTCACCCGGACCGAAATGAATCCATCGATACTAATCCTATCTGCTGTCCAATATCTTCACGATCCATTAGTCGGTGTTAAGCATTATAACCTTGCAAATTTCCTAAAGAACGAAACCTATCTCTCATACATTCCTAAGATGATCAAAGTACGTCACGGGGATCAAGACATAATCGGTGAGTATGATCGAATTAACCAGCGTATCATTGAGAATGGAAGTAACCGAGTAATAGTATTGACTCCTGAGAGATTGGTTGAGTTATTCAAGGTTGGGGCATTAGAGTTTATCAAACCGGTTGGGAGGGCTGCATGATTGTCAAAGTTGATATGACTGGAGCTGATGCCCTGCTCAGAGCAGTAAACCCATCCGTGGCAAAGAAAGCACTTAACCGTACACTTAAAGAAGTAATGACGAGCGGTATCAATGCCGGGCAGAGAGAGGTTACCAAAACGTACAATCTCAAATCATCACAGTTAAAGCGTTATATTAACAATAGAGTTGTATCAAAGGATGGATTAGAGGTATCAGTATCTATACGATCTAAGTCTTATGTATCTTTATTCAACTTTATAAATAAGGGCAGTATCCAAAGTTCACTCACTCGTAAAAATAAAAACAGTAAGAGCAAAGTCAAAGTAAAGATCATTAAGAGTGGTGGATCACATACCTTAAGACATGCCTTTGTGATGATAGGTAAGAATGGAAACATCGGTATCTTTGAACGAGTACGCGGAGTTAAGTCATCAAATGGAAACGATAAGATCGTGCGCCTGAATACTGTTGGACCAATAGGTATGTTTGAGAAAGCAGGGTTGCCTATCATTCAAGAGAATGTGACATCCAGAGCAGCGGATGTTTTGAAGCGTAACCTAGCATTCTATATGAGTAAAGAGTCATTAAAATGAATGGGTCCTCCGGCATACATGCCCCCGTGCGGGGCTTAAGACTCGCGGAAACTCACTATTTTTCAAGTCCTGAACTTCCTAAACTTTCCAGTAATGGAATGTTTACCAAACAAACTATGGGATGGTGATATATGTCTAAAATTGATTTGATCACAGCTTCAAAATGTTTGGAAAAACTTGCTGTCGATGGAATCGTTTATACAAAAGGATATTTTTCCCAAATGTCGAGTGATGGGAAAATACCACATCATACAAAGCCTCCAAGCCCTAAAAAGTTTTACCTATACAATGAAGTGCTAGAGGCCATAAAATCATCTCAGGATCCAACACGTGACGCGCAGAGAGAAGCAAATGAGCAAAAGAGAACAGAGAGTGTAGATTTATTTGCTGCAGCAGGAACCTATAAGAGCATTGCCGATATGGACGATGAAGAGCGTGAGGCTTATGACCTTGAATGTAAGAGAGAGATTGAGGAGGCTCGTAAGGCTAGAGAGGCCGCTTTAGCAGCCGGAGCAAAAGATACCGTTGATCATGAAGAAAAAAATCTTGGGAGCATGAAATTAAATGACGTCAAGATTGCAAAAGAGTATTGGCTTGGTGAAAAAGCAAAAGCTGAAGTCGAACAGATGAAAAAAATACTCATTCCAAAAAATGAGGTAGCCGGTGTTATAGAATTTATGATCTCTCCGATCAATACTAAACTTGATGAAATACCTCATAAGATGAGAGCCAATTTTAGTGACTTCCCTGACAGACAATACCGTTGGTTGATTGATCATATCAATCACCTCAAAGAAGAGCTTCATAACAGCGGAAAAGAGCTTCTATGACTATGATTATGAGCCCACGTCAGCTAGAGCTTGCAGCGTTTGGTTTAATGCTATTTAAACCAAAGCCAATTTTGAGCGGTAGCGAGTGGGCTGATGAATATTTTTACCTCTCTCCAGAGTCAAGTGCTCGCCCCGGAAAGTGGAAAACGGACCCGTGGCAAAAAGAGATACTTGATGAGATGACCAATACCACTACTCCTTTCGTGTCAGTTGAAAAATCGGCACGTGTAGGATACACAAAAATGCTCAATATAACTCAAGGGTATTTTATCCATCAGGACCCATGCTCAATACTCCACGCCCAACCAACTGATGGAGATATCATAGGGTATGCAGAGGATGAATTTGAGCCTATGATACGTGATAACGACGTTATACGAGAAAGAGTGAATACCCATAATAATAGAGGACGTAATAAGCGCGAAAAAACTGTTAAGAAAATGTATCCCGGAGGAATATGGGAGGGGATAGGGGCACATTCTCCACGTAACTTTAGACGGAGAACCAATAGGGTAACAATGGGGGATGAGATAGACGGATGGGAATTTGAAGCAGGAAAGGAAGGAGACCCTGTATCATTATTCCAAAAACGTTCTCAAGGATTTTGGAATAGAAAAAATATTTTAGGCGGTACACCTACACTTTTGAAAATATCAAAAATTCATAAAAGTGTTAATAGTGGTGATGGTCGCCGTAGATTTTTACCTTGTCCGCATTGCGGTCATGAACAAATGATTGAATTTGAGAATTTTAGATATCAGATTAATGATAATGGGATGCTTATCAAAGAATCTGTCGTATTAGAATGTGTGGCGTGCTTAGAACCAATAGAAGAGAACCAAAAGCTATCAATGGATGAAAAAGGGGAATGGAGAGCAGAACGTCCGTTTAATGGTCATGCTTCATTTCATATATGGTCAGCCTATGCCCATGATCCAAACTATCGATGGCACCACATTGTTCAGGAATATCTTGATAGTAAAGATGATGAGCTAAAGCTAAAAGTGTTTACCAATACGGTACTCGGTAAGCCGTGGGAAGATAAGATAGAGAAGAATCAACCGGAGGATATTCTATCTCTTAAAATCGATCTAGAAGAGGGGAAAATCCCTACCAAAACCGCTGCTGTTGTCATGGCGGTTGACGTACAAAAAGATCATTTTTGGTTCAAAATAGTAGCGTTTATGTATGGTAATGGATCACATTTGGTACGTTATGGGCGTGCTGAGACATGGGCAGATGTCGAGCTGATCATGCGAACACCGTATTATGATGTTTCAGGAGTAGGGCATATGGTTCGTATCTGTGCTGTGGATTCAGGATATTTGGCGGATGAAGTCTATGAATTCTGCGCGATGAACTCTGATGTCTGTATTCCGGTAAAGGGTGCGAGTCAGCGGATGAGTACGCCGTACACCGTGAGCAATATTGACAAAGATATAAACGGGCGTCCGGTAGCTACCGGATTGAAACTATATAAGCTCGATACCGAGTACTACAAAGACATTCTAGATGCAAAGATCAAACGATCTATAGCTGCTGTAGCCAACGGAGAAACAGCACAAAATAATCTCATGACTCTTCATAGCGGTACGGATGATCTGTATGTAAAACAGATGACAAGTGAATATAAGCATGTCGAATCGAATCCAAAAACAGGAGTTGAAAAAAGCGAATGGCGTAAAGTCACTGAAAAAGCGGATAACCATCTATGGGACGATGGTACATATACCACATTTTTAGGGGAATTATTAGGGATACGGTTTTTACCGAGTGAGCCGATAGAAACAGTATCACGGCAACAACGCCGTGAGCGTCCTGCACCGCGTCATGATGACGATGAATCAAACTATTAGGGGGAAATAATGAGTTTTTGGGATAGAAGAGAAAATATTAAGAGTAAACCGTCCGTTGAAATCAGAACAATGCGCGTTATTGATCACATAATGGAGAAAAAAGGGGTAGCAATCGGTATCGCAATCGAACTTTTGATGAAAGAAAAAGGACTTTATGAGCAAACTTTACAAAATTTATCCGAACTTTACCCCGATATTTCTGAACAAATCAGCTAACTTTTCTAAAAAACTAAACTTTTGACCCCTATTTTGCGAACTTTTAAACGAGTAGCATAAAAAATAAAAAAAGTTTAGGTTAAAAAAATCAGACATAAACCTTTTTTTTCGATTTTCCTAAACTGCCACCATACTTTTAGAAAGGTTTGGTTTTGGCACAAACACTCGGGCAACAACTTGACGCTGTTCAAACTGCTATCACCGCAGTCGAAAGCTCACAGAGCTATAAATTCGATGGGCGTGAGCTTACACGTGCAGACCTTTCTACACTCTATAAACGAGAAGAGTCCCTAATTTCTAAGATTGAAATATTCGGACGCAACTATTCCCCCGGACAAAATTCAACCCCCATGAAAACGAGAGCTCATGTTCAGTTTTCTTAAAAATCCATTTTCCCGCGGGAAAATTAATCGCGGATTTTATGAGGGTGGGAAACGTACCGGAAACAATCAAGATTTTTGGAATGCTAACAGCGATTTTGAAAATACCGCTTCGCCTGACCGTGACACGATGCGCGCTCGTGCAAGATGGCTCCATGAGAACAATGCGATCATGGCAAACATTGATGCGACTATCGTTCGTAATAGTGTCGGGAATGGATTTACTTTCCAATCAAAAACAGGTAATGACAATATCGATAAACAGATTGAGACGTTATGGGCTGAGTTTATCAAGCCTAATAACTGCGATGTTACCCGCCGTCAGCATTTTGGGGATATACAGTCACTTATTCTATCTCAACGTATGTGTGACGGTGAGATCGTTATTAAAAAACACCTGACCGGCAAAAAAAGCAATCCTTTCCAGATTCAACTTATCGAGGCAGATCGGTTTGATGTCTCGTATAAAGTCCGAGTAGATAATTCAAATGTTCTAAGCAGCGTTGATGGGATCGAACTCGATACATTAGGCGCTCCTCAAAACTACGTTTTCAGAAATGGACTTATGAGCTCAGTAAAAGTTCCTGCATCTGAGGTTATCCATTATTTTAGAATGGACAATCGTGCCACTCAGTATCGGGGATTATCCGAATACAAACAGGCGATTGTCGATCTTCGCAACTTCGCCGGATATCAAACCTCCACACTAAAATCTGCACGGGCTCGCGCGAGTGTCGCTTATGCTATCGAGACGCCGAATGTACAAGGGCACATAGCCGGATTACTAAAAAAAGATGATGAACAACTCGACCCGATCTACGATATCAACGGTGTAATGGTTCACTACCTGAACAGCGGTGAAAAAATGCACCAGTACGACCCAACGATCAAGGGTACCGAATACGGTGAGTTCGTCCGATCATGCGTTCGGCTTATCGCTGTTGCCCGTAAGGTCAGTTATGAGCTTGCATTCCGAGATTACTCTCAGGTCAATTTCTCTAGCGCACGTGCATCATTTATCCAAGATCATAAACGGTTCAATAACGAACAATGGCACTTAGCCACTTATGTCCTTAACCCAATATTTGAAGATTGGCTCGATGCAAATGTCATGGCAGGAAATATCCAAGGGCTCGGAGTTACCGCCTATTTTCTCAATAAATCAGAATTTTGTCAACCTCGTTGGATTGCTCCTGCTCGTGAGTGGGTCGATCCGCTCAAAGACATAAATGCCATCCAAAAAGAGTATGACATGGGGCTTACTAACCTATCTGATATTGCCGCCGCACGCGGAAAAGTTTTAGAAGATGTAATTGCTGATCGTGTCAAAGAGAATGAGATGCTAAAGAAAGCGGGAATTTTAACAAAGGAGGAAGCGAATGCCTAAAAAATTAGATCCGGAACAGTTACTTAAAAATGTCGAATTTGTACGCGCTCAGATCGAACCCGGATCGGTTAATTCGGAAGAACGACGTATTACGTTACTGATATCTACTGAAACACCAGTTCGACGTTATGACCCGTGGAGTGGTCAATACTATGACGAGATTTTATTGCATGGACCTGAGAACGTAGACCTTACTAGAGCTGCTACTGCAAAACTGCGATGGATGCATGGAAATGGACAATACGGTGAACTACCACTCGGGAAGTTAGAGAATGTAATACTTGCTAACCGACAGCTTCGGTCTGAGGCGGTGTTCTCACGAGCCAACCCTGATGCGGATATGTTTTGGGGAATGGTAGAGGAGGAAACACTTACAGAGATTTCAGTAGGTGGATCTAAAAAAGAGGTACGTGTTACTGAGCGCGAGGGAAATATCCCACTCGTAGAAGTAATACTGTGGGCTTTCCACGAAGCATCGCTAGTGGATATCGGTGCCGATCCTAGTGCAGGAATCGGTCGAAGTGAAAATCAAAATAAAGGGGAAACCGTGAACGAACAATTGGAAGCGTTACAACGCCAACTCGAAGAACTAAAACAAGGTGCGGACAGTGCCGCCATCGAGCGTAAAAATCAAGAGATCCAAACAATGGTATCTGTAATGTCCGCTGAAAATATGGAACTCAAACGTGTAGCCGGAATTCGTGATCTCATCACTGCTAAACCCGGTATTATGAGCGATGATGATGTAAAGCGTTTGTTTATCGATGACAAAACAAAAAGTGCTGATGATTTGGCGCGTGCAATGCTCGATGCAGCAACACAGTCACAAATTAATGTTGATTTTCAACGCGGTCTTGAAACCTCTGTATTTTACGGCGGTGAAACTCAAAATAAATCTGATCTGATGCGTGCTATCGGTGATTCTCTGATCATGCGTGCAGGGTTAAGTGTCGCTGATGCTCACAAAGATGTCGATCAGTTCCGTGGTGCATCTATGCTCGAAATCGCTCGTATGGTTACCGGGTATACCGGATATGACAAAAATGAACTGATCAAGCGTGCAATGAGCACGAGCGATTTTCCTACATTGCTTGGAAACGTAGCAAACCGTGTCCTCTCTATCGCATACGAAGAAGAAGCAGGAACATTCGATATGTGGACCACTGCTGAAGATGTATCTGATTTCAAAACACGAAATGAAGCTAGCCGTGATCGATTGGCAGGTCGTTTAGGCAAACTTTCCGAGGGCGGTGAGAAGAAAAGTAAAGAGGCATCTGAGACTACAGAATCATGGCGTATCCATTCCTATGGGGCATCTTTGAAAATTAACCGTGAGATGTTGATCAATGATGATCTCGGAGCGTTTAATAACATTATCCTTGACTTTGGTGGGATGGCAAAACGAACAGCAAATGGGCTTGTTTATGATCTGCTTCAAGGTAAAGGCGAATATTCAAACTACAAAATGGCAGATAATAAAGCGATTTTTGATGCTGCTCATGCAAACTATACCTCTATCGGTACAGCATTATCTACTGATTCTCTTACAGTCGCTCGTACATTACTGCGTCGTCAAAAAGATAAATCAGGGACAGCCCTCAGCATCGCACCTAAATTCCTAATCGTTGCTCCCGAGCAAGAGACATTAGCTCTTCAACTCATCACCAGTGAAACTCAACTCGGACAAGCAAATGCCGGAGTAAAAAATCCATTCCGAAATGCTTTTGATGTTATCGTCGAATCCGAACTCGCGGCAACTGCATGGTATATGGCAGCTATACGCCGAACATTGAAAGTCGGATATCTACAAGGTACAAACCGCCGTCCGATTGTGGCAGAGAAAAACCGTGATCTTAGCGGTGTCGAGTATGAGTGTGTGTTTGATTTCGGTGTATTCGCCGAAGATTTCCGCGGTCTTTATAAAAATAACGGTCAGTAAGGAGTAACCCATGGCAAAAGAAGCAATTGAAGTTCAAGAAGGTGATGTTATCGATTATACCTGTCCGGGTGCAATCGATGTAGGTGATGTTGTAGTTCTAGGCACCGGTATGATCGGTATCGCTGTAACAAGCGGTTTAACCGGTGAGGTTATCGGGCTTAAGATTGAAGATGTATACGAGATCAATGCGACTACAGCTGATGTAATGGCTATCGGAGATGTCGTATATTTCAATGCAACCACCCGAGCGATTACAACTACCGCAACGTCAAATACACGTGCAGGTCGTGCGGTGAGTGCTAAAGCCGCTGCAGCCGCAGGGACTGTTTACGTCAAAATAAACGCGGCATAAGGTCAGTCATGTGGGTAATAATTGAACGTTCCGAAACTTATCGTGGGACAAATCATAAAGCGGGTACGGTAATCGAGGTCGGTGATGATCTCGGGAACCGAATGATCGGAGCAGGTACAGCAACACGCTCATCCAAACCGGAAGAGACAATCGAAGTCACTGCTGAGTCTATCGATGCTATGGAGTTTAACGATATGAAAAAACGTATCGCTGAACTGAAAATCGAAACTGTAGATGGCAAAAAAGCAACTCTTATCGAAGCGCTAAAAGCGCACTACGGGGTAGAGTAATGTTTAAGGCGCAGTTAGAAAAAGATTTGGACGTGTTTTTAAATACAGATGAGTTTGGATCGACTGCGCTTTATAACGGGGTTGAGATTTCAGTTAATTTTAGAAGTAAGAGCGATGTGATTTTTTCAGGAACACATGAAGTTCATGGAGAGGTACCATCATGTCATTGTAAAGTAAGTGACATCCAAGGTATAGAAAATGGAGACTTGATAACAATCGACGGCACTATTTTCTATGTCTTAGATTTAGACAAGCCATCCGGCGGGATTCAAAAAATATATTTAAGTGAGGATAGACCATGAGTAAGCGTCAAGCGATCATCGATGTTTTTGTAGCACGTCTATCCGCTCTTAAAGTATCGGATGGAATCGTCAAAGTTGATGAGTGGATCGTCCACAAACTGAGTGAAAAAGATATGCCGGCTATCGTAGTCCGTGACGTCAGCTCAAAACCTGATTCTGGAACAAGCGGATCACTCTCTTATTCGTTATCGATCGAGGTGGATATTTTAGTATCTGATAAAAATACAACAATGAAAAGTCTACGCAAAATCATGTCAAGTGTATTAACTGCCATAGGTACTGAGGGAGATGATTTTATCGAATATCGAACCTATGATGGGGATGATACTTTGGCAGAACATCAAGATCATTTTTACGGCGGATCACGAATGAAATTTAGTGTGGAATATTCCACTGCGGCATGGGAGATGTGATGGAAGCTGAAAACCTTATCCAATACGGAACCATCACCGCAGTTGATCCCGACGGTAAAGCACTGGTGCGTGTTCAAATCTTCGAGCGCGTTACAGATTGGATTCCATACGTCATGAAAGCTAGTAAACATATCAAGATATGGATCCCGCCTCAGATCGGAGAACAGGTCGAAGTTAAATTTCCATTTGGTGAAACAGACGGAGGTCATGCCGAGGGGTCTATCTATAATAAGGATTGTAAAGAACCTGTATGGGCAAATAATCATACATCTGGTATCGAGTTTTCAGACGGGACAATTATTACCTACGACACGACTGCCAAAGCACTTACAATCAATGCAGTCGGGAGTATTGGGATTACGGCTCCATCAGGAATCACTGTCACTGCAAATACTGCAATTACCGGAAATGTCACTATCACTGGAAACCTAACTGTAAGCGGAACTATCACCGATGAAAAAGGTTCTCTCTCCTCTCACGTCCATGGTGGTGTAATGAGTGGACCATCCAATACGGGAACACGGCCATGAATTTAGCACAGCGTATTACCCGTATTCTTACGACCCGATTGGGGGAGCGTGTCGGACTACCGACTTATGGTTCTGAGCTTTACCGTCTTCGTGATCGTGCGTTGACCCAAGAGGTACGCCTTATGTTTGCCAAATATTGCAAAGAGGCGATTGAGAAATGGGAGAGTGTCAAAGTCACTAAAGTCGAGCTCAAAAATATCGATACAGTGAACGGAGTATTCTCCTTCGCACTTACTCTCAATAATGGCAACACCATCGTAGGGGTAGCGTAATGTTAATCCCTCCAATGTGTGAAGTTAAAACGTTTGAGCAGATCGTTGCTGAATTGGTAGCCATCCATCAGATGAGAGTACCTGGCTATGTGCCTAATGAGTCAGACGATGTAATGCCCGTTCTTGAGACATTCGCCTATCGCGAAATGATGCTTCGAAACTTTTTCAATGCACAGATTATTGGCAGTTTTTGGCAGAGTGCAACGGGTACTAACCTCGATTTTGTAGCGGCCTTTTTCGATGTTTACCGACTACAGGGAGCCAAACCGACGGCCACCGTCACATTCACCCTTAATACAACTTTGTCGTATGACTATACGCTTGATGCGGGGTTAGAAATACTAAATAGTGACGGAAGTTTGTCGCTTCTTTTAAGCGCAGTGACTATCCCAATGGGAAGTTTAAGTGCCAATGGAACGGCTGAATTGCAATTGTATGTAAGCTCTAGCGATGCAACGGTGAGTGCGACGTTGAATCCTAAACCCTATCTCTCTAAAGTTGAGTCGATTTCAGCCTATGCGGGTGGAAGCGATAAAGAGAGCGATGAAGCAGTACGCTCACGTATCCAATTATCATTCGAAGATCAGACAACTGCCGGAAGTGCAAACAGCTATAAGCTTCATGCTCTCAAATCCGATGCCCGTATCGATGATATTAATGTTTTCAGCTCAACGTCCGGAACGGTGGACGTTATCGTTCACTCTCTAAGCGGTGTAGATGCGACGATGATCTCTAGAGTTGTTAATGCTACCTCGGGCGAGACGGTCCATCCGCTTACCGATACCGTTCTCGTTCGTGCGGCAGGGATAATCAACTATACGGTTAATGCCGCTCTTAAGATCGCAGAAGGCAGTGATACAGCGACCACCCTCAATGAGGCACATATACGGTTGGCGCAACGTCTAAGTGCGATTAAGATCGGTGATAACGTGACGGTCGGAGCTATCATATCCGCTCTATCAGTCGATGGAGTACTTGATGTAACCCTCAATGCCCCAGTAGCTACCGTGGTGGTAACCCGTGAGCAAGTTGCTATAGTAACTTCGATGGGGGTATCCGTTGCCTAGTCTATTACCGGCTCACTACAGCGAGCGAGAACACAACCTTGATAATCTCAGCGAAGAAGTAAGAGCGCGTATTGCAGCCTCGATTTGGAATGCTCCATTACTTGATCCTATGCGATGCGATGCTCGGTTTCTTCCGGCACTTGGAAAATTCTACGGTATCGAATACTGGTGGGATAATCTCAGTGAGCAAGAGCAGCGCAATTTTATCATGCGGATGCCGCTTATCAAAAAACGACGTGGGACTCTTTGGGCAGTGCGTCAAGCAATCAACGTAATCGATGTCAATGCCCAAGTATTTGAGGGTAATTTTTCGAATCTAAGAGATGGAACGACTACCCGTAATGGACTGACTCAGCATGGGTATCTCTCTCAATGGGCTGAGTTTGTAGTTCTTGTAAGTAGATCAATGAATAACACAAAAGCAGTACAGATGCGCCGATTAATCGAAAGTGTCGCCCCTGTACGTTCACGACTCATTCGTATCGATTATAGGAATGTAGCTAATAAACATGACGGAACAACATTTAGAGATGGAAATTATAATAGAGGAGGTGCGTAATGGCATTTTTACCTGAAACAGGTACATACGAATCAGGCATTTATCAACTTGAAATAACTGACCCGGTAGTTGGTGGAGCAAATGGTATCGACAATTTGCAAGCAAAGCAGTTGGCCAACCGTACATCATATTTGAAAGCAGCAATAGATTTTATTACGGGATCAAATTTTTATGCGGCTATGGCAACAAAGCTTAAAACTCCTCGCAATATCAATGGGGTTGCTTTTGATGGGACTGCAGATATTGAAGTAATAGGTACTGCGACTAATAATGCAACGGCCAATACAAGTTTTTACGATACGGATATTTTTGGGTTTTTTGATGCAGCTTCCACTTCATGGAGAAAGATTACAGGAGCAAATTTAAAAGCTGCTTTAAAAATGTATTTTGATGGGCTATATGCAAATATTTCTACTATCGGGAGCCTTGGACAGCAGTCCGGTACTTTATTAGCCTCTTTTACTCTTACTCAGGCTAATTCCGGAAAAATGCAAATATGTAGTCCTGGCATTACCGTGACACTTCCACCTATTAATACCATAGTATCAGGGAGTTGTTTTATTCTAAAGAATGCAGGAACTTCCCCTTATACTCCGGTAACTATTGCATTAAATGGCAACTCGATCGAATCCGCGTCTCTTAAAGTAGTTTCCGGAGAAACCCTAATTATTCAATCTGATGGAGGCTTATTTTATAGGGTTGTATCCCGTACAGGTAGAACTCCTATGTATGACGATAACAATATTTCAATTACCTATAACACTGTCTATCAAGCAGCTAGCGATTTGACGTTGATTGTTAACTTGAATGGCTCCTATATGAATGGAGCACAAATCGTTGTTGGAAACACGAATGTTCCAACTCGTGTTTTGGCACAACTTGGCGATGACATTAATGCCAATACAAAATCCGGAACTATGAGTGCAGTTATACCTGCGGGTATGTATTACGCTGTTCTACCAGCAGGAGTAGCCGCATGGGAATCCATCGCGATTACTGCTTATCCACATAAATAAGGAGACACAATGAATGAAATTTTTATTACTCATGATGAACAAAACAACGTTACTGGGGCTTTTGGATTTGAGCCGGAAGAACCGTTTATTACAGTGCCTTCAAGTGTATGGCAACAATTTGCTATTCATAAAAAAGAAGATCTTGTAATCGAAGATGGGAAAATTAAAGTCTCTGAATCTGCTTTATCTTCAATGGAAACATCTAAAAAAGTGCAAGAAGAACTATCGTTTTTATCGGCTACAGACTTTAAAGTCTTACCACGCTATACACCAAAAGATGGTGAGGATATGGATGCCCTTTATGCTAAGCGTGATAAAGCCCGTGCGTTTGTGAGAGCGAACTCATGAAGTACTTAGAATATATCTTAATCCTTGTTTGGCATGTACTGTCAAAGCTGATCGGCTATGTTTGGTTTTTTGTCTCGGTACCGTTTCGACGCTATGCGAATAATGTGGTGTTTAACTATGTCCTGCAAAATAGGATCTATTTGAAGCGGTTACGAGAGCGGTTCCTAACCTCAATATGTATTACTCCTTACCCATTGGTTATATCTGGGTGGGAGATTGAATCTAAACATTGTCAAGAAAAAGGGTTTATCCACTATCGCAAAATATCTTGGCTTGAATACCAACTTGTCTATTGGTTAATTTGGGGCTTCCTTGACTCTGACGCAAACGATGATACGTTTGATATCAGTCGAGTAGAAGAACTACGAAAGTCTAAGTTTTGGGCGTTCTTTCTTAAAGGTGCAGAGCGTAAACAGTTCGGTAATGCGTTTGACTTGGGAGACGCTCGTGAAGATAACTTCCACTTCTTTGCATCGATGTTTTGGAACACACGCAATACGGCTCAAAACTTCTTATATATGCAGTGGCAGAAGCCAAACCAACCTTTTTTACACACGATATTCGGTCGCAAGTGGGGATGGGATTTGTGCGAAGATGGCAATAGCTATCAATTAATTTATTGGGGGAAATAATGCATCAGTTATCAAAAATATGGGAGGTAACGTTATGGGCTTAAATTTTGGAATAAATGGAAGTATCAGTGTTAATGCAGCGCGTCCGAGTACGGTGGAATCATCAACGCCGATCGCGATCGTTGGGACTACTGATGTAGGGACGCTTGGGTTACAGTTTTTTGGAAATGCTGAGTTAGCGCTTGTTGCATTTGCCGGAGAAACATTAGGTACGCTTAAAAATGCACTTTTGGCTATTGATGCTCAAGGGGTATCTTGTCCGATCATTATCAATGCAGTGGCGGATACGGCAACGGAAGCACAGATCATCACTGCGATTAATGCGTTGAGCACAGCAGAAGCGATTACGGGCTATCGTCCTGATCTGATTGTATGTCCTGATAAATCAGGATCTAAAACGGTAGCTTTGGCAATAGATGCTATAGCCTCTCGCCTTTGGGCAACGGCTATTGTAGATGTTACGGCTACCACTGAACCGTTGGCAGTAACCTATGGGGCAAATTTTGGGAGTCGATTTGTTTTATTAGTCGGTCCTACTACGGCAACCATTGGCGGTATCGATATGCCATCCTCTCCTGCGTGGGCTGGGTTGATTGCCGCTATGGATGCGAGTAACCCATTTGGATGGGCTGAGAGCGCATCTAACCGTGTAGTCAAGTCAGTGAGCGCGACTAATCGCATTATTGATTATGCGGATGGTCAAGACTCAGAGGCACGTCGGTTACGTAATAAAGGGATTGCCTCTATTGTTCGTGATGTAGGTTGGCGTTCATATGGATTTGAGACAACCGATATCGATCCGATCTGGCAACCACTTAATCGTGTTCGCTCTTTTTACAAGATGCTTCGTGCGATTACGTTGGCTTCAAAGTGGGCACGTGACCGTGGAGCGGATGAACTCGTGTATGTTCGACAATCAGTGGTTGAGTTCATGAACGGTCTTAAAGGTGCAGGGGTTGTTCTTGGGTTTGATGCGTTCTTTGATCCGATCAAGAATACCAAAGCCACGGTCACGAATGGTCAATTCTACCTAACGGTTCAAGTGCAAGACATGCCAACGATTCGTGAGCTAAATATTGAGCTTGTTTATGTGGATAACTACAGTGATGTTCTATTGAACATTATTAACGGATAAGGAGAAAATTATGGGTAGAAGTCGTCAAGTATTTACTGATATGAACATCCTGTTGGATGGTATCGGAAACGTGGGAGTAAGCAAAACGTGTGAACTTCCAAAAATTGAATATCAAACCATCGAGCGAGATGGGGCAATGGCTATGGAAGAGGTAATACCTCTAATTAAAGCGATGAGTGCAAAGATCGTCTTTAATGAGTTTAACCCTCTTGCCTACACAGCTGCGAGTAATCTCTTCGGCACCGGAACTCTCATTATCTGTAAGGGTTCAACCGTACAAGACGGTAAAGCAGTCCCAGTCATGGCGACACTAGGTGGAAATGTAAAAGTTATTGATAACCCGTTTCCAGAACGAGGTAAAGAGGTTGAATTGACACTTGAAATTGCAGTTTCATCGTATGCGCTGCTTATTAATAACATACCTGTAGTTGCGATTGATATTAAGAACCTCGTATGTGTTATCGGCGGTGTGGATCTGTACGCTGATCTACGTAATCATATTTTGTAAAAAAGGATTGAATTATGAAAAAAAATGAAAAAGCTCCTGAGTATATTACTGATCTTCCAAATGGAGATAAAGAAATTACCATATCCAATGGTATAAAAATTAAGATGCGTGAGCCAAAAGTTAAAGACGGGATGATGGTATCACATGAAAGTGATGAATTAAAGCGTGAAATTGCACTCATTGGTAATTTATGTGTTATGACATCGGATGATGTAGCGGATTTAACACTCAAAGATTTCTCAAAAGTGCAAGAGGCTCTAAAGAGTTTTTTGTAATAAGTCGTGATGATTCTATCAAGGCTATGTCTATTATGGGGCATTGGCTCCATTTTGGGTATAGCGATATGATGGATATGGATATGTCAGTATTTATGCAGTTTGTGGATGAGTGTGCTCTTCTCGCACAAAGCGGGCAATAGTGGATACGCACAAGAGGATAAAAACAGGCACTCCAAAATAAGGGGATGCGTTATCAAAGCCCATCGCCGCAATGATTATCATCACAATAGAAGCTATTAGGGCAGAAACAAATATGCCTAAAATAAGACCGATTGCTAATTTGATCGTGTTCATAAAAGCAGTATACCAAAAAAAGGAGAGACCATGGATAAAATGATGACATTAGGGATTATGCTCACTGCAAAAGATATGTTTTCTCCTATTTTTGGCAAAGTAAATACACAGTTAAAAACGGTCTCATCAACTATGCAAGGGGTTTCCAGTCGAACTGAGAACGTAGGTGGTTCATTCAAGTGGACAACACAAAAGCTACAAGGGATGGGTAGCGCTTTAGCACCTATAACAAGTGGGTTCCATGGGGTTAGAACTATTTTATTGGATACGGGAAGAGCATCAGAGGAAACAACCAAAAAATTAGGGACTCTTACTAAAACAATTACTACTATAGGGGCTGTTTCTCAAGGTGCCTTTTTAGTTTCAAAAGGAGCAGTTGCAACGGTTATTGAATCGTATTCTGATCTTGAATCAGCACAAATAGAATTAAAAAGTGTGCTGATGAAAAGTAACGGAAGCGTAAGCCCATTTTTTGACACTATCTCAAAACAAGCAATTCAGTTGGGTATTCAGTTACCTGGTACAGCTAAAGACTTCTATGAGATGGCGACAAAGCTAAAAAGCCTTGGTATTACAGAACAAAGTATTGTCGGTGGTGCGCTAGAAGCATCAGCAAAAATGGCAGTTGTTTTAAAAGTTCCTTATGAGCAAGCGGCAGAATCGGTAGCGATTTTTAAACAATCTTTATCAATTGCGGATAAAGATGTCAATCCATTCATTGATAATATCCAACGTATGGTGAACATGGGGGCTGATTTAACACAGCTCCAATATGCCTTTAGTAAAGTAGGAGGTACCCTTAAAGGCTTAGGCTTAGAGGGAATTATAACCGCGCAAAAAATAGAACCGCTTGTTGGATTATTGGTAAAAAATGGGATGACCGGAGAGGCAGTAGGTACAAGCCTAGGTGCAATTATTAATGACTCAATTAAGTTCGCAAGCTCTTCCAATAAAAATAAAGTCAAGGAAAAATTTGGCATAGATCTAGAATTTACCAATGCGAAAGGTAAGTTCCTAGGCATTGACAATATGGTCAAACAGTTTGAAAAACTAAAATCCCTCAGCGATGAAAATAGACAAAAAGTTGCAGGTGCAATGGGGATGGGTTCAGGCGAGGAAATGGTAGCCCTTAATAATATTGTAAAAGCAGGTACAAAAGGTCTTGGAGAATTTACAAAGGCTATGAATGATCAAGCAAGTTTAGAAAAACGTGCTGCTTTACAGACAACCTCGCTTGCTAATAAATGGGAATCAATGAAGGGTACGGCTGAAATGCTAGGCAGTTCTCTTGGAAGCTCATTAAGCCCACAGTTAAAATCAATTACCGATCATGCTAATGACTTATTTTCATCTATGAATGACTTAACCAAAAAGTTTCCAACAGCTACTAAGTGGGTAGTCGGTTTAACTTTTGGTGCTATCGGATTGGCCGGAGTTTTAGGAGCACTTGGTATTGCAGTGGGTGCTTTATCATATGGGATTGGTGCGCTTGGAATTAAAACAGGGATTACTACTATTTCTACATGGTTATGGAATACGTCACTTGTCGCCAGTAGTACCAGTGTTTTAGGAATGATTGGACGTGTTATCGTTATGAGCGGTATTTTAACTGCAATAGGGGCAAAGATGGCTATTGCTGCTGCTAATACATGGCTGTTGAATACTGCTTTTTCTGCTAATCCAGTAGGAATTTTAATTGTTGGGTTTACTGCTCTTATAGGAATCGGTGCTTTACTTTATAACAGTTGGAAGCCATTTAGAGATGTAATAAATGATATCAATAAAGGCTTTAACTCCGCTATTGACTGGGTAGCTACTATTGGAATAGATACACCAGCAAAACCAAAATTTGCCCCTGCATCTAACCCTAGAGTATCCTCCGCACGCCAAGCCGTTATGGGTGGAGGCGGTAGGTATGGAGGTCAATCCATAACTCATAATACAACCAATACTTTTATTGTAAATGGTACAAATAGCGACCCTAAAGCACATGCCATAGAAATTCAAAAACACTTAGACAAGCTTACAAGAGATAAAAATGATAAATCCTATGGAAATGGTAGCCAAAGATGAACGTAACCATGGCAATGATTGACACTTTTGTTTTTAGCCTGTCTCAAACCGATTTTGATCGACTTAACCGAACGCGTAACTATAACTTCGCTGAAATACAAAAAGCTCAAGATCACGCAGGGCTACAGAGCTTAGGAAAAGATATTGAGGAAATATCGATTAGCGGAAGCCTCACTACGATCCGCAGCGGTATTGATCCCCTTGGAACACTTTTCACTATTGCAGATAAAAAAGATCCTGTGAGTTTTGTATTCGGATATGGGGCAATACTGGGAGACTTTGTAATCACTAAAATAGAGGAAGTCCGATCATTATTCCTCGATGATGGGCGCTCCATTAAATTCGATTTTACTATTGAGCTAAAGAAGGTCTACCTATGAGACATACTGTAGCTACTCAAGGTGATCGACTAGATCAGATCATCTATACCGTTTATAAAACATTGAGTGTGATGAATGAAGTGATGATCAATAACTCACATCTCATGAATAAACCGATCCTTGATGATGGTGATATCGTTTATTTACCTGACATCGCGATATCGCTACAACCGGTGCAGGGAGTGAGCCTATGGTAAGACACCCGGACTTTCGTATCTTAGTAAACGATAAAGACGTAACGGAATCATTACGTCCCTATCTTGTTGATATTGAATACACTGACGATATCGATGATGAGGCGGATGGATTTTCAATCAAATTTCAGGGTAAAGAGTTTATCCCTCCATCATTTAAAGATGTACTCAAGGTATGGATCGGATATCAAGATAACCTTTGGTTTATTGGATCATTTATTGTACTTAAACCCCGTTTGGAATATGAAACAATGGAGGTTGTGGTGACTGCAACTCCTGTCGACTTTGGAAGCGATATCAAAGAGAAAAGGACTATGGCATATGAGAATGTAACTCTAGACCAGATACTCCATAAAATCGCATCACGGTATAAATTAGGGATTAAAAATAGCTTTCCGAAACGCTCTTATAAACATAAAAGCCAAACCAACCAAAGCGATTTGGATTTTATGCAACGATTGGCAAAAGAGAGCGGTGCCACCTTTGCCATTAAAAATAACATGATTATCTTTCGCCCAAAAAATGGAAGCGATGGGGATGGGGAATTACCATCATTTACGATCGATGCTAAGAACACCAAAGGACTTTGGCTCGAGACACTTGACAAAACAGCATACGGATCATGCGTAGCCTCATGGCATAGCACAAAAGAGAATAAAACCAAAAGTGTAACAGTCGGTAAAGGTAGTCCGGTACTGCATATCAAAAGCACATTTAAAGATGAAAGTGATGCTCGTATGAAAGCATTAGCTCGTCTAGATGAGTCACGACGAGGCGAAGCGCGTGGAGGTTTTGAGTGTGAGGGAATGAACGTGATTGCAGGATCAAGAATGAGTCTATCCAACCTTCCTCCCGGATGGCCGTCCTCGTTTGGTGTAAAACAGGCACGCCATGTTTGGGGAGAAGGTGGATACACAGTTAGTGTAGAACTTGAAAATTAAAGAAAAGGTGGTGTGATGGATAAAGATATTGTTATGTGGTTGTTAGGTGTCCTTATCTTAATTATTGGATGGTTTGCGAGCCGAAAAATAGCAGAACTTGAAAAAGCGGATGAGGGGCATAGGGTAGAGATTGCTTCATTAAAAGAATCCAAGGCAGAAATGAAACTGCATATTGCTGAGAACTATATCAAGCGTTCAGAGATCAAGGATTTTATGGAACGCATTGATACAAATCTCAAAGATATATATGCTGAACTCAAATCAAAGGCGGATAAATGAAAAATGTAAAACGTGTGGCATTGGAGATCCTAATCTCTATTTTAATTTTGGTTGTTTTTTTTAGCGGGGTATATGCACTTATTCCGGCTCCTATTCAGCTTTTAGCTGTAAAGGTGGTATTGGTTTCTGTCGGAGTACTTCATGCTCATGCAGCGGGTAAGCTACTGTTCCCATCGGTAGATTGGAAAGGCGAACTTCTTCCGGCTCACTTTGTACGAATTGTTCTCTATGCGATTATTCCTCTTTGCTACGCTTTTGGCGGTTGATCTCCTCGCGGGGGGATCAATACAGCGATGTCAAAACTATGTGCAAGATGTACGTAAGGCGCATTGGTCGCAGTTCGGGATCGATTACCCGTACCAGTACGGAGTTGGTCAGCTCGTTCAGGAGAGCGGTTGCCGCAATATCATATCTTTGGATGGAGTGGGATCGGAGGGTTTACCTCAGATCACTTATCGAGTATGGCAAAAACCTCTTAAGGCTCATGGAGTCGATGGGATCACGGCGATATCCGATCAGCTCAAAGCTCAGGCGATCATTATGCGATCCGTCTATGACAAGCGATATGGACTATGGGCTACGTATCAAGTCTATAACGGCGGCGGTTTAGTTCTCAAAGAGATTAACCGCGCGGGGATAGCGGATTGGAATAAGGCTAAGGCTCAGTGTAAACGTGGGCAATCGTGTTTTACCTATAAGGGTGTGAAAACGTGCCGATCCAACTGCGATATCAACTATGAGTATTCGCAAAATATCTTTAAGTATGGAGGTAAATATGGAATCGTTGCAGAGTCTAGCCAGTACCGTTATTGGTAAGGTATTGATATGGATCATTGGTATTTTGGTAGCGACATCTATGTCGTTAGCAGTATGGGTTTATATTTTAAAAGCGGATGTAAAAGTTGAGAAAGCAAACAAAGCCGCAGCTGAAGCAACGCTCAATTCTGTAACAGGTCAGCTTACTCAAAACTATATTGATTATCTAGAACGGCTATCTGATGCCAATAAGACTAATACGGTTGTCCAAACTCGCTTTGTTGAGCGGGTAAAAAATATTATTCAAAGGGTGGAAGTAAATGCGACATGTGATGATGCTATGTCTGATATTAATATCTATCAGTATTAATGGATGTACCGATAAGTTACCGATGATGAAGCCGTGCCATGTCCCTTATACGCCGCTTCCTATAATTGATAATACACTATGCCCTGCTAAAGATTACAAGTGTATTCATGATAAAGATTTAAAGAATTACGAGGCGCAAAAGGCTTACGCGGAGACTTTGAAGAATAATAGCGAGGTGTGTAGATAAATATTGGCCCACAGCGAACAGGGAAGAACGCTGCGGTATCGGATTATCTCCGATATCTTTTTTTGACCGTGAAAATATGGCACGGTGCAAAGGAATTATATGCAGCGACTTCAAGCCCCTTTCGGGTGGATAGGTGGTAAATCTCAACTGGCTGACGATATCGTCGGAATGATGGCTGAGCATAGATTATACGTTGAAGTGTTCGGCGGTGCTCTAAACATACTCTATCGGAAACGTGCTCCGATATCTCCTAAAAAAGCCGAAGTGGTAAATGACATCAACGGTGAGCTCATAAATCTTCATCGATCGATCAGGACAAACCCACAATCACTTTCGATGTATCTTCGCCGGCTATTAGTTAGCCGTGAGATTTTCGATGATATCGTCCATAAACGGATCAAGCCGACGAACAACATTGAGCGTGCTGCGTTCTACTATTACTCTCTCACTCAAAGCTTCGGTGCAAAAGGGACAAATTTTGCAATGTCATCGAAAAGCGGCCGACCTAAAGATTTGCACAAAAACTTCTATGTATGGTCAAGACGACTCCGCCATGTGACTATTGAGAATATGAGCTTCGATAAGCTGATCCTAACCTACGATAGCCCGGATACGTTTTTCTATTGTGATCCTCCGTATGTGGACACCGAAAGCTATTATCAGAATACGGGAGGTTTTGGTGAAACGGAACATCGATTGCTCGCGGATATGCTGCACAACATCAAAGGGAAGTTTCTCCTGAGTTACAATGACTGCGACCTGGTACGAGAGTTATATTCGGATATGGTGATTAGCTCTAGCAGAGAGATTGATTATACATTGGGGGGAGGGCATCAGAAAAAAGCAGTGAGGGAAGTATTTGTCTCAAACTATACGGATGAGAGTGTTAAAGGGGTGTTGTTTTGAGGGGATAATAAGATAAAAAGCTGTGTCTAAATTGTGCCAAATCTGTTTACAAAAATGCGGTGTTTTTGTCACAGTTTAGCTGTAAATGCCTATTTTAGGCGGTATTCAAAACCACTCCAAAAGTTTGCTTACCTCATCGATTTCATAGCATTTCATCGTGGTTTTTTCGAGCGGTTTTTTCGGTATTAATGCTTTAGTAATGTGCTGGGAAGCCGCCTCTTTGAGCCGCTGATCAAGCTGAAAAACTTCTCGTATATCACCTACAAGGGATACTTCGCCGATAAATACCGTCTCTTTAGAGATAGCGCGATTGCGAAAACTGCTGATGATGGCGGCAAGAATAGCCAAATCGGCCGAGGTTTCGGTAATCTTAATCCCTCCGGTGATGTTGATGAAGACATCATAGCTGTTCAGCGGTATTTCGAGTTTCCGCTCCAGAAGTGCTAAGAGCATATTGAGGCGGTTATTTTCAAATCCCGTAGCTTGACGTTTCGGATTAGGGGCGTGTGTGTCACTCACTAATGCCTGTACTTCGAGGACAATCGGGCGTGATCCCTCCATAATGACGGTAAGGGCTGAGCCGCTTTGGGATTTATTGCGGTTAAAAAAGCGTGAGGAGAGATCTTTGGCGGACATCAGCCCTTCAGAACGCATCTCAAAAACTCCGATTTCACTGGTGGGACCGAAACGGTTTTTGAATCCGCGCAGGATGCGCAGTTCATGGCCGCTGTCCCCTTCGAAATAGAGGACGACATCGACCATATGTTCCAAAACACGAGGCCCTGCAATAGACCCCTCTTTGGTGATGTGCCCGATGATAAAAATGGCAATTTTCCGCTCTTTTGCGATTCGCATTAGATCAAAGGTGATCTGGCGTACCTGTGTCACCGATCCGGGAGCCGAAGCGATGGTTTCCGAATAGAGGGTCTGAATAGAGTCGATGATGATGCACTCGTACGGACGCTCGTGAAGTTCGGATAGAACCTGTTCCAGTCGTATCTCTGCTAGGAGATAGAGGTTATCGACATTGGCGCCCAATCGGTTGGCACGCAGTTTGATCTGCCCTTCGCTCTCTTCGCCGCTCACATAGAGGACATTGCGGTTTTGTTTGGCGAGGTTGGAACCGATTTTGAGAAGGAGGGTTGATTTTCCGACTCCCGGACTTCCGCCGATAAGGACGAGTGATCCGGGGACGATTCCGCCGCCGAGTACCATATCGAGTTCAGCGTCATCACTGGTGTAGCGCTCGGTCGTCTCTTCGATGATTTGGGTGATCTCTTTGGCTTTTGCACCTGCCGATGGGGAGGATGAAGAGGTGAGTTTAATCACCTCTTGCTGTTGTTCGTTCAGCTCGACAAAACTATCCCATCCTCCGCAGTTGGTGCATTTTCCCATCCATTTAGGGGTGGTGAAACCGCAGTGTTGACATTCGAAGAGAACATTTTTTTTCTTAGCCATGATTATTTGGGTTCTTCCCCATAAATCGCATCCAATATTCCGTCTACAAACTGATATTTATCAAACGGAATCAGATGCTCCGGCTGTTCGCCGACACCGACATAGAGGATGGGAAGTTGCAGAGCGTAGGCTATACTAAATACCGATCCCCCTTTTGCTGTTCCGTCGAGTTTGGTAATAATGATACCGTCGACTCCGACCATCTCATTAAACGCTTTTGCTTGCGCGATGGCAGATGAGCCTTGTGTCCCGTCGAGAATGAGAATTTTACGGTGCGGAGCTCCGGTGTGGGCTTTATCACAGATACGGACAATTTTTTTCAACTCATTCCCAAGATTTGTCTGGGTATGGAGCCGTCCTGCGGTATCGATGATGACTTGTTCAAATCCACGAGCTTTAGCTGATTCTATGGTGTCGTACGCGACGGCACTAGGGTCGTGCCCTTGGCGTGAAGAGACGATCGGTATTTCGAGCTTATCGGCCCACCTCGTGAGCTGTTCGATGGCGGCGGCGCGGAACGTATCGCCGGCTCCGAGGATGACACGTTCGCCGTTATCAAGGTAACGTTGTGCAAGTTTTGCAATCGTGGTCGTTTTGCCGGCACCGTTGACACCGATGATAAGGCTAACGGTTGGTTTATTAGGGTTGTCGGGGAGGGTGTTTTGGGCAAAACTCAACGTGGATAAAAGTTTGGACCGGAGCTGATCGCGGGTTATTTCGCTTTGATAAAGTTCACGGAGGATAATTTCGACAAGATCGTATTCGACATCCGCTTCGAGGAGGATATTTTCGAGTTCCTCTTTGGAAACCGTTGCTTTCTTCTCCGGAACGATAGCACTGATAGCTTCGAGTGTTTTTTGGAGCCCTTTTTTGATAAATGAAAACATCTTTATTTACCTAAAGCTTGAGCGATATCGTGGTCGATAATCTCTTCTTGGGTTGCACCCTCATAATGGGTGACATATTCACCGTTTTTATAGAGTATCATCAACGGAATCGGAAACTGTTGACCTACGCCGATGGTTGAAGCCATAGCGCGTGAGAGCCCTTGGTTATCGGCTTTGTTTGAGATAAGATAGTTACCTGCTTTGTACTTGTCGCGAAACGCTTCGAGATCGGCATTGCTTTTGTCCTCTTCGATGGTTATTCCCATGATTATCAGATCGTCACCGTATTTTTTCTGAAGATTTCCGAGATGTTGAGCCTCAGCGCGGCAAGGTGGGCACCAAGTAGCAAAAATATCAAATAAGACCACCTTGTCCTCACCGGCATCGAGGGTAAAATTGGTTCCCCGTTTTTCTACGTTGTAGGATTTTCCTTGGGTATCTGTAAGGGTAAATTCAGCGGTAGAGACCAACGCTTCTTCAGAGGACTCTTTTTTGTTACACCCTTGGAATAGTACGGCTAGGGAGAACAAAGGGATTAAAAAAGTTGACAAACGCATACAAAACCTTTTTAGAGTAAAATTATGAAGATTATAACGAAGCAAAGGTAAAAAGTGACCAAAAGTGATTTTCGAGCTCATTGTTTAAATCGGTTTAAAAATTCCAATCCGTATACTAAAATGGCACGGGATGCAAGAGTACGACAATTACTGCAAAAAGTGCTGAATTCATTGGAAGGAAAGCGTATCTTGGCATTTTGGCCGATGGGATTTGAAGCGGATATTCGGAAAAATATTGCGCTTGCCCGACAATGCGGTGAAGTTTATTTGCCGTTTATGGATGGCGTCAGTTTCAAAATGGTACCATTGAGATACCCGTTGGAACGTAAAGCTTTTGGGATTTATGAGCCTCGGGATTCACGTAAAAAGATAAATTTAATAGATATAGCTATAGTTCCTGTGGTAGGCGTTGACGGCTCACTCGGCCGAATAGGTTTTGGCAAAGGGATGTATGACCGATTTTTCCCGACCTTGAAGACGAAACCGTTTACAATATTTGTGCAGTCATGCGAATGTAAAACAGTAAAAAATTTGTGTGATGATTATGACGTGCAGGGTGATCTGCTGATTACGCCGCAGGGAATATATGGCTTAGAGGATTTTCATGTTAAACGAACTACTGGTAGGGGGCGGTGTCGCAGCCCTCGGCGGAGTAGTCGGTTTTTTAATTTCAAAAAAGATTTCATCCGCCCATTTTGATCTGTATCTGGAGCAAGCAAAAGCAAAAGCAAAAGCGATTGATAACGAAGCCCAAATAATGCTTGAACGTGCCTCTGCACGTTCACGTGAGATCGAAAAAGAGGCAGAGAAAAAATACAACGATGCCTATGAACAAGTAAAAAAAGATCTTATGGATCGAGAAAGCAAAGTTCAGCAATCAGAACACGATTATGAGCGTTTCCGACAAAATGAGCAAGAACGTTTAGCCAATGAGCGTTCAGCGGTTGAAAACAGACGGCTCAATGTCGAGCGTAATGAGCGTGCTTTAGAGAAATTAAAAGAAGACTATCGCCAAAAAAGCGAACAAATGAAGGTGATCGTAGAGCAGCGTGCCGGTTTATCGGTGCAGGAAGCCAAAGCGATTTTGTTGGAACAAACGCGTGAAAGCGCACGTTTGGAACTGGCTCGCGAGGTGCGCGAGCTTGAAGAGCAGTCTAAAGAACAACTCAGACGCAAAGCCCATTATATTCTTGCACAAGCCACATCACGGTTTGCGGGAGAATATGCGGCAGAGCGGCTAATTAGCGTTATCCATTTGGATGATGATGAGCTAAAAGGGCGAATTATCGGCAAAGAGGGGCGTAATATCAAAACGCTTGAGATGGTGAGCGGGGTCGATATTATTATCGACGAGACCCCCAATGCGATTATCGTCAGCTCGTTTAACCTTTACCGTCGTGCCATTGCGACAAGAACGATCGAACTTTTGATTCAGGACGGGCGGATACAGCCTGCACGGATCGAAGAGGTATACCAAAAAGTATGCGATGAGTTTGAAGAGGCAATATTACGTGAAGGTGAAGATGTCATTTTCGACTTGGGTATTGCCGGAATGCACATGGAGTTGGTCAAATTGATCGGACGGTTAAAATACCGTTCAAGCTATGGTCAAAATGCCCTTGCCCATACATTGGAAGTGGCTCATTTAGCAGGTATTATGGCTGCTGAAATGGGTGGCGATGCTAAATTGGCACGCCGTGCGGGGTTGCTGCATGATATCGGTAAAACGCTTACCCAAGAAAACGGAGGGAGTCATGTCGATATCGGTGCAGACCTCTGCCGCCGTTACGGTGAAGATCCGGTTGTGATCAATGCAATTTATGCACACCACGGGCATGAAGAGATTAAAAGTATCGAGTGTGCGGCCGTATGTGCGGCGGATACGTTATCTGCGGCTCGTCCGGGAGCACGACGCGAAGTGTTGGAGAGCTTTTTACGCCGTGTGAGCGAGATCGAAGAGATAGCGACTCAAAAAGCGGGTGTAAAACAAGCCTATGCAATCAATGCGGGACGTGAAGTGCGGGTAATCGTAAGTGCTCAGAGCGTAAACGATGATGAAACAGCTTTGATAGCTCGTGAAATTGCGGATGAAATTTCTAAAAAAGTCCAGTTTCCCGGTGAGATCAAAGTGAATGTGATCCGTGAAAGTCGTGTGACCGAATACGCACGTTAAACCCACTCATATGGGATTTTTTTATAGGTAAATGTTATAATGTTGTGATATTAAAACGGTATCATTACTAAATATTTCCTAAAATTTTATTTTTGAAACAACGATGTATGGGAGAATGCAATGAATAAAGAAGAGACATTAACACATCTGCGAAGCGCTAAAAAAGCCCATATTACATGGGTTCAACGTGCTCATGCCCTTATCGAAGGGTTACCGATTGAGAAAGAACAAGTTCCGGTTAGTTGTACGGAGTGTAAATTCGGTGTATGGTTTTACGGAGAGGGGCAGCAGCTTGGGATGATGCCGAGTATGGATTGTCTGAAAGAGATTGAGATGCTCCATTACGAATTGCATGATGTTTATATGAAAATTTTTAAAATATATTTTAGTGATGAAGATCGTACATTGCTTTCGAAGCTTTTTGGTACACGTAAAAAGATTTCTGCGATGAATCAAGAGATTGCAAAAGACTATTACGCTCAGCTTAAAACGATATCGGAAAAATTGATCGCAACAATCGAACGCTTAGAGAGACGATTGTTCGCTCTCCAAGAGGGGAATTTCGTTTAATTCTGCTTCGGCAGGGTGATAACGATCATTCCGCGTAAATCTCCCATTTTATAACCTGTTGCCCTGTCCTCTGGATAGGTCGATTTTATCGCTTTGTAGAGCGGTGAATCGGCGGCAATATCCCCATGACATTTTAAACATGCTTCATTTGCGATTATAATCGGTTTGTAATAGGTATACCCTCCGTCGCTATCCCCTTGAATCGTATGGGCCGGAAGCGGTTGTTGCGTTTGTAGAAGCCCTTCCCATTGATGTAATATAGTTTGTTCTTCCGGTGTTGCTGCATTGATCGGATTACGGTTTTTAGCACTTACCCGTTTAATGCTCGTATTCGACTCTTGGGCAATCTGATCGCTCAGAACGAGAGCATTCTGGGTACAGAAATGGAGCGCTCCTACGACACCGACACTTTGCATCTGAGCTTTTAACTCACCACTGAGTTTTTGAACCAATGCACTGGAGAGAACCGATCCTTTTTGGATAGCCTGATCTTGTGTCAGTGGTTCTGCAAGTAACAGCGAAGATATGAGTGAAAGTGAAATGAGTGAAAATCGGCTCACAATATATCCTTTATTAATAATATCTATAATTCTAACAGATTACGGTTAATGGGTTGAAGGGGGGAGTTATTCTAAATGATTCCCTTCAGAATCATCATAAGGATCAAGGTGGATAAGGGCATAGACCGTATTGTCAGGGAAGAGGGCATGCATTGCGAGTTCAATTCGATCTCCGACAAGATGTGCATCATAGAGTGATGTACTAATACTAAAGACGATATGGACACTGATGTGAATTTCAGAACCTGAACGGCGGGTACGAAGATCATGATAGGAACTTATATCGAATTGCTTGTTTAACAGGAGATTGATTTTAGCAACACTCTCAGGTTCCAAAGCTGCGTCAAGAAGCATCATGATTCCATCGTGAATTAGGGGGAATGCCGAGTAAATCATATATCCGCTGATTCCGATTCCGAGTATGGGGTCAATGATGGTGTAGTCGGTTAGAGCAATGAAGGCCAAGGATGCCAATACGGCACCGTTACTAAGAAGGTCTGTTTTGTAGTGTAATGCGTCCGCCTGAATAACCATATTGCCGGTTTTTTTGGCGACATAATTTAAAAACAGTACCAGTCCAGCGGTAATAGTAATGGATGCAACCATAACCATCAATGAGGCATTAAGGTGGGTGATAACACTTCCTTGAACCATTCTTGAGATTGCTTCATACAGGATAAATAACGCGGAGAGGCTGATGATGGTCCCCTCGATGACTGCGGCAAGCGGTTCGAGTTTACGACGGCCGAAATTGAATCGCTCATCCGGCACTTTATCCGAATTATGGAGGGCAAAATAGTTAAATGCCGAGACGACCATATCGAGCAGGGAATCGACCGCCGAGGCTAAAACAGCAACCGAACCGCTGATAATTCCGACGGTGAGTTTAAAGGCTACCAGTATGAGGGCTACGGAGCTGGAGACAAGAGTGGCTTTTTTTTCTATACGCATGGTACCATTTTAGCCTATTATCGCTAAAATTGGATTCCAAAGATTTAGGAGAGAAGATGGATTTGAACGCGATTAGAGCAGAACGGTTGAAATGGATGGAGTGGAAAAATATTGCACCGGTTCGTAGCGCGTTAAATTCTTTACCTAATGTAGATACTACTTATACCCTGTCCGATGTCGTGGTTCTTAGCAGCGATGAGAAGGTGGATGTACAATCCATAGAAAATGTTGCCCGAATGATGATGCCATGGCGCAAGGGACCGTTTGAGCTTTTCGGCCTTTTTATCGATACGGAGTGGCAAAGCAATCTTAAATATAATTTTTTGCGTCCCCATTTTAATCTACACGGGAAAAAAGTAGCCGATATCGGATGTAATAACGGTTATTACATGTTTCGTTTTCTCGAAGATGCTCCATCCAAAGTGGTGGGATTTGATCCCTCCGCACTTTTCAAGTCTCAGTTTGACCTTATTAACCATTACATCAAAAGCGATATCGTGTATGAATTGCTCGGAGTAGAGCATCTCCCTTTTTATGAAGAAAAATTTGATGTCATTTTTTGTTTGGGTGTCTTATACCACCGCAGTGATCCCATAGCAATGCTTAAAACGCTTCGTCAAGGGCTTGAAGAGGGTGGCGAGGTTTATCTTGACACGTTCATTATCGAGGGGGATGACGCATATGCATTGTGTCCGAGTGAGAGCTATTCCAAAATCACTAATGTCTATTTTGTCCCGACGCTTAAAGCACTTGAAAATTGGTGTTTGCGTGCCGGCTTTAAGTCGTTTGAGGTTTTAGGGACAGTGCGTACGACGTCTGATGAACAGCGCAAAACCGAATGGATTGAATCGCAAAGTCTTGAAGATTTTCTTGATCCGGACGATAGTAGCAAAACAGTAGAGGGATATCCTGCGCCGATTCGGGGATATGTTCGACTTAAGAAGGGGTAATTTTGGCCAAACAATCATCACAAGAGATCGAAGAAAAAGAGATACAAGTAGCACTGAGTCCGCAGGTTGCCTTAAACACGCATGAAAAAATCAATACGGTATACAGCGGGGATATTGACAAGTTAGAGAAAGGGTTCGCCCGTATTTTATTGGAAACCAATGAAGTCATGCGCGCCGATGATGTAGGGTTGGTACACGGTGGATTTATTTTCAGCTCTGCTGATTTTGCGGCGATGGCAGCGGTCAATGAACCCAATGTCGTATTGGCCTCGTGCAGTTGTCTATTCTTGGCTCCGGTGCGGGTGGGAGACATAGTAGTCTTTGAAGCGGTTGAACACCAAAAAGAGGGACGCAAGCGCAATGTCACCGTAAAAGGGTATGTCAATACGATTAAGGTGTTTGAAGGTGAATTTAAAACGGTTGTAACCGAGCGGCACGTATTGCGGCTCGATCTCATGAAAAATATTGAAGAGCCTAAATAGATCGAATCCAATAGTCGATGTTTCGCTGTTCCGCCGGAACGGTCGTCGGTCCCCCATGACCCGGATAGAGAGTTTTGGTGGATTTCATCTTTGAGAATTTTTGTAAACTCTCTTTCATTGCGTTACCGTCGGAGTAGGGGAAATCCCAACGCCCTATCGAATTATGAAATATAAAATCCCCGCTGAATATCACATCCCCGATCTCAATCATCGAACATCCCGGGCAATGCCCCGGGAAATGGTGAAATTTGACTTCGATTCCCGCTATGTCAAAGGTCTTGTCTCCTTCAACTTCTATATCAGGGTAGGATGCGGGAAGATCGGGCATAAAGGTACTGTTTTGTAGTAAAAAAACATCTGCTTTAGGAGTATAGAGCGGAATATTTAGAGCCTCTTTGAGCTCTTGATTGCTCCAAACGTGGTCAAAATGACCGTGGGTGTTGAGGATAGCTACCGGATTGGTGACATTTGCCATAACCCACCCCGTTGCGCCGATACCCGGATCGATGATCAGTTCTTTACCGTCGATTTTTACGATGTAGCAATTGGTCTGATAGGCTCCCATCGGTTGAACTAAAATTTCCATAAGTTACTCTTTTTTTAGTCAGATTGTAGCATAAATGGGGATTGGTATCTTGATTTGCTATAATATTCTCACTTTAACAGTGAGGCACAAAATTTGTCACTTTTTCAAAAATCTGTATCGTATTTCATTAAACAAGATAAAAGTCTGATTCGTAAAACCTTTAAAAAAATTAATATGATGGTGTATGCACTTTATCGGTTGTGTGCAGATGAGATAGCAATTGTGGAGGGAACTAAATGACACCTGATGATAAAGAATATTTTTATTATGAAAAATTAGAAGAGGATACAATTAGTGTTACTCCACGATTTACAAACAAACAATATATTGATGGAAAGGAAATTGAAATACACAGGAGAGGTGTTTCAATGAAATTCGGCGATAGTGCAGATCATAAAATGATAAAAAGAGTTGAAACAAAAGATGGTATTGAAATTGATCTAAAAACTACCGATAAAATGCAACAAGAAATAAAAGCATATTTTTATGAAGACACTAGAAACATAACGACATTAACTGTTCAAAGATGGATGATAAAAACAGGTAACGCACATAAAGAATCTATGGTGTTGTATGGTGAGCAATTAGATTTGTTGCTGAAATTTGTTCAAGCACTACAAGGGATACCATTAACTGGAAACGGAAAAGTTACAATCCCTTTAAATATTGCATTGGATAAAGTAAATGAGTTGAAAATAGACGATAAACAAGTAATACAATATTTAAAAGAGAATCCCAATATAATAAAAAAAGTTGTTGAAAATGAAGTAACTGAATCAGATGTAATTTCTTTAGGATATAGAAAACAACAACTCATTAAATTTGAAAATATGTTAGAAGATGATAGTCAAAAAGAGGCAGATTGGCAGAAATTTTTCGAAGCGAATACATGGATATTTGGGTACGGATTATCATATATTTTTCAAACAGAACTAGATGATAAAAAAATTGAACAAGTTGTCAGTGGACATGATTTTAATAATTCAGGTAAAAGAGTAGATGGGTTATTGAAAACTGCTGGGATCATTAAATCCTTATGTTTTGTAGAACTTAAAACACATAAAACAGACTTATTAGATAACAAACCTTATAGGGGTAGTTGTTGGAATGTTTCAAAAGAATTATCTGGTGCAATTGCGCAAATTCAAAATACTGTCTCTCTTAGTATGAATAATTTTTTTGACAAGATTCAATTAAAAGATAATCAAGGTGATTTGACAGGAGAAGAAGTTTTTAATTTTCAACCGAAATCATTTTTGATTATTGGCAAGCTTGATGAATTTCAGAATGAACATGGTGTTAATGCTGATAAATATAGATCATTTGAATTGTTCCGAAAAAATATTTTTACTCCTGAGATAATTACCTTTGATGAACTTTATGAAAGAGCAAAACATATAGTTAATCAAGTCGGAAAAAATGAGCAAACGATTTGATTAGATAGCGATGGAGAGGTGGAAAGTATGAGTGAAATGTTGATTTATCAAAACGAAAATGGCGAGATAAAAGTCGATGTTCGCTTTGAAGAAAAAAGTATTTGGCTTTCTCAATCTCAGCTGTGCGAGGTATTTGGCAAGTCAAAAGCGACGATTAGTGAGCATATTTCCCATGTTTTTGAAGAGGGTGAGTTAGATCATATATCAACTGTTCGGAAATTCCGAACAGTTCAAATCGAGGGTGAGCGAGAAGTCGCACGAGAGATTGATTTTTACAACCTCGATATGATTATTGCCATCGGTTTTCGGGTGAAATCTCCTCAGGGGACGAAGTTTAGAATCTGGGCAACTAAACGCCTTAATGAGTATATTACCAAAGGGTTTGTCCTCAATGATGAGCGGTTCAAAAACGGCACCGATATGACCTATTTTGATGAGTTACAAAAACGGCTTCGTGATATACGCATCTCTGAGCGCTTTTTTTACCAAAAAATAAAAGATATTTACATGACCAGTATCGATTACGATCCTAAAGATGAAAAGACGATAGAGTTTTTTAAAATCGTTCAAAACAAGCTTCTTTGGGCTATCTCTTTTCAAACGGCTGCGGAGCTTGTCCATAATCGAGTGGATATGAGCTTGCCTTTGATGGGGATGCAATCTTTTGATAAGACGGGCAAAAATATCACTAAAAAAGATGTCAGTATCGCTAAAAATTATCTCAATGAAGAGGAGATAAAATTATTAGGGCTTTTGGTTGAGCAATATCTCGCATTTGCCGAAACGATGGCAAGTCAGCGAAAACCTATGAGTATGAGTGACTGGATTGAGCGTTTGGATGCTATTTTATCCATCAATGGAAGAGAACTGCTTACCCATAAAGGTACAATTAGCCACGAAGCCGCTCTTGAAAAGTCATCATACGAGTATGAACAATACAAAAAAAATCTTCGAGAAATCGAAAAGAAGTTGAGCTTGAAAGAACTAGAACAAGATATAAAGAGATTGATGTAAGGATGCAAGTATGAGTGAAAACGGAGACAGGCTATAATTCCAATATGGAACTTTATAACACACTTGAAACAATTTTAACGACCTCTCTCCCAAGCGAAAAAATCGCTACCTTTAAAACCTTTTATACCCTTTATCGTAATGGCGATATTTCTCGTGATGAGAGTATTGTCCCCACCGTTTTTACAACTCCCTCGTATCGCTCTTTTTGTACGGTCATTGATCCAAAAGAGGTTCCAAGACGAACAAAACTGAATACTCCTCAGGGACAGATTCTCTTATTGCACGCCATTGCTCATATTGAGTACAGTGCGATTGATTTGGCATTGGACGCGGTGTACCGTTTCCGCGATTGTGGGGAAGAATTTGACACAGATTGGCTCGTTGTCGCTGAGGATGAGGTGCGTCATTTTGAGATGATTGAATCATTGTTACAAGAGCTGGGGAGTTATTACGGTGAGTATCCGGTGCATGATGCTCTGTTTGAAGCCTCCATGCGTACATTGGAACTGATGGAGCGAATGGCGGTAGTTCCCCGATATCTTGAGGCCAACGGGCTGGATGCGACCCCTCAAATTTTACGAAAACTAGAATCGTTTAAAGTAGACCTGATGATACAAAAGATCATTGCAGCTCTTCATGTTATTTTAGAAGAAGAGATTGATCATGTTCGAAAAGGGGATCGTTGGTTTAACGAAGCATGCAAAGATAAACAACTAGAACCCTCTGTCTATTTTGATATCATTGAACGCTATTATCCGCAAAGTTTTCCCCGCAGGGTTGCCATAAACTGCGAGGCAAGACGAGCGGCCGGCTTTGACACGGATGAGTTAGAAAGAATTTCTCTTGATAAATGTTAACGACGACGTTACCAAATTAAGTTATAATGCAAAATGTTAAAATAGTCATAAGGTTTTAGGGTGAGCAAATACGAACTTATTGGCCGATATCTGAGCGAATTTGTAAGTCAGGAAGTCCGAAAAACCGGTTTGCAAAAAGTGGTTATCGGACTTAGCGGCGGGTTGGATTCGGCAGTGGTAGCCGTATTGGCGAGCCGTGCATTCGGAGATGATTTATTGTGTGTCAAAATGCCTTCGCACTACTCATCGATGAGTTCGTTAGACGATGCGGACGAATTATGCAGTGTATTCGGTATCCGTTCTGAAACACACAGTATTGAACCGATGTTGCGTGCTTATGAAACATCCGATATGTCGCCCCTTAGAGTCGGTAATTTATCGGCTCGGCTTCGCATGGCGACATTATTTGATATTTCGGCGCGTGAGGGGGCTTTGGTACTGGGAACCAGTAATAAAAGCGAATTGATGCTCGGTTATGGGACCTTATACGGTGATTTGGCGAGTGCCATCAACCCCATCGGTGATTTGTATAAAACCGAAGTCTTTGAACTCGCCCGATCTCTAGGGGTGCCCGCTTCGATCATCGATAAACCCCCCTCGGCGGATTTATGGGCAGGGCAGAGTGATGAGATCGAGATTGGATATCCCTATGAAGATCTGGATCGTGTGTTAAAACGTTACGTTGAAGCGCGTCATACGTGTGAAGAGATGATCAATGATGGAGAAAATAGCCATTTAGTCGATATGGTAACGACGAGAATATACAAGAATCAGTTTAAACGGAAGATGCCAGTGATTGCAAAATTGACCTCACGTACGGTCAATCATGATTTTAATTATCCCAGAGATATAACTCTATAAAAGGAGCAGTGTATGAGTATTCCATTTTTTCGTGTTGAAGTAGGCGGTGACGAGAGAGAAAAGATCGATGAGGTCTTTGACGGAGAAGCTCCCAATATTATTAGCGATTTAGAATCAGCGTTTGAGTCGTATGTCGGTGCATCACATGCATTGGCAACCTCTCACGGGACAGCAGCGTTGCATTTAGCAATGTTGGCGATTGATCTCAAACGCGGTGATAAAGTTTTGTGTTCGATCAACGCGTACCCTTCTGTCCCTGAAGTGGTTCGTCATTTTGATGCTGAGCCGATTTTTATCGATATTGATGCGACAACGTTTAATATCGATTTAGAAAAGTTAGAGGCATATCTAGCTGAAAATAAATCGAAAAAGCTCAAAGCGGTGATCGTATCGCACATAGCCGGGCAAAGTGTTGATTTGGAACGACTCTACGGTATTGCACGATTGTACGATGTGAAAATTATTGAAGATGCTTCGGACGCTCTCGGTGCTACGTATAAAGGTCAGAAGATAGGTTCTACCGGTGCGGATATCACGTGTTTTGATTTTAGTCCCCATTTGCGTCGTAATGTATGTAACGGCGGGATGATGGTGAGTGATGATGAAGAGATTATCGAGCGGGCAAAATTGCTTCGCAATCATGCGATGGTTGTTGATGAGGAAGCGCTTGGATATATTTATGACGTTACCGATATCGGAAGTCAATATATGATGAGTCCTCTCGATGCGGCCACGATATTGATTCAACTTGAAAAACAAGATGAGACGGTTGAGCGTCAACAAGCGATTGCTGAACGTTTCAATGAACGTCTTGAAGGCGCTCCCCATATTAAACTCCCTATCGCTGAGCAAGATCATGCGTATTCGCTTTATATTATTAAAGTTGATAAAAACCGTGACTCATTTGCCCGCGAACTCGCAGTGAACGGTATTGAATGCGGACTTCACTATATACCGCTCCATTTGTTGAGCTATTATAAATCAAAATACTCATTACGGGTAAATGATTTTCCCGTAGCGTTACGTAACTATCAACAAGTTCTTTCGATCCCTAACTACGCCGCATTGAGTGACGATGAGGTCGAAGAGATTTGTGATGCAATTTTGGATGTAGCTTCTACGCGCGTTTGAAACGTTTATTCGTACGGTGGGGTGAGGGGTATCTGTATCACCCCTCGTTGATCCAAAAACTTCTCTCCCTCTCTCTTTTACCATTCACTCTTTTATATTGTCTTATTGCTTATTTTCGATATCGTCGAAGTGTACCTCTCAATTTAGGCATTCCGGTCGTTAGTATCGGTAATCTTACCGTTGGTGGGAGCGGTAAAACACCGCTAGTGATCGAATTGGCGCGTCATTTTACAAAGCCGGCCATCGTTTTGCGCGGATACGGTCGCAAAAGCAGCGGAATGATTGTGGTCAAGGATCGAGATATATTGTGTGACATAGCCATGAGCGGTGATGAAGCGATGCTTTATGCTAAAAGTCTGGCACATGCCGTCGTCATTGTGAGTGAAATACGCGAACGGGCGATCGCTGAAGCTCGGGCAATGGGATGCGAAGTTGTCTTTTTGGATGATGGATATGGCAAGCATAGTATTGATAAACTCGATCTTTTGATAGACGTACAAACGCCGAACCGTTTTTGTCTCCCTAGCGGAGCCTATCGTGAGCGACTCTGGAAGGGTAAAAAGGTCATTCATGTTGTTGAAAATCAGACATTTACGCGCCGTGTAGAGATTCATAATATGACTCCTAAAATGGTACTGGTTACGGCTATTGCACGACCCGAGAGACTTGCCCCGTATTTACCTGAGACAATTGAAAAAGTCTATTTTGAAGACCACCATTTTTTTACCCAAGGTGAACTCGATAGTATTATTGTCCGTACCGGGGCAAGCAGCCTCTTGGTAACTCAGAAAGACTTTGTTAAAATGTCGTCTTTTAATCTCAACCTCTCAGTTTTGGAACTTTCGTTAGAGTTGGATGGTGAGTTAATAACTACCGTAAAGGATTATGTACATGCTGCGCAAAATTGAAACCGTTAAAACCCTTATGGACGCAATGCCGTTCATTAAAGAGTTTAGAGATGAGATTGTGGTTATTAAATACGGCGGTTCGGCGCAAAGTTCGGATGCGTTGAAAGCCAAGTTTGCACAAGATATCGTTTTGCTCCATTTGGTAGGGGTGAAGGTGGTCATCGTACACGGTGGAGGGAGTCGCATCTCTCAGCTGTTGGGAGATCTTAAAATACCGACCGAATTTATCGACGGAGAGCGGGTCAGTACTCCCGAAGTGATGCGGATTGTGGAGATGGTCCTTAGCGGAGAGATCAACAAGGAGATCACCTCATTACTCAATTCTCACGGGGCCAAGGCGATCGGTATCAGCGGTAAAGATGCCCATTTTCTTATGGCAAAACCAAAAGATGAAGCAAAATTCGGTCTTACCGGTCGGGTAGAGAGCGTCAAAGCCGATGTCATCCATAATCTTTTACGCGAAGGATTTATCCCCGTCATTGCTCCGATCGGTGCGGACGAGAGTGTTGGACATCCTGGATACAATATCAATGCGGATCTCGCAGCATCCGCAGTTGCAGCAGCCATCGGTGCGTGCAAAGTTATTTTTATGACCGATACTCCGGGTGTTTTGAACAAAGAGAAAGAGCTGTTCTCAACGTTGAGTGAAGCGCAAGTGGAAGAACTCAAAGCGGACGGGACGATTAGCGGCGGTATGGTCCCTAAAGTTGATTCGTGTCTTGAAGCGGTTGATGGAGGGGTACATAAGGCCCATATCATCGATGGCCGGATTGAACATGCAATTTTACTTGAACTCTTTACCTCTGAAGGGGTCGGGACTCAAATCACCCTCTAAGCAAGCCCTGATAGCGGCTTTGCTATAATCACAAAAATTTTATAAAGTGGCACAATGAAATTTATCGAAACACGCGGAAATGACGGAATCCATCCAGAGCAGATCTCTTTTTCAGAAGCGATTTTAAGCCCTATCGCATCGTTTGGAGGGTTGTATGTTCCTGATTCCCTTCCGAGTTTAGGGGAGTCTTTTTTAACGAAGCATTTGAACTCTTCGTATAAGGTACTAGCTAAAGATCTTCTAACCACGCTTGCTATCGACATTGAACCTTCCGTTATTGATGAAGCATTGTCGCTTTATGACAAATTCGATGATCCGACCAATCCGGTACCGGTGGTTAAGGTACGTGAAGATTTGTATGTGAGCGAGCTTTATCATGGTCCGACCCGTGCGTTTAAAGATATGGCACTTCAGCCGTTTGGTGTTGTCCTCTCATCTATCGCACAAAAACGGGGCGATGAATATCTAATCCTTGCCGCTACCAGCGGCGATACAGGGCCTGCAGCATTAGAGACATTTAAAAACAGAGCGAACGTACGTGTCGTATGTCTTTATCCTGACGGGGGCACTTCGGACGTACAGCGTCTTCAAATGGTGACGGAAGATGCTAAAAATCTGAAAGTTATCGGGATTAAAGGGGATTTTGATGATGCTCAAAGCGCACTTAAACGTTTGCTCGGTTCGGCAACGTTCAAAGATGCGTTAAAAGCAAAAAAAATCTCTCTCTCCGCCGCCAATTCGGTCAATTTCGGACGGATTATTTTCCAAACGATTTACCATATTCACAGCTACCTAGAATTGGTTCGTAAAAATGTGATTACCTTGGGTGAGAAAGTCTATCTCGATGTTCCAAGTGGAAATTTCGGGAATGCTCTTGGTGGTTATTACGCTTATAAAATGGGGCTTCCGGTCGAAAAAATCATTATTGCTTCCAATGAAAACAATGTCCTCACCCGTCTTATCAATACGGGACGCTACGATTTGCGTGGTGAGAAAGTGGTTTCAACGACTTCTCCCGCCATGGATATTTTGATTTCCAGCAATGTTGAGCGTATTTTATTCGATCTGTTTGGACAAGAGCGGACTAAAGAGTTGATGCAGGGGTTAGAAAGTGAGCGTTTTTATGCCCTTAGCGATGATGAGACGATGAAGCTGCAAGCGATGTTTGCGGCCGATTATTGTAACGGTGCAGAGGGAAAAGGGTATATAAAAGAGGCATTTGATGCAGGCTATTTGATGGATCCGCATACGGCGACTTGTTTTAAAGCGTATGACTGCTGCGCGACGAAGTCGATCAAAACGATTGTATATTCGACAGCGGAGTGGACCAAGTTTTCTCCGACCATTGCCAATGCATTAACCGGAGAGGTTGATTCACGTGATATTGATGCACTGGAATCGATTGCTGCAAGTGCAAATACCCCTATCCCGGATATGATTAAAGGGTTGTTTTCTAAGCCGATCGTGCAAGACAGTGTGATTGATAAAGAGAATATTGAAAACGAAATTTTAAAATTTTTATAAGTGACTGCCGAAGGGATTGGATCCCTTCGATTTAGGTTATTCTTTACCCTTGATTATTAAGGGAGTTGTTGTCTTTTGCCGCCATTCCGATTTCCATTAGTTTGATCTCTTCATCTCCCCAAATCAGAATTTTTTTAGACGTTTTTAGATCCGGCGGGTTTTTAGTCGGATATTGAACACTGGATAATATGTGTTTGATACAATTGATTCGTGCTTTTTTCTTGTTATCCGAGCGGATAATAATCCATGGCGCGGTGCCGGTATGGGATGCTTTGAGCATCGAGTGTTTTACGACAGTATATTTATCCCACAGTTCTTGAGACTTAGCATCGACAGGGGAGAGTTTGAATTGTTTGAGCGGATCGGTTTTACGCTCTTTAAACCGTCGTGCCTGTTCCGTTTTGGATACGGAAAAGTAGAATTTAAAGAGGATGATGCCCGAATTGACCAGCATCCGTTCAAACTCACTGACATGGTTCAAAAATTCATGGTGTTCCTCTTCGGTACAAAAACCCATGACCGGTTCTACTCCGCCTCGGTTATACCAGCTCCGGTCAAAAAGGACGATCTCGCCTGCACTGGGAAGGTACTCTGCATAACGTTGAAAATACCATTGGGTTTTTTCGACGTCGGACGGTTTATCGAGTGCAACCACACGGGCACCGCGAGGGTTGAGATGTTCGGTAATCCTCTTGATCGTCCCCCCTTTACCGGCCGCATCACGCCCCTCGAAAATCATAAGAATTTTTAACCCTTTGTCTTTGACATGATTTTGGAGTTTAAGAAGCTCAATTTGGAGTGTTTTTAACTCTTCTTCGTATTCCAGTACCGACTGTTTGACCCAAATGGGGAGACGTTCTTCTTTTGTACTGTTTTTACGTTTTTCATTTGTGAGGAGAGCTTGATCTTTACGTCGATCTTCATGAATCACGTCTTCGATGTTTTCCGCTTCGGCTATTTCGGCTGTTGCCATAGAGTGTTTACTTCCCATTAATAATGACTCCTTGCTTTTGGTCATTGTAACGCATTTATAGCGATGTTTGGATTAAATCGTTCACTTTTGCGGGGTCTTGTGTGGAGGCAAAGCAGGATGCTTCCCCGCAAATAGTAAACTCATTCAGTGTCTCATCGTTGCGTAAATGGGCAAACGGATAGGTGATATTATCGAGTTTGAAAAGATTATCCGAGGACGATTTTATAAGTCGATCTCCGCGTAGATAACGGATCGCTTGTTGGGTCAGTTTGGGATAATAGATAGGTGTTTTCATCAATTTAACCGAGCTGTATTCGAGGCTTTTAAAGGCAAAACGGCGGTATTTAGGATCGACTAACATTCCTAGGCTCAAAAGGGCATCTACCATCATTGCCAGGGCACTCGGATAGGTACCATCATCCAATTCTCCTACGGTTTGGAACGCTCCTCGGCTAAAATACCATTTTCCCTCTTCATAAAAGAGTTCCAGTGCCTTATTGGCAAAACGTTGTGCTTCGACAAGGTAGGTTTCATCGAGAGTTATTTCATAGGCTTCGATCAAGGTAACACATAGGTAGGCGTAATCTTCTAAAAAAGCATCAATTTTTGGAGTTTTATGGATGAGAATAGAGTGCTGCAATGATTCGTTTTTATTCATGGTTGAAAGAAGAGCATCGAGACTCCGAAGAGCTTGCTCTTTGAACTCGGGTCTGTTTTTTCCTAAAATAAAGAGGGCACGAATCATCATGGCATTCCATGCGGTAATTACTTTTCGGTCGATAAACGGATAGGTACGTGACGTTCGCAATGCAGCAAGACTCTTTTTAACCGCATCAAACCATTCGGGTCGTTCCGGCGATGCGAGGCGTATAATACAGTGCCCCTCAAAATTGCCCTCAGAGGAAGCTCCAATTGCTTTTGCGGCATCATGGGGATTTTCGACATTGCATTGTTTGAGTGCAAGGAGTATTTCTTCGTAGCTATAGACAAAGTATTTTCCCTCTTCCCCCTCACTGTCTGCATCACTTGCACTGTAGAAAAGGTTCTCTTCCATCATAAAACGGATCATAAATCGCGCCGTCTCTTCGGCAATATTCAGGTAATTGTTATTCTTGTAGACACTTCCCGCTTGTGCGTAGAGGGCGCAAAGGAGGGCATTGTCATAGGTCATTTTTTCGAAATGGGGAACGAGCCATAGCTCGTCGGTGCTGTAACGGCAAAATCCGCCATCAACGAGATCATACAATCCTCCTCGTGCCATAGCATCCAACGTATGAGTTACCATGGTGGCTAACGTATCATCATGCTGCAGTTGATCAAGGCTCATTAGCGTTTCTAGAGTAGAGACATGGGGAAATTTCGGTGATTTTGAGAACCCGCCGTTTTCACTATCGTAGTTATGCTGTGCTTGAAGGGTAAATTGGGTGATGATTTTATCATTCAGTGCCGTTGCCTGAACAGGTTCATTTTTGGGACGCAGATAGGTCGTAATCTCATCGGCATTTTGGAACAGTTTTTCATCATTCGCTGCTATCTTTTCGGCAATAATGGCAGTCAGTTCACTAAACCCCATCATCCGTTCGCGGTTGTAAGGGGGAATATACGTTGCGGCATAAAAAGGTTTGTTTTCGGGGGTGCAAAAAATAGAGAGGGGCCATCCGCCTGCTCGGCGATTGAGGAGCAGATGCAGCTCTTGGTAGTGTTTATCGATGTCGGGGCGCTCTTCCCGGTCTACCTTAATACAGATAAAGTGCTGATTAACGAACTCAGCGATTTCGGTATTTTCGAACACTTCATGCTCCATCACATGGCACCAATGGCAACTGCTGTATCCGATGGAGATAAAAATAGCTTTATGCTCCTTTTTGGCACGTTCAAATGCCTCATCGCACCAAGGATACCACTCCAACGGGTTGTTTTTGTGCTGTTGCAGATAGGGGGAATCCTCAAAGGCTAAACGGTTTGACATGGTGGCTCCATAGAAAAATTGAGACAGTGTAGCATTTGAGGCTATGTCTAAGCTGAAAAATATTAACAATGTTGCTCTGTGAGTTTCGTAACAGCTAATTGCGGTAAAATAGGGAAATTTTTTATAAGGTTTATGTATGCGTTGGCTATTGTTTTTACTTATTTCATTAAACGTTTTGGCGGTAGGATTTTTGCAGCCGGATGAAGCGTTTAAGCCCTCCGCTAAAATGGTCGATCCCAAAACGATCGGTGTAGAGATGATCATGGGTGATCAAATTCATATTTATGCCGATAAGCTGAAAGTGACGGATGCGGATAAAAATGACGGGATTGATTTTAAAACGGTTACGATGGCAAAGCCGACTCAGCTGGATGGGGAGAACGTGTATGAATCCTCACCAGCTATCCGTATCGCATTGTTAAAAACAAAAGAGCTCAGCGGTGAAAAAAAAGTAAAAATTAAACTTTCGTATCAGGGATGTTCTTCGGCGGGATTATGCTATGAGCCGATGGATAAAACGTTGGAAGTAACGCTCGATGCCGATGCGATCGCGATGAAACAATCATCTGAGCCTTCTTCTGTCCAAAAAGAATCTGTTGCAGCGACCAAAGCGATTGAGGCTTCTCCGATTTCTGAAGTGAAAACTGAACCCAAAAAAGAACCTACAATTCAGCCAAAAGGGTCTGAAACCGATCAAATCGCAGGAGTGATCAAGGGGGGGAGTCTTTGGTTTATTATCCTGAGCTTCTTCGGATTCGGATTGCTTTTGGCATTGACACCGTGTGTATTCCCGATGATTCCGATTATCTCATCGGTCATTATGGCTCAGGGTACCGGATTGGGGACGAAGAAAGCATTTTGGCTCTCGGTTGTGTATGTCCTCTCAATGGCGGTTGCTTACACAATTGCCGGTATTTTGGCAGGATTGTTCGGGGCGAATCTGCAAGCGGCTTTCCAAACGCCGTGGATTATTACGTTGTTCTCTCTCATATTTGTCGTATTGGCGATGTCGATGTTCGATTTGTTCGAACTTCAAATCCCCAATGCGATCCAGTCTAAAATTACCAAGGTCAGCGGATCACAAAGCGGTGTTCTCGGAATCGCGATTATGGGCTTTTTGTCGGCGCTTATTGTAGGCCCGTGTGTTGCTGCACCGCTGGCTGGAGCATTGATTTACATCGGTCAAACGGGTGATGCATTCCTCGGCGGTGTGGCTCTCTTTTCGCTCAGTATCGGGATGGGAGTTCCTCTTATCGCTATCGGAACCAGTGCCGGTAAGTTTATGCCTCGTCCGGGTGTATGGATGGATAATGTCAAATCGATTTTCGGAGTGATGCTGATCGGGATTTCGATTTGGATGATCAGTCGTATCATCGATGAAAATATCTCGATGATGCTATGGGGCGGATTAGCGATATTTGTAGCGATCAATATCGGAGCATTGGAACCGATCCGTGGGCGATGTATCCGATGTCAGCGTGCCAATAAAAAAGCACTCGGGATTATTATTTTGCTCTATGGTATGTCGTTATTGCTGGGTGGAATGAGCGGAGCTAAAGATCCACTTCATCCGCTCGATCCGTTTTTGCCTTCAAAAGCGGTAGCTGAATCGACGGTAGCCGCCCATAAAAGTTTTCAAAAAATTACTTCGATAGAGCAACTCGATGCGATATTGGCAGAGAACAAAGGGAAACGGGTCCTTGTAGATTTTTATGCCGACTGGTGTACTGCGTGCAAAGAGTTTGAATCCAGAACCTTTAGTGACGAGCAGGTAAAAGGGGCAATGGATAAATTTGTTATGGTGCAAGTAAACTTAACCGCCAATGACGATGCAGCCAAAAAAATCAGTTCTAAATACGGGATATTCGGACCTCCTGCGATTTTATTTTTTGACGAGCAGGGGAACCGTTTGAAAAATGAGGATATTGTCGGATTTAAAGAACCGAAAGAATTTTTAAATCATTTAGGAGAAATAAAATGAAAAAAATAGCATTATCTCTTTTGCTTATCGCTTCGTGTGCATTTGCCGAAATCAAATGGGCACCATCGTATGACGCGGCATTGGCGCAAGCCAAAAAAGAGAAAAAAAATGTGATGGTCATGCTTTCAAAAGAGGATTGTCCTGCCTGTGAATATATGGAAAATACCGTATTTGAAGAAAAAGTGGTGGTTGATGCCATTGAAAAGGGATTTATTCCTGTCCATATCGATATTCATAACGATTTTATTCCCGAGGGATTAGGATACATCGGTACTCCGACATTCCATTTTTTGGATGCAAAAGGGAAAAAAATAGGTCGTTATGACGGAGCGGCAAATATTCCGACCTTTATGGGGATTTTGGGAAAATATAAAAAGTAGATTTCTCGGTTTTGCTATAATATCCTCACTTTAACAGTGAGGCACAAAATTTGTCACTTTTTAAAAATAAAACTAATCAGTTAGCTTTTATACTTTTTATAGTTAGTTTTATTATATTTTTTTTCTCTTTACTACAGCTACCAATCATTAAAAATTTTGACATTGTTATATTGGGAAGTTTATTAAAATCAGATGGCATAAAAACAATTTTTGGTGGCATTGTATCTGCATATATCTTTTACATTTTTATAGAAATAATGCCAATTTATGAAAAAGAAAGAAAATCTCTTGAAGTTTTAGATCAAGCAATCGCTTCAATAGTGGAAGGATTTTTTAATCCAAATATGTGGCAACACGAGAAATCTATTAGACATATAAAGTTTGAGCTAAAGACATCTAACAGCAAAATAAAAGAATCTATTGAAAATATAAAAAAAGGAAATGTAAGTTTTTTACAACTTAAATTCACAATGCAAACTGCCCATTCAAGATATTCTGATTTTCAAAATTTATTGGCATTGGCTGTAACATTATCGCCGCAACACGCATTATATTGGCTTGATTTGACAGATAAAGTTCGTCTTTTAGCAGATGAATATGACAATCAAACATTTGATCCTGATATGAATCCAACAGAGCTCTTCCGAAGTAGTTTGCAATTAAGAGTTATGGAGTTTTTTGAGTCTACAATAGATTGGAATCGGCTTGAAAAAAAGAGTGTTAGGCTGAATTAAAATGAGTAAAGATGGGGATGGATACCGAATCAAGTTCGGTATGACGGAGAGATTGAAATTATGGAGGGGAAAGAATGAGCAAACGATTTGATGAATGGAACGCAGTAAAAAAAACGGCGGAAATTAACGAAAAAATTGCCAACTTTCGGCAAAAAGAGATTTTTGTTACCAATATTGGTGAAAATGTTGGGTTTGAACAAAATGGTAAAGGAGAGCAGTTTTTGCGTCCTGTGCTTATTTATAAGAAATTTAGCTCACGGCTATTTTTAGGTATTCCATTGACCAAGACAGTGCGAGAAGGTATTTTCTATCATAGTTTTGAGTTTAAAGAGGGGATACAAAGCACTGCGTTGTTGAGTCAAATTAGATTGTTTGATGCGAAAAGATTACACTACCGTGTAGGGATGATAAACAAAGACGATTTTAAACTAGTAAAAGGGAAGTTGAAAGTGCTGTTGGAAGTTACCCCTTGAAAACAAGGGGAGCGCATAAAGCGATTTATGAAAGTATTATAGCACAAAAAATAGAATAAATAAAAACGTGGATAGGCTGAACTAAAATGGGTAGAACAGTAATTGAATACCTTTATAAAAAAGGCTCTCTATGTCCCATTTGCCAGATGCTTTAAAAGTCGGTGTAGACTCTATCGATCAGCGACACGAAGAGTTCTATGATCTGTACGAAACACTTAAAAATGTCTCCGATAGTGAGTTTTTAGAGGCCTTTGATGCGGTAATTCTCCATACTCAGGGACATTTTGCCGAAGAAGAGGCGGATATGGAACGCTTTGTTTATCCGAATAAAGCCGAACATAAACTAGAACATCAAAAAGCACTTGATGAGATGAACTATTTTAGAGAGAAAGTATCAAGCGGCAAGCTGATGTTTGCCAAAGCGTATGTGAAGGATCGGTTGGGGGATTGGTTTCGTAATCATTTGCTCAACATGGATAGCGATTTGGCTCGGGTAATCACCCTGAGCCGATAAGCCTTATTTTTTTTCGACCAATTTATCCAAAATATAGAGCTGCATATTCTTATGCGGTATCTCTTTTTCCAACGCTTCAGAATAGATTTTCGCTACCTCTTTGGCATGCAAATCATAGTCAAAATGGGGAAAGTGGTTTTGCCATGCATTTTTAATAATCTTCAATGCGACCGTATCGATTAGATACTCTTTATAAATGGCGTAGGTTGCAAAAAACATACCGGTAAATAAAATTGCCATAATAATGAGTAAGTGGCAGTCTATTTTGGCTAAAAATGGGTGAAACGCAATCGAAACGGGTAAAATAAAGAGATGCCAAAGCCCGATAAATACGAGGTAGCTTCTCCCCACACTCATCCGAAATCCCGGTATTTTCCCCTCTAATTTTAACCCCTCTTGATACATTTTATTGGTTTTAAGGAGATCACGAAAAAGCATCGGCCCATCACCCAGTGAGAATACATAGGGGATGATTTTCTCATCTGTAAAGGTGGTGGTTTTGGTATTTATCCATGAAAATAGTCTAAGCATTGTATTCCTTGATAATTTTGCTGACACGTACGGCACTGCCATGCCCTAATAGGTCTCGCAGACGTGCGGCATCGTTAAAAAATGCCTCTTTGTCCATTTGAATATAAGCATTATACAGATTTTGGGCATTGACTTCGTTTTGAATGAATTCAGGATGAATGGGACGTTGGTATTTATGAAAAAACAAGAGATTCCCAAGCCCCGCATAATCGAGTTTTACCAATCTCCGTGCAATAGCATAATCAAGTGCTTTTGCAATGTAAACAAGGATGAACGGGGTACCGATCAAAGCTGCTTCGAGGGTAGCCGTACCGCTGCAGATAAAAGCGAAATCGGATTGGGCCAAACTGCTGTGGGCTTCATGGGTAATTTCAAATTTTGAAATATCTCCGTACAACTCATCGACTTGCTCTTGCGTGAAATGGGGAGGGATAACAATGAGGGCTTGGCACGTTAACATACTGCGAAGCTCGCGAAAAACAGACATGAGCCGTTTGATCTCGCCGGGACGGCTTCCGGGCATGAAGGTGATTTTACCGCTTGGGGTGAGATCGGTTTTTTGAATCGTAATCTCATCAAGGAGTGGATGCCCGACGTATTCGATAGGGGCATTAGGGGAATAGTATGAGGGTTCAAACGGTAAAATAGAGCACAGTTTTGTAATCGTTTTTTCCAACATCGGGATACGTTTTTTCTTCCATGCCCATGCCTGAGGAAGAATATAGTAGATGATCTCTTTTTCCGGATAGCGTTTGCGAATCGCTTTGGCTAGAGGGAGATTAAATCCGGATGAGTCGATTAACAACACTTTATCCGCATCGTGCGCAAGCTCTACCATCTGATCTTTCA
>OBEQ010561613.1_pt1 | contig 128087 bp, 130 predicted proteins | sample 1670901 | NCBI WGS metagenome assembly OBEQ01 (sample SAMEA104232315, study PRJEB22302) | groundwater metagenome | biome: forest; feature: aquifer; material: groundwater | place: USA | collected 2011-08-07 | depth 5.4 m
ATAGAAATATCCGTACCCGTCACACCTTCCGGAAAACCGGGGTAATTTTCTACGATATCGGTAAGGGCAATTTGCCCTCCTGGCGTGAGTTTTTCAAGCAGAAGGGTTTTGAGATTAGCACGCGAAGTATAAACAGCAGCAGTTAGTCCTGCGCCGCCGCCTCCGATAATAACTACATCATAAGAAGCCATGGATGACAGAAATTATATCCCAATGAAATTGTGAAGGCAATGGAAAGAAAGACAGAAATTTTAAAACTCGCTTACACCAGCCTCGTCAATCACTTCTTCGGCAACGTAAATGGGAGCTCCTGCACGCAGCGCCAATGCTACACTGTCCGAAGGACGAGCGTCTACTTTAATTTCGCCCGATCCATTCCGAACCAAAACAAGCTTAGCGTAAAACGTGTTATTTTCAAGCTTATCAATCTGGATTTCTTTCAACTTAGCGCCAAGTTCTTGAATGGCCTGAAGAAGAAGGTCATGCGTCAAAGGCCTCGGAGGTTCTATGCCACTCAATTTAAGTTTAATGGCATTCACCTCAGCAATCCCAATGACAACTGGAAGAAACCGCGCGCCCTCGCGTTCCTTGAGCACAATCACTTGCTCGCTACGGTTTTCATCAATCTTGATTTTGCTCAATATCAATTCGATCATAAACAATTCAACCTTAATTTGAACAATTTATAAAATGAACCTTAAGAAACCGCCGCAATTTTAATTGCCGGCGGGTGGAATGGACCCTGGTTCTTGTTGGATTGAAGGTGAGCCTGGAATGACTCCTTTGTGTCGGATGAAGCGGGATTTCTCCTTCATCTTTACTTGTTCGAGTATGTATTTCTGAGCCTGCTTTCCGTTCACAATTTCTCTTTCAATCATTTCTTGTTCTGCCAAAACCTTCTTCATTTCCTCTTCGCGAAGACGAATTTCGGTTTCCAAAGTTTGTTGTTTTTGAACCAACCCTTTAAGGTGCGCTTCCTGTTCCGCTAAATCTTGGGCTGCTTTCATTCGCTTCTGAATCAGTTCCTGTTGTTCCGCTTGAGACACAAAATCCCTAATTTGTTTTTGTGCCTGTTCCAATTGTCCTGCAAACTGCTGATTTCGCATCCTAAGGCTTTCCAATTCCTCGCTTTGATGAGCGCGTAAAAATTCATTTTCTTTTACTACCTTGAAATAGCTTGCACTCCAATCGCTTGCCTTCCGTTTCCATTCTTCAAGTTCAGCTGCTTGTTCTTGAAGTCGGTTTTGAGTTTCGAAGCGGGTTCGTTCAGTCTCTTCCTTCAGTTGAACTGAATTCGCCTGCGCTTGGCTCAACATGCGTTTTAAATCTTCAATTTCTGCGCGCGCTTCAGAAAGAACTTTTTGCGCCTGAGCCCATTCGGCCTGGAATTGCTTCGCTTCCCCTTGAGTTGTGCGAAGGGTATTTTGCGCTCTCATATATTCAGCGCGGAAGTGTTCCAATTGTGTTCTTAATTCCGTAATATGCGATTTAATGGTTGGGTCGAGCTCTCCAGCGCCTGTTTGCTTCAGCGTTTTCAAATTGCGTTCTAAATCTTCAACCCTGGATGTCAAAACTGCATTTTCACTCCGAAGACGCGAGGCGGTTTCTTCAACTTGAGAGCGTTCGCCTCGAAGCTTTTCAAGCTCGGCACTCAACTGCTTACTTTCCTTTTCCTTAATCGACTCTTCGACTTGTTCCAACTGATGGCGTAAAATCTCATTTTCTCTCTGAAGATCAAGGGTTAATTCCTTCAATTGTTTCTGTTCCTCAAGGGAATGACTGCTGAAGCTTCGAGATGGGCTAAATTCGGTTGGCACAGATTGCGATCGACTGGAACTTTCAGAGCTCGGCGGCAAAGGCTCTTCAAAATCCTCATTTCCATTCAAATTTGAAGATGGTTCCTCCAGAAAACGACCTAAATCGGGCTGCTCCGGCCAAATGGCACGGAAACATTTGCGTTTGGTAAACGTATCGTTGGTCAGCGAACAATCAACACTGACCTGTGAAAATTGGGTTCTAATTTTTTCTGCAACATCAAAAGGGAGACGGTCAAACAAAATGAGAGGAGTATTGTCGGCTAAATCTCTAGCTTCATCAGGCGAAAGCGGGAAAAGTTCTGTCAATTTTTCAACAGCTCTATTTTTTGAAAATTCGTTCACCGCGCGATCTAAAACAACTGCCCATTCCGATTCAACTGAATATTTTTGCTTTTTGCCTAACAACATAAAAGAAATACCCCCTTAAAGCGTCACTTTGCTCGAGATTTGATAAATCACCGGCATTTCCCAATATTCGTTCATTAAAACTTTAACAATGCCGGCAAGCGAAAAAATCATAAACACAAGCCATGCCAAGCGAAAAACCACTTCCCCAACAACGGGAACCACCGTTAGCATTGCCGCAGCCACTTCCAAAACAAACAGAATAAGCCCCTGGCGTCCGTGAAACTGGGCGAATTTATTGTCTCGTTTTAGAAAGAGTGGAACAAAGCAAAGGATGGAAAGATAACCAACAGCCGCGAAAAATTTACCTTCCGCAATAATTGGATCTACTGTTTTGGGAATTCCTGATTCCTGCTTCGTGGTTGTGTCCATAACTTACAGACGGAACACATTTTAGCGTTCGGAACTCATGGAGTCAAGGACAAAGCACCCCTATGAAGAGGGGTAAAAAACCCATTCCAAAATGGGTTTTCCGCCAAGGAGATGCTCCTCAATAATTCTCGTTAGCTTCTCTTGTGTCACATGATGGTACCAAATCCCCTCTGGATACACCAAAAGGATAGGGCCTCCCTGGCAGATTCCAAAGCAGTGTGCCTGAGCTCGACGGACCGATTTTTGATCCACGCCCAATTCTTTAAGCTTGGCTTTGAGTGTTTGGTAAATGTCCAGTGATGTGTCTGGTGCACAACGAGGCCCTGTGCATACAAAAACTTGTCGTTTGTAGGGGGCGAGCGGCGGTGTTTTTTCTTGTCCCATGATTACCTTCTATTTTTTAATCTCCAAATTCCCACTTCATTCCCAGCAGGAATTCTCGAGACGCTCCCGGGTTTACAAATAGACTGGTACCCGGCGCCGTAATGTTTGATCCAAAGTTTGTCGCAGCAACGGCTCTGGAATAATATTGTCTGTCAAACAAGTTATTGATTTTAAAGTAAATCTGTTTTCCTTTCCACTCAAAACTGACTGTGCCATCCCAGATCATATAAGGATCAATCGTTTCTCCCGTGATATCAATGAGAGATTGCGCGGTAGACTCGCGCGATTGAATAAATTGCCTTCCCGTATACACGCCATCCATTGAAATTTTGAAACCACTATATGGTAAACCCAAGCGGGCAAGTGGCTTTAAAATTGCCCCCATTGTAAAACGATTTCTTGGAATCAAACCTAAATCACTACCGTTAAATGGAACACCACTTCCTGCTGTTTTCCGAACATACGCTTTCATCCATGTGTATGAGCCGTAAACCCCGAGCTCACGGAAAGGGGTTAAATCTAAGCGGTTTTCAACTCCCGTTCTTCTGCTTTTCCCTATGTTGATATTTCTTCCAAACGGTGTCCCGGGAGTAATCGATGTTTCATCGAAAACAATTTCATTCGCTAAATCAATTAGGAAAAAACTGATTTTGGCTCGCGCTAAATCCTTGTAACGAAGACGCAGGCCTGTTTCATAACTATTTGTTTTTTCAGGGTTTAGATCAGTAGCAATTCCCGATGAAAAAGGAGCGATATCGCTAATCGTGGGCACCCGAAAACCCTGGGAATAATTACCAAACAAATCCATGAAGTGGACCGGTTTTAAGGTAATGCCCGTCGATAAACTAGAATCATTCCATCTTCGGCTTAAGTTGCTTGTCGGGTCCAGATAATCTCTGGTCCTCAGCCAATCGAAATCATGCCGCATTCCTCCATAAATAATAACTCGATTAAAAAAACTAATGGTTTCGCGCCAAAAAAGCCCCATGCTATGCGGCTTTGCAAAACGTTCCGTCTCCCGCGGCAAAGTCTCATTGACAGCACCGAAAAATGCATCTTGCTCTGAATCATATTCAGAGCCGTTTCTCATCTCCATTCCAATTTGGCTTTCGCTTCCGAGCCACCGCCAGGAATCCCGATAGCTGAGTTGCCAAATCAAATCAGAAACACGCGAGTTTGTCACCAAAAAATCAGTATCGGGGTTAAACGCATCGGGAAACGTGCGGCTCGTCGTAAAAAAAGTATTTCGGTTGATTCTCCAATCCGCCAAAATGGAAGCAATCAAACGATGGTCTAAAAAAATTTTATCGGCGTTGATTTGGACAATCGTGTTTTTGTATTTCCGGCCGTCCAAAGGATTTTTACTTTGTCCAGAATCAGCATGGTATTCAGGAATTGTCAATGTACCGGGATTTGAAATCGCATCTTCAATGTGTTTAACGCCAACTTGAATGCTTCCGTTTTGATCTGGAAGTTCATAACCGGCTTTGATGTCAAAATTGGTGATTCGCCATTCTCCGTTGCTCCGGAAACCATCATTGAGATCACGACCCCCATTAAAATAATAGGTAAACTTACCTCCGAACGGCGAGATCCGATCTTGAATACTTCCGCTCATTCCCTGATTGAATTTAATCCCTTTAAAACTCGAGAGCTCCATTCCGCCAAAGAGACTAACGGGCTTGGAACTTGGCCTGCGGGTATTCACATGAACCACACCTGCAAAAGCACCGCTCCCATAGATTTCGGAGGCAGATCCTCTATCGACTTGAATGGATTCCACGTCATTCATCGGAATCAAAGGATAGATGACGGCATCTCCATCTAGTTCGTTGACACGGACACCATCCACTAAAACAATGACATCGCTTCCCTGATTGAAACCTCGTAAACCGAAGGTAGTATCCAATCCATTTCCGACCTGATCATAAAAAATGGCACCTTCAATATCTTGAAGAGAATCTTGAAGCATGCGCGGCTCATTCTGTTCGATATCACTTTTTGTTTTGTAAGTAATATTGGCGGGAAGATAAGAAATATTGGTGGCAAAATCTGACGGATTTGCTTCAAAACTGGGAAGCCTTGAAGCAATGGGTGTTACACCTTCAAAAACTAAATAGCCGCTATCTTCTGGTTCTCTGGAAAACGTAATGGCAGCTGGTTTGGAGTTTTTGGCAGGAGAAGATGTTTCGTCTTTTTCGGCCGCAGAAACGACTCCAACCACTCCGAATAAAGTCAAACACCATAGAAAAACCAGAAAAAACCATACAGAAATTCGATTCATTTTAATCCTCCCTTACCCGTCGTAAAGTGGGTTTGCGTTGTAGCTCAAGGGTGAGGTCTTCTGACTTGTGGCGTAAAATCACTTAGCCATTGTAATGGCTAAGGATGCATGTCCTGAGCGAAGCGAAGGGCTTCCTCAGAACTTCCTACTTGCGGCACCTTCCCTTTTCGATTGAAACACCAAGCTCGAAAAAGTGGTAATACCGCCGCTTTCGTTCCACTCACAGCTGCGGGGCAGTTGCGGCTTTTCACCGCTTTCCCTCGCTTCCTTAAGCGCTGCCATCATCTACCGATAAAGTTTAATAGGAAGATGATGGCTGTCCCACTCAACTATTAAAAATTTAACAGAAGATTGGGACTGTTTTTGTTGTTAAAAAGAACTAAAAATTCAATGAAACTTTAGGTGAAGCCAAATCAAAAAATTCTTCGATTCGTTCGCTGGCAAGCATTCGATCTGATGCGCCTGATTCTATTAGGTGGCCTTCCTTCAAAAATGCTGCCGACGTAACGAAATTTTTCGCTAATGCTAATTGATGAGAAATCAAACCGATCGTAATATGTTCTTCTCGATTTAAACGGCTTAGCGTTTCAAACAGCTCTACCTGCTGCCGAATATCTAAAAAAGTTGTGGGTTCATCTAAAAGCAGAAGTTTTGGTTGCTGGCAAAGAGCGCGCGCAACTTCTACTTTCCTGCGCTCACCTCCACTTAATTGAAAAATAGATCTTTTAGCAAAACGAAGAACTCCTGTCACTTCCATCGCCCAAGCAACGAGTTCAAGATCTGCTTTGCGGTCCCAAAATTGGCTCGCAGTATGTGGAAAACGCCCCATCAAAACAACTTCCTCAACCGTAAACGGAAAAATATACTGGATCTCTTGCTCCAGATAGGTCACACGTTTTGCAACTTCAATGCCCTTCCATTCTTGAAGCGCTTTTCCCTCCAGAAAAATGCGACCGTGATCTGGTTTTAAAAGGCCAACGGCAAGTTTGAACAGAGTGGTTTTACCGGCCCCATTTGGACCAAAGAAAAGCGTAAAATCACCTTGCTTCATACCGTATGTGGCTGCTATTTCAAACTGGCCATCGTAGGCAAAATGAATATCCTCCCAACAAACGACTTCGTTCATTAAATCACCCGTTTTGCTTCCCGCCGTTTCAAAAAATAAATGAAAAATGGCGCTCCAAGAAATGAGGTAATCACTCCGACCGGCAGTTCCTGAGGAGAAATAAGCGTTCTGGCTAAAGTATCGGAAAGAATCAAAAGAATTCCTCCTAAAAGAGCACTTGTTGGTAAAAGCCTGCGGTAATCAGACCCGAAAAGAACCCGCGCTAAATGAGGAACCACAAGACCGATAAAGCCAATCATCCCGCTCACCGATACAGAAATCCCGGTTAACAAAGCAGCGAGAAAAAAAACGGTTTTCTTAGTCCGTTCCACGGGAACACCCAGTGAGTGAGCCGTTGATTCGCCAAGGGAGAGAATATTCAACTTTCTCGCCTGGAAGAAAAGCGGAACAGAAGCTAACAAAATGACAATGAAAACGAAAAAAAGCCTTGGATAACTTGTTAAAGTCAAATTTCCCAACAGCCAGAATAAAACCGTCATCAATTCATCAGAACGAACAACCGATTGTAGGAAAATAATGGCAGAAACAAAAAGCGAATTTAGCATGACCCCTACTAAAATCAGCGTATAAAGCGAGAGGGCTCCTTTTCTCATGGAAAGCCGATAGACAACAAAGACAGCAGTCACAGAACCAATCAAAGATAGCGTCGGGATTAACAGGGTCAGCGAGCCGGCCATTAAAAATCCGCTTCCAATAACAACACCCAAAGCGCCGCCGGAAGACACCCCTAAAAGATGAGGATCCGCCAAGGGGTTTCGAAGTAACGCCTGAAATACTGCCCCTGCCAAAGACAGGGCCATGCCAACGAGAAAAGCAAGAAGAGTTCTTGGTAAACGAATGTGGAGTAAAATAAATTGGCTTTCTCGGGATCCCCATTCGATTTTTGCGGTCCCAAACATCAGGCTTACCAAAAATGCGATGGCAAGGAACATTCCAAGAAGTGCCAAAGTTAAAAAAATCCGTTTAAGGCTTAATGCGCTCATAAAATTCATTTTTTGCGTTGGTTGTGGGATCTAAAATAGCATCAATTGCTTTCATCAATTGGATGGTCCGGGGGCCCGGGACCGAATAAACATCGTCTTTAAACACATACACCTCTCCAGATTTTACAGCCCGGAGTTCAGAATACTGGTGCCAAAACTTCTTAACCATTTCCCTTTGCTGCTCAAAACTCGTTTTTTTTCCCATCCGGCTGGCATCGATAATCAAATCAGGATCTTGCGCAAAAAGGGCCTCAGCGCTCAATTGAATATAATGTAACGGACCGGACGCAATTATATTTTCACCACCCGCCAACTTAATCAAATTGCCTTCGATAGTTCCTCCGGCTGCTGCAATGATCGGGGAGTGCCAATTAACGAGAACTACTTTCTTCCTGGGCCGATTCACGCTACGAATACGGATTTGCTTTGATATTTTTAAAAATTGATTACGTAATTCTTCCGTTTCTTTTGGATGCCCTACCGCTTCGCCGATTTGTTTGATCGTTTCTAACAAATCATTCCAGCTGTAAAGGGGAACTACGAGTGCTTCGATACCGATTTGTTTGAGACGTTCATAAGTAAATTTGGTGCCGCTATTGGGATTTAAAATAACAAGATCGGGCTTCTGGTGAATAATGGCTTCTAAGTTTTGATTTGTGAAGCCGCCCACTTTGGGTTTGGCTTTCGCTTCCGGAGGGTACTCACAATAGGTAGTCACCCCTACCACCTGGTTTCCGGCACCAAGAGCAAACAAAATTTCGGTAATTGAAGGCGAAAGCGAAACGATTCGTTCATAAGACTTAGCACAAAGAAAAGAAGGACTAAAGAAAAAACTTACCACAAAAATAAAAATAAAAATTTTCCGCGGTATAAAATTAAAGCACTTGGATTTCATTGGTCTCATGGGGTACTAAATCACAATAGTAAAAACGGCCGTCACGCAAAACAACTTCTCCTTTGACATAATCAATGGGTTTTTCAAACAAAGAGCCGTCATAAACAAAAGAGTGAAACTCGCCATTTTCTCCGCAAGGATCCACATTCGAAGGAAGGTCGGATAAAAAACGATGATCAAACGTACGGCCGGAAAAAGTCCTATCAAGGTGCGTGTTGTCAACGCAGGTGATGACTGCTTTAAATCCCAAGTTGATAAACGAACGAGCTAATTCTTGGGTCGACCTTTTCCAAATCGGGAAAAGTCCCTGCATCCCAATTTTGGCTAAATTCGCCTCGCGATATTGGCGCAAATCTTCTAAAAAGATATCTCCAAAAGCCACTTTTGAAACCCCCATCGATTTATATTTGGTGAGCATTCTTTCCATCTTGGATTCATATTCCAGATTGGAAGCCCCCTGGGAAATGAAAACCTTATCGACTGGAATGTTTAATGACTTTGCTTGGCGCTCAAGCAAAATGTTCCGTACGCCATGCATACTGATCCTCTCATAGCCTTCGGTTACGGTTGTTACGAGCGCTACTACCTCAAACACTTGGCTTCCCTTCAGTTCGTAAAGCGTAAGGGAACTATCTTTTCCGCCACTCCAAGATAGAATAATTTTCTCTTTCTCGGGCATAAAATATGAGGACTATCCTTTCACTTCGCTCAAGGACCGGAGCCTTCGACTCCAAAAACAAAAAATCCTTAGCGAAAACTCGCCAAGGATTTACCCAGTAATCATCCTTTTCAAAAACCCAATCTCACCAAAAAGAGATCAAGCCTTTGCCTCTTGCCTCGAAGGTTAATATTCAACAGGCAGGTTTTCTGGCTCCTGGATCTTTCTCCTCCCGCCCTTCCCAAGTCTTCGTTACCGATTCCTCAGTGGATTGCGAGATTCGTCCCCAGCCATGACTTTCCATTAATTATTCATCGGTAGTCATGACCGTCCCGGCGCTCATTTTAATCTATTTCAATGTAGCGCTGGGACAGTTACAGCGGCGGGACCGCGATCGATTCTAACGATCTTCCCTTATTGCTCAGCCTTAAGCTGAGCACCTGTTGCCGCAATTCTAGAACTTTTGAAACAAAAGTAAAGGAAATAATAATTTAAAACTCAATGCCGCGCTGCACCCAGCCCAGTCGGGCTGAGTACTGCGCATTAAAACTCAATGCCGCGCTGAGCGAGGATGCCCTGTTCTTTAAAAGGATGCTTAATCTCTCGCATCTCCGTTGCTAAATCGGCAACAGCGATTAACTCTGGTTTCGCGTTCCGGCCGGTTAAAATGACGTGGACCATTTCCGGTTTCTGCTTAAGCACGGCAACAACTTCATTCACATCTAAATAATCGTAGTCGATCGCGTAATTGATTTCATCAAAAATAACGACGGCGTATTTGCCGTTCATCATTTTTTCCTTGCAAAGCGCCCAAGCCTTTTGAACCATTTCCGTATCGCGGGCGCGGTCTTTCGTATCCCAAGTAAATCCTTCACCCATTTGATCAACTTCAATCGGGGTCTTCAACTGTTTAGCAGATTCCAATTCACCATATTTCCAATTTCCTTTGATGAACTGGATCATGGCTACTTTCATACCGCCTCCCGCAGCACGAAAGGCAATTCCTAAAGCGGCTGTAGTTTTGCCTTTTCCATCACCGGTGTGAACGATAATGAGCCCCTTTTTTTTAGCTTTTTGCTCAGGGCTATATTGTGGTTTTTCCTGCGGAGAATGAACCATCGCTAGACATGGAGCCAATCCGTATCAAACGGTTTCAAATGCGGCTTCCAAGGAATGGGAAATGTGACAACTTCAAAAACGCCGACAACTTCGCGCACAGCAAACCAAGTTATGCCTCTCACTACACCAGGAATCAAACCGCGCAGAGGATCTGTTCGTTTGATTTCTTCTTTGGGTTGATACACTAACTCAAGCGGACCGGTAACGATATTCATAAAACCGCTATTCAAACGTTCGAGGGGTGCTGAGTAAAAACTCTGCCTCGGTTGAGACAAATCCGGTTTTTCGCCTGGTTTTTGCTTAGAAAAACGGGCACATCCTGAAGCAAAAAATAAAAAGCATAAAGCGGCGGCAATAAAATTAAACTTTCTTTTTTGATTGATCATTGCTGATAACATTGCATCCTCCTCTTATTGATCTTGATTCCGCTTGAATCCATTTAAGTGAGCCTGACTGTTCAAAAGCGTAAGTTCCTTTTTGCAAGCGCCAATATTCATAACTGTTACCGATGCTACATCGACCCGAATTGACCAAAACACTTCTGGCTTAATATTCAGAAGACTAATCAAAAACATTCGAATTGGGCCGCCATGTGTTACCACGACACAGCTTTCATCTCGGTCTGAATACCTTTTAAAAAAATCATCTAAAAAATCAGAAATGCGTATTTCAAGTGATCTTAACGATTCACCGCCTGGCGGCTGACTCGACCAGTTTGCCTTGTACCAGTTGGCTGAGGCTTTTGGAAATTGGGTTCGAATCCCCTCATGCGACTCACCTTCCCAACGCCCAAACGAAACTTCGTTTAACCGCTTGTCAGCAACCACTTTTTTTCGAGAAGCTCGCGCAATGAGCTTAGCGGTTTCCTTGGCACGCGTCAACCCAGATGAATAAACGGCTATTGGTTTCTCTTTCTTGATGGCCAAAGCAACAGCACGCGCTTGGCTCAGGCCACGCTGATTTAAAGGAACATCGGTTGAGCCCTGATACAAACCTCGACGAACCCAATCAGTTTCACCGTGCCGGACAAGGATAAGCTTCATAATTTCATCGCTGCTTTAGATTCGGCGTTTTGAATTAAAACAGTTAAATGTTTAGCAATGACATCGGCTTCTAGATTAACGAAATCACCGCGGTTTTTACTTCCAATAGTGGTTCTCTTTGCCGTATGTGGAATTATTGCAACGGTGATCGAGCGGCCTGAAATTTTTTGAATCGTAAGACTGGCTCCATCCACTGCGATCGACCCTTTTGGTACAATATTTTCCATCACACGAGGCGGCGCATCAATTTGTAAGGCGAAACTTTTCCCGTGGCTGATTTTGCGAAGGATTCGGCCAACACCATCGATGTGTCCTAAAACAAAATGGCCGCCGATCCGTTCACCCCACTTAAGGGAACGTTCTAAGTTTACGGTTTCTTTTAGGCACAAATCACCAATGGTAGTTTGCGCTAAAGTTTCAGGAACCGCTTGTACCTTAAACTGGTTTTTAGTAGAAGAGCGAATGACGGTCAAACAAACGCCGTTAACAGAAATGCTTTCGCCTCGTTTAAGCGGTTTTTCCCAGCCTTGCGTTTCAAACGTCAGGGCAATGTGTTTGCCTTGGCGTTCCTTGCGGATTAATTTTCCCTGTCGTTCAATAATTCCAGAAAACATTAGGAATGAATATAACCCTCAAATAAGAGATCTTTTCCCAACGGAACAAGTCGACTTCGTCTGACCAAGTGTGCTTGCGCAAGTGAGACAACCCCAGAACCTTCTACCGAAGTTTTGGCATCGCGGCCGCCAATAATCTTTGGTGCAACAATCCAACAAATTTTATCTACGAGACCTAGCTCAAAGAAACTCCCCGCTACTTCCCCGCCCCCTTCAACCAGAAGTGAGGTAACCCCCAAGGATCCTAAACTTTTGAGCAATTGCCTTAAATCCAGTTTTCCATTTTTTGATTTTAGTGGAAGAATAGTAACATTGCTATTATGAAATTTTTTTGAAACACTCAGAAAAAATTGTTTCGAACACGCGAGAATAACAGGTCCTCCCGTACGAAAAATTCGCGCTCGCAAAGGACTCGATCCTTTCTCATCCAGAATAATTCGCCATGGCTCCTTCGCAACCTTGCCATTGCGAACCGTAAGACGCGGATCATCTTTAAGCACCGTATTTTTTCCCACCAAAACTGCATCGCAAGAAGCGCGCAGCTGATGGACCCACATACGAGCTTGAGGGCCCGAAATCCATCGGCTTTCCCCTGTCCGTGAAGCAATTTTTCCATCCAAGCTCTGTGCCATTTTTAAAACAACAAATGGAATCCCAGTTTTAATCCATTTTGAAAAAGATTCATTTTGGGCTTCAGCTTCTTTTTTCAAAACACCAGTCGCCACACGAATGCCGTGCTTCTTTAAAATAGAAATTCCTCTTCCCTGATGTTCGGGATTCGGGTCGATAGCGGCAACTACTACCCGTGCAATTTTTGCTTCCTGAGTTGCTTCAGTACACGGCGAAGTTTTTCCATAAGTGGAACACGGTTCAAGCGTCACATATAAAGTAGCGCCATGGGCTCTCTTCCCTGCTTTTCGAATGACTTCAACCTCAGCATGAGGCCCACCAAACGAGGTGTGAAATCCTTCCGAAATCAAGCGGTTCTTTTTAACGAGGCACGCTCCTACAACAGGATTAGGACTGGTAAAACCTCGGCCCTTTTCAGCAAGTTTGAGCGCACGCTTCATCCAGTATTCATCTCGCTTAGAAATCATCCCCCCACCTTCTTTTTTCGATGCTTTGAATCAAAAAATCGTAGAGTTTCAAAAGCATGCTCGCATTGATTCGGTGCGCGCTTTTGTAAAGGAGGTGGTGGGATCATTGATCTAATTCTTTCGGTGCACTTTCTGAATCAGGTTTATGAACTTCGGTATGATGAATCTTGTCTAAAATACCATTCACGAACTTACCAGCTTCATCTTGAGAATATTTCTTCGCAATATTAACTGCTTCGTTAATCGTTACCTTAGGAGGAATCTCATCCATGAAAAGAAGTTCGTAGACGGCGAAGCGGAGAATATTTCGATCCACAACTGCCATTCGATTGAGCTGCCAATTTTCGGTATATTGAATAATTTTTTGATCTATTTCGCTGAGATGATCGCGGGTTCCGCGAACGAGTTGTTCCGTAAATTCGCGGACATCGTCCGGAGCGGGATGGGCTTCCCAAAAGGAAGGAAAGACTTGGTCAAACGAGCCTTCCACCATATCCATTTGATAAAGAATCTTTAAAGCGCATTCACGCGCTTGAGTTCGCTTTCGCATAAAAATGAAAAAGAGCAAAAAGAAAAAATGAACTTACTGTTTGAATTCGCGTTCGATCAGTTCCTTAAGCGCACTTTCCCTTTCCGGTTCACTCTTTAATTCCCGAACGAGCTGAACCATCTCAATGGCGGATCTGGCAGCGTCCCGCCCTTTGTTTCCTTGTTTACCGCCGGCACGATCCACGGCTTGAGCCATATTTTCAACTGTAATCACGCCAAAACCAATCGGAATATTTTGTTCTAACGCTACTTTTTGGATTCCATCACATACGCTTTGGGCTATGTGTTCGTAGTGGCTGGTTTCTCCGCGAATAATGCAGCCAATCGCAATCAAAGCATCGAGTTCCTTGGGCTGGCATAGAGTCTGACAAGCAAACGGAATTTCATAAGCACCTGGAACCCAAACCACTTTAAGCGCTGTATCCGAGACTCCAAAGCGCCTCAACTCATTCAAAGCGCCTTCAAGCATATCCTTGGTCACAAACTCATTGAAACGAGAAACAACAATTCCAAATCGCAAGCCTTCAGCTGAATATTTTCCTTCAATGATCTGCGCCATCATCCGCCGATAGAGTTTAATGAGAAGATGATGACTGTCTCAATCAACAGTTGAATATTCATTCGGAAGATTGGGACCGCCATATTAATGCATTCCCAATTGGCCAAATAAATGGCCCATTTTTTCCTGTTTTGTTTTCAAATATTTTTCGTTGTGAACCTGAGCGGGCATCTCAAGCTGAATCCGCTCAACCACTTTAAGTCCATGGCCTTCTAAGCCGACAATTTTTCTTGGATTGTTTGTTAGTAGACGGATCTGGCAAAGGCCAAGGTCTTTTAAAATTTGAGCACCGGTTCCGTATTCCCGAAGATCCGGCTTGAAACCCAATTGTTCATTTGCTTCCACCGTATCTAAGCCCTGATCTTGAAGTTGATAGGCTCTTAGTTTATTAGCAAGACCAATACCGCGCCCTTCCTGACGAATGTAAAGCAGTACTCCTCTTTTCTCTTTTTCAATCATCGCCATCGCTGCCGCCAGTTGTTCCCTGCAATCGCAACGTAGAGAACCAAAAACTTCCCCTGTGAAACATTCCGAATGAACACGAACCATGGTTGGCGCCTCTGAAACTTCCCCCTTCACCATCGCAATGTGCTCTAAACCATCCACAAGGGACCGATAAAGTTTCATGTGCCATGCGCCTGTATCCGTAGGGATATCTGCTTCGGTAACCTTCTCAATCAATTTGTCAAATTGCCTGCGGTATTCGATTAAACCTTTAATCGTTCCAATCTTAAGACCGTGACGTTTTGCAAATTCAAAAAGTTCCGGTGTCCGCGCCATGGTTCCATCATCATTGATGATTTCACAAATGACACCCGCAGGCGTTAGCCCTGCAAGGCGCGCTAAATCAATAGCTGCTTCTGTGTGACCCGCTCGAATTAAAACACCGCCATGCTTGGCTCGAAGCGGGAAAATATGACCGGGAGTAATGAGATCGTTTGGCTTTGTCTTTGAATTAGCTAGAATTTCAATTGTGTGGGCGCGGTCGTGTGCTGAAATGCCGGTGGTAATACCCAAACGGGCATCCACAGAAACGGTGAAAGCAGTGGCCATAGGATCTTCGGCCTTCATCACCATATCTTTCAGCCCCAAACGAAAGAGGCGTTCATCAGAAAGAGGGACACAGATTAAACCGCGGGCTTCCTTTATCATGAAGTTAATTTTCTCTGGAGTAACGAATTGGGCTGGGAAAATGAGGTCGCCCTCGTTCTCACGGGATTCGTCATCAACCATAATGACAAAGTTCCCCTTGCCGATCTCTGCGGTCACTTCCTCAATTGGATCAAATTTTAGTTCTGCGGACATAGATTTCCTTAAAGTGGTTTAGATTTTATCAGTAAATGCTTTGTTTGTCAATACTTACGTAAATAAGGAGGGTTTTCTTGCTTTTTAAAACCTCTCAAATCAAAACAAACCGAGCACTATTGACATTCCCGGTTTTGGGCGTATAATCCGCCCTTTATGCCGAGTCCGCACAACCGCGGATCGGGGGACCCGATGAAATCATTGGGGCTAATCACCGCCAGGTGACAGGTTGTTTCTCTCAATCTGAGCCCGTCAGCTAACCCCGTAGGCCACAGAGAGGAGCTTTAAATGAAGTTAGCCTACAGTATGTGCCTTGCCCATTTGTCTCCTTCTAACTTCAAAAATCCCAAGAATGCCGCAGATTCCGCGAAGTAAAAAAACAGCTCGCAATGTCGTTTTAGTTACGACCGCCATGCTGAGCTTCATCAGCTTTTGGCGCGCTGCTGCTATTGTTTTGTGCGATATCGCTTCAACCGTTTATTACATTGGCGGCATTGGAGAACATGCCATTGGAAAAGCTGCTCCGTGGTTCATTCTCGGCGTCATGCTTTTCTCTTATACGGTAAGAGCTATTTACATTGAATCGTGCGGGATGTTCGTTCGCGGAGGCGTATATCGGGTTGTAAAAGAAGCGATGGGCGGCACCTTGGCAAAGCTTTCCGTTTCCGCTTTGATGTTTGATTACGTTTTAACCGGACCCATCAGTGCCGTTTCAGCAGGCCAATATTTAGTCGGCCTTTTGAATACCACCATGCCTCATTTTGGCGTTTCTTGGCATTTTCCGGCGGACGTTTTTTCTGTTCTATTTGCCATAGGAGTCACCCTTTATTTTTGGTGGCAGAATGTCATGGGAATCCCAGAATCGAGTGGCAAAGCTCTAAAAATTATGGCGGTCACAACGGTGATGAGTGTCATCATGATTGCTTGGAGTGCGATTACGCTTTCGATACGAGGTTTCCATTTGCCTCCTTTTACTCCTGTTTTTAATCCGGACTCTTTAGGCTGGCTTTATCCCTTCAAAGATAAGATCAAGCCTCTCGGCCTGCTCGGAATCACAATCGCTTTTGGACATTCGCTCCTTGCGATGAGCGGAGAAGAATCTTTGGCTCAAGTGTACCGGGAAATTGAAGCTCCAAAACTTAAAAATTTACAGAGGTCTGCTTTCATCGTTTTTCTTTACAGCATGTTTTTAACGTCTTTGGGCACTTTTTTTGCTCTCATGATCATTCCTGATTCGGTCCGAATGAGTCAGTATTCAGACAATCTCATTAGTGGACTCACCATGTATCTTGTGGGGCCCAGCCAATTGAAATTACTGTTTCAAGCATTTGTTGTTTTTACAGGATTTTTAATTTTGTCCGGCGCGGTTAATACTTCCATTATTGGTTCCAATGGCGTTCTGAATCGCGTCGGTGAAGATGGAATCTTGCCGGAATTTTTGCGAAAGCTTCATCCGCGGTTTGGCACATCAGCCAGACTGATTAATGTGACGGTTGGTTTACAGCTTCTCACAATCGTGTTGTGCCGAGGAAATATTTACGTCTTGGGCGAAGCCTATGCCTTTGGTGTCATTTGGAGTTTTGTTTTTAAGTCGCTAGCCGTATTAATTTTGCGTTATAAAGACAAAACGCCGCGGGAATGGAAAGTTCCTCTTAACTTCACGATCAACGGCATCGAATTTCCAATTGGTTTGGCTCTGATTTTCTTCGTTCTCCTGGCAACAGCTTGCTTGAATTTGCTAACCAAGCAAGTCGCGACTATCTCAGGTGCGATTTTTACTGCAGTTTTCTTCATCATGTTTATCATTTCTGAACAACTCAATGCGCAAAAGCACAAACAACAAATGGCTGAGCACGCTGGACATATTGACCGGGTAAACCTAAGCCAAATGGGAATATTAACACCGGAAGCTTGTCATACGACAAAACAAAATAGAATTATCATTGCTGTACGTGATCCAAGAAACTTAGTTCATCTTCAAAAAGTTCTGGGAGAAATTGACCCTGATGAAACGGATATTGTTGTTATGACGTCCAAAGTTGCGAAGGGGCTCCATCTCGAAGGAGATTTGACACAACCTATGCCTGAGGAAGAAGAACTATTTACACACGTGATTGCGGTTGCCGAAAAAGTTGGCCGGTCTGTTACCCTCTTATCCGTTCCCACGAACGATCCCTATTATGCGATGGCTCGGACCGCTTATGATTTGAAAGCTCAAGAACTCATCTTAGGAAAATCTGGGAAGTATACCCCAGAAGTTCAGATGGAAGAAATCGCCGTGGCTTGGGGGGCGGTCACTCCATCCGATGAGGATGAAGAAGAACGTCACTTGCGGATTCGAATTATTTGGGATGTGGCAGAGTTAAAAGAAGACCTTTAAAATAATCGTCTTTTTTACACTCTGCTGGGTTTTATAGATTTAAATCAAAACGAAGAAAGTTAGATGAATCCGTTACATGTAAACTTTTTTCTAGAATTTACTTTGATTTCTTATGCATCAATATTCTTTTTCACGGTTGGGCTACGTTTAGCTTTATTCTTCAAAAATGACTTCAATCTTTTTAAGTTTGTTGTCATCTTTGGATTAATCACTGCTAGTTTAAGCTTCTCCCTTCTCCACCAGTCAATCAAAAGCCGCTTCGTAATCGCTTTAGTTTGGACTTCAGTCCTCTGGATCGGCTTCCGTTTCGGGAAGAAAATTAGCAAACGATGATCCTCATTCGGAAACGCAAAGGCAAAATGCCGATTGTGTTATAATACCGCTCATGAACTACCAGAAAATCGGTCTCCTAGCAGGAGCCATTGTTCTCCTTTTGTTATCTATTTTGGTTCCAATGCTTGGTTTTTTGATGTGGTTTGCTTTTATCCCCTTCTTATTAGCCATTCGCAATTGGACACCTGCAAAAAGTTTTTTTGCGGGACTCTTCATCGGAACAGTCTTCTTTGCCGCTCTCCTTTATTGGATTAACCTTTACGAATCCCGAATTTTTGCGATTGTTATCACTTTAGTTGCGCCTTTCTTCGGCCTTTTCGGCTGGCTCACGAACCAGCTTTGGCAGAAAACTAAAAATGAATTACTTCAAGCGTTTATACCCCCAATAGTTTGGTTTGCTGTTGCTTTTATTTATTTATTAACCCCGCTTGAAATCATCAGCGACCAGATTGCCTTTATCCAAGCTCCGCTTTTCCCCGCGATTGTCCGCCTCATTGGAATTTCAGGAATCACTTTTCTCATCCTGCTTGTCAACTCATTCATTGCGCTTTGGCTTGCGACAAAACGAAGGATTTATCTTCGCGGGGTTTTGGTAGCCTTTTTCGTTCTTGTCTTCGGAGTTTTGATCCATCCGCCGCCCGCTAAAACTAAACCGATCAAAGTGGCGATCGTTCAACATAATTTCCCAATCCCCGCAGATTGGCGAATGCTTCATCGAAAAGATATAACGCTTGTTTACGAAAAGGCAATCCGAGAATTGGGAAGAACAGCAGACCTGATTGTTTTTCCCCAATACGGCCTTCCTGTGGATGCCCTCAGAGAACCAGAGTGGTTAAACGGACTGGCGAAACTGACTAACACTTCGATTTTGCTGGGTACTTATATTCCAGAACTTCGCGGCAGCAGAATTGGGGGAGGAAAACAATTCGATACCGCGCTCTTATTTTCACCTGATCGTCCCGTTCAAGATTATAGAGCCGTAACGCCTCCTCCTTTTCGCCATATAGGGCAAATCCGAGGAACGAAAAGGAATCCACTTGTTCTAAATGATATCAAAGTTGGTGTGATGTTGTGCTATGAAGACGTGCGACCGGAAGAAGGAAAGTTATGGGTAAAAACAGGAGCTGAACTTTTAGTGGCTCTTTCGAATCCAGGACACTTTTTAGGAACACCTCTTCCAAGGTATCATTTGCTTCATGACCGGATCCGCGCCATTGAAACGGGTAGATTCGTGATCCGCGCTTCTCCGAATGGATTTTCTGCAATCATCAATCCTAATGGAAAAATCCTCACCCAAAGCAGGCTCAATGAAGAAACGATTCTTAAAGGTGTGGTTTATCCCGAAACAAAAGCAACGTTATTTACGCAAACAGGAACGGTGTTTGCTCCCGTTTCAGCACTGCTTAGCTTAATTCTGTTGGTAAACAACTATGGGCGGGCTTCAATGAAACGCTTGGCGCGCAAAACTCGTTGAACCAAAGTTCCATAGACGGCGAGATCAAGCCCTAACAAGATCCAGAAAAAAAGATCGTGACCCACAAAAATACCTGGGAAAAATCCCCATAAAATAATTCCAATTGCGAAAATAAAGTCTCGCTCTGTGCGTTCCATAAAGTCAGGCCATTCCGTATTCGAAACTTGAATTTCCATGGCCGCCCGTGCTTTAGCATAGCTAATGAGCAAAGCCCCTACCCCCAGCAAAAAGCAAAGCACCCAATAACCAGTTACGTAAGCCGCCGCAAGAACAGCGGCTGATTCAAACAGGCGGTCACACATCGCGTCCAGATAAGAACCAAATTTAGTAATTTTGTTGGTAAGTCGAGCGGCAGCGCCATCTACGGCATCAAACAAACCCCAGGCAATCATCAAAAAACCGAATAGGACAGTATTTTTAGTCGAAATAAAAAGGAAACAGGTCAGGAGTCCCAATAACAATCCAAACAAGGTAATCCCATTGGGGCTGAATCCAAGTCGGATAAACACCTTGGCCACCGCCTCAGGTGCACGGCGGAAGTAGGCTTTATAAGGGGTCAGCATGGCCTGGTGAGGTTAGAAAAGGGTATAAATGAAAGGCGCTACGGCGGATTTTTCAGTTACAACAATGAGAAGCCCTAAAAGAACCAAAACAATCAACATGGGCGCAAGCCACCATTTTTTCCGCACCTTCAAAAATTCCCAAAATTCCTTAAGTATGCTTATTTTTCCCATAAAATTAAAACAAACGTTCGTATTGTTCCTGAGTTGGTTTCGAAATCTTCTTTTTCCAGTAACTTACTGCTCCGTGGTCTATTTTCTCATCCAGCATGTCTCTTCCGGAAAGGCGCATGAAAAAACCAACGGGCGAGAGCACCAAATAAAAAAATACTCCTAAAATCACCCTCAGAAGGACCCAAGAGATCCCTTCCGCTATCAACATCCACGCCCTGTAAATATAAGATAAAATACGAGGTGCTGCAAGCGTAATTACCAGCACGATCGCACTGAGCGGCCATTCAAGCCAGTATTGATTGTGATGCCTCCAAAAGGCCAAAACCCCAAGAGCAAACAAAATGCCTGAGAGAATTAATCCAAAATTCCGGATCGTTTTGGGGTCACCTGAAATTTTATTCCACCTTTGCTTAATCCAATTCAAAGTACGTATTCTCCCTTTTGACTGGAACGGCTTTTTGCTGGTGCTTGTCCATAATAAAATTTCCAACTACCAAATAATCCATTTCGGTATTCATAAAACAACGGAAAGCATCCTGAGGGGTGCACACAATCGGCTCTCCGCGAACATTGAATGACGTATTAATAATCACAGGGCATCCTGTTTTTTCGTGGAAACGCTTCAGAAGATCGTGATAAACCGGGTTCCTTTGGCGATCAATCGTTTGAAGCCGCGCTGAATAATCCACGTGCGTTACGGCTGGAACCTTGGACCGTGACTCCTTTAATTTGTCTAAACCTCGAAGAGAACCATCTAGAGATTCAATGCGGTGTTTTTTAGATACATCTGCAACCAATAACATATAAGGGCTTTTTTCTTTGATTTCAAACCAGTTCTGAGCTTCCTCTTCCAAAACGGATGGAGCGAATGGGCGGAACGATTCGCGGAATTTAATTTTTAAATTCATCCGTGACTGCATCTCGCGGTTGCGGGCATCCCCAATAATGCTTCTCGCTCCCAACGCCCTCGGGCCAAACTCCATTCGGCCTTGGACCCAACCGATCACATTTCCCTCTTCAATCAATTGCGCCACTTTTTCAGTCATTTCTTTCTGAGAAAATTTTTGATAGACCGCTCCTTGTTCTTTCAAAATTGTTTCGATCTCAGAATCTGAGAAAATAGGCCCGAGCAGTGAACCTGATTGCGAATCTTCAGGATACACCTTTCTCGGCTGATTCAAATAATGATGCCAAACCACAAGCGCGGCTCCCAATGCTCCTCCCGCATCACCCGCTGCCGGTTGAATCCAAATATGTTTAAAAGGCCCCTCACGAAGGATTCGTCCGTTTGCAACGCAATTGAGGGCAACGCCTCCGCTTAAACACAAATTTTCCTCACCCGTTATTTTGTGGACGTGACGCGCCATTCGGAGCATGACTTCCTCGGTAACTACCTGTACAGATCTTGCCAAATCCATATCCCGCTCCCCAATTTTGGTTTCTGCTTTCCTCGGAGGGGCGCCAAACAGTTTGTGGAACTTGTCGTTTGTCATCGTAAGACCGGAACAATAATTGAAATAGCTCATATTGAGTTTAAATGAACCATCGTCCTTTAAATCAATCAACTCTTTCAAAATCAAATCGACGTACTTCGGTTCGCCATAAGGTGCCAAACCCATGACTTTATATTCAGCGGAATTCACGCGAAAACCCGTGTAGTAAGTAAAAGCAGAGTAAAGGAGCCCTAAAGAATGCGGAAAACGAATTTCTGAATCGATTTCGAAATGGTTTCCGGAACCGTGGCCAAAACTTGCAGTGGTCCATTCTCCCACACCGTCTGCGGTTAAAATGGCAGCATGCTCAAAAGGAGACGGGAAAAAAGCTGAAGCGGCATGGGATTCGTGATGTTCCGGAAATATGATTTTTCCATCGTAATCTAATTCCTTCCGAATAAGATCGGGAATCCAGAGGCGGTGTTTGATCCAAAGCGGAATGGCCTTAACAAAAGAAGGAAAACCTTTGGGAGCATAGGCCAGGTAGGTTTCGAGAATGCGTTCGAACTTAAGGAACGGTTTTTCGTAGAAAGCAACAAAATTGAGATCGCGGACCGTGATCCCGCCTTGCTTTAAACAGAAACCAACCGCATGCTTCGGAAATTCAAAATCGTGTTTCTTTCGAGTGAACCGCTCTTCCTGAGCGGCGGCAACAATCTTCCCATCCTGAACGAGACAGGCGGCCGAGTCATGGTAAAAACAAGAAACTCCAAGAATATTGGTCATAGAAAGTGCAATAGGTTATATGATTTTACTTCAGGAATCAACCAAATCTGCTTTGATGGACTAATTGGTAACGGATGGAATTCGAGCAGAACGAGTAAACCGAGCTCAATATTGATATCAATTTAACTGAAACGACTCAGAAGGGTTTGAGCCACCTCTCCCATCTGTGCGCCAAATTGGTCATAAATAACATAATGATGTATGGAAAGCGCTATAATTAAAAGCCACCCCCAAAGCGATTTTCGTTCGAATGCAATTCCTACCAGGCCACCGATCACAATGAAATAACCAATCACCACCAGGCCTTGCAGGAGTGGATTTGAGGAGTTTGCGGAAATGATATTGGCAATCCAAAGTGGAAGACCTGTTAAAAAAGCAACAAGCTCAGGAATTAGGCCCTTTGCAGGAGAAAATGGCTGGATCAAGATAATTAAAAAGCTTAAAAGTGCACCATCTATCATTCCGCGTCTCATCTTATTATTTTCCATTTCCCCTCCTTACGGTAAAGAGATTCCCTGCTTTATACCATCGACCGGAACGCTGCAACCTTTAAATCTGAAAGGAAATAAAGCTAATACGGATTAATTTTTGGCAAGAAGGGTTTTTAGCTCTTTCATGAAATGAGAAATGTCTTTGAACTGACGGTAGACAGAGGCGAAGCGGACATAAGCAACTTGATCAATTCTGGCAAGTCGCTCCATTACAAATTCACCCATCACCGTGCTCGGAGCTTCCTTTTCATATTTTTCCTCAAGCATTTTTTCAAGTTCAATCACGATGGACTCCTGGACCTCAGCGGGAACAGGACGCTTCTCACAAGCGCGGTGAATTCCTGCAAGTACTTTCTTCCGGTCATAAATTTCTCGGCGTTGATCCTTTTTAATCACAAAGAGCGGAACTTCTTCAACGCGTTCATAGGTTGTATAACGCCGGTTGCATTTGGTGCATTCGCGTCGGCGGCGAATGACGGCCCCATCGTTTGAAGCGCGTGAATCAACTACCTTGTCATCTTCAGCGCGGCAATAAGGACACTTCATGTTGAAACAGTCCTCTCTCCGAGCCTACGGCTCGTAGAGCCGGAGGCCAAAAGTTCTGGATACAGTGGAAATCGCTTGGTTAAAGCAGCAACCTCTTTTCGTACCGCTTCAAGATTGGCTTCATCCTCAGGCGCCTTTAGGGTTTGGGCGATATGTTTGGCAATCTCTACCATTTCCTTCTCTTTCATTCCGCGCGTCGTTACTGCGGGTGTCCCGAGTCTGACGCCAGAAGCATTAAACGCCGATTCCTGATCAAAGGGAATCATGTTTTTATTGACCGTGATTTTGACATGATCCAAATAGATTTGCACGGTTTTTCCTGTAAAACCTTTTACTTTCACATCCACTAGCATCAGATGATTATCCGTTCCTCCGGAAACAATTCGAAATCCAAAACCGGCCATGCTTTCTGCCAGTTTTTTGGCATTTGCAACAATCTGACGGGAATAAACCTTGAACTCATCAGTCATTGCTTCCTTTAAGGCTACCGCTTTTGCCGCAATGATGTGCATTAATGGCCCTCCCTGTATTCCGGGGAAAACGGCTGAATCAATCGCTTTGCCATATTGTTCCTTACACAAAATAATTCCAGCTCGAGGCCCGCGAAGCGTCTTGTGCGTCGTCGTCGTTACAATATCAGAATAAGGTACAGGCGACGGATGAACTCCAGCCGCAACCAACCCAGCAAAGTGAGCCATATCGACCATGAGAAGCGCACCCACTTTGTCTGCAATTTGGCGACCTCGTTTAAAATCAATGATGCGCGGGTAAGCAGAAGCCCCGAGCAAAATCATTTTGGGTTTATGTTCAAGCGCCAACCGTTCTAATTCATCGTAATCAATTTGCTCTGTTTTTTGGTTCACTCCATACGGAATAATTTCAAAGTATTTTCCTGAAAAATTCATCTTGTGGCCATGCGATAGATGACCGCCATGTGCCAAATTCATGGCTAGAATCTTATCGCCCATATTGAGGAGTGCCATAAATACGGCGATGTTTGCGCTTGTTCCTGAATGAGGTTGAACATTGGCGTATTCCGCTCCAAAAAGTTTTTTGGCACGATCAATGGCAAGTTGTTCTACGACATCTACATGCTCGCAGCCACCATACCACCGTTTCTTTGGATAACCTTCGGCATACTTATTCGTCAAGACAGTTCCTGCAGCTTCGAGTACGGCAAGCGAAGTAAAATTCTCACTTGCAATTAACTCAATATTGTCATTTTGCCTGCGAAGTTCGTCTTGAACGGCTTGATAAATTTCAGGGTCAACTTCTTTCAAGTGGCTCAATTGACTTTTTTCCACATTCACGCTCATCCCTCACCATGTTTACAGTTTGATTGAAGGTGGGATTGTTCCACCACCCAAAATTTTTAGTCTGCCCACCAATTTTTAGTAGTGGGACTCACTTTTTGTGCTCCTCGATGGTTTTAATTTTATCTATTCGCTTTTCATGGCGTCCACCCTCAAATTCAGTAATCATCCACTTCTCCACAATTTTCTTAGCAAGTTCAGGCGTCACAAAACCGGCTGGAAGCGCAAGCACATTTGCATCCGTGTGCTTCCGAGCAAGTTCCGCCTGTTCTACCGTTTGGCAAAGTGCCGCTCGAATCCCCTTTACTTTATTGGCACTAATCGAAACACCAATTCCAGAATGACAAATCACAATACCCAATTTCGCTTTTCCTTTTGCAACAGCGTCAGCCGCCTTTAATGCATAATCAGGATAATCCACCGAGGCTTCTGAATTGGTACCCAAATCTTCCACTCGAAATCCCTTGGATTTTAAAAAGGTGGCAATTTCATTTTTCAAACTAACTCCACGGTGATCTGACGCAATCGCAAACGAAAGATTCATGAAACAATCTTTTCCCACATGTTCAAAAGCTTTTCTTTGATCGTCCGGTAGCTTCGCTCATAAAAGTCAATGGACATGCCAATGGGGTCAGCAACGCCAAGAACAATGATTCGGTCTTTTGCTGGTGGACAAAGCTCGGAAATAAATTTTCGGTGCTCTTCCGACATCACCAAAATAAGATCTGCATTTAACACATCTTCTCCCCGACACAAGTGCGTTTTGAAATTCTCAAAAATTATTTCATCATTCTTAAGCATCAAAATTGACTCCATTGCGGCACTGCCACCATCGCGTGCCCAAAGGCCGCAAGAACTTACCTCAATTTGTTCATCCAATCCCTTTTTTGCGAGCTCGTGACGAAGCCAACCTTCTCCCATTGGAGAACGGCACGTATTTCCAGTGCATACCACCAGAATTTTTTTGCGGGGATATCTTCCGAGCTTGATTTTTTCGATAGCTTGCTCCACTCGATCTGCATAAACACCTCGTCTCAAGATCTGTGGAGGCGACAAAACCGTATCTATCACCGTTGAGTCCTGACCCCATTCACAAGACCCTCCATCAATAACAATATCAATCTCATTAGGAAAAATTCTTAAGACTTCCTCAACTGTTTTGGGTGACTCCCCACCAGAAATATTGGCGCTGGTTCCAACAACAGGTTCGCTACATTGATTGATCATTTTCGAAGCGATTTCATGTTTTGGAAATCTTAAACCGATTTTCTCATCTTTTCTATTGAGTACAACTAACGTCACAGGTCCGGGCCAGAATTGATTAATCAAAAAACGGAGCTGACGGCTTTGAATAACACCCAACCGCTCAAGAGCTCCCAAATTTCCAATATGATAAGTAAACGGTTTGTCCTCCGGACGTTGTTTTAATTCTTGAAGACGCGTCAATGCGGCCGGTTGAGTTACGCAAGCCGCCAAACCGTAAACAGTTTCTGTAGGAAAAGCGACAATTTTCCCGCGAAGCAATTGGCTAGAAATCTCGCGTATCTTGTCAGAATCAGGCCGCCTCGGATCTAATTTAACGATTGTAGTCTTCATTGCCCCCCCAAACAATAACTTAATTAGCCCTACTTTTCTTTAGACGATTATTTTTATCAATCACTGAACGCGAAAGTTTTTCCTTATGCTTGAGAAGTTTTTGCTGCAACCCTTTAGAATGAACACCTAAAATTTGGGCTGCTAAAATTCCCGCATTGGCTGCCCCCGCCTTGCCAATCGCAACCGTGGCCACTGGAATTCCGCTTGGCATCTGAACTGTAGAAAGCAACGAATCAAGCCCCTTTAAAGCCGACGAATCAATTGGAACACCAATCACAGGAACAATCGTATGTGCCGCAATTACACCGGCTAAATGAGCAGCCCCCCCGGCTCCGGCAATCACAATTTCAATACCCCGTTTCTTAAGACCTTTTGAAAATTGTGTGACCCGTTCCGGGCTCCGGTGCGCAGAGAGAATTTGAACTTCATACGGAATTCCAAAATCAGAAAGAGATTTTGCCGCTTCCGTCATGATTTCTAAATCACTGTCACTTCCCATTACAATAGCTACTTGCGGTTTCGCCATGTTTATCTCACCTCTGTTTTTTCAAACGCTCGCTTTCCAATGTCTCTCCTATAAAAAGCGCCTTCATAAGAAATCTTTTCAACAGATTGATAAGCTCGGTCGCGGGCATCTTTAAACGATTCGCCTAAAGCAGAGACAGCAAGAACCCTTCCACCGCTTGTGGCTACCTGACCGGATGGTTCTCGGGTTGTTCCCGCATGAAATACGATTGCATCTTGCGGTTTAATTTGATCCAGTCCTTTAATTTCAAATCCGCTTTGATAAGTCCCAGGGTAACCTCTCGATGCCATCACCACCGCCAGGCAAGGGCGAGGATCCCATTCTAGACTCAAAGTTTTTAATTTTCCGTTAGCGATCTCAAGCATAATCGGAACGATGTCCGTCTTAAGCCTCGGAAGAACCGCCTGAGTTTCAGGATCACCAAAACGTACGTTATACTCCAAAACTTGAGGACCTGATTGAGTCATCATCAAACCAACATAAAGAAGCCCCCGATAAGGACTTTCTCGACGCTTAAGTTCCTGAATCACGGGGCGGGCTGTTTTGTCCAATATTTCATTCACTTCCTGGTCTGAAACAAACGGACATGGTGAGTAAGCGCCCATTCCGCCTGTATTAGGCCCTTGATCGTCATCAAACGCTCGCTTGTGGTCTTGAGAACTTGCCAAGGGAATAATTTTTTCGCCATCCGTAAAAAGAAGGATGGAAAGCTCATCTCCTTTGAAAAATTCTTCAATCACTACCAGCTTTCCCGAATCACCAAACAGGCGGTTTTGAATCATTTGATTGACCACCTGGATTCCTTCTTCGCAAGAATTGGCAATCAAAACTCCTTTACCGCTTGCAAGACCGTCGGCTTTAATTACAAACGGCGGTTCACGGTCCACAATAAAACGTTTTGCTTCATTCACGCTGTCAAAAATCTGAAAAGCCGCTGTTGGCACCCCAACTTCTGCCATCAAACGCTTGGAGAATGCCTTGCTCCCTTCAAGCTTGGCCGCTTCCCCAGAAGGGCCGAACACTTTGAGTCCGGAACTTTCGAATAAATCAACGATCCCATTCACAAGTGGTAACTCAGGACCCACCACCGTAAGATCAATTTTTTGGTTGAGCGCAAATTGCCGTAAATCATCGAGTTGATCCATGTTAATATTGACACACTTGGCAAGCGTCTCAATTCCCGCATTGCCAGGTGCTGCATAAATTTTTGTGACGAGCGGACTCTGAGCAATTTTCCAAATAAGAGTATGTTCTCGCCCGCCAGATCCAATCACTAAGATTTTCATTGGATTAAAATCTCACTCCCCTGTTTGATTGTACCAATCGCCCACGAAGAAATTCGATTCTTAGACAAAATATTCTGCGCCTGCTTGATATCAACTCGTTTCAGAATCAGAATCATTCCGATTCCCATATTAAACGTATGAAACATTTGTTGATCTGAATAACGCGCACGTTTTTGTGTTTCAGCAAATAAAACGTCTACCAGCCAACTTCTTTTTATTATCCGTGCACCCAATCCTTTTGGCAATACCCGTGGAAGGTTGTCGTAAAAACCGCCGCCCGTAATATTTGCGATGGCCCCCACCTGCATTTTACGGATAATTTCTAAAACAGGTTTTACGTAAATCTGAGTTGGTGTGAGTAATTTACGCCCGATTTTTCCAGAGAGCTCTTTTTTCGTAAATACTTTTCTCAAAAGCGAATAACCATTGCTATGAAAACCGGAAGAACCAAGTCCTAAAAGTATATCGCCCGCTTTCACTTTCTGGCCATTAATTACTTTTGAACGCTCGACAAGACCTACCGAAAATCCTGCCAGATCGTATTTTGAATCGGTATAAAAATCCGGCATGATTGCCGTCTCACCGCCCACCAACGCGCAACCTGCTTGGCGGCACCCTTGAGCGATTCCTTTAATGACTTGAATCGTTTTTGTCCGGTCAAATTTACCGGCAGCAAAATAATCAAGAAAGATAACCGGCTGAGCACCGCACGTGATCAAATCGTTGACGCACATCGCAACCAGGTCAATTCCAATCGTATCATGCTTTTCCAAAAACCGGGCGAGCTCCAATTTAGTGCCTACCCCATCCGTCGTTGAAACGAGAATGGGATAACGAAGCTTCAGTTTTTGAATATCAAAAAGCGATGAAAAACCACCAAAGCTGGACCGAAATGTCCCCTGAGTCGAACGGGCTAACTTTGCTAAAACTTTATTGTAAGAGCGGTCCCCCTTCAAATGCGGAACGCCCGCATAAGCCTCTACCACGTACGCTCCAATTTGAATTTATCCATTTCATCAAAAATTTTCGTGGGGTATTTCCCGGTAAAACAAGCCGTGCAATAATTTTCCTTCGGAAATGAAACTGCACTCAAAAGTCCATCATGGCTCAAGTATCCCAGACTGTCGACTCCGATAAATTCTTTAATCTTATCCACTGTCTTTTGATAACCGATCAATTCTTCTTTTGATGGGAAGTCAATTCCGTAAAAACAAGGAGAGACATGCGGCGGGCAGCTAATCCGCATGTGAACTTCCTTTGCCCCGGCTTTTCTTAAAAGCCCCACTCGCGATTTGGACGTGTTGCCTCGAACAATGGAATCATCAATCACCACGACACGTTTCCCAGCGACAACTTCTTGAATCGTATTCAACTTAATTTTTACTTTAAAACTGCGCATCTCTTGCATCGGATTAATAAAGGTACGGCCGATGTAATGGTTGCGCGTAAAACCGTGCGCAAGCGGAATTCCTGATTCTTGAGCATACCCCATCGCGGCAAAATTGCCAGAATCCGGGACAGGAATGACCAAATCCGCTTTTGCCGGGTGTTCCTTCGCTAGAATTCGTCCTAGCTTTTCTCGAACGATTGCTACATTTTCACCAAATATTTTTGAATCGGGCCTCGCAAAGTACACATGTTCGAAGATGCAGTGCGCAAGCCGTAAATTTTTCTCTTTGAATGGATAAAAACTTCTAAGGCCTTTTTCATCAATAATGACCACTTCACCGGGCTCCACGTCTCTGAGGTATTGTGCTTCAATTAAATCAAGAGCACACGTTTCTGAGGCAATGACATAGGCACTTCCCAATTTACCAATGCAAAGCGGACGAAAACCATGCGGATCGCGAATTCCGATTAACTCTTTTTCTGTTAAGAGCGTAAACGAGTAGGCCCCTTGAATGCGCTGAATCGCACCCAAAACACTTTCCTGCGTGTTCTTATAGGTTGGTTTCGCCATCAAATGGATAAAGATTTCTGTATCTGTCGTACTTCCAAAAATAGAACCGTACGCTTCAAGCTCTGAACGCAAGAATTGAGCGTTGGTTAAGTTTCCATTATGGGCAATCGCAACAGCTCCTCTTGAATAATCCACCATATAAGGCTGTGCATTAGAAAGTGTAGAAGAACCGGTCGTTGAGTAACGCACATGGCCAATCGCAGCTCGTCCGGGAAGTTTCTGCAAAACTGCTGGTGTAAAAGCGTCTCCCACAAGACCCATTGCTTTATGAAGATGGAGTTTTTTCCCATCGCTGGTAACAATTCCGGCGCTTTCCTCACCCCGATGCTGAAGCGCAAAAAGGCCAAGATAAGTCAATTCAGCTGCTTTGTCGTTACCGAAAACTCCAAAAACACCACAATGGTCTTTAATGCCTTCGCCGCCCATTAATTCATCCTTCCGGGAATCGCTTCCCGATACGTTTTTTCAATTTGTTCGGATGATAGATTAATTAAAGATTGAATCTGCAATCCACCTTTCGTAACTTGCCCGATTTTGAAATACGGAACTCCATTCCGTTTTGCTTGTGCTTCGAATTCATGTTCCTTCTTAGGATTAAGACTTACCAATATTCGCGATTGAGTCTCTCCGAATAAAAGCGAATCACGCCTCAAATGTTTTCCGAAATCAAGATTTACGGTAGCGCCCAACGGATGATTAATTTTCCCCAACAAACTTTCCGAAAGCGCGACCGCAAGCCCGCCATCTGAAAGATCGTGAGCCGAATTTAAAAGACGCGCCTTCGCGCAACTTAGAATTAAATCTTGAAGTGCGCGTTCTTTTTTCAAATCCAATTTCGGCGGAATTCCCTGGCGCAAACCGTGCTCTAGAAGGAGATACTGACTTCCGCCCAACTCCTCAAAGGTTTCCCCTAAAAGGTAAATCGTATCGCCTACATTTTGAAAAAAGGAAGGAACTCTCAATTTAATATCATCAAGAATACCTACCATTCCAATCGTGGGGGTTGGGTAAATCGCGCCTTTCGGGCTTTCGTTATAAAAACTGACATTTCCACCCGTGACAGGTGTTTCGAATGCCCGGCAAGCTTCCGATATCCCGTCTACTGCTTTACGGAATTGCCAAAAAATATCGGGATTCATCGGATTTCCGAAATTAAGACAGTTGGTAATCGCGAGCGGTTTTGCACCGGAACAGGCTACGTTTCGCGCAGCTTCGGCCACTGCAATTTTCCCACCCTCGTAAGGATCCAAATAGCAATAAAGCCCGTTACAATCGGTAGAAATTGCGATCCCTTTTTTAGTTCCTTTGATCCTCACAAGTGCGGCGTCATGGCCTGGAAGAAAAACTGTGTCCGTACGAACCATATGATCATATTGTTCATAAATCCAGGCTTTGGATGCGATGGTAGGCGTATCGAGTAATTTCAACAAAACCTGATTGTAATCATGAGGTTCAGGAATATTTTTTAAATCTAGGTTTCTCACCTTCTTCAAATAATCGGGCTCTTTCATTTCCCGCTGATAAATAGGGGCTTCATCTGTAAGCGCTTTTGCGGGAATCTCAGCAACCAGTTTTCCATTTTCGAAAACTTTCATAAGATTTCCATCCTTTACCTCACCGAGTTTCACCGAATGAAGGTCCCATTTTTCAAAAATATCTTTGACAACTTTTTCTTTTCCCTTTTTCACAATCACAAGCATACGTTCTTGCGACTCGGAAAGCATAATCTCGTATGGCACCATTCCTGTCTCACGTTTAGGAACTCTTGCCAAATCAATTTCGATTCCCGCGTTCCCGCGCGCTGCCGTTTCGCAGGTGGAACACGTAAGACCGGCCGCTCCCATATCCTGCATTCCCACAATCGCATCCGATTTTGCAAGCTCAAGGCAAGCTTCCAAAAGCAATTTTTCCATAAAAGGATCACCCACTTGAACTGCTGGACGGTCCTCTTGCGATTCTTCTGTGAGTTCTCGTGAAGCAAAAGCCGCTCCACCCAAGCCGTCGCGGCCGGTCGTAGCCCCAACGTAATAAACGGAATTCCCAACACCTTTGGCACTTCCCTTCACCAAATCTTCATGCCGCATAATTCCAAGGCAAAACGCATTTACAAGCGGATTACCTTCGTAGGATTCATCGAAATAAATTTCACCGCCTACGGTTGGAATCCCAATGCAATTTCCATAATGTGCGATACCACCCACAACTCCACACAAATAATTTTTATTCTGCGTTTTATCAAGACTTCCGAATCGAAGCGAATTCATGGAAAGAATAGGACGAGCACCCATTGTGAAAATATCCCGGATGATTCCACCGACACCGGTTGCAGCGCCTTGAAACGGTTCTACTGCGGACGGATGATTATGACTTTCAATTTTAAAACAAATGGCAAGACCGTCTCCAATATCCACTACGCCGGCATTTTCCTCACCTGCTTTTACCAGTAAATTTTTCCCTTCACGTGGAAAAAGTTTAAGCACAGGTCTCGAATTTTTGTAGGAGCAGTGCTCGCTCCACATCACGGAAAAAATACCTAACTCCGTAAAATTAGGCTCACGGTCTAGAATCTCGCAGATTTTCTTATACTCTTCAGCGGTGATGCCGTGAGATTCGATCAATTTCTGATTAATTTCTGGTTCTTGCATTGTCGTGGTCATTTCAGACTATTTAAAATAGACTCCCAAATTTTTCGGCCGTCATCAGAACTTAAAACTTCTTCACTAGCCCGCTCCGGATGCGGCATCATTCCGAGCACATTTCCCTCTTTGTTGACAATTCCGGCGATATGTCCAAGCGAACCGTTTGGATTAAACCGGCCTCCTAATTCACCACGTTCAGAAGCATACCGAAAAACAATTTGATTTCCCGTTTCAAGCTCTTCTAATGTTTTCTCATCGCAAAAATAATTTCCTTCGCCATGTGCAATTGGAATTTGAAGCACTTCGTCTTTCGCTAAGCGGTTTGTAAAGGTAGTTTTGTTGTTTTCTGTTTTTAAATAAACATACTTACAAACAAATCTAAGCGATCGATTTCTCAACATCGCGCCAGGAAGGAGACCTGTTTCAAGCAGGATTTGAAACCCATTGCAAATTCCAATGACAGGCTTTGTGGATTTGGCGTGTTTTTGGACAGCGTTCATGACAGGTGAAAAACGCGCAACGGCACCGGTGCGAAGATAATCACCATAACTAAAACCGCCGGGCAATACAACAAGGTCGATATCGGGAAGCGAGGTTTCCTTATGCCACACGTACTGAACTTTGGTTTCCATGACATCATTCAGCACATGCCAACAGTCACTGTCGCAATTGGAACCTGGAAAAACAATAACCGCTGCTTTCATTTAACTTCTTCCAACTTAAAAGAATATTCTTCAATAATTGGATTAATTAAAAGTTTGTCGCACATTGTTTTGAGATCCCCTTCGGCCTTCTTCATATCACCTGAATTAAGCATCAACTCAAAATGTTTTCCCACGCGAAGACCCTCCACACCTTTAAACCCGAGTGAATGAAGTGCCTGCAAAACCGTTTGGCCTTGTGGATCTAAAACTGATTTTTTAAGAGTTACATCAACTTTTGCTTTGAACATATTTGTTTAGCCAATCTTTTTCCCGGTTAATTTTTGATAAATTTCTCGATATGCTGCGCTTGTTTTTTCCACCACTGCTTCCGGTAACTCAGGTGCTGGTGGTTTCTGATCCCATTTAATGTCCAAAAGATAATTTCTCACGATTTGCTTGTCATAACTGGGTTGATCATGACCGGGTTCGTAAATGCTGCTTGGCCAAAAACGGGAACTGTCAGGCGTTAATACTTCATCGATTAAAATAATTTCTCCGTTTAGTTCCCCAAACTCAAATTTAGTATCCGCGACAATAATGCCTTTGGAAGCGGCGTATTCTGTTCCTTTTTTGTAAATCCCAATGGAAAACGAACGAAGTTTTTCAGCATTTTTCTCCCCTACGATTTTAGCCACCTGTTCAAAGGAAATATTTTCATCGTGCCCCGATGTTGCTTTTGTGGCCGGTGTAAAAAGAGGCTCGGGAAACTTCTGACATTGTTTCAAACCTTGAGAAAGTTTGTGGCCGCAAACGGAACCGGTTTTTAAATAATCTTTCCAACCGCTTCCGGTGATGTAACCTCGAACAACACATTCTGCCATAAAAGGCTTTGTTTTCTTGACCAGCATGGAACGACCGTCTAAATAACCGCCAAACTCCTCAAGAATGCTCTTGGAAAGCCCCATTCTGGAAACATCTGCGGTAATTAAATGATGCGGTACGAGATTTTTAAAAAACTCAAACCAAAAAACTGAAATTTGTGTCAGCACTTCACCCTTAAACGGAATCGGATTTGGAAGCACCACATCAAAAGCACTGAGGCGGTCTGAGGCAACGATCAGCAACTTACCCTCACCGATAGCGTAGATATCACGTACTTTTCCTCGGCCAACGAGTGGTAGCGGAAGGTTCGATTCCCAAAGCGTTTGTGTTTTCATTTTCTTCTTCCCGAACACTTAAATTCCAAGACGTTTAAAAATTTGTTCTACGTGCTTCGTGTGATAGTTGTAATTAAAAACGGAATCAATTTCTTTTCGGCTGAGACGAGTGAGAATTTTCTTATCCTCAAGCACTGCTTCACGAAGGGTCCAACCTTCATCCCACACTTTCTTGGCAGAGTCTTGAACCATTTTATAAGCTTGCTCGCGCGTACACCCTTTTTCTATTAGTCTCAAAAGAAGTCCTTGAGAAAAAACCATGCCGCGGCTTCCTTCTAAATTCTGAAGCATTCGATCTTTGTGAACCTTAAGATTCCGAAGGACGTTCGACATCGTCGTCAGCATATGATCCAAAAGAATCGTGCTGTCCGGGAAAATCACGCGCTCCACTGATGAATGGGTAATATCCCGCTCATGCCAAAGAGAAATATTTTCAAGAGCAGCAACCGCATTGCCGCGGAGAATCCGCGAAAGCCCCACCACTCGTTCGCTTGTGATGGGATTCCGCTTGTGAGGCATAGCAGAAGAACCTTTCTGCCCTGCTCCGAATGACTCCTCCACTTCAAGCGTTTCTGTTTTTTGAAGGTTACGAAATTCCGTGGCTAACTTTTCTAAGGAACCGCCGATGATCGCAATGGTTGTTAAATATTCTGCGTGGCGGTCGCGTTGAAGAATTTGTGTGGAAATCGGAGCGGGTTTTAATCCCAATTTTTTACAAACGTAAGCTTCCACTTTTGGTGGTACATTTGCAAACGTTCCGACAGCGCCTGAAATTTTTCCGTAGGCTACGTTTTCTGCTCCACGTTCAAAACGCACAAGATTGCGTTTGAATTCCGAATAAAATAATGCTGCTTTCAAACCAAACGTAATTGGTTCGGCATGAACACCATGACTCCGGCCGACCATGAGCGTTCTTTTATGCTCACGGGCTTTTTTCTTCAAAACATCAATTAATTCCTTGAGATCTTTGATTAAAAGAGCGGAAGCTTCTTTTAATTGAAGTGCAAGCGCGGTATCGAGAATATCAGATGAAGTTAAACCGAAGTGGACAAATCGGCCGTCAGGCCCAATATTTTCAGCTAAATTTGTGAGAAAAGCAATGACATCATGTTGAACGGTTGATTCAATTTTTTTGACTCGATTGAGATTAAACTTGGCTTTTGCTCGAACTTTAGCAGGAATACCTTTTGGAATATAGTTATAGTGGGCTAGGGCTTCAAGTGCGGTGAGCTCCACTTCAAGCCATTTGGAAAGCTTTGCTTCTTCCGTCCAAATCCGCCCTATTTCTGGGCGGGTATATCTATCAATCATAGCAGTCCAAGCAACTATCCTCTGTTACAATAACTGGTAGCGCTAAGGGGATTTGAACCCCTGTTTTCAGAATGAGAATCTGACGTCCTAGACCAACCTAGACGATAGCGCCGTAATCAGCGCTTAAGCAAACAGACCCCACCCCGCTATCCAACGTAACTCATGATACAACATACAGTTTTGGTGGGTTATGCGGAACTTCAAGAAAGTTTAGTATACAAGTTATAGTGGGTTCCGTCAATTAAAAATGAACGGCTTGTGGTTTTATTTGGAAGCTCTTAAGAAAACTCTGATTTTCTAGAATTCGTGCTCCGCTTAAACTCTTTAAAATCTTCATCCAGTCTTTCTAAACGATCCTCAAGCCGATCCATCTTTCGCTCCAGATTAGTGATGGAACGTGCAAGCTGATCTACTCTACGACTTTGGTCGTCGCGGGACATTTTTCTAAGCGCTTCTTCATTTGGCTGAGGTTTCTCAGCTTGCTCCCATTGTGCAAAAATAGTTCCTGGTCCAAGCAAAATACAAATGACAAATAAAGCAACGATTTTTGATTGTTTCATATTTTTCTCCTGCTGTTTAACTTTTACGTTCTACGCCCGTGGATGATATTTATGATGGACTGATTTTAAATGATCCCGGGAAACATGGGTATAAATTTGCGTCGTCGCAATGTCAGCATGGCCCAAAAGCTCCTGCACTACTCTAAGATCTGCTCCACGCTCTAGCAAATGAGTGGCGAACGAGTGGCGAAACGTATGGGGTGTAATGTCCTTCTTAATCCGTGCCTGCTTCGCATATTTTTTAATCATCTGCCATACCGCTTGACGGCTCAGGCGTTCCCCTGCTTTTTTGGAACCCAGGAAAAGTGCTTCACTTTTTCCATTTTGAAACTGCCTTTTCTCTAAATAACGTTCGACAAATTCTTTTGCCATTCGCCCCAGAGGAACGATCCGTTCCTTTCCCCCTTTTCCAAAACACTTGAGAAATCCAGACTCTAAATTCACATCCTGGGTCTTGAGCCCCACCAATTCGGAAACGCGTATACCCGTCGCATAAAGAAGCTCCAAAATCGCTCGATCGCGAATACCGGCTAGATTTCGCGTATTTGGCGCACCTAGAATGGTCTCCATTTCCTTGATCGTAAGAAACGTGGGTAAATGTTTCCAAAGCTTTGGTGATTCCAAAACGCTCGTAATATCTTCCTTGAGTTGGCCTTCCTTCACCAAAAAACGGTGAAGAAGTTTTACCGCAACAAGCGCGCGAGCAATTGAAGAGGCTTCTTGCTTTCTTTCTTTTTCGTGAAATAAAAATTGGGTGATGTGATTGCGAGTAACTTGGGATAAACTTTTTATTTTCTTACCTTCAAGAAAAGTAATGTACTTTTTTAAGTCACTCTCATAAGCAAGCAGACTATTTTGGGCGAGCCCTTTTTCAACAGAAAGATAATTAATGAAGTCCTTAACTTGTGTGGAAAGTTCTGTGCTCATCTTTACACACTCCTGTCATTCTGAATGTAGCGAAGAATCTGTGTCATTTTGCCCGAGCAACCATTTTTTCAAATTCATCTTCCTTCAGAACTTTAACACCTAGCTCCTTGGCTTTATCATATTTGGAGCCTGGATCTTCTCCCAAAACTAAGTAGTCCGTTTTCTTAGAAATACTTGAACTGGCATAACCTCCAAAACGACGGATCAACTGCTCCGTATCACCTCGGGCGCGGTTTTTAAGAGTCCCCGTAATCACAAACGTTTTGCCGCTAAAAGGCGTGCCTTCTTTCTTCGCTTCTATGATATTAAAGCGAACGCCTGCTTTTTTAAGCTTTTCAATAATTTTTTGAGTCGCTGATTCCTTAAAAAAATCAACAATTGATTTTGCCGTAGTAGGCCCAATTTCACGAATGGCGAACAATTCTTCTTCGCTAGCCTCCATCAAACGATCCAAATTCCGAAAACGATCCGCCAGAAGCGCCGCAGCCCGTTCGCCAGCGTTCAAGATTCCGAGCCCAAAGATCAGTCGGTAAAGTTCTCGCGATTTACTTGCTTCAATTCCTTCAAATAAATTCTCAGCTGATTTTTTGCCCATGCGTTCAAGACCAGCAACGTCTTCGATATTTAAATGGTAAATATCCGCCAAATCTTTCACAAGTTTTCTATCTACGAGCTGTTCAATCAGAACATCTCCCAAACCTTCAATATCCATCGCATCGCGCATCGCATAATGTTTAATTCGCCCTTTAAGCTGTGCGGGACATGCCAGACTCAAACACCGAACGGCCACCTCATCCCCTACTTGCGTTGCTTTGGAACCGCAGACAGGACACCGATCTGGAAATTGAAACTTTCTCAAAGGTTTCTTGCGCTTTTCCGTGAGGACACCGATTACTTTTGGAATGATCTCTCCGCTTTTTTCAACGAGGACATGATCTCCAATGCGGACATCAAGACGTCCGATTTCATCCCGATTGTGGAGACTGGCCCGAGAAACCGTAGTACCCGAAAGCTGAACAGGTTTAAGAATAGCTACGGGCGTTAACGCCCCCGTTCGGCCTACACTGATTTCAATATCTTCCAGAATGGTTTCCGCCTGTTCCGCTGGATATTTATAAGCAATCATCCATCGCGGGGCTTTACTGGTAACTCCTAATTGTTCACGATCGGAAAACGAATTTACTTTTACAACAAGCCCGTCAATATCGTAATCAAGCTTCTCTTTCTTATCCTTAAATACTTCAGTGAATTTAATAACTTCTTCTATATCTTTTGCTTCTTTTGTGTGCTCAATTGTTTTGAAGCCAAGTGAATGAAGTAATTCAAAAAGTTCTGATTGGGTTTTAATGTTGGCTCCCTTGATCATACCAACCCCGTGACAGAAAACACTGAGTTCGCGTTTGGCAACGAGTTTCGGATCAAGCAGTTTAAGTGTGCCTGCGCAAGCATTTCGTGGATTGGCAAAAAGTTCCTCGCCTGCTCTTTCTTTTTCCTTGTTGCACTTCTCAAAGCTCTTGTGAGGCATGTACACTTCGCCTCGAACTTCAAGAACATCTGGAATTTTTCCTTTAAATTTGGAACCTGAAACAGGAATTCTGAGCGGGATCTCGCGAATCGTTTTCAAATTTTCTGTAACATCATCGCCTGATTTCCCATCACCCCGTGTTGCGCCCAAAGCAAATATTCCATCCCTGTAGGTTAACGAAATGGAAACGCCATCCACCTTCTCTTCTACAAAATATTCCGCATGAGCTTGGCTGAGACCTTTTTTGACGCGCTCGTCAAATTCCCGAAGTTCATCATAGGAATAGGTATTATCCATGCTGAGCATGGGAATCGCGTGACGAACAGTTTTGAATTCCTTTAAGGGAGCGCCCCCTACGCGCTGGGATGGTGAATCGGGAGTTTTAAGTTCTGGAAATTCATTTTCTAAGTCAACCAGTTGATGCATCAAGCGGTCAAATTCTTGATCGCTGATCACTGGCTTCGCTTCCAAATAGTACTTTCGGTTATGGGAATCGATTTCTTCGCGAAGCTTTTCGATTTTTTTCTGTACTTCAGTCTTAGTCATAATAATCGGTCCGCAAGGTATGCTGGGAGCCCGGCTTTTCTAATTTTTTCCGCTGCTTTTTTATTATCGTAATCAAGCCGCACAACCTCAAGCGTCAAGTCATCTGAATCAAAAAGAGCGAAACTCAATCTCGGGTCGCGATCGCGGGGTTGCCCCACGCTTCCAGGATTAATCAGATAACGTTCACCCTTGGCGAGCCGGTAAAAACCTGCTGTAAGGTAACGGGCTTCGTGCGTTTTTCTTGCGAAAAGTGACGGAATGTGGGTGTGGCCAAAGAAGCAAAAATCGGTTTCAAGAATTTTAAATGAAGGTTTCACATCTGTTTCGCGAAAAAGGTAATGAAATTCTTCAGGCTCATTTGGACTCCCGTGCGCCCAAGTAATGTTGCGCTTTTGATCAATCATCAGAGGAAGAAAATTCCGAATTTGTTTTTTCTCTTCAGCGCTCAGAACCCCTGCCGTCCATTCAATGGCTTCCCGCGCCCAATCATTGAAATAGTTACGAAGTTCGATATCTTCAATCGCCTGATCATGATTCCCCATAATAATCTCTTTTGAGCTTTCACGAACTGATTTCAAACACTCGGAAGGATTTGTCCCGTAACCCACCACATCTCCCAAACAAACAATTTGATCAACTTTTCTTTTTTGAATTTCAGCGAAGGCACATTCTAAAGCTTCTAAATTTGAGTGAACGTCTGAAATAATAGCGTATTTCACTGCGGGATTGCGAATTTGCGGAGCCAGGTACAATATTCACAATTGGGACTGGAAGAGGGTTTGTTTCCCTTGAGCAATTCGATTGCTTTTTGAAAGGTTTGTCTGGCCCGTTCGATATTGGTTTCAATCTTAATGGCTTGAAGCTCAAAGAGTACTTTTCCATGCTCCCCAACACTTTTGGGAGAATAATAAAGAAGAAACGCATGACCAATCGTGGGAAGATGGTTCGATTCAAGAAGAAGCGCATAACAATCAAGCTGGTTTTGATAATACTTAACGGCATCTTCTTCGGTGGTAGGCGAACCTTTTGTTTTATAATCAAAAGGAATGTAACGGCCACTTTTAACCAAAAGGTCATCCAGCGCACCGCTCAAAGTTGAGCCGTCTTGATCTTTATGCACAAGCCCGGTCCGCCACTCACGCCATTTATCCAGCTGTGCTTGATCAGGGTAAAGCTTCACCCCTTCGAAATTAGTCCCATTTAGTTCTGGCGGAAGAGCTCCCATGGCACGAAAGGTGTCGAAATGAGTTTTGATTGCGCGGTCCATCCCGTTAGGAAGTGAGGGAAAAATCCCGCGGGGCCGTTTCAGGTTCTTGATTTTATCCAGCCAGAAACAGCGCGGACAATCGAGGAATAAATTAAGAGTCGACGGCGAAAGTTTAAATGTGGCCACGCTTTGCATAGTAAGGATTATTATACACGCAAAACGTCTACTTCTCAGTTACTTTTCTTGAGCGAATCCCCTTTTTGAGAAGCAGCGGCAAGGGCTTGTGGGGGGACGCCTTTTGAAATCTGCGCAATCTGCTTGATTTTCGACTGAGCATCATAAGCCACCATAAGCACAAGTTGGTCAGAACAGAAAAAATCAATGGGGACATTTTGGCCGGGTACCCAATTGGCGAAGGTAATAAAAGATGAACTCTTTTTGTCGATGGCAAATTTAAAGATCTCTACCGCAGGAAATTCAGCGCCTTTTGCTAAACGGCGGGCTTCTCCTTGAGCCATCCCTTTGCTGAGTTTTAACATTTGTGCAGGGTTGCAATGCTCAAAATAATGTCGGCCGCTAGAAACATCCTGAGGCGCAGACATGGCAACATTTACTCCTTGAAGGCTTAAAAGAAAAACAATTCCTACAGTGAACCATAATTTATTTTTTTTCATCACAATCCCCTTTGTTTATTTGGACAAACCCAAATTGAGATAAATGCGTTCTGTGGCATGAGACTTATTAAGCGTATAAAAATGGACCCCGGGAACGCCGCTTTTCAAAAGCTCTTTACACTGTTCCGTGGCATATTCAATTCCAAAAGCTTCAACAGAAGGCTGATCTTCTCCAAATTTCGTAATCGCTTCCTGCATACGAGCGGGGATACTCGCTCCGCACATGGAAGCAAACCGCTGAATCTGAGGACCGTGTGTCACCGGCATAATTCCGGGTACAATCGGAATTTTAATTCCGGCCTTGCGACATCGTTCTACAAAATCAAAAAAATCGCGATTACCGAAAAAAAGCTGGGTAATCACAACATCGGCTCCTTCGTCCACTTTACGCTTGAGATGCTCGAGATCTTTCGCTTTGTCCTTGCACTCAACATGGCCCTCGGGATAACCGGCAACGGCAAGTGAAAAAGCTTTTCCAAATTTAGGATGTTTTCGGATAAAACGGACGAGCTCTGATCCGTACCTGAAACCATTCGGAACAGGTTTAAACTCGGTTTCTCCTTTCGGTGGATCGCCGCGAAGAGCCACGAGATTTTCAACGCCCTTTTCATGAAGCTCGGTCAAAACAGCTTCAATATCGTCTTTCGTATGCCCGACACACGTAAAATGCGCAGCAGCCTCAATTTCGATATCACCTTTAATCCGTTCAACAATTCGAATCGTATTGTCGCGGGTCGTCCCCATGGCTCCGTAGGTAACGGATACAAAGGAAGGATTAAGCTGTTTTAAATGACGAATGGTATCAAAAAGCTTTGTCTCTCCTTCGTCCGTTTTTGGGGGGAAAAATTCGAAGGAAAAGGTATATTTTTGACGGCGGTAACAATCTGCAATTTTCATATTTAGAAGTGAATGATAACCGAACTTCTGAGGAATGAAAAGGAAATTTGAAGGCGCAGAAAATAAAAAGGAGGCATTACTTTTAAGAAGCAATGCCTCCGATTTATCTTGTTGGTTTTATTCCATGCTGTCGGGTTTTGGAGCTTCTTCCTCTGTGGCTGGAGCCATGAGATCATCCGTTGCTTCTTTTTCAGGAGCAATGGCATCTTCCTCTGGCTTTGCCTCCTCTTCAGGCGCCAAAACTGCCTTTTTCTCTGGGGTAGGAACTTCCTGTTTTATTGCAGTGGGTTCTACCTTGCTTAAAGGAGAATTACTCCTAACTTCCTCAGCTCTGGCAAAATTTCCAAATCCAAGGGTAAAAACGACTAAAACCGCAAGCGCAAACAATTTCTTCATAGATGTCTCCTCTCTATAATATAAAGAGTAACACCTATTTACAAAAAATCAAATCAGCCCAGGATTTGCCCATAAAGCAGCTTAATAAACTTTAACTGCGCTAACTGCGCAAAATAGCCCTTTAGAATTAACATCTGATGGCAGGAAGGTTAAGGTGACAGGTACTTTTCATGTACCTGTCACCTACTTTAGGATATTGATTACTTAATACTCGAGCGGCGTGACACTGGGGCAGATTCCTGCATAGGTGCAGAAGCTCCCTGTGCTGACACATACTGTGGCTGACCGAGTGCTGTTTGACAAGGCGGGCACTGACGAGAACAGGCGCTAAGACCTCCTACAATCAAACAAACAAGTGCAACTATTAAAAGCAATTCCTTCTTCATCATATTCTCCTTTCCTATTAAGTTGGGGGTTATTATAAACTTTGCTTTCGGTTCCCACCAGCAGATTTTCTTCCTTTAATTTTCCTTACCCATCAAATTGAATAACTTTTATTTTTGAAGTTTCACCGCTCACCAATGAAAACCTTGATTTTGGTGCATCAAAGTAATCCGAAAGTACTTTAATGACAGCTTGATTGGCTTTTCCATCCTTGGGTGGAGCTTTTACTAATACACGGAAATGGCTATTGTCTATTTTCGTGACAAGGCTAACTTTGGCGTTCGGTTTGACCGTAACAAAAAGCTTCACTTAATGGCCTGAATGATAAGGCATTTTACGAATAATGGTAAACGCCCGGTAAATTTGTTCACTTGCCACAACAGCCGCAAGTTCGTGCGGCAAAGTCATTGGGCCAAAACTCCACCTTAAATCAGGTTTGAGTTCATCGAGCTCTTTTTTAGAAAAACCATCCGGACCGCCGATGACAATGTGCAGCTGACGAACTCCAGACACCATTAATTTTTCAAGCGCTACCGCCAGTTTTTCGGACGATAATTCCTTGGCTTCTAGAGCGTGGTCGCAAACCCAGATCTTCCCTCTTGTTTTTCCAAGTTCATCACGCAAAATAGAACCAAAAACCTGGCAAGGAATGAATTTAGAAACTCGGTTTACATAATCTGTGAAAAGCGACCTCGCACCGTCTAATTTAAATGTTTTTGAACCTAGGTCTTGAAATTCAACCCACCCAAGGCGAAATCTGATTTCCATCTGCTTTACAGCTTTCCAATCTTCTTTGCAATAAGCAGTTTGAACCGAGGGTCGTCGCGGAGTTCCTTAAAATCGGTATCTCTCTTAAGATGCTCAAAATCACTGTAGCCAAGTACAACCGCCTTTTCAAGAGTTGCAAGGGCTTCTTCTTTCTTGCTCAACAAGGCAAGGCTGCACGCCAGGTTGTAATGAATGGTAGGATCATTTTTGCGAAGTTTGGCCAGGCGTTTATCAACTTGAAGGCCCTTTTCATGAAGCCCTGCTTTCGTGTAGGCCTCGGCAAGCGGAATAAGGGCATCTACGTAATTGGGGTCTTCCTTTACAAGCTTCTCAAAAAATAAAATTTCAAAATCTTTGGTTTCTTGTTTCATGGCACCATTTTTGTTTGACTAAGAAATATTATACTACGAATCGAAGTCATTTGAAATCTCGAGTTACTTTTGCCCGAAATGACAGGTTTTTGATTTTAAGATATGCTCCAGTAGCAAAGAAGGTTTTTAAGGCTTTAGAGAAACTATCCATTTACAAAACAAATATTTGACGTTTTTTGACAACTTGTTTCACAAAAATTTGCAAATTCTCAATCTTCATGCTAGCGTTGAATTAGGGACAGTAGAACGAAATTTGAAAGTCCCTTTTGAAAATAAGAGTCACGATAAGAACCAACTGTCCTAAAAAACAGGGGGTTCGCCCGAGCGAGTAATCGCTTGGGTGGGCAAACTCACCGAAAGGTGGGGACGCAAAGCCGTGCGCCTAAATTAGCAGAAATGCTGATACGGTAGGCAGGTTGCCGAATGACAGAGCACGCAAGCACTATTGGCTTGCGTATAACAGACATACTATTTTTGAGAACAGCCGAGTTGTCTGCCATTTGGTAGCTGTACGGCTTCAAATGGCAGATGCTCGGCTTTATTTTTTATTAAACCGTCGCAGTGAAGAAGGGAAATTAAACAGTGAGGTAGCAGATGAAACATATGGTAACGCCATTCCGCTTCGCGTTAAACCAAAAGGGGCAAACCCTTGTCGAATTTGCCTTCGTATTTTTAATCTTTATCGTCCTCATTTGCATGTTAAGCGGCCTCACTCAAATTGCTTACAATTGGATTGTTCTTCAATATGCAGCAAGCGACGCCTCCCGGTTTGGAAGCTTAGGGAAAATCGACACGGGATTCAATTCGCGAGAAGCCTCCATCCGAAATCGAGTCGCTCAAACCACCGCTCATCTTGGACTCAATGGTGTTTCCATAGAATTTTTCAATGAGGCTGGCGGGTCTACAGCCGGTTCCAGCTCTGAATATTTTAAAATGAAGGTATCGAGAACCATTCAGCTAAAAGGAATGGTTGGGTTTTTCCTAAGTTTGGCGGGTTTTTCGCCAAGCGCGGCCCCCATTTATCAAGTTGCAGTATCAACGGTGATTCGAAATGAACCATTTTAAAAAGAACACCAGATTAAAAAAATGGAATTCACGCGGCCAGTCGCTTGTGGAACTGGGTATTGCCCTTCCCCTTTTCCTCGGAATTCTCTTTGGGATTGTGGAACTCAGCAATATGTTGATGATGTCGCTTCGCGTATCAAACCTAAGCAGAGAAATTGCTAATGTTACCTTCAGAGATTGTACCTTCTTGAACGATACCGCAATTGCATCTTGCCTCAGTTCCGATGTAACACGTATTAGCAATGAAGGCAATCGCATCCTCAAAAATTTCAATAGTCTGGGAATCGTTATCGCAAGCACGTATGCGAAAAATACGCCAGACAGCCCTTTTATTCGTCTTGTAAACCAAAAAACAGCCGGGGGCGGCAAGTATACAAGCCACTACAACGTTAACAACGTGGATTCCGCGGTGATTAACACACATGACCGGATTGTGATCGGAGAAGTGATTTATCCTTACGTTCCAATTACACCGGTTAAAGGTTTCCTTACACTTTTTAATCTCAGAACGGTGATTTATGAAGTTACGATTTACTAAATTAATACATATTGGTAATGAAAAGGGGCAATCGATCCTCTTCTCTGCCTTTTTTATGACGGCCATTCTGATTATTGGCGGAGTAGGCGTCGATTCAGCACATGTATTTCTCAAAAAATTCCAAGCCCAAAGAGCGGTGGATGCAAGCGCGATGGCCGGAATTGCCCGGTATGAAAGCGGCGTAACAGATCCCGCCGCACTCCAAAATGCCGCTACTCAAATCGCAAAATACAATCTGCATCAAATGGGAATTACGGATTCTGAGATTACTAGTTTAAATGCAAACCTAGCTGTGGACACTAATCGAGTTGCCACTTTGACGATAGACAATACCATTAAAGTTCCTACTTTCTTTATGCGATTTATTCCCGGCGCAGGACTTGGAACCGTAACCATTAACGCACGGTCTTCTTCGCGCCGAATTCCGGCCGTCATTAGTTTAATCTTGGATACATCCGGTTCGATGTCCGGAAGTAAAATTCAAGCTTTGAAGGATGGGGCAAACGCATTTGTGGATTCGTTTCAAGACAATATCGATCAAATGGCCGTCATCAATTTTGGCTACAAAGCACAATTACGGCAGGCAATGGCTCCCATTAAAAAAAGTTCAATTCATCCTATCATCAACAGTTTAAGCGCTGACGGCTGGACCAACACTTCAGAAGCAGTTACCATGGGCAGAAAACAGGTAGAGCTGGCGGACATTCCAACAGCGCAGGTTCACCCGGTGAAAGCGATTGTATTATTTACTGATGGAGCACCTAATACGTTGAGAGCTACTTTTACAAATGCGAAGCAACCGCCCCTTACTAAAAACTACCCTATAAGCACTCCCAAGTATTGGGATTATACCGTCTATACAGCGGACAACCCTCGGAAGGTAGTCAACCCGGCAACACTTTCAACCGTTTGTTCCACGCTAACGAATTGTTTCAAAACTTTTGCTTATTTAGATTCGAGGGAAATCTTACGCCCCAACAGTCCTAGCGTTAGCCTTAGCTCCAGCAGCACTCAAGTCATCAAGGAAAGTTATCATTTACCCATTGTGGAAACCGATTATGCAAAAGCGGAAGGAATCACGGTTTACACGATCGGTCTGGGAACCCAGGCACCTGAAGGAACAGATCCTTATCAAGATGTAAATGATCAAGAAAAATTAAAGTCCTATTTTCTGAGGCGGCTTGCTAACGATCCGCAAGGCGTCAACGATCCGTCGTTTCCGAATTTACCGAAAGATTCGAGTCACCCGGCAGGAATTTATTTCCAAACGCCGAATCCGAGTGATTTAGTAAGTCTTTTTCAAACAGTAGCACGACGCATCAAATTGCGTCTAATTGAATGAGTTCTTTGAAAGAAAAAAGTACGGGCTGAAGTAAAGAGCTCGCAACTAATAACGATAAAGGTCCTTCTTTGGAAGGAGGACTTGCCTGTTGTAAAACGGGTAGGCAAACCATTCGAAAGAATGGGACGTCCACCAAAAATCTTGGCGGACCCGCTGTGCAGTTTGGCGGGCAAAGCCGTGCGCCTAAATCAGCAGAAATGTTGATACGGTAGGCAGGTTGCCGAATGATAGATGCGAGATTAGCTCGGTTTGTGTTTGAGGTCTGACCCTCGAGCCAAGAAGCCGAACTGATCGCAGGAACATCGTGATTAGTCCGGCTTTTTTATTTTGGCCCTTTCAAAAAGGGGGTGAACAAAATGATTACGAGATTACTCAAGGATGAAAGCGGTCAGACCATGGTCGAATATGGCCTCTTGATCGCTCTTATTTCCATAGCGGTTATTGCCGTTTTGGTGTTACTCGGCCCGCGTATTGCGGGTTTCTTCCGAAGCGTAGATAACCAGCTAGCAGCATCTACCCCGGCACCATAAGGGGCGTTGGAATGCTTTTACTAGGTGACTCGCTTCTGCGCGGGTCACCTGGTACACCAAAATCAAAAGTAAAGGAGATGCCATATGATTCAAATAGCGTTCGTGATAATAGGAATTTTAATCGCCACTGCAATCGATTGTCGGGTGAGAAAAATTCCAAACGTGCTCACCTTTTCAATGATCATCTTGGGATTTGTTGCCAATATCTTGCAACACGGCTTCCTGGGATTTCAAAATGCTTTCTTAGGATTATGCCTTGGCATCTTACTTCTTTATTTCCCTTTTCAACTGGGTGGAGTCGGCGGCGGAGATGTCAAGCTCATGGGAGCCATCGGTAGTTTGCTTGGGCCTGTTCTTATATTCAAAATCTTCCTAGCAAGTGCAATCTGCGGAGGAATCCTTTCGCTCGCTTACATGATCAAGAAAAAATCGGTATGGAAAACGTTTGAGGCAATTAAAGCTAAGGCTTTTTACTTTTTAATGACAAAAACGGTTCTTCCTGAAAGCAAAGAGGCTCATGGGGAAAAACAATTGAGTATTCCCTATTCCCTTGCGATCGGGTTTGGAACGCTCTTTGTCCTATTGTGGATTCAAGGAGGATGAAAATGGAAAGCTTAAAGAAGTATTTCCCGTTAGCATTTGCGGTACTTTTTGCCGCTCTTTCAAGCGTCAGCGTCTACTATTTCTTGAAAGACCGGGGGAACACTTCTCACGCAGCGCCCAGCGGAAATACGATACCCATCGTAGTTGCAAAAGAATCCATTCCGCTTGGAAAAAAAATCACTGAGCACGAACTCAAAGTAGTCCCATGGCCCCAAGATGCAGTGCCTGGCGAAAGTTTTCAGTCGGTACGGCCCCTGGTTGGAAGAATCACGAAAAGCCACATCATTGAAAATGAACCTGTTCTTTCAACAAAGTTAATGGGTGACGGAGAAAATTTCTCTTCACTCATTCCCTCTCACATGAGAGGCATGACCGTTCCGATTCGATATTCGGCAGCATTGGCAGAAATCTTGGAACGTGGGACCACGGTCGACGTGATGTCTATGTCTGAAAACAAAACAGGCACACCGATCGCTACAGTGATTGCGCAAAATGTTCGTGTCCTGGCAGTTCATAGAGATTTACCCCTCATTAACCCAGATCATGAACCCAGGAATATGGAGGTGACTTTGATTGTTACACCGCGTCAGGCTGAATGGCTGGTAGCGGCCATGAATCAAGGCATCATCCAAATTGCGATGAGAAATGCCCAAGAACAGGCAACTGAGTCCGTGAATGTGGGAGTTTAAAAATTAAAGGAGGAACACTTTAATGAAAACGCTATCGATTATTCTGGCTGGAGAAGATCGGGACTTGGCTCAGGTTTTAGATGAGATCAAAAAAATAAAAACTGCGCAAATCCACGTGGAGCTGGTTGCGTTGCCATCCCTTAAGGATGAATTAAATCGCATCCGCCCTCAATTGGTCATCTATGGTGCCAATAGCAATGCAGAAAGCGTTGAACAACAGATCCGCTCCACAAAACAATCGTTCGCGAATCTTCCTTGGGCCGTTGTTTCAGACGGAACCAATGTAGATACCATCCTGAATTTTTTTCGGATGGGTGCCATTGATGTTTTGAAAAATCCCGTTGAATTCCAAGATGTGAAGAGGCTAATCGAAAAACTGGTCGAACTTGACAACCGCAACAATCAAAATGGAAAAGATGAAAAACGCAAGCTGGTTGCAGTTTTTTCAACCAAAGGCGGCGTAGGTTCCACAACGATCGCTGTTAACTTGGCTGTTGAACTTGCCAAACAAAAAGTGGGAAAAATTCTACTGCTTGATCTTGTTTTGCAGCATGGGAACGTCGCAGACTTTCTAGACGTTTTGCCACAATATACCCTCATGGATACCATTGAAAATTTCGAGCGGCTTGATTCAAACCTTCTTGAAAATTCATTGGTAAAACATGAGCTTGGATTTTACGTTCTCCCTTGCCCAAAAGAACCGGAAGAAGGAGATTTCATCACCTCCCAAGAAATGTCTGAGATTTTCTATTTCTTTAAAGCCAATTTCAATTATGTCATTGCCGATCTCGGGCACGAATTTACAAAAACCACAATTTCCTATCTTGATATTGCAGATTCAATCTTACTCGTAACGACACCTGATGTGCCAAGTCTTTACAACACCCGAAGCGCATTCAACACATTAAAAAAACTGGGATATGGCCCCGAAAAAGTAAAAATCATTCTGAATCGCCATAAAATGAAGGGGGAAATTGACCCGTCGGTCATTCAAAAAACACTTCAAACGAGTCTCTTTTCAAGGCTCGTAGATGACCCTGTGAATTGCCTGGCGGCTGCAAATCTAGGCAAAGCACTTCTTGCTACCGCTAAAGGCTCTGAGCTTGCAAAAGGATTTCATGAATTGGGTACTTTAATCATCGGAGAGCCATCGAAGAAGGAGAAGAACCATGTCCCTTCATGAACGATTGCAAATATTAAAGGAAAATGGAAAAGAAGAAAAAAATCTAGCTGATTTAGAACACAACTCTGAAATATTCCAAACGCTTAAGGCTAAAATGCACAATGAGCTGATTAACAGAATTGATGTCGCCAACCTAGCCAAGGTAGAACGGGAAAAAGCTCGTGAAGAAATCAGGACCATCTTGGAACATCTACTCACGAAAGAAAAAATTCCCCTCAACCACGGAGAAGCAAGAAAACTAATTCGTGAAGTAGAAGATGAAACTTTTGGATTAGGCCCTTTGGAACCGCTTCTTTCCGACCCGACGATCAGCGATATTGTTGTTAATCATCCTAAACAAGTGTTTGTCGAACGGTTTGGAAGACTTGAATTGACGGACGTCGTGTTTCGTGATGAAGCTCATCTTCGGCAAATTATTGACCGGATTGTTTCTCGCGTCGGAAGAAGAATTGATGAATCCCAGCCCATGGTCGATGCCAGGCTTCCTGACGGTTCGCGTGTCAACGCCATTATTCCTCCACTTGCTTTAAATGGCTCCTCCCTCTCTATTCGCAAATTTAAACGCGATCCCTTAAAAATGAAAAATCTAATTAACTTCGGCACCGTCAATGAAGACCTCGCAAAACTTTTGGAGTTAATCGTAAGAGCAAGACTTAATCTCGTCATTTCAGGTGGTACGGGATCAGGAAAAACCACTCTTTTAAATATCCTCTCAGGTTCTATTCCAAATACAGAAAGAATCATTACAATTGAAGATGCTGCCGAACTCCAACTTCAGCAGCGCCACGTCGTTCGTCTTGAAACGAGACCTCCGAACTTGGAAGGAAAAGGAATGGTGAATCAAAGGGATTTGGTAAGAAACGCACTTCGAATGAGGCCCGATCGCATTCTTGTGGGAGAAGTCCGCGGTGCAGAAGCATTGGACATGCTTCAAGCCATGAATACGGGCCATGAAGGTTCGATTACCACCGTCCACGCGAATACACCTCGTGATGCCCTTTATCGATTAGAAACAATGATCTTGATGGCAGAAAGCAATCTTGTCGAATGGGCCATTAACCGTCAAATTGCATCTGCAATCGACGTCATCATTCAAATCAGCCGCATGAGCGACGGTGTCCGCCGTCTTGTAAGCCTCTCCGAAATTACAGGAATGGAGGGTGAAGTTGTTGCAATGCAGGACATTGCAATTTTTCAACAGCAAGGTGTATCTCCCGATGGAAAAGTGATCGGTGATTTTAAATTTACGGGGGTGAGGCCGCGATTCATTGAACGGTTTAAACGAGCGGGGCTTCTCAAAGAAGCAAACCTTGAATTTCTAAAGGAGGTCGCAAAACCATGATCCTTTTAGTATGCAGCTTATCATTTTTCTTTGTGCTGTTTCTGACGCTAAGCGCCTCCAATGTCCTGCACGGAAAAGAAGATCGACTCGCTACGAGAATCGCAGAGCGCGTCAAAGAAGATCTCAGCGCAAACCAGTCCCTTAAAATTGAACGGAAAGAACGGCTAAGCGACTTGCCCTTTTTCAATCGCCTTCTGAAGGAGACCGTTGGAGCAAGAAAACTCCAAAGCCTTTTGACTCAAGCAGGACTCACCTTCACTTTAGGCGCTTTCGTTTTAGTGTCCATGCTTTTTGGGACGTTTGGCTTTTTTTTGATGGTGATCCTCCAGGCGAAACTTCCCATCGCATTGATAGCTGTTTTTGTTATTTGTATATCGCCCACTTTCTATGTTTTTTTGAAGCGTAAGGGACGAATAAAAAAATTCTCAAACCACTTTCCCGACGCCGTCGGAATGCTCGCAAGTTCCCTTCGCGCAGGCTACAGCCTTCAAATGGCCCTTGGCACCATTGTACAGGAAGGCGAAACCTTGATCGCCCATGAATTTTCACAGGTGCTTTATGAACTTGAGGTCGGCAAAAATTTCGAAGAAGCCCTAAAAAGTATTTTGGACCGTATGGATACGCCGGATCTCAGGCTCTTCATCTCTGCCGTCATTCTCCAACGTGAAACGGGTGGAAACCTCGCAGAACTCCTAGACGGTTTGGAAGGGGTGATTCGTGACCGCCAGCAGCTCCAGCGTGAATTGAAAGCTACAACGGCCCAAGCAAGATTTTCAGGAATGGTGCTTAGCCTCCTGCCCATCTTCGTAGGTTTTTTTGTTTATCTGGTTCATCCTGACTATATTCTTTTTTTCTTTCGCGAATCAATCGGCGTAAAACTTTTGATTGGATGTGTCATTGGCCAAATCCTTGGCCTCTTGAGCGTTCAGAAAATCGTTAATATTGAACTTTGAGGAGAGTTAAATGGCTGAGATAGCGTTGGTTTCTATTTTTACCTTCTGGACGGCATTTTTTACGGCGATGTCTGCCAAGCAATTCCTCATTCGCCCGAAAGATCCCATCCTTGCACGTCTTGAGAAAACCCTAAATTCCAATGAAAAAGAAGGCATCCGAGTCATCTCTGAGGACTTCAGTGAAACGGCCGCGCATAAACAAATTAAACAAAAACTCCTTTTCGCGGGACTTAAAAGAAAATCAGATCTAAAACAATTCCTTTTATTCCAAAGAATTTGTTTCGCAGCACCTTTCATTCTTTCAATATTTGTCTTCTTCTTTTTTCGAACTGAAATTCAAAACGTTGTTGCTTTGGGAATCCTTTTTGGGGTAATCTCTCTTGTCATCCCCCGCATCTGGCTTTTACACACCATTTTCAAACGGCGAAAAGAAATCGCAAAGCATTTTCCCGACACATTGGATCTGCTCGTTGTGGCGTTAGAAGCAGGGCTTTCCTTCGACATGGCACTTGTTCGTGTCGGAGAAGAACAAAGACGGGTTTCAACGCAAATTAGCCGTGAACTTTTATTTGCGAATCAACAAATTCTGGTGGGCAAGTCCCGGGAAGAAGCACTCCGGAATTTAGCGGCTCGGTGCCACGTGGAAGAAGTCGATGGTTTCGTAAGAGCTGTCCTTCAATCCAATAAACTCGGAACAAGCCTCGTCAAAACCCTGAGAATCCAATCCGAAACACTTCGGAACAAAAGAAAACAGTATATTCACGCACAAATTCTTAAAGCGCCCGTAAAATTGATCTTTCCTTTGCTCTTTTTTATTTTCCCAACTCTTCTCGTCATTATTCTTGGGCCAAGTTTGGTGCAAATTTTCAGATATTTAAAAGTTACGGGAGCCCCGTCATGAATGTCATCAACCAAACCAAGCAAACTATTCTCGCGAAAAAGTTTAAAGTGGCACGAAACTTTATGGAACGATTCCGCGGTTTGATTGGCTCGCCCCCACTTGAAGAGGGAGAAGGATTTTTGATCCCATCCTGTCAAGGAATTCACACTTTTGGAATGAGCTATCCGATTGATGCCCTTTATCTCAATCAAACGGGAGAAGTGATATCGGTCGTGAAAAGCTTATTTCCAAACTCAATTGGAGTGGTAAATTTTCGGGCTCATTCAGTTCTGGAACTTCCTAGTGGAACCATCGAATTTACACACACAGAGGTGGGTGATTTAGTTTCTATCCCCGACTTCCCATTTTCTTCTCCAACTCCCCTCTCTTCGCGAGAGGACTCTTCCTTTGCAAATCCTATTTTCGGAACAGCAGCTTGAAATTCTATTTGCAATCAACAAAAAATCTCAGGGTCCAAAAGAGCTCCGCAAGGGGTTGTAACAAATATGGCTTAAAACTGATAAAACGAGAGAATTAAACGCCTTGGGGGACAGACATTAGACAAAACCCATTATTGAGAGAACCTGTCCTTTATAAAAACAGGATTTAATTGACTAACTACTGCTGTTGTCGTTGATTGGTCTATATCGACGAGGACCTCTGCTATCGCTATCGTCCGTCGCAAAACCCATGTCTCGCGCATTGGGCGGCGTACCTGGGGAAGTGCCCATGAATGCATGATACCCAACCGGTTCAAAATTTCCGGCCGGACCAGCTCCGCCCCTCCAGCAGCCTCCAGACGGTATGGAATTACCCATGAAAGAGCAACCTCCTCCAGTGGAAGGAGTGCAACCTCCAGTTCCCGGATCGTAATGATAGCCCATAAATTCCGCAAGCGAGCTGCATCCAGCCAGGGCAAACAAAAGAACAAAAAGAGCAAACCAACGAAAGCTACCCTTTAAATTATATGACTTTTTCAATTTGTTCCTCCCTTTTTTGATCTCCCCAAAAACGCCAAATGCAAATATCTTTAAAACTGCTTCCGAAATTATATGTATGAATAATAATGTTGGTTGTTGCTTTTCAAGACTTGAAAAGTTTATATTGTTGCGGATTTGATTGCAAGCAAAAAAATCTTGGACGAGCGCTAATTTTCATTAAATAAGATAAGGTGAGCGTCTGGTTTTCGCGATTCAAATCTTAACTCATGAACTGAAAAACTTTTCCCGTTCCTTCCAACGCTCTTCCCTTTTGGCGTTTAGCTCATCCAGCTTTTTTTGCTGATCAGGATTTAAAAGCTTTCTGATCTCCGCTTGCGTTGAATTGCGCAAAGTCTCAAACTGAGGTTTCATTTCAGCTTGCAAAGCTACCATTTGAGGATGTTTAGCCTCAAAAATAGCGGCCACTTCTTTCTTCTGATCTGGACTTAGATGAAGTTCTCTGCTAAAACGCTCCACCATGTGTTGACTCATGCTGCCATGTTTGCGATGCGAATGAAAATTTTCCCGAGCATGCCATTGGCCGTACACTACTCCTAAAGCAAACCCAATCAAAAGTGAAATAACAACCTGATTCCAATTCATTTTCTTGTATATTTTCATAATTTCTCCTTATGGAAGCTCGACTAATTTATTCACATCAGGCGGCTCAGCTCCAAATGTCCAGTGCGATGACTGAGGAACGCCAGACAGTAAAACTGTTTCTGTGTTCACGGGAAGTTCCCGGTAAGATATAGCCATAAACATTAAAAAAAAGGCAAACCCATACCCCAATGCCGGAAACAACCACTTTGGAAGTGCCCAGCGACTTATTGTTGGTGCTTGAGCCTCCTCCGAATTAGCCAGTCGATTCATCACATTGTTCACGAATGCTTCAGAAGGTTCAATCGAAAAACTGCGATCAAGCGTCGAAGAAATCATCTCCCATCGCTTTGCAATAGCTCTGCACTCCGCACATTGGGAGATATGATTTTTAAGTTCCTGACGCTCCTCGTTGGATAATTCGGGATCATGAAAGGCCAATAATTTCTCTTTAATTTTGTGATGGTCCATAGATTTGCTTTCTCTAATTTAGACGTCCTTTACCTTTAAAAAGTGTCGCAGTTTTGTTTCTATCTCCTGCCGCGCCCTTTTTAATCTTCCCTTCACAGCATCAACGGTACATCCTAAGGTCTCAGCAAGTTCCTGATAATTCAGCCCCTGAATTTCGCGCAATACCAATATAGTTCTGGACGTCTCGGAAAGATTGGAAAGAAGTTTTGTTATTAACTCTGTTCGTTCTGAACTTTCCACATTGGGAGAAGCAGAAAATAAAGCCTCGATTTTTTCACCCTCTTTTTCCAAAAGAGCCTCCCACGATTCTGTCTTTCTCCGCGCCGCTTTCCTCAAAAGATCGGTGCAATGGTTGACGGCAATCCGATAAAGCCAGGTGGAAAAAGAAGCGGTGCCCCGAAATTGTCCAAGCGCTTGATAAGCTTTAATGAAAACCTCTTGGGCAGCATCTTCCGCTTGGGTCGAGTTGGCAAGCGTCATTAGACAATACCTACGGACTCGTTCCTCATATTTTTGGACAATGTCCGCATAGGCGTTTCGATTACCGGTCAGAATATCTAAAATAATTTCAAAGTCTTCGATCGTGTTCTCCGTGGTTATTGGTAAAAATTATGAAGCCTCGTATTAAACCTAACCATTTTACTGATCTGATATTTGCAATTACCGACAGAAGAAATAAAAAAGCCACCAGCATTTCCACTAGTGGCTGATTTATCTTGTAAACCCCCAAGAATTAGCGAGTTAAATTTAGGGTTTAAGTTGACTCGTTGCGTTCTCCCTTTTCACGAGCTTCCCAAAGTTTATGCATTTTGTCATATTGATCTTTGGTCAAATTACTTTTCAATTTAGCTATCGCTTCCACTAAATTTTTAGTTTCCGTTTTCTTTAATTCATATTTTCGATCTACCAGTTTATCCGCTGCATCCACGTCTACCGGGTAATCATGGAGTTTAGCCATGATATCAAGGGAAGCAATGTCTATCTCGGCATTCTGTTTGATCAACATTTTTTTCGTTTCAAGCTTCAGGTTCTTAATGGCTTCGACTTTGTCATCCGAAAGCCCTAATGCTTCATGGTTTTCCTGGATAAAATGGGCTTTCATAAAAAACATTTCATCCAATCCGCCTTCTTTATAACCAAATCCGTGATGGCCATGATTTGCATAGGCTTTGGATAACGAAATCGTTAGCACAAAAAAGAGAACTCCCGCACACATGATTAAAGATTTTCTGTTCATAACAACCTCCTCCATTAAAATAAAAGTTGAAAACTATTCTCTATTTCAGATAGAGAGTTAAAGAATTGCTGAGTCACTTTAGCGCTTCTTCTACCCCTTTAGACGCTAAATTGATCTAAAAAGTGTCACCTTTCTTCCGTAATTTTTCCGAGAGAAAACTGGCACAAGATTCGAAAAATTTTCTTCTACTCTCTAGGCGGGAATCGAGTGGGACGCTCAATATTCTAACCATGGCTTACGTGAACACCTAGTGCATTTCAAAAGACTCTGACTTTCAAAACCATAAGGTTAACCAAAACAAGAGAAAGGAGGTAAAAATGGAGTGGTCAGGTTTTATTTAAGTTGTTATTGACACCAATTCTGCAGAAATAGAGGTATTAGGCACGGGAACATTAATATTATGTTCAACCGCAAAAACGCCTGATTTTCGATCTTGGGTCATAAATTGATGCACCAAATAGGAGCAATCAATATCCGTGGTGAGGGAATAGCCCACGCCTTGAGTACCGGCAAGAAGTTCCTGAGCGTCCGGAAAAAATTCGTCAATCGCTTTGAAAATCGTAGCGTTTGGGCCAAGAATACCGGTTGCTTTTCTCTTAATTCCACCCTTGCTACATAAATTTAACGTAAACCTGGTTGAAAGACTGTAATCATACGTGTAACCACAATTAGAAATTGCCAAATAGGTAGTTTGCGCCTCATTGCACACAATACGACTACAACTATGATACTTGTTGTTCTGAATCGCCTTAGGTCCATTCCACAATTCAGAACCATAGATGACACTTCCAAAGCGACCTTTGGTATTATATTCAACGCACACATCTAAAACCCTTGAATAATACTTGTAAGATGGGTCTTTATGATAAATGAGTTCCACCATTCCTATGAATGGAAGCGGTATGCCGTGTTGGAGGAGAAGTTCGCGCACATCGACACGTTTAACCTCGTTCTTTGATAAATAAGCATACGACGGGATTTCTTTAAGGCGCTTGCCTTCCATATCATAGAGAAGAAGGTCAATGTGCTTGGGCAGGATGTCTCTCACGCTGTGAAATAAAATTGCTGAACTCGATACCTGTTCAGTCTCAATTACAAAGAATGGGGTAAACCAACCTTTCGGCCAACGCTCCCTTTGTTCAGCAGTCATAGGCACTCTTATAGATCCTTCAACGGTCATCTGCGAATCCACCACATGAAACGCGTGATCAAAAGAAAAAGTACCCGTTTGTTTATTTTGTATACCATATGCAATACGTTTCATAATTTGTGGAAAATTGCCTTCGATTTCAACCTGCCCCAAACGCCCCCCTAAAAATATTTCGGCGTCTGGAAAAAGTTCCGAAATCATAATCCGGCGCATCGAAAAGGGTTTAAAGGGTGGAAGCGGTACACGTTTTTCATTACCTTGTTCGTTATAGAGGGTAACCTGAAGATCTCGTGGTCCAATACCTGGTTTCGTAGCGTGGATAACAATAAAGGTTTCTGAGGTACCGTTACAATATGCCGGAATCATCCCAGATGTTGAAGGATTAATCCCTTGGTCGGGCAGGTATTGACAATAATCATGTGTAGAAGTAACAAAGTCACCTTCTCTATAAAAATCGATGAAAGTACGAGTTGAACTAAAAAGCCCTCTCTGCTTTTTGATCACCTCTTTGTCGGGCAAGTTGATCCATATTTTCATCAGCAATGTGCCATTGAAAGGTTTTTGGATTTGAAACTCTTTTGGCAGCTTTTTCGAATCGAGAACAAATGGATTGGTACATGGCACCTCTTTAAGCTGCCATGTAATCATAGGATCTCCTTCGGCAGTGTAAAAGGTAAGATCCAAGTCAACGGTTTCAGCACCATACTCGGCCGGAATTCGATTCAACATGGTTGTTGTCCGGCTATGAATCCCATCCTCATCCTGAAACCACATCACAAAACTTTTATGGAAGTGGTGACCATTGAAACGAGCCCACTAAAAACCTAACGGAGATCGGTAAATGAGAAAATCAAATAGAGCAACATAGTTTCGTGTCTTAGCAGCAGTACTAGCGGCGGTCCAGAAATTTTTAACCTTACGCATAATAACTTGCATCAACATACAAATTCCCCTTTCGCTTCGCTCAAGGATGACCAACACAAACAATTCATAATACCTTAGGATCTATTCCAAGGTAAGCGTTGGTCGGGGCGGACAGATTTGAACTGTCGATCTCACGGTCCCGAATTGTCCTGTATCAATTGACCATATTTAACCATTTTTGACCGAAGTTAGCCAGAAATTTGAGGTTGGAGCGATTTTGGCGAGATTTGGATTGACCATGTTTGACCACCGAAAGTGCTAACATTTTGTGCTAACAGATAGAATCGTCTTATTCTCCTTCGTTCTAATTTTTACATTTTTGGTTCTTTGAAAGGAATGTCAATTACATTGGGATGATGGTCCGAAATAGGTGTCTTGAGGCTCGTATTCATCTCCTCCAAGGTTTCTCCAAAGTGAGGCGCAAAACGATAGGGACCCGATTTGTTGATCGGGCTTTTAAGATAGGACTTTACAAAAACCCAGTCCAGGCGATACCTTCCAATAACAGAAATGGGGCGTTTTACCCTCCAAGTTGTTTTGAACCCCTTATGGCCTCGCTCATTGGAATTGGCAAGCGACTTATCTTTACCATTAACGGAACGGTCGGCATCGCCGCGGAAATCGAAAGCTCCTCCATCTTTGAAACGAAAATTTTGAATCATCTGGAACATGGGCTTTACCGGGTTAGGAGAAACAACAGCAATGTCCGCAGCCAGCGGGTCATTTAAATTCTTGGTGAACTTTGTAGCAAAACGTGCAGTATTAATCACTAAAGCATGGGGAAGAACCGCGCTCGTTCCAACAGCAAGCCATGTCTCCGGATTTTTAGCAGTCCTTTCGGCAACTCTCCAAGCAGACGTAGGGCTCAGATCGTCAGGGGCAGAATTAAAATCCCCGACCATAATAACGGGATGTTTAATGTCTCTGATGTAAGAAAGAATTTCAGCTATTTGGGCCTCGCGAGCCTTTGGCAGGCATTTGATTTCTAAATGGATATTAATAATGGTCAAAGTGCTTTCCGGAAGCTCAGGCACAAGAAGATCGACACGAAAAAAAATTCTACCGCCTACTTTCATTTGACGAGTCAGTTGATTTTCAAAAAGAACTTCGGAACCGACACGCCTTGCTTTTTCAACAAAACCGATCTTAGGTTTTTCGCCTGCATACCAATCATATCCTTGTTTTTTGAGCTGCTTCACCCAAACATGTTTAATGGGATAGCGGGACAAAACTGCACAGCCAAAAGCACCCTTATAACGAGCCGGGTCTACGGCATAATAATCCGTTTGTTCTTGGTCGACAGATCCGCCTTCATAAGAAATCTTTTCAAGCCCTAAATAGACGGGGTCAATTTCTAAATATTCAGTGCCATACGTATAATTCATATTCAAAGATTTCGCAAGTTCGCCTGGGGCATTGATGTAACCTGAACGTTTTACGCCAACATCCATTTCTTGGAGGACAATGACATCGGCATTCGTAAGCCTTGCTCTCTGTCTCAAAACATTTTGATATTCCGAAGAATTGGGAGACACCTTTGAAGGATCGATTAAAGAAGGAAATTCATTGGAATTAGAAAAAGCAGTGATGGCATCTTTCATCCGCAATGACCATTCAATATTCCAACTCGCAAGACGCAAAAAGGGTCCTAGCTTTGGATCTGTCGGCCGATGGGGCTTGGCTCCAGCATAATAAGCGTCATTGCTGATAATAGGCGTTTTCCAAAAGCGGTTCAATTTCCTTTCGAGCGTGCCGCCTGGATGAGGATTTTTAGTAAGGGTTTTTAATTCGTTGACGGAAAGAAAGTCGGGTTCTTGATGCCTAACAATGCTATCAGGATAAAAGAACGCAAGGAAAAGAACAAATACAAAAAGACCGGCCAAAATCTTCCCGTGAGACGGCTTGAATTTCAGGTACTGTCCGATTTTGAATCGTTCTGTTTTCATATATGCCGAATCACGTCGCCTTCCTAGTAAAGAATGGTCGGGGCGGACAGATTTGAACTGTCGATCTCACGGTCCCGAATTGTCCTGTGTCAATTGACCATATTTAACCATCTTTGACCGAAGTTAGCCACAAAATTGAGGTTGGAACGAATTTGGGGAGATTTGGATTGACCATCTTTGACCATGTTTAACCATCATTAACCATCAAAAGTGCTCACATTTTGTGCTAACAGTTAACATCCGTCAGTTTAGACATCTTTCGCAACTGGTAATCAGTGAGGTAGAAGTTTTAAACTGACTTCTTGGAGAGTTTATATGCGATGAGCGCTCGTCATTCATACCGCAGGGCTTCAATCGGAGAGCGAAGAGATGCTTTGTGTGCAGGCCAAAGACCAAAGATCACCCCAACTCCTGCTGAAAATGCAAACGCCAACACGATGGATTGAAAAGTAACAATGGTGGCCCATCCCGCTAGTTTGGAAAGCGTTACAGCAATTGAGGTCCCAAGCACAATACCAAGTATTCCACCTACCATAGAGAGCGCAGACGCTTCCATAAGAAATTGAATTAGGATAGCCCGCCGGGATGCGCCCACAGCTTTTCGCAAACCGATTTCTCTGGTTCGTTCAGTCACTGAAACAAGCATGATATTCATGATACTAATCCCTCCTACAAGGAGCGAAATGGTCGCCACGCTCAATAGGAATAATGACATGGTGCGGGTCGTATCCGAGAGCGTAGTCTGCACTTCCGCATTGTTTCGCACGGTAAAATCGTTCTCCTTGTACCGAGGTACTCGGTGTCTCTTGCGCATGAGGGTTTCAATATCACTCATAATTGCTAAAATCGACTCGGGAGAATCACATTGAATAGCCATCTCATGTAGATATTGTGTGTTGAGCACCCGTTTCATGGCTGTGTGAAAGGGCATGATGATCATCGAATCCTGGTCGCTAAACGCCGACGCCCCTTTGGAAGGTAGAATCCCAATGACTTCGAAGTTGACACGATTGATTTTGACTGTAGCGCCAACCGGATTCTCATCTCCGAAGAGGTCTTTGACTACAGTCGTTCCCAACAAAGCCACCCGAACTGCACGTATGTCTTCTTTTGCGGTAAAGAATCGTCCGTCAGTCGGTGAAGCGCTGCGAATTGATTCGTAGTTAGTTGGAACCCCTTGGACTTCGACAACGGTATTTCGGTCTTTATAAGCGACTCGCACATTGCCCTCAACTTCCGGATAAATATCGGCAATATGCGGGTTGGCTTTCTGCACCGCTTTGGCATCATCCAACGTCAATCGCGTGTAGTTACCCACAGCCCCTCGGATGCCACGGGTACTTGGTGCGCCTGCAAACAACATAATTACATTTGAGCCAAGGCTCGCCAAGCGATTTTGAATGGATGCTTCTGCACCTTTTCCAATAGCTAGCATCGCAATCACTGCTGCAACTCCCATTAACACTCCTAGCACAGAAAGAGTGCTGCGAACTTTATTAGCCGTCATTGCTCGACATGCCGAATTGAAGTGCTCTTTAAATTCCGCTAAACTAAATTTTGGAGACTCGAAATTGAGAATGGATTGTCTAGCAATTATGGTAGATGTGCTTTGATTCCCAAAATGTTTTTGCTCTCCATACTGTAGGCCATGAGATTCATCCTCAACTAATGCCCCATCCATGAGACGAATAACGCGAGGGGCATGTGCAGCAATCGCCGGATCATGTGTCACCAGAACGATCGTTAAGCCCTCATGATTTAAATTTGTTATGAGTTTCAAGATATCCTCAGCTTGATCAGACGCTAAATTCCCTGTTGGTTCATCAGCAAATAAAATCATGGGTTTGTTTACAAGCGCCCGGGCAATCGCGACTCGTTGTTGCTGACCTCCAGAAAGTTGATTGGGCTGATGACCTATGCGATCTTCAAGACCTACTGCTCGGAGGAGTTCACATCCACGCTCTTCGCGGTTTTCTTTACCGGCATAAATCATCGGAAGAATTACGTTATCCAACGCGCTGGTCCGAGGAAGTAAATTAAACTGCTGAAAGATAAAGCCAAGCGTTTGGGAGCGTAGCACGGCACCCTCATCATCCGAGAGGTCTGAAACATCTCTGCCCAGCAAAGAGTAATGTCCTGAAGTAGGTCGGTCGAGCAACCCCATGATTTGCATCAACGTGGATTTGCCAGAACCTGAAGGCCCCATAATGGCGATAAATTCCCCTGCTTCAATTTTAAGGGTGACCTCATGGAGTGCTTTTAACTCATTCTCACCCATTCGGTACGAACGAGTAATATTGATCATCTCAATGACGGGCATTTTTTCTCTTCAAGTTTTCAAATCTTAGAAGGGTGCACTTCAAGTTGCTAGATTTTTAAAATGTAAAACCCGTTTCTGTCTTCCGGTTAAGAATAAACCAATTCCAGAAACCAAAGCGCCTACCCATGCCCACAGGCTTAAAAATAAATGCTGGATCAAAATTCCGCTCAACATGGGGGCGGTTATTTGCGCAACTGACATCAAGGATTGGGTTAACCCCACAACCATTCCCTGTTGTGATCGCTTAGCATTTTGGGTAATGAGACTCATTAAACTTGGGCGTAGGACCGAACTTCCAAAAAATAATATGGTAACCGAAATGAGAAGATAAGGAATCGTATGAGTCCATCCCAATAAAGCAAAGCCAAGAAGCATGCTGATAAAACCAATTTTTACTAAATGCTCTTCGCCAAAAATATGAACGAGCCTTCCAATGAATCCTGCTTGAATCACAACTCCAATCAACCCTGCATAAGCAAGCACATACCCAACTTCTTTAGCTCCAAATAGAACGACATGATAAACAAAACGACGTTCGGCAAAAAGTGCGAAGCCAGACATAAAAATCACGAAAGCGAAGATAAAAGCAAAAAACTGCCACAAAAATGGCATGAGACCTGGGTCTTTAAATGAACTTAAATAATTAAGACCCTCTTTCTTACTTTTGCTTGTTTCATGCCCATCTTCACTTTCATGGCTCGGATGAGGCGATGAAGAAGGAAGCAAAAAAGCGGTAGCAGCGATACTCGTCGCAGAAAGTGTTGCAGCAGCAAAAATAGGATAATGATAGCCGAAGCGAATCAAAAAACCGGCCGTGGCAGGACCTAGAAGAAATCCCAAACCAAAGGCAATGCCAACCATCCCAAATGCTTTGGTTCTATTTTTGGGTTCCGTAACATCTGATATATAAGCTTGAGCCACTGAAAAATTACCTGCGGTTAATCCGTCAATAATCCGGGAAACAAAAATGAGTGGAAGACTATTCGAAAGGGCTAAAATGATAAATCCAATAAAAGTTCCCAATTGGCTGACCAAAAGAAGCGGTTTTCGGCCAATACGATCAGACACATGTCCCAAGATGGGGCCTGCAATCAATTGACACAATCCATAAGTGGAAAGCAAAAGTCCTACTACAAATGGAGAAGCTCCGAATTTTTCAGCATAAAACGGAAGCAACGGCAAAATAATTGTAAAACCCAACACATCTACTAACATGATAAGGAAAATGGAAAGAAGCGGTGATTTTTTCATCGAGGAAGATAAAACACTAGGTTTTACGTCTATTCATAACGCAAGGATCGAATGGGGTCTAAACTTGCAGCTTGTTTTGCAGGCCATAATCCAAAAATAATTCCGACAGTGGCGGAAAAAATAAAGGCAAGCAGAAGCGAACCAAAACTAATGACCATTTTCCAATGAGCAATGGCCGCAATCAACCATGAAACTGTTGCAGCAAGAACAATTCCTGTCAATCCGCCTAGAAAGGTAATGCTAACGGCTTCCACCAAAAATTGCATTAAAATATCTCGCGGAGTTGCTCCGATGGCTTTTCTGAGACCAATTTCCCGCGTTCGTTCCTTAACGGAAACCAACATGATATTCATAATTCCAATCCCTCCAACTACAAGCGAAATAACGGCCACACAACCGAGTAGAACAGAAAAGGTTTTAGTGGTACTGGAAAGCGCCTCTTGAATATCGGCGTAGTTTCGAATGTTGAAACTATCATAATGTTCGGGAGTTAAATGATGCCTTCTGATGATTAATTTATTGATCTCATCTTCTGCATACGTCATGTCTTTGAGCGTTGCGATCTCCGCATCAATTTCATCCAAATAAGTTTTCCCTTGAAGTCGATGCATGGCAGTCATTAAAGGAACCACGATAACATCATCCTGATCTTGAAAAGTGCTCGCGCCAAGCGAAGGCAAAATTCCAATCACTTGGAAATAAACGCGGTTAATCTTAATTGTTTTTCCGATTGGATTTTCTGGCCCGAATACTTCACGAACGATTGTTTGTCCTACCAGTGCCACTCGACGGCGTACTTGGTTTTCAGTCTCCGTAAAAAAACGTCCTGCAATTGGTTCTTGATTTTTCATGGAAGCATATTCCGGCGTAGTTCCGATAACCCGAGTATTCCAATTTTTATTCCCATAGACGACCTGTCCTTGTCCGAAAACTTGGGAAGTTACTTTTTTGACCACAGGGATGGCTTCTTGAATTGCGTGGGTATCTTCAAGCATCAAACGAGTGACTGCGCCCGCTTCAAGAGATACGCCTCTCACTTTGGCTGAACCAGGACGAACTGAAAGAAGATTCGAACCAAGGCGGGACAATTGTTCTGTAATCGACTCCCGGGCTCCGCGCCCGAGGGCAAGCATGGTAATAACGCATGCTACACCGATTAAAACACCGAGCATTGAAAGAAAGGAGCGCAATTTATTAGAAGAAATCATTCGATATGCCTGCTTAAAGTGTTCTTGAAATTCTTTAACGGTATAAGATCGCTTATGCGCTGGTTCGATCGGGATATTTTCAGCCGAAGGAAACGCGTTCATCTTTGATTTCTCTTTACGTTCGTCGCTTACAATTTTTCCATCTTGCATCTGAACAATTCTTTGAGCGGACTCAGCGACATGCTCGTCATGAGTCACGACAATAATGGTCATTCCTTTCTCATGCAAATTCTTAAAAATTTCCATCACTTCATTTCCCGACCGTGAATCAAGATTTCCGGTTGGCTCATCCGCTAAAATCAGTAGCGGCTCATTGACAAGCGCACGCGCAATGGCAACGCGCTGTTGCTGTCCGCCGGAAAGTTCGTTCGGCCGGTGCTGGATTCGATCCGCGAGCCCAACCTGTCCCAATAACTGCATTGGCTTTTCTAAAGTTTGGATGTGCCCGTTTGAATTTGAATATAAAAGCGGTAACGATACATTCTCTAAAGCGGTTGATCGCGCCATAAGATTAAACTGCTGGAAAATAAATCCGATGATTTGATTTCTTAAGAAAGCATAATTTTCTTCACTCAGCTTGGTAATATCGCGGCCAAGTAAATGCATCGTTCCAAGATCGGGGGTATCTAGAAAACCTAAAAGATGCATGAGAGTGGATTTGCCGGAACCGGAAGGCCCCATGATGGCAAGAAACTCTCCTTGATCCACTTTGAGCGAAACTCCCTGGAGGGCGCGAACTTCCACTTCCCCAATGTGATAGGTCTTGACCAGGTTTTCCGCTTCCAAAAGTCTCATGACTGACGCCTTCCTCCGCCTCCTCTTTGCCCCATAGTAGAAAAAGGAGTGGATGATTGCGCTTGTTGTTTTTTGCGTACGATTTGAATAACCGCTCCTTGTTTGAGCCCGCCCACGACCTCAGTCGTTTTAGCATCTGAATCACCGACTTGGACCGGTACCAGTTTGAGCTTACCGCCAAAATCTTTCTGATAAACCGCAAATTCTGATCCTTTTGATTTCTTAGAACCACGTGGCCATTCAACAATGCTTTCGGAAGGAACCAACAAAATATCCTTACGTTCCGTTATGATAAATGTGACATTGGCGGTCATGCCGCTTCGAAACATCTCAGGAATCTGATCAGCGACAATATCAATCGTATAAACATTCACGTTGTTAACAAGCTTACTCTCATAGCTAATGTGGTCTACTTTGCCCAAAATCATTTTATCGGGATAAGCATCCAAATGAATTTCAACATTTTGGCCGAGTTTAATCTGGGCAAGATCCGTTTCGTCCACCAATGCCTCTACAATTAATCGATCTGAAAGCACAACAACGGGATCGGTTGTCGTAACTGTTTGCCCAGGCTCGACTGCTCTCACAATTACAGTTCCATCAAGCGGAGCAAGCAAAGGCGCGGGCTTATAGGCCTCCTGCCAATGCTTAAATGTTTCTTCATCTTGCGAATGCGCCTCATCAAGAAGAGCCGCTCGTTCAGTTGAGCTCATCCAAGCAAGTATCTGTCCTTTTTTAATCATCTGCCCTTCCTGGACTAATACCTCTTCTACTCTTCCCGAAATCGGGGGTTTGATTTCAACGCGGTTGTAAGGTTTGACTTCACCCGTTGCGGTAACCGTAATACTCAGGTCACCTTTCTTGACCTTAGCAGAACGGATGATTTGAAGCGACTGATTTGGGTGAAAAATTGAAGAAAAAATTTTGAATAAAATAAAAGCTCCAATGATCACAATCCCAATTTTCCATGGACGCGAGAGTTGATTAAATTTCATGTAAGACATCCTCCAAAGTAGAACCTTTTATAAATTCCCAATCGGCTTCTTGAGTCAGCACATTGGCAAGGCTTTCGACATACGCTTTTTCGGAATCAGCGAGATCTTGTTCTGCAATGTCAAAATCTTGGAAATTGACGAGTCCCGTTGTATATTCAGTCCGGACAATCTCAGATCGTTTTCGCGCAGCATCGAGAAATTTCTTGCGCACCTCGACTAATTCTGAGGTATCCACCAATTGTGCATGGGCATCCGCAAGGTCGCTAATGGCACCGTCCCGAGCACTTCTGGCCGTTTCAACTGCAGCTTGATAATCAGCCTTTGCTTTTCGAATTGCAGCTACGTTCTTCCCGCCATTAAAAAACGGCATGGACACTCTTAAGGCTAAGGCCAGCTGATCTTTAAGATTTGAAGCGTGCACTCCTGAATAACCATAGTCTGCGCTACTTGTCGCTTGCGGCCAAACAACTGATTGCGCTGAAACCACAGCGGCTTTATGTGACTCTGCAGTTTTAATCAGCTGATGGACTTTCGGGGTCGCTTCAGCAAGCATTAAATAATCCAATTTTGAATCTACAATCTTCGGAATCATCTGTTCCAAATTCCCTTCCACTTGAACGAGTAATGTAACCTCTCCGCCCATTTCCCTACCGATCAAAATGGACTGGCTTTCCGTACGCCGGAGCGTTTGCCTTACTTCATAAGAAGCTTGACTGGCAATCGCTTCGGCTCGCATTGCAGAACCTAAATGTTCGCGGCCGGCATCATAACGCAACCTAACCAATTTAGCATTTTGTTTCCGCCTTTCTTCAATGCGGCGGTCAACATCCAAAAGTTTTTCAAGTCTGAGCAACTCAACATAAACCGATCTCAATTGAAACCTAACGCTCGCACTTGTTTCTTGATAAGCCCATTTAGATGCTGCTAAAGTTTTCTTGGCCTGCAAAAGTTTTCCGGTAGTATCAAATCCCGTAAAAAGCGGTTCCTCAGCTGAGACATCCCAACTCAAGTTATCTTTCATTAAGGTTGATGTAGTACGCGCACGAGCGCGTTCGAGATTGCCAGTCACTGATGGTAAATAACCGCCCAAAGCAATATCGCGGCTTCGCGCACTTGATTTAATCCCAAAACGAGCGGCCATGAGATCCGGATTGTGTTCGATCGCTTGCTTCACCACATAGCGCCAGGTAAGCTGTTCGCCTTCCTTAACTTGGCCTACTTCAATTTTTGGGATGCGAACTGTCATACATCCCATGCAGAGGATTAATCCAGAAACAGCAATCATCCTAAAAAGGGGTTTCATAATAATAACCCGTGAATTATTTCCTTTACTGCGTAGTTTTATTTTCAGATTTTTTGCTCAACCAATCTTCCAGCAATTGAACGCCGGTTTGAGTCAAAGTTGAGCTAGGCGATGAAGAAGTGGAGGTAGAACTTTCCGTGCTGCCTGTATTTTGAGGAGCGCTCGTTGATGGGTCAAAATTAGGCGCTGCCTGCTGTCTTTGCGGTGGTTGTTGATACCGATGGTGAAACCGTCGTCTGGGCGATGGGACGGAAGATTGATTCCCTTGCCATTGATTTGGACCGCTCGGAGCAGGATTGTAAGGAGCCGCTATCGTCCGCAATTGAGAAGTTTCAGGTGAAGATGAAGCAGATGATTCGCTTGGACTAGGCTCCAAATCAAAAGTAATGGCTGAAGTTTTTTTGGGCTCTATTTTCACATTCTTCGTCTGAGCTGCGTGAAGTGGTGCTGAGACCTTTACTGTATAATTACCTTTTTTCAAATCTTTAAACGAATATCTGCCGTTCTCATCCGTATCAGTAGTGCCGATCAAAGAATTATCCGAATCTAATAGTTCCACCGGCGCGCGCCACAAAGGTTTTCCAATCTTTTCATCCAAAACAACACCTTGTACAATTCCCGGAGCATTTGAAAAAATATTGGCTCTAAGAGAATACACCCCTCCCACAATTGAAATCACTCCTGCAATCAAAGCAACCATCAAATTAACAATATGAAGATGGGTTGTAGGATTTTTTGGTATTTGATTATCTGAATTATCCATTTAACCTCTCACTTTATATTTAGACGTCTCAAAACAAAAAAAGTGTCATTCGTATTTCATAAATCCAATTGGCTAATTAAGATAAGTATGGTCGGGGCGGACAGATTTGAACTGTCGATCTCACGGTCCCGAACCGTGCGCGATACCAAGCTTCGCTACGCCCCGAATAACCTTTAACTCTTTTTATCGCAATTTGGGGCTGCCCTCACTCTCATTTAATCAAATTCTATTGGAAGTGAGGACTGTACTTGCACTTTCTGCAAGTGCGCCCCGACGAAACGTTTATTATATTGATTTTATGGACTTTATTGAAAGAGTTATTTCGCGGAGGCAGGATTTAAATTTTGAGGTAATCAATCAAAGCAAGGCGGCGTCGTTTCATCGGTCCATCCCAAAGTTCAGCTGCTTGCTCCGCCGGAGTCTTCCCAGTCTTAAGAACTTCTTCTTTAAGAGGAATCAAATAAATACTTTCATCTTGATGTTCAGGGTTACGCAAATCTTGCCGCACAAGCCCTTTTTCACTAATCTTCACTAACTCTCTTGCCAGATCTAATACACGTTCCCCGCGAATCTTGGTGCGAAATCCGAGCCGTTCTACATCTCTATGAAGCTTTTGAAGATCGTTCTCCCTGAAACGTTTGAGGAGTCTTGCAGCAGAACGGCGGGCTTCCAGATCATATAAGATCCCTTTCCAAAAAGCAGAAACGGCGGGAATGAGATGGCTCCGCTGGCCATCCATTCCGCGGATTTCCATATATTGTTTGAAACGGGCATCTGTAAAAATAGTACTGAGATGAAGTTCAAAGTCAGTTTGCGTTGGTTTGATTCCTTGGTAACCCTTTTCAATAAATTTTCTGAAGGTCAAATTCCGCGTCACAACCCACTTCCCTTCCCGCACAAGAAACATCATGGGTATATCCAAAACATAATTTAAATAATCTCGAAATGAACAGCTTTCGCAAATAAGGCTCAAAATCAAACCTGATCGGCCTGGATCCGTATGTCGCCAAACATTCAAACGTTCGCTGACATAACCATTCAACTTTCCTTGTGAAATTGAACTGTTTGCAAACATGGCCGCTGCAATCGGTGTAATCGCAAGCGACAAGCGCATTTTCTCGATTGCATCGTCTTCACTTTCGTAATCAAGATTGACTTGATTGGTGGCCGTACGCTTCATCATGTCATGCGCTTTTTTTCCTTGCCGGCCCAAATAATGCGCCATGATCTGATAGCGTCTTTTGGGGATCCATTCAATTTTCCTAAGTGAAGAGAAGGGATGAATGCCTGATGCAATCCAGGCGATGGGTTTGATAAAATGAGTAATCGTTTTAAGTTCAAATAAAAATTCATCCAGCTGAGTTTTGACTTGATGAATGCTTTCGACCGGCTCGGCGCTTAATTCAACTTGGCCTCCCGGCTCAAGCGAAATGACAGTGCCTCCTTTTTGAAGTGCAATCGTGTGGTTATTTTCGCGGATGGGCTCATACCCAAACTCATAAGCCATTTCATCCAAAACACGTTCGATTCCAATTAACCCTGAATAATGGAGCGCTTCTCCCGTTTCGGCGTGAACCCCAAAAAGTTCACACTCGATCCCGACCCGGGCTTGGCTTGCCGGTTTAGCAAACATTTGAAAATAACCATGCAGATCCTCTATGGAATGAATGGGCTTCACAAGTGGCTCTGTTTGTAAGAAGGTGCTCATAATTCGATTTTCCTGTATAATATTCTATCTTAATCACCATGAAACACAATCATAAACGCCGCAAACGGCTACAAATCGGCTTTATCATGGATCCCATGGAGAAAATTCTCCTCAAATGGGACACTTCCATCGCCTTCATGATGGAAGCTCGAAATCGTGGACACCGCATTTTCTATATTGAGCCTGATAATCTTTTCTTAAGTGACAATACGCTTTATGCAGAAGTCCGTGAGGTAGCCGTCTCACGCAAGAAGGGTTTCCAAGTTCTAAATCACAAAGTAGTTGATCTTAGAACGTTTGATGTGCTCTTCAATCGAAAAGAACCACCTTTTGATTCTTCCTACCTTTACATGACCCAATTGTTAGAACGTCTCGAACCGCAAGTTTTCGTCATCAACTCTCCCAATGGGGTCAGAAAAGCAAATGAGAAACTTTATATCCTCGAATTTCCACACTGGATACCACACACGTTTGTTTCCAATCATCCTGAGCGGATCGAACGCTTTTGGAAGGAGAAGAAAACGGACCTGATCTTAAAACCGCTGGATCAGAAAGGAGGGGCGGGAATTAAGCTGCTTCCTTGTAAATCTAAAAAAGCGTTTCGGATTCTGAATCAAATGACTCACCACGGACAGAAATGGATCATGGCTCAGATATTTCTGAAACGTAATTTGACTCAAGGTGACAAACGAATTCTCTTGCTCAACGGCAATGTGATCGGCCAATTTGCGCGCATCCCTAAACGGGGAGAATTTCGAGCGAACTTATCTCTGGGTGGAAAACATGTACGTGCTTCCCTCACCGCTCAGGAACGCAAACTGGTGAAAGCATTGCGTCCCAAACTGATTCGTGACGGTCTCTATTTTGTTGGAATTGATGTGGTGGACGGAAAACTAATCGAAGTGAACGTAACGAGCCCAGCTGGAATTACTGAAATTAACGAACTTGAGGGGAAACACCCTGAAGTTCAGGTTGTGGACTTTTTGGAAGAACAGTCTTTGCGGCGTTCACGCTAGCAGATAAAGCTTTCGTCTTCACCTCATCTTCTTTTTTCTTTTCCGGAACATAGCCCAAATAAATCAGGCTCTGTTCGATCACATCCTTAAAAACCGGTGCAGCTACTGTTCCGCCGTAATAGTAAGGATGAGGATCATCAATCGAAACAATCATTGCAAGCATTGGATCATCCGCGGGCGCATAACCAATAAAAGAACCTACAAAATGATTGTGAGAATAACCTCCGCCGGGATTGAGTTTCTGAGCTGTGCCTGTTTTCCCGGCAATTTTAACCCCCTCAATTCTGGCCTTATCTCCCGTGCCTTCTGTTATAACGCGTTGAAGAATTTCATTCATCGTTTGAACCACTTCCGGTTTCAAAATCGGTTCCGACACTTGAGGTTCTTTTTTAGAAAGGGTAACGCCATCCGCATCTTGAATTTCCTTTAGAAGATATGGCCGAACCACATGTCCGCCGTTCGCAATCACTGAAATCGCACGAATCATTTGGAGTGCAGTCGCGGCCACTTCCTGGCCATAAGGAATAGATGTGATGGAAAAGCTAGACCATTTCTCAGTAGGCCTCAAGATACCACTCACTTCGCCGGGAAAATCAATTCCTGTTTTATCGCCAAAGCCAAATTGTTTAATATATTTGTAAAGCAGTTCCTGGCCAAGCCGCATGGCAATCTTAACCGTACAAATGTTACTGGACTTAATCAACACTTCCGGAAAAGTCAGACGGCCATACGGATGAACATCATGAATGATACGATTCGCACGCGCATGCCACTGGCCATTTTCACAATTAAAAAAATCGCTAGTGGTTACTTTTCCTTCATTCAGTGCTGCGGCTGCCGTTACGATTTTAAAAACGGAACCCGGTTCAAAAATATCTGTAATTGATCTATTGCGCCTGTGCGCAGCACCGGATTCACCAATATGGTTTGGGTCAAAGGTAGGGCGAGAAGCCATGGCAAGAATTTCACCCGTTTTGGGATTCATCACAATAGCAATAGCGCCTTGAGCATGATTCTTCCGAAATGCTTCATCAAGGGCTTGTTCCGTAACATATTGAATGTACTGATCGATGGTTAAAATCAAACGAGCTCCGTTCATTGCGGGAATCAACTTCTCTTCCAAGGCCACCATTTCACGTCCGCGGGCATCCCGCTTCGTATAACGATAACCTTTCCGGCCTGAAAGCTTTTGATTGTGAAAAAGCTCTAAACCTTCGGCACCTTCACTGTCGACATTACAAAAGCCGATCACATTAGAAAGCATTTCACCATGAGGGTAAAAACGTTTTGGCTCATTAATAATGCCAAAATTCGGGTTTTTGAGCTTCCGAACCGCTTCCGCTGCAGCTACTGAAGTACGGCGTTTCAACCAAACAAACGCTTTATCGCGGCTCAGGCGCTCTTTAAGAAAAGAACGGTCCAGGCCTAATGTTTTTGAAAGCATCGGAATCAAACGGGTTCGTTCTTGGGAAGGAATTAACCTGGGAATGGCATAAATAGATGGTACTTTTAGATTGCTGGCAAACTCTTTTAAGTTTCGATCAACGATGGCGCCGCGTTCCGGTTCAATTTCAATCACCAGGTTGTGCTGGCGATTGGCAAACTCAACTAAAAAATCGTGGTTTTGAACGGTTAAGCGGACAATCTGATATGCAACAAGAGGAAAGATGGCGACGATTGCCAAGTCGATGATGAGAAAACGAATTTTCGAGATGTGCGAAAACATTCATCCCTTTGAAGAAGTCTTTGCCTGTGCCTCTTTAATGAAATGGAGCCAAGATTGAAATTGAAACGGGGCTGGTAATGCTGTTTTCGTAGTTTGCTCTTGAATTATTTGCGGTTTTACAATTTTGATGACTTTCCTGTCCTTTGGAGTAGTGAGATCAAGAGACGCTGCTTTCATCCGTTTATTTAAAACATCTGGAGAACGTAGGTGCGCAACACGAAATTTTGCGTTTTTGTATTCTTCGCTCAGACGGGCAACAGTCCGTTCTTTTTTTTCAATCGAATAGGAAACTTGGAAAATTGCGATTTGCTCATGGACATAAACAAGGAGGAGAAGTGTACCTAAAATCAAAAACGAGAACGTTCGTTTTGATGATATCATGTCAGTTCCGCTCGATCACTCTCAATTTTGCCGATCGTGATTTTGGATTTGATTTAATTTCTTGATCGCTCGGTTGAACGGGTTTTTTGGTGATGATTTTTCCCGTTCCAGCTGCTTTTTGTTTTACAAAAAAATGTTTAACGATTCGATCTTCTAAAGAATGAAAACTAATGACACATAGTTTACCACCGAAGTCAAGACAGTCAAAGGCTTTCGGCAGAATTTCTTCCAAAGCGCCCAGTTCATCGTTGACCGCAATCCGAAGCGCTTGAAAAACCCGGGTCGCGGGATGGATCCGACCGTATCGGTATCGGGTTGGCACTGCTTCTTCAACCACTTTTTTGAAGGCTCCAGTGGTGGTAAAAGGCTTTTTTACCCGTTCCCGGGCAACCACCTGTGCAATCTGCTTGGCGTAACGTTCTTCCCCGTATTGACGAAAGATCATGACCAACTCCTCTTGGCTTAATCCGTTAACCAAATCTGCTGCTGTCTGAGCTTGGCTTTGGTCCATCCGCATGTCCAAAGGACCGTCTTGCTGAAAGCTAAATCCCCGTCTTGGATTCTCTAATTGATCCGTCGAAACCCCAATATCTAATAAAACGGCATTAATCTTAGTAAAATTAAGCGATGATAACGCTTGATTTAAGAAACGAAAGTTGAGTTGAATTAGCTTAAAGCGCCCGCCTACTCCTTCTAAACGTCGCTGGGCCCGCTTGAGAGCTTCTTCATCCTGGTCTAACCCGATTAAAAACCCTTGGGGCCCTATTGCCTTTAGCATTGCTTCAGCGTGCCCCCCGCTCCCGACGGTCCCATCTAGAACAATGTCCCCAGGTTTTAACTTTAGATAAGAAAGAACCGTTTCAAGTAAAACAGGTTTATGCAACCTGAAAACTCCTACGAGCCTCCTCTTCATTTGAGTACGTCTCAATGATCTGATTGAGGCCAATCATATGTAGTATTTGGGATACCTCTGGACGGATATTAAACAAGCGGATATCTCCCTTTAAAGAACGAACTTTACGAATCCGATCGATCAGAATCCCAAGCCCGGCTAGATCGGCATGATTCGCCTGCTCCAAATCTAGCAGGAAAAACCTCCTATTCCGATTCATCAACCGACTAAAGCGATTTTTTATTTCAACCATTCTCGTTGCATTCAAATCCCCTGGACAACGCACGACGTTGACTGGATTTCTTCCATTTCCGTTAAGTCGATGTCCCATGCATCCCCCTTTTTTTATTTCGGTTCAATTAATTTTTCTGCGAGTGACTCAAACGAACCTAAATTGTCCTTGAAAAACTGTCCCCACTTCTCTTTCGACCAAATTTCAATGCGATCCGAAACACCAATAATGACTACGTCTTGTTTGATCTCAGCATAACCCTTCAAATAATCCGGAATAAGAATCCGGCCTTGCTTGTCACACAACACTTCACTAGCACCTGAAAAATAAAGCCTATTGAACTTCCTTGCTTCTTCGCGTGTAAATGGCAGTTCGCGGAAACGTCTTTCCTGTGATTTCCACTCTTCTTCCGGAAAAACAAAAAGGCACCGGTCAAGACCACGCGTAATGAAAAATTTTTCGGCGTAATGTTCTTTGAAAATTTCGCGGAATTTGGATGGAATGATAACGCGGTCTTTTGCGTCGAGTGAGTGTTCGTATTGGCCGTAAAACATTGTTTAGCTTGGGTTATTTACCACTTTTCACCACTTTACACCACTTCATATATCTGGAAGTATACCCAATGATGTAACTCCTTGTCAAGAGATGACATAGAAATACTTTAAAAATTTAGTATGTGCTACAGAATGTGGTCTGAGACGTTATAACCACTAGATATAGGAGAGAATCTAAGACGAAGGCTTAGCACAAGGGGCCTTAAAATCGTTAATGCCCCCACAATCAATTAAAAATGAGGTGTCAGATGGAGAGAAAATGAGGTGAATTTTTTATTAGACGGAGTACAAAATGCGGGAACAATTATCGCAAACGATGATTCTTTCTTTGAGTTTTGCTTCATTAACTACCTGTGGGCGAAGCTGGATCTGACAGGCCGGACAGACTTCTCCTTCCACTTTAACAAGCGCCCAGCCATGCTTTTTCGTGACGATTTGCTCATAAAGTGAGGCAATTTCGGGATTGACTTCTTTAATTCTTTCTTTCTTTTGGCTTAAAAGAGCTTCTATTTTTTCGCGGACTACCTTTGATTTTTCTTCGAGTTCCTGTTTTTTTTGATTCAAAACGGCTTCAACCGCTGCTACTTTCTTTTTCTGGCCTTCCATATTTTTCTGAACAGCTTCTACTTGGTCAATCAAATTAATAATGGCCTCTTCAAGAAGTGAGTTGTCTGCTTTAAGGGATCGAATTTCTACTTGGAGAGAAGCGTACTCCTTATTAGTTTTAACTTGCGCGAGTTGGGCATCGTGCTTCTTGATATTTTCTTCTTTCGTAGCCAACTCACCTTCTTTTTCTTTTTGTCTGAGCTGAAGGCTTTTCAGTTCTTCTTGAAGTTTGCGAAGAGATGCCCGCTCCGTCTCAACTTCTTGACTCATTTCAGAGAGTTCAGTTGGAATGTCCTCTAAAGTATTGCGGAGGAGATAAATTTCTTTATCCCACTCTTGCACTTCCTGCAAAATTTGAAGGTCATGATCCATAGGCATAGTCGCTTCAAGTTAAGCTTAAACGACTCGTAGCAGTTTATTATAGAGGAGAGCGGTAAACACCGCAAGGGGGTTTTTGTCTCTAAAAAGAACTGGTTTTTTGAGCCCGGTGGCTGCGAAGTTCCATCCCAAGCCGAGCAAAAGCAACCAGCTCAGAGGTGCTCAGCTCCTGATGTGGGAAGTGACGGGATTTGGGTAGATATTCAAACGGAGCAGCTTGAGACAACTCATTTGAAATTTTTTCGCTGGGGGCCGTTTTTGAAACTTCACGGATGAAAACAGCGTCATTGGCTTCAGAGCGAATGAAATTCCATTCAAATAAACGGATACCTGCCAATTCGAAGGGAGCTCGACGTAAAAAATCGCTCGAAAAACCTCTTGCTAATAAATAAAAACCGATCTCCTTAAGTAAAGGTTGGTCTTGTTCTCTGCGCTTTGACTCAAGTTCGCTGGCAGTCTTCAAAACATTTTCAAAAGCTTGCTCACGTAATTCCTTGTTGTACAAGTTAAAAGCGGTTAACGCTGAAACCTCTCGAAGCAAAAGCTTAACCGATTCATTGCTTGCCTCCGAATCAAGAATTCTTGCATGAGGAATCAAATACTTAGCAAGCTCAACTACGAGGCGGTTAAGTTTGTCTTGTTCCGTACCAAGTTTTGCAGATTGGTAGATAATCATTCACTCAAAACAGAACCGTGGAGAATTTCACTGAGGCGTATGTTTGACGGTAGCTGGGTAAAACCGGGTCCCTCCTCTAAAAGAAGCTCTGGATTTAAACGCATCTTGCCATGCTCCATCCAGCCTAAGAATCCTAGGTTACAACTTAAAAATTTTGAAACTATTTCATTGAAGCGCTCATACACCGATTCCCATAAAGTCTCGGCTCCACGACCCATAAGCAAAATAGAACATCTTATGAACTGATTTTTTCCAATGCAGTACCGAATCTGGTCATAAGCATGCATCAGCTGATTTGAATCCGGTGATACAACGAAGACACAGTGGTCGATCGACTCCAAAATGCACTCAGAGGCTGAATCAAAAATGGCGAGCGCTTTTTTTGAATCACTAAAATCATCAAAACTGTGGGGAGCAAATTTAGGCTGGCGCACATTCTCAAATTGGCTTAACGAAAGATGCCCAAAGTTTATCCGATCGCCTATCGAATGAAGCTGGACGCTAGAATTATCTTTAACGCTTTCCCATGACGGAATAGGAAGTAAACGTTCAAAGGTTTCGTAACGCATCTGATCTGGATTCACCGACAACAAATAAGTTTCTTGAAATACAGTTTTGACCGCACCCGTCAAGTTAATGAGATCTGCAGTCTTGAAAATTTCAGAGGATTGCAGAAAAGTGGTACTGACGAAACGCAATGGACGATAATCTTCGGCACACTCCTCTGGCCGTTCAACACTTACAGCTGTCACTTCCTGCTTTTTCGACAAAGGCTCATGCCCTTGCAAAAAAAGCATCGAAAGATCAGCAAGTCCCCGTTTTAGCTTTCTGTCCGTTTTCATGAATTGGTGGTAACCCATTGATGGTAATTACGGAATCAAGCCCGCCATACGGGTTGGGTTCCGATACGTTGTTAAAGGGGTCTGGCTGCCATGCATCATTTACTAAAAATTTATAGTGATACGTTCCGGAGCTAATTGGAACAATTTTCTGCCAAAGGCCTGATGTTTCATCTATAAGAATCAGCTGTTCGGCCACCCATCGGTTGAAATCGCCTGCGATCAATACCGAGGTTGCCTCTCGATTCACTAAAGAAAAAAGTACACCGCCTAATACTTTCTTGGGGCTTAATTCACTTCGATCTAATGGGCCCTGATGTTCAAGCGAACAACGAGCCTCAGTTACAACTGGCGCCAGTAAAAGCTGCTGCTCTTTCCCACTACCATCTATCTGTAAATCTGAAGAAACTGTCACGGTCTGAGATTGAGAAACACCTGAGTTTTGAACTTGAGGGGGCTTCTCAGTTTCGGCATCACCCTGCCAGATTAAACCTCGTTCAATCACTTCAATTGCAAGTCCCATATAATTACGAAACCCAAGCGATTCTCGGTCAAAGTCTACAATGCTTTTCCCGCAAGCGGCTGCTTCCTTGAGCCTGATGTTTTCATCAATCGTATTGTGAAACATCTGTTCCTTGAAATATTTCCGTACTTCTTCGTGAATTTCGCGAGCTAAACGAGTTCGCTTTTCAAAACGAGTCATCAGCGCATGAATGCGAATCTTGCGGTTCTGAGTTTTCTTAATGGAATCGATGGTTTCAAATATTTTTGCGAGACCATGAAGTGAAAAAAAGGAGGGTTCGATTGGAATGATAACTTCCTCGGCAGCAGACAAGGCATTTGCGGTCAGAAGTCCAATGTGCGGAGGTGAATCAATAATGACATAATCATAAGAATCGGAAAGTTGTATAATCCAATCAGCCAAACGATTATGCATGTGCCCGGTTTCTTGTTCGATTTGACTCAAAATAACGTGGGTAGGAATTAAAGATAAGTTGTCGTTGATCGGAACGATTAGATCGGTAATAGAATTTAAGCTATCATGGAATAGGTTATAGCTTGTTTTCTCAAGAAATTCGGCTTTGATACCGAGTCCGCACGTAGTATGGCCTTGAGGATCTAAATCGATGAGCAACACTTTCTTTTGAAGAAAGGCAAGCGAAGCGGACAGATTGATGGCTGTTGTTGTCTTACCGCAGCCGCCTTTTTGATTTGCAATCGCAACAATTCGCACAGGACAGTCTCCTCCCTGTTGAATTATCAAAGCTGGTGAAGATAACTAAGTATCTTATGATAAAGCCTGATAAAACTACTCGATCAGCTGCGTTTGAACCGCTAATAGTATCGGCTTCATTCAGATGAGTCTTAAGGTGAGATTTTCTGGGACGAAGGAGAATTAAAAGATGGAAATTAATCTATAAGTTATTTAGCGATATAGACTTAAAACTGAATCAGATTTTCAATACTAACAACCCCAATCAATTCCCGAGAAGCATTAATTACCGCCCCGTAGGAAGCATGTTTCGATTGGAGCAGAAAAATCGCCTTTTCAGCGGTGGTGTCATGGCTGATAAACAAGGGTGCCTTTAAATAATTAGAAAGCGTTTGGTCATCATCTTCTTCGAAAAGAACATCAAACACATACACCACGCCAACAACCAGTGTAGGGATCTCCTCGTAAACTAAAACGGCTTGAGTTTTGTTGTGTCTGGCCACTTCTTTTACTTCACGAACTTTGTCCGTCAAAGAAACTTTTGGAAATTTAGCAACAGGTACCATTACCTCTTCAACCCGTACAGAACTTAAATTCAAAATGGTATCGATTAATTGCTTCTCATGCGCCAAAAGCACGCCTCCTTTGGCGCTTTCTTCAATCACATAGCGAAATTCCTCCCGTGTTACAAAAGGGCTACGCTTTACATTGGGAGCAGTTGTATTGATGAAGAAATCCGTTAACATCACTAAAACTTTTGAGATCCCACTAAGCATTCGGTCTAAAAGACGCAAGATAAAAGCAAATCGATATATAAAATCATCCGCTTTAATGCGAAACCAGTCCTTCGGAATGGTCTCCGCAAAAATCACGATTAAAAGAGAAAGTATAGAGACAGTAATCCACTCACGCGTAAAATGAAAACGTTCTTCCAAAACATAAGTTACAAGACCTGTAACAGTAACGTGCATTAAATTGGTTCCGAGCAAAATATTAGTCAGAAAACGTTTTGGATCTTCATGAAAATGCATGACCATTTTAGCGTTTCGATTGCCTTCATCAGCCAAGTGGCGGAGCTTTAATTTATTGCAAGAAAGATAAGCCATTTCCGAACCGGCAAAAAAACCCAACAGGACAAATGCGATTAAAATAATTAAAATAATAGTTATCATTTTTTTCTAATCTCAACTTTAAGAATGCGCTGCCTCAATACTTCCCTGATGTGAAACTCGATTCCCTTCCATCGAAAAGATTCATGCTGCTTTGGAATTTTACCAAATTGTTCGAGAAGCCATCCGCTCAATGTCTCACTTGTTTCTGAAATTAAAGAAATTCCGAGATGTTCATTCAATTCATGAAGACCGATTTTTCCATTCACCAAAAACGACCCATCCCCCACCATTTTAAAAAGTGGATCGGCTTTGGCGTATTCGTCATAAAATTCTCCAAAAATTTCTTCAAGTACATCTTCAAGTGTAACAAGTCCTGCTGTACCTCCATATTCATCGACACAAATAGCCACACGGGTTCCGCGTTTTTGAAACTCTTGAAGCAATTCGTCTATCGGTTTTGTTTCCGGAATGTAATCAGGCGAAATGATCAATTCATGCAACCGGTTTTGCGTATCCAACATAAATTCCTGAGTGGAAATGACCCCTAACAAGTTATCCAAAGATTTTTCATAAACAGGAAAATAAGAAAAATGAAACTGTTTAATAAGCACCACAAGTTTTTCACGGCCTTCTTCAATGTCAAAGGCAACCATATCTGTTCGAGGAGTCATAATTTCTCGAACCATGCGATCGCCCAAATTGATTAAGTTTTGGATCATCTCTCCTTCTTCTGGCCGAAGCGCTCCTTCTTCTTCCCCGATTCGAGCCAATGCTTTTAGCTCCTCTTCTGAAACAAGATCTGCATTGCCATGTTTTTCCCGAACTAGAAAAGACAAAATCGCATCTGTCACCAATCGAACAAGTCGGCGAATCGGAAAAAGAACTCGTGCAATAAAATCAAGCGGAATAGCAGAAGCAAAAGCAAACGATTCGTTATGTCTAATGGCAAAAACTTTTGGGGTCAAATCCGCTACAATCACTAGAACAAGCGTAAAAAGAGCAATGGTCCAGCCCACACTCCTGGGTCCAAAACACTTAATTGTAATCAACGTCACAAGCGCAATGGCCATTGTATTTACCGCCATGTTGCCAATAAGAATGGTAATCAAAGTTCTGCGGGGACGTTCAAGGAGAGATGAAATCGTTTTCCAGGTTTTGGGGTGCTTGGTATTCAAACGTTTCTTTTCCAATTTCGAAAGCGAAAAAATAGCTGCTTCCGAACCTGAAAAAAAAGCTGAAAGCACCAATAAAGCCAGTAAAAGTGCTGCTTGAGAAATTAAATAGGGCATAATCAATTAAGAATTATAAAGTTGTTGCTTGTCAACATAGCTCAAAACTTCATTAGGAACTAACGACGCTACTGAAGCTCCTTTTTTTAAACGAGCGCGGATTTCAGTTGATGAAATGTCCAAAGGTACAAAATCTAAAAGCTGAACACCCTTCGGTAAACGTTCAGTATCAAAACCTGGACGTTTGGCTACAACAAAATGAGCGAGTGAAAAAATTGTATCAATATCCTTCCATTGATCCAAAGTTTTTCCCCAATCCCCGCCGGTGATAAAAAAAAGTTCGTTTGGCTTGGGGTATTGAGCTCGAAAGATTCGGAGCGTATCAACTGTGTAAGAGACGCCTTTGCGTTTCATCTCACAATCGGAAACTTCAAATTTTGGCTCACCGTTTGTTGCCAGTTTCACTATCTCCAAACGAGCTTGAGCTGAAGCCATGTTGCCGCTTTGTTTTTCCGGCAATGGATGTTGAAATGCAGGAACAAAAATCAAACGGTCTAATTTTAACTGTTCAACGGCCGCGCGGGCGAGCGCTAAATGTCCTTTATGGATAGGATCAAACGTTCCACCCAGAATGCCGATTCGTTTGATAACGGTTGGATTCATTCAGGTTCGAATCTGTCCAGTTCCTCGAACAACGTATTTATAGGAGATAAGCCCCTCAAGCCCCATAGGCCCGCGGGCATGAACTTTGTCCGTTGAGATTCCGATTTCCGCCCCAAAACCATATTCATTTCCATCTGAAAAACGTGTCGAAGTATTTACCATCACAGATGACGAGTCCACTTTCGAAACAAATTTCTCGGCGGTTGTTTGATTTCGGGTTACGATAGAATCCGTATGAGCCGAACCATATTTTTGAATATGATGAATCGCCTCATCCACATCTCGAACAACCCGAATGGAAAGAATCTTGTCTAAGTATTCTGTCCGCCAATCTTCTTCCGTGGCTTTTTTAATTTCAGGGATCAATCGCTTTGTGGTTTGATCGCCACGAATTTCAAAACCTGCTTTTTTCAGCATTTCACCATACTTGGGAAGAAACTTAGATGCAATCGACTGATGAACAAGAAGCGTTTCCATCGCATTACAAACACCGGTCCTTTGACATTTAGCATTAAACGCAACTTTTAACGCCATATTCAAATCCGCATCTCGGTCTACATAGACGTGACAAATTCCTTTGTAATGTTTAATCACAGGAATGCGGGCATTCCGAGCCACGCGCCGGATTAAGGCCTCGCCGCCACGGGGAATGACTAAATTGATTAAATCTTCCAATTTTAAAAGTTCGTCGATGGCGCTCCGGTCTAAAACGGGAACCAGCGAAACAGATGCTTGAGAAATACGGTGGCGTCTTAACACTTGAGCATAAACTTCAACAACAGCACGATTGGAATGAAAAGCTTCACGCCCTCCCCTTAAGAGAACGGCGTTTCCACTCTTTAAACACAAAGAGGCACATTCTGAAGTTACATTGGGGCGTGATTCGTAAATAATTAAAATCACACCGAGCGGAACGGTTACTTTAGAGATTCGAAGCCCGTTAGGGCGCCGCCACGATTTAAGCACTTTTCCGATGGGTTCAGGAAGTTTTGCTACATCAGAAACCGCTTTTGCCATTTGTTCAACCCGCTTAGCATTAAGCATCAGGCGATCCATCATGGCATCCGTTAGCCTCATTTGTTTTGCAGCCCGCAAATCTTTTTGATTGGCCGCAATAATTTTCCGAAATTCCTTCCTCAAACGGACAGCCACTTCTTCCAAAATCTTGCGCTTTGCACGTTGAGAAAGTTCCGCAAGAACTTGAGAAGCTTCCTTAGCTTCTGCGGCAAATTGAATCATTTTCTTTTTTAAATCCATGGCTTTACTCCAAAAAAACTAAATTATTCCGGTGAATCAGTTCGTCGCTTCGCTTATAACCCAAAATTGAATCGATTTCATTTGCTTTTCGGCCTTTAATCTTAAGTACTTCGTCGCGGGAATAATTAATTAATCCACGTGCAAAAATATGGCCATCTTCATCCGCCAAATCTACAACGTCGCCCAGCTTAAAATTTCCGGAACATTTCAAAACGCCGCTTCCGAGAAGGCTTTTCTTCGCTTCTTTTAAAGCCCGGCAAGCTCCTTGATCCACGGTAAGTATTCCTTTAGAGGAAGCAGAATGTTCAAGCCATCTTTTTTTGGCGTTTGTTTTTTGTTCGTTTGGAACAAATAAAGAACCCACTTCTTCACCTTTCAAAATACGTTCAACAATCCGCTCATCTCGACCATTCGCCAAAACAATCGGAATTCCGGAACGCATGGCCATATGCGCTGCCTCTAATTTTGTTTTCATTCCGCCTGCTGTCTTTTCACTTCGTTTTGGATAGACATGAGACGTATATTCCTTGAGTTCTTCTGATGATCGAATCTGCCGGATTAAAGTTTTATCTTTCAGATAAAGGCCATCAATGTCGCTTAAAAATACCAAAAGGTTTGCTTCCACCATACCAGCCACATGAGCGGCAAGTACATCGTTATCGCCAAATCTAATTTCTTCAGTCGCTACCGTATCATTTTCATTCACAACCGGGACAGCACCCATTCCAAGCAAAGTCTGGATGGTATTTTTCGCATTGACATAGCGTTCACGGTCTTGAATTTCATCCCGCGTGAGCAAAACCTGAGCTGCATGAAACCCTGTATTTGAAAACGCCGCCTCATATGCCTTCATTAATTTCCCTTGCCCAATTGCTGCGCACGCTTGAAGTTCTGAAATTGCCGTAGGCCGCCTGGCACGCTTCAAGGTATCCATTCCAAGTGCAATCGCACCGGAACTAACTAAAATTACCTGAACATCGCGCTTGAGAAGGCCAATCACTTGCGAAATAATATTTTCCAATTGCTTATAAGAAAAATGCCCTTCGCTTGTCGTAAGCGTACTCGTCCCGATCTTAATGACCCAGCGTTTGGCCTTATTGAGCTGCTGTCTCATGCGGAACTCCTAAAACATCTTGTGCGGCATTCATTAAACGACTCACGCCCGTTCCCTTCTTAGCAGATATCACAAACACTTTTTTCTTGGTTGGTAAGAGTTTTTTCTTAAGTATTTCCCGCGAAAGAAGATCTATTTTATTGACGACCAAAAAACGCGGAATCTTAGCAAAATCCGGATTAAAATGCTCAATAGTGCTTAATAAGATATCGTAACCTGACTTTAAATCACGGGCAAATTCTGTTTTGGGATCGAGGATGAAAAAAATAAGCCTGGCACGTTCTAAATGTTTTAAGAAATGTGTGCCGAGCCCACGCCCTTCCTCCGAAGCTTTATAAATTGCAGGCAGCTCGCATAAACGCAACTGATTGAAATTGCTTCGGTAAGTCCCCAATTGCGGAGCCTTTGTGGCAAAAGGGTACTCAGTTTCCAAAACACCTGCACCCGTTAAATTCTTAAGCAAAATGGTTTTGCCGGAATTGGGGAGGCCAACCAGAAAAATATCAGCAATAATTTTAAAAGAAAGAAAAAGTTCCAATTCCTCTGCTGGTTCTCCATTGCGCACGGGACGTCCCGCATGATTTCCATAACCGCCTCTGCCGCCCTTCACAACAATAACTTCATCCCCCTCGCGAACCATATCCCGAATAAGCAACTGGCCCTGTTTATTATAGACAGTGGTTCCGCAAGGAATTTTAACCACACAATCTCTGCCCTTACGTCCATAGCGTTTATCGCCAGAACCAAGACTGCCAGCCTCTGCTTCAAAAATACGTTTGGATTTCAGCGGAAAAAGACTTCCCGTTTGCGCATCGACCCTTAAAATCACACTACCGCCATCGCCGCCATCGCCGCCATCCGGAATTCTTTTGCGGTCCATGCGCTTGCGGTGGCTTTCGCATCCGCGGCCGCCTGCTCCGGAACGAACTGTAATGGTTACTTCATCAATAAACATAATGCTCCTAAAAAGTAAATAGGCTGAGTCGGGCTTATTACCCTTCTCAGCCTTTTAGAATTTCAACCTCAAAACTTAATTGCTTGGAACTAAATAAACGGTTCGATTGGGTTTGAAATGCACCGTGCCATCACGAAGGGCAAAAAGCGTGTCATCTGCAGCGCGAGCCACATATCGGCCCGCCTTGAATGGCGTCCCCCTTTGTCTGATCAAAATAGAACCGGTACGCACAAATTGACCGCCGTAGGCTTTAACGCCCAACATTTGCGGATTTGAATCACGACCGTTTGTTGTACTCCCCTGACTTTTTGTATGCGCCATTATTTACTCCGCTTGAATGCTTTTAACCCGCAAACGAACCACGGTCTGACGGTAGCCCTTTTTGCGTTTATATCCTTTACGCCGCTTAAATTTAAATGAGATCACTTTTGGAAGTTTTATATCTCCCAATACTTCACAAGTGACAGAAGCTTTTGGAACAAAAGGTTGTCCCAATTTGGCTTTTCCATTTTCTTGAAAAAGAAGTACCTGACCTAACTTCACTTCTTTTGCTTGAGGATCAACCCCGCGCGATGGAGTAAGTTTCTCCACCTCAAATACGCTATTCTCTTCAACCTTGTATTGGTGTGCGCCTACTTGCACTACTGCATATCGAGTCATTTCATGTCACCTTTGAGCCGCTAATTCTAAAGGAAATCACCTCATATGTCAATTTAATAGGAAAACTCAATAATTTTATATAACTTGTTTATTGGGAAGCACTTATAAAAATACTTTGGGTTAACTGGAGGCAGGGTTACTATATTTGCGTTCTAAATCCCCACGCCACTCACCTGCAGACTCTTTAAAGCTACGGTTAAATTCCTTTTCAAAAGCCTCTAAAAAAGGCGTGCCCTTGCCCAAAGAGATCAATAATTGTTTTACATTGTACATCCGATTATGTTCTATCAAATAAGAGACAAAAGAAAACGACTCAAGATAAAAAACGATGGCCCTTTCCTGGGATGGGTTTTTGGAGATATCCTCAAACATTAATTCATCCAAACTAAGCAATGTTTTGCCGCGGACGGCATCAATTAATAACTTAAGATCAATTGTCTTGACTTTATTTTCCTGATATTGCGCAAGCCCCTCATTCAACCAGATGGGGCATTTCATTTGACTCAAATCCAAAATGAACGCATGTGTCAGTTCATGGTAAATGAGTTTCTTGAGGTTTTGTTCTGTCACCGTTCCTTGATAAACCGGTAAGCGAATTTTTCCATCATAAAGAGCGCCGGACCAATGCGGAACTGAACCCATCAGAGATTGATACTCCTCTCGGTCATAAAGCAATACGGGAATTTTGTATTTTGGGTAGTGGCCAAAATCTTGCGAAATGACTCGATAAGCATCACGAAGATCATCTCGTATTTTTGACCCTTCCAAATTTTCACTTCTCCGGTAACGAATAATAAAATGCTCATCTGAATATTCCTGCTGCATCTTATCAATATTTTTTTCACGGATCAGTTTTTCATATTTCTCGCGGAGTTTGGGGTCAGGATTTAAAGAAAACGCTTTCCGATAATACTGGTCGGCCTCATCAAGTTTGTGGTTTAGATTTGCGATCTCCCCAAGAAGTTCAAAGGCATAAGGATTTGTGGGGTCAAGGCCAATGGATTCTTTGAGCAAACCTTGAGCTACTTCATATTGCCGCTTATTGAAATTTTGAACAGCTTCATTGTAAAGTTCTCGACCTGAGTTTAATGACACGATATCGGCGTCATTTCCTTCTTTTGAACTCAGCAAGAAAGTTTTGGTGCTTGCAATTTCCCGTTTAATTCTGGATTGAATTCTTAAATCATTGCTTGAAACCCCTTTTTCAGGAAGGGTATCAATTTTTTGGATGGTCCCCTCCATTTTCTTAAGATAGGTCTGAGCCTGGTCAAAACGATTATCAGCCAACAATTTTTGACTGTAGGTATCACAAGCGGCCAGCAATGAGTTGAGAGCCCTCGCATTTTTGGAATCTTTCGTAAGCACTGCCTCCAAAATCGCGATCCCTGCCGGATAGGACCCCTGCTGGATCAATACCTCTCCCTTTTCAATTAGACCAGAAAGTTCATTTTCCCCTTCACCCAAAAGAATGGGCGGCGCCATGGAAAATAAAAGTAAAAGGAAAAGGGGAAATTGGTAGCGGAATTTCATTCGGGCTCGATCTAACCTTAATGTTCTTCTGCCATCCGAATCCGCTTTCTGATTGCAGGATGGTCGTAAAGGAAGAATTCAATCAAAGGATGTGGGTTTGGATCGGCCAGATTCAGATCACTCAACTTTTGCATGGCAGAAATAAACGAAGCTTTGTCATGTGTCGCTTCCAAAGCAAATTGATCGGCACAGCGTTCAGCGTAACGAGAAAAGGCATTGCCAGCAGGACTCATCGCAAGGCTGAATACAAAAAAGATCAAACAAAGAAGGGGAAAAGACCGAATATCCGCTGCCCCCAGATAACCTAAATTGTGTGAAAACGTCTCAAGCAAATGAAACGCAAGCCAGAAACCAAGGAACGAAAATGCCACGCCAAATCCAAATTGTTTCCAAATGTCGTAATGTTTGAAATGGCCCAATTCATGAGCCAAGACAGTTTCGATTTCCTCATGGCTAAATGAATTCAGCAGGGTATCTCCCAAAATAACACGTTTAGTTTTTCCAAAACCCGTAAACGCGGCATTGGCTTTCTTGGTTGTTTTGCTTAAATTAAGCGAATACACATTTTGAATTTTCATTCCGAAACGAGTTCCAAGCGCTTCGATTTTTCTTCTCAAAGCTTCATCTGAAATGGGGCTATATTTGTAAAAAAGCGGAACGATTAAAACAGGAAATAGTTTTCCTAAGACGAAGCTCAATAAAGCATACCCTGCCCAGGCTAGAATCCACCATGAGGACTCAAAATTCCAAATTAAAGTATACAGCAGCAAAACAAGGGGGATTGAAATGGCAAGCGAAAGCAATTGTTTCTTTGCCCATTCCCAAAACCATGCTGGAAGCGTTTGATTGGAAAGTTCATATTGATGTTCAAGCAGAAATCCAGAATAAAAAGACAACGGGAAAGAAATCACGGTTGAATAAAGGGTAAAAAAGAGAAAATAGATGAACACAACTCCATAACTGGAAGTAAAAAGAGCGTAAGCCCAATCATAAAAAAGAAAGGTGAGACGAAACGCAATAGCTCCTAAAAAAATAACCAAGCTCAACAAAAGGCTGTACAAAGTCAGCCAATTGCGCGTTCTCTGATATGCTTTGCTTTTCTCTTCTGAAGACACAAAACCTCCTCCGGTTAATTCAAATCGCAATATTAGTCAAAAAGAATTCGTTTTTTTGTCTGAAGCTGCTCAATTTCTTCTTCGTCGAGAAATACCGTTTCATCAATGGTTGAACCTACTCTGTCCGCTTGATCATAAAGATGGGGCGGGATTTCATTTAAGAAACGGGACGGAAGATTATGCTGGCGGGATCCGTAAAGCCTGCGTGAATTGGCATAGGCCAAATAAAGTTTTTCCTTCGCGCGAGTCATCCCAACATAGCAAAGCCTTCTTTCCTCTTCAAGATCCTGGATATCCCCGCCAAAAGAACGCACGTGGGGAAAGATTTCTTCTTCCATCCCCACCATAAACACGATGGGAAACTCCAAACCTTTTGCACAATGTATGGTCATCAAAGTCAAACTGTTGCTCCCCGCTTCCCACGTATCCACATCCGAGGTAAGTGTAATGCTTTCAATAAAAGCTTCGAGGAGCCCTTCCCTTTCCTTTGAACCAAGCGAAGGTTGCCAATTTTCTTCAAAATCTTGAACGGCAGAGAAAAATTCCTGAATATTATCAATCCGAACCTTCGCTTCAAGGGTTCGCTCCAGTTCAAGTTCTTTCAAATATCCAGTCCGCTTCAAAATATCTTCAAGAAGCTCGCTCACCAAAAACCTTGGTTTTTCAGATCGAAGCGATTGAATCATACGATGAAAACCGCGAAGCGATTCTTTCGCCTTTACGCCCACCCCTTCCACGCGATCAATCTCCTGCAAAGTCTTGTCCCAATTGATTCCCTTTTCGCGCTGATAAACTTCAAGGATCTCAATCGTTTTTTTACCGATTCCGCGGTTTGGAACATTAATGATCCGTTTGTAACTCAGCTGATCATGCGGAAAAGCAATCGCTCTCAAGTAAGCAATCAAGTCTTTAATTTCACGGCGATCGTAAAACCGAATGCCTCCTATGATGCGGTAAGGAACTTTATACTTCCTCAAAACTTCCTCAATAATACGCGACTGAGCATGGAGCCGGTAGAATACGACGCAATCCGCAAGCGTTTTTTTCACCTTTTTGAATTTCAAAACCTCATGAACCACAAACTCGGCCTCTTCTTTTTCATCCGTTGCTTCAAACAATGAAATTTTTTCGCCTGCTTTTTTCTCGGTCCAAAGTGCTTTGGGCTTGCGAGCAGTATTAAATTCAATGAGAGCGTTCGCTCCCTCAAGAATATTGGCGGTTGAACGGTAATTTTGCTCTAGTTTAATAACGTCGCAATTCGGATAATCCTTTTCAAAATCAAGAATGTTTCGGATATCCGCACCTCTCCACGCATAAATGGACTGATCAGGATCGCCCACGACGGTAATATTCTTATGCCGATCCGCTAAATGCCGAACGAGCCTGTACTGCGCATGATTCGTGTCTTGATATTCATCAATTAAAATATGTTTAAAGCGTTCTTGCCAAGATTCTAAAACTTTTGGACTTCTATCGAACAAAAATACAGTTTTTTGAATGAGATCTCCAAAATCGCAGGCATTCGAAGCCGAAAGCTTCTTTTCATAAAGCGCGTAAACTTTTGCGGCCACATCTTCAAAAGCATCCTGAGCTTGTTCGGCAAAGGCTTCCGGCGTAAGCAAATAATCTTTGGCGCGCTGGATCTCTTCACGGATTCCTTTCGGATTGATCTGGCGTTCGTTTTGATTCAGCTCAGCTAAACATTCTTTAATCAAAACCAATTGGTCGTGATCATCGTAAATGGAGAAATTGCGTTTCACACCAATCGCTTCTCCGTCCATTCTGAGAATCTTGAGACAAGTTGAATGAAAGGTGGAAATCCAAACTTCTTGATGGACGAGCCGACCCACTCGAAACTTCATTTCTTCCGCTGCTTTATTAGTAAAGGTAACACCGAGAATATTGAAGGCGGGAACACCTCTTGAAATTAAAGCGGCGATTCTGCAAGTAAGAATACGGGTCTTACCGCTTCCCGCACCCGCTAAAACCAAAAGCGCTCCATCCGGAGCGTTAACGGCTTTTTCTTGTTCGGGATTAAGATGAATCGAAATATTTTGAACGTTATTTTTCATGATTCAAAAACGAATTTGCTGTCAAAAGCGGTTTTAAAATCATAGACATTCTTAAAATCATCTAAAGAATCTTCTTCGGTTTTTCGCATCAATCCAACATCGACAAGGGCAAAAACCAGCTTCCCAAAATCAAGCGTTTGTTTAATTCCCCAATATTCCAAAACCGTATGCGCCAAGGGCCCAAACTGGTCCATCGCATACTTCCTAATCCCTTCACAGAATTCCTGTCCTGTAACATGCCTGGGCTGAGGAAGTGCGGTCATTGTGAAATGAAGGGCGGAAAGAATGAAACTGTAAGCCTCAAACTTATATTGGGGATTTTGATCAATTAATTTCTGAATTTTATCAAGAATTTGTTCCGGAGTATTATCCATGCAAAATTAAACCAGCCAACTCCCTTACTTCTTCGGCATAAAATGGGATTCCTTTGATAGGAAGATCAAGCAAGCCCCCGAGACAAGCTGCAAATTGACTGCAAAAATCAGATTCCACTAGATTGGGGAAAGCTTCTGTCAGCAAATTCCAAGCAATGGAACCCTGGTGCAACAGGTAGCTTTGAGTCCGTTTTTGCCCGCCACCAGCAATTTTTTTTCCGGAAAGCATGACGTCAAACAAAACCGGTGAATCAAAACAAAAAGAAATCCGCTCGGTTTTACACATAGCATCTGATTCCGTCACCGCATTATATTTCTTTTCGAACAATTCCGTGGCAATTCCAAAATGTCCGAGCGCTCTGCGCAATTCTTCATGAATGAGATGATAACTTTCTTTGACCCTCTTTAAAATTGTTTGGCGGCTTAAAGGTACAACCAAAGAATAGGTCAAATCGGATCTCCCGTGCACCACCATTCCGCCTCCGGTAATACGGCGTACAAAAGGAATTTGGCTGTTCATTTTTGTATGAACAGCCTGCCACATGCCGTAACCGACCGTAATGGTTGGTTCATTAAACCGATAAAATCTGAGAATTGAATTGAGATCTTTTTTTTGAATCTGGCTTTTGAGCAGAAATTCATCGACAGCCATATTAAAAGCGCCGTCATGGGCTTGATCTTGAACTAAATGTAAATAGGAACGGCCTTCATTCATGAGCGCACCTCGTTCGGAGCTCACAATGTCGTCGGCGGCAAGGAATGGGTTTGATCGTCTTTAAGATCACGAAAACTTAAGACCGGTTTCCGAGCGGCCTGCACTTCATCAGGCCTGCCGATTGGCATCGTATGCGGTGCTTTTTGAACCAGTTCAGGTGTTTCCTGAGCTTCTTTTAGAATCTTAAGCATAATTTCTACAAAAGTATCGAGCGTCTCTTTGGATTCCGTCTCAGTCGGTTCAATCATCAAAGCCTCTTTCACCACCAAAGGGAAATGAACTGTAGGTGCATGAATTCCGTAATCAAGAAGCCGTTTTCCAATATCACCTGCGTGCACTCCCTTTGCTTCCAAATCGCTTATGGAAAGTACGAATTCATGCATGCAAAATTCATTGTGAGGGTTGGAATAAGCGCTGCTTAATTTCTTCCGAAGATAATTGGCATTCAAAACAGCATCATGACTGACGCGTTTGAGCCCTTCAATACCCAGCATTCGAATATACACATAAGCGCGGATAAGAATTCCGGCGTTTCCATAGAAGGATCTAAGTTTTCCAATTGATTTGGGCCGGTCATAATCAAAACGATAACGATCGCCTTTTTTAATGACAACCGGAACAGGAAGAAATGGCGCAAGTGCTTTTGTCACACCTACAGGCCCAGCACCAGGGCCACCGCCGCCATGAGGAGTTGTAAACGTTTTATGAAGATTAAGATGAACAATATCAAAACCCATATCGCCCGGCCTGACTGCTCCTAAAAGTGCATTTAAATTTGCGCCGTCATAATAAAGAAGCCCGCCTTTTTTATGAACCACCTCACGGATTTTCAAAATATCATTTTCAAATAAGCCGAGTGTGTTGGGATTGGTTAACATCAAACATGCCACTTGATCCGTCATCGCTTCTTCCAAAGCTTTCAAATCAACACGGCCCTTTGCATTCGATGGAATTTGTACGACTTGATACCCGTATTGGGCAGCTGAAGCGGGATTCGTCCCATGGCTTGAATCTGGAACGAGAACGATATGCCGCTTTCCCTCTCCACGCGACTCATGATAGGCGCGCGTCAGCATCATGCCGCAAAGTTCCCCATGCGCACCCGCAGCGGGCTGAAGCGTAAATTCATACATCCCCGTCAATTCGCAAAGGGCGCGGCTGAGTTCATAAAAAATTTGGAGCGTCCCTTGAATTTGATCCTCAGGTTGAGAGGGATTCACCCACGCAAAACCATCTAGGGCCGCAACATCTTCATGAATTTTTGGGTTATATTTCATCGTGCAGCTTCCGAGTGGGTAAAAATGAGTATCCACGCTGAAATTTTTCTTGGACAAATTCACAAAATGACGCACGAGCTCTGGTTCTGTGACTTCGGGAAGTTCAGCAGCCTCCTTACGCTGCAGAGCTGCTGGAATTAATTGTGAAAAATCCTTTTCGGGGAATTTTCTTTGCGGAAGAAAAACGCCTTCTTTCCCGCTTTTGCTTTTCTCAAACAAAAGCTTACTTTCGCTCGCTGTTTTTGTTTTAACATCAAGTGTCATTTCAACACTTCCTTCAAAGCTTGGATGAGTTGGTCTAAATCATCTTTACTCTTAGTTTCGGTCACACAAAGCAGCATCTGATTTTTAAGTTCGGGGAAAAACCGCTCAAGCGCAAGACCTCCAATGATTCCCTTTTGCAGTAAGAGTTGATTCGCCTGTTCAATTGATTTCGGAAGCTGAATTACAAACTCATTGAAAATTGCGCCCTGAGTTAAAACTTTTAATTCCTTAAAACTGCTAATCGCTGTCCTAAGATAGTAAGCATTTTCCAAATTGAGCTCAGCAATCCGGCGAACACCTACTTTGCCTAAGCTTGCTAAATAAACGCAAGCAGCGATCGCACACAGGGCTTGATTGGTGCAAATGTTGGAGCTTGCACGCTCGCGGCGAATGTGTTGTTCCCTTGCTTGAAGCGTCAAACAAAACGCGCGCTTTCCATTCGTGTCTTGAGTTAATCCCACAAGGCGCCCTGGAATTCGGCGCATGAGCGAGCGCGTCGTTGCAATATAACCCAGCCATGGGCCTCCTAAATTAAGCGGAATTCCAAGCGGCTGGCCTTCCCCGCAGACAATATCGGCTCCCCATTCTTTTGGTGTTTTGTAAAAACCAAAGGAAAGCGGATGAGCTACCATAATAAAAAGTGAGCCGTTCTGATGGACAAGCGCTTCGACTTCTTTTAGATCTTCAAGTAAACCAAAAAAGTTTGGAGATGCAATAACAACAGATGCAACATCCGGAGTTAACTGCTTTTTCAGACGCTCCAAATCAAGCTCAAAATGTTTTCCAAACGGAACTTCCTGAGCTTCAAATTGAGTGCCGGTAAGGTAAGTTTTGGCTACCTGCCTGTAATCAGGGTGGACGGAACGCGCCACCAAAACCTTTCTTCGTTTTGTTTCGTGTAATGTCATGAGGATGGATTCGGCCAAAGCGGTTGAGCCATCATAATGAGAACCATTTGAAACATCCATCCCGGTTAATTCACAAATGAGGCTTTGATATTCAAAAAGGGCTTGCAAGGTTCCTTGAGAAGCTTCCGGCTGATAGGGAGTATAAGACGTGTAGAATTCGCCGCGCCCAATCATGTGACGCACAATAGAAGGAATAAAATGTTCGTAAGCGCCCGCGCCCAAAAATGACAAATGATCTTTTACATTTGTGTTTTTCGAGGAAAGTTCCCGAAACCAGCTTTGCGCTTCGAGTTCACTCAATGCCGGCGGAAGTTCAATGGGAGGATTGCGAATTTCACTCGGAATGGCTGTGAATAACTGCCCAAAATGCTCGATTCCAATGGTTTCGAGCATTTCAGCCTGATCTTTTTTGGTAATCGGAAAATAACTCATTTTTAATCAGCCCGCCGCGCCTTGACGAATCACTTGCTCGTATTGATCTTTGGTTAACAAATTGTCCCATTCGGTTGATTTGATCGGAGTTAACTCAAAAAACCATCCCTTGCCGTAGGGGTCTTGGTTCACAATCGCCGGATCGGATTCCAACATCGTATTAATGGCTTTTACGGTTCCCGAAACGGGCGAATAAATATCGAAGGCGGCTTTAACGGATTCGACAATACTAATCGCTTTTCCCTGTTCTACTTGTTGTCCAACGTGCGGAAGTTCGACAAAAACAACATCTGAAATTTCATGCTGAGCATAGTCGCTAATACCCACAACAAGTTTGTCTCCTGTTTTGCGTACCCATTCGTGGGTTTTCGTATAACGAAGTTCTGACGGTAGATTCATGAAGCCTCCTTCTTAATTGTAGAATTTAGTCGTTTATAAAAAGGCGTTTTGACAATTCGTGCTTTTATCGCTTGTCCACGAATCTCAATATCAATGGCTTGGCCGATCTGAGCATGCTCGGTTGTTATATATGCCAACCCAATACTTTTTTTCAAAGTCGGTGAAAAAGTTCCGCTAGTTACTTTTCCAATCTGACGCCCGTCTATCAAAACAGAATAGCCGTCTCGAGCAATGCCGCGGTCACTCATTTCAAATCCGATCAACTTGCGTTTAATTCCGCGTTTACGCTCTTCTTCAAGCGCTTCTTTTCCAATGAAATCCGTTTTCTCCCAAGCAATCGTCCAAGCGAGCCCTACTTCAAGAGGAGTGGTTTCATCGGTCATATCGTGCCCATATAAAAGAAACCTTGATTCAAGCCGAAGCGTGTCGCGCGCTCCAAAACCAACGGGCTTCAAACCAACGGGTTTTCCTACTTTCATCAGCCGCTGCCACAAATGAGGAAGTTCTTCTGCAGGACAAAATACTTCAAATCCTTCTTCGCCGGTGTAACCTGTTTCGGAAAGAACGAGTTCCCCAAAAGGAGAATCAAATTTCACAAAATGATAATAGGAAATCTTGCTTAAATCAATGTCGAAAAGCGAGTGAATTACTTTGCGGCTCAAGGGCCCTTGAATCGCGAGAAGCCCGATTTGATCGCTCGCATTTTCTAAGGAAGCATCCCCTGTTTTATGCGCTTTAAACCAGTTGAAATCTTTTTCAATATTTGCAGCGTTGACGACGATTAAAAATTGTTCCGGGCCCTCTTCCATCACAACCACATCATCGACAATCCCGCCGTTTTCACGGCAAACAGGGCTGTAAAGCGCACCGCCCGGGGAAAGTTTGGCCACATCATTGGCGATCCAATGGTTAACTAGCTCCCGCGCATCTTTACCATGGACGAAAAATTCACCCATATGGGAAATATCGAAAACGCCCACGCCGGTTCGAACCGTTTCATGTTCTTCGATCACACTGGTGTAATAAAGAGGAACATACCATTCTCCAAAAGCGCCAAAACGGGCTCCTAGGCGTTCATGTTCGGAATGGAGCGGTAGCTTTTTAAGTTGAGAAACATCTTCTGTTGGATTGGCCATAAAATGAGTGCGTTAAAGTGTTATTGTAACAAAATTATCTTGGATTGCGAAGCGTTTTAACTTTGAAGCTCTTTGAGCAGCAATTCCATATCGGGGGGGAGGTTTGAGGTAAAGAAAAGCTTTTTCTTCGTTCTGGGGTGTATAAAACCGAGCTCCTTTGCATGCAGGGCTTGACGATTAATAAAAGCAGAAGCCACCCCATACACAAGATCTCCCAAAACAGGATAACCCAAGACTCGGAGATGAACTCTGATTTGGTGAGTTCTCCCAGTCTCGGGCCTTGCTTCAACGAGCGTTGCGTTTTGAAACCGCTGCAAAACACGAAAGTTTGTGATTGAAGGTTTTCCATCATCTGGTTTGACAATAACTCTTTTTCGATTCATCACGGAACGACCCAGCGGCTCATCCGAACGCATTTCATCATGCTGAACTACCCCCTTCACAAAAACCCAGTAACGCCGGTCGATGTCATGGCGCTTGAATTGGTTGGCTAAAAAACGATGAGCTAAATCATTTTTAGCGATCACCAAAAGCCCGGATGTATCTTTATCCAATCGATGCACAAGCCCGGGCCGTATCGCATCTCCAGCCAATGAAAGTGATTTCGTGTGATGAAGAAGCGCATTCACCAAAGTCCCGCTGGGATTACCACAACCGGGATGTACCACCATTCCCGGAGGTTTGTTTACAACGATGATATCTTCATCTTCGTATACAACATCAATCGGAATGGACTCTGCGCGAGTAAGCTCCGGGGCTTCTAATTCATAAATAATGGAGATTTTATCTCCCGGCATAATTTGTAAATGAGGCTTGACAGCCCGGCCGTTAAGCGTAATTTTACCTTCTTCGATGAGCTGTTTGATTTTGGTGCGTGAAAAAAGCTCGGTTAATTCTTTCGCCAGGAAATAATCGAGACGGACATTCGCAATTTCAGGAGGAACGGTCAGCTGTTTTTCTTCCATAACGGGAGCGGAGCGACATAAACAAAGTCGAGGTTGAAATCATCAAAACAATGCTGATCCATTGGCTCAAAGTCAGATTCAAAAATATTCTGGCATTATCACCGCGGAAGAATTCGATCACAAACCGTCCTAATGGATAGAGCATGAAATAAGCAAAAGACACTGCACCTATTGACAGGCGCTTTCGCCATAAAAATAAAAGAAACAAAGCCAAGGAAAAACAGAACGTTGCTTCATAAAGCTGCGTTGGATGGACGGGGTGATCCAAAAAAGAAAATGAAACGGCCCATGGAACCGTTGTCTCTTTTCCATAGCAACAGCCGTTGAAGAAACAACCGATCCGGCCAAACCCTTGGGCTAAAGCCATGCCGGGAACAAATAAATCAAGCAAGGCAAAGAACGGGAGGCGCTTCATCCGAATAAAAATTGAAAACCCCAGCACGCCCCCAATCAACCCCCCATATAAGACAATCCCCCCTTCCCAAATTTTTACCACATCAAGAGGCGAGGCGCGAAAATAATCCCAAAATTGGATGACATAAAAAATTCGGGCACCCACAAATCCGCTCACAACGGTTGCGATGGCAAGATCTACAACGGTTTCTGGATCAATAGAAATTTGTTTTGCATTCAACCTGAGGAGGAGCACAGCGCTCAGCACACCGATCGCTACCAATACACCATAGGAATATAAATGAATGTGACCAAATGAAAACAACGTGGGATACATCAGCGTCCTCTTAGCGCAAATACAATAAAGAGTACTACACCAACCGTAATAAATGAATCCGCTATATTAAACACGGGCCAAATACGGAAATCAAGAAAATCAATCACGCGTTCGAAGCGCAGTCGATCAATCCAATTGCCAATGGCTCCGCCCAAAATAAAACCATAAGCCAATCGATGGGACAACGACTGATCTCTAAAAAAACGTGCGCAGAAGAAAAGACATAAAACACTTGCGGCAATCAGTAGCGTCAAAATTTCAGGATGCCCTTGAAAAAAGCCGAAAGCGATTCCCGTATTTTCAACAAAACTGAGATGGAAAATATTTGGAAGAATGGGAATACTCATCAGCGGTTTTAGGAACCAAACCGCCAGAAATTTTGTCAGCTGATCAAGAAGGAGAACGGCTCCAGCGACGCTATAGAGGGTTCGCATGGATTTAGGTGGGGTTATTCCCGGCGGGCGTTCTTCTCCTCATCCTCCTTGCACTTAATACAAAGTTTCGCGTAAGGAACCGCCTTCAAACGTTTGAAACTGATAGGTTTTTCACAACTCTCACAAACACCAAACGAACCGTCGTCAATTTTACGTAAAGCTTCATCGATTCGGTTCAGAATCGTTTGTTCAGCAGAAGCAAGATCGAGGGAAAATTCCCGGTCAAAATTGTCTGTGGCCATATCGGCCATGTGGAAAGAATATCCTGAAAGATCACCAGACGCATCGCGCTGGCTTTTGTTCAGATTATCGCGCTCAATGTGATTTAAACCTTCTGCAATTTTTATACGCTCAGCTTGCAGTTGTGTTTTTAACTTAAGCAACTCTTCTTTTTCCACAACAAATCCTTTCCCCTGCCAAAAGAAAGCGGATTATATCACCCGCTTTCAACAAGTCAAATGAAAATAAGCCTCTTCAAATTATGCCGCGCGGCCACTGTCTGTCCCGGTCTTGTACTTACCGTTTAATGTCTGCTTATATGCTTTAACAAATGCGTGAACCACGTGAGGATCAAACTGCGTCCCGGCGCAACGTTCCAATTCTTGAAACGCGACATCAATAGGCCTGCCTTTGCTATAGCAACGTTTCGAAACAATGGCATGAAACGCATCCACAACCGCAACGATCCGCGCTTCAAGCGGTATTTCTTCGCCGCTCAAGCCATCAGGATAACCGCTTCCATCAAAATTTTCATGATGGTGCAAAACAACATTAGCCACTTCTTTGAATCCGGTTAGCGGCTCCAAAATTTTAGCTCCCTTAACTGGGTGCTGACGCATGATTTTCCACTCATCATCCGTCAAACTGGCCGGTTTCATCAAAATGTTATCGGGAATTCCAATTTTTCCGACATCGTGCAAATGAAGGGAAGCTACTAAGATATCTTTCCTTCGCCCCGACATATCATAACCCATCTCATGAGCTGTCATTATACCGAGACGTTCCACTCCTTCCAGATGGCCTGCTGTGTAAGGATCCTTTGCATTAACTTCTGCGGCAAGCGACATGACAATCTGGTAGTAGGTCTCCTGTTCTTTTTTCCTGAGTTCGGCAATTTCTTGAAGCCGTCGTTCCAGTTCCAGCTTTTGTTTTTCGAGCTCGATATTTTTTGCAAGCAGATTTTCCCGATATTCTGCCGTTTTAATCGTCATGGAAGCATCATTCGCCAAAGTTTGGAAAAAAGAGATTTCCGCAAGTGAAAAGGGGTCTCCTTTTACTTTATTTCCCAAAAGCAACACACCCAGCAACTCATCTTTGTAAAAACCAGGCACGCACACTGTAACTTTAAGGGTTTCCATCACATCTCGTAATTGAGTTAAACGCGTCTTTAAAGCAGCCCTACGATCGATGATTTCAGGATCGGCAATCCAAGAGGATAACTCGGCGAGCAAAAGAAAATCCTTATTCAATTTTAGAGTTCGTTCCTTATGGGAAAACCAATGAATCAGGGGGTTGTTCTGATCAAGTTTCACAAGATTGACTGGAATGCGGTGACTGCCTTGAGAATCCACGAAAATATAGCGGGATTTTAATTGATCAAACATGAGGATGGAAGCATGGCTGAGGCCTACTTCTCTTACAATAAAACGGACGATCATCTTCAGAAGCCGCCTTGGGTTTTTCACCCGCACCATGGTTTTTGCGGCATTCTTAAGTGCTTCCTGATAATCGTAGCTTGTCATTAGCCCACCACTAACTTAATGTTTACGTATAAGAGTCTTGTATGAGGATAACACCTTTTCACTGGGTTTCCAACGGCTGGGTTGAAAACACTCCCTTTGACATGAAGATACTTCATGAATGATCTAACATGCTAAGTGTTTTGAAAGACAAGACTTACGTCAAACTTTAAGTTGAAAGAAACTTAGGAGGCGTTTGAACCCGTTAGTGCTTCGATCTTTTCACGAACGTCATTTTCAAGATATTCCAGGCTTAAGGGCTTGGTAATGTAATTGTCAGCACCTAAGCGGAGGCACTCTTCGATTTTATCTCGGGTCTCAAGTGCGGTTACCATAATCACCTTAGTACGTGGAAATTTTTTCTTAACCGTTCCTAGTACTTGGATACCATCCATTCCCGGCATCTTGATATCGAGCAAAACGATCTGAGGTTTGAATTGTTCAACCGCATCCAAGGCCGCCTGGCCTGAAGAAGCAGTTTTCACTTCATAGTTTCTTTCTTCAAAAAAGCTTTTCAGAAAATCACAAATTTCAACTTCATCATCTACAATTAAAAGTTTCATCTTCGTACCTCCTCGTTTCAATCGCTTGAATATGATAACTTGTTATTTTTTAACACGACTACGGAATCGCAACTTTTGCTAAAACATCAGAACCACCGGGCAGTTGCCCTTTGCCGGGATTCGATTCATCGCCTAAATCTGTCGGAGCGGATTTAACTTCACAAGGCAATTCAATAATAAAAGTAGCCCCTTCACCAAACTTGCTCTCTGCACGAACGGAACCATGATAACCATGAATAATCTGCTGTGTTACAAAAAGCCCTAGACCGCTTGCACCCTGGCGCGTAGTAAAAAAGGGGTGAAATACCTTAACCAGATCTGCTCCAGGAATTCCCGGCCCTGAATCAGACACGCGAAGTTCGATGACACCGTCCTGCTTTCGGTAACGTACCGTCACTTGTACTGTTCCTTTCGTTCCAATGGCTTGGACAGCGTTTAGGAATAAGTTTAAAAACGCCTCCCGAAGCTCCACAATATTTCCAAACCATTTAGGAATCGGGCGCTCGAAACGTTTGATGACTTGAATTTGATCCAGGGAAACCTGATACGACAAAAGCGCGATCGTATCATTTACAACCGTTTCGAAATCAACCAGCTCCCGTACCGACTTACGAGACTCGGAAAACATCAGGAGTTTCCTAGTAATATCGGCCGCTCGTTTGGTTTGCTTGACAATCGTCTTGAGGACATCCTCCACCTGCTCATCGTAGGCGATCTTATCCCGCTTCAGCAGAAGGATTTGTGCTTTTCCGGAAATAATCGTAAGGGGGTTGTGAATTTCGTGAGCGATGCCAGTTGCAAGTTGGGCAATTGCAGAGTGCTGTGCTGAATGCAAAAATCCAGATTGGATTTTCATCAGCTCCTGATTGCTTTCACGGAGTTCGTCAAAGAGAGCTGCATTTCGGAATGCCGCTGCTGCTTCCCTGGCAAACTCAAAAAACGATTTCACTTCTTGCGAAGTAAAGGATTTTGATCCTGCCTTTGGGGTAAGATTAATGGAACCAATGAGTTCATCTTGAAAAACAAGCGGAACGACACAAGAAGCATGCAGTTGTTCAAAGTCGTGCCTTAATTGATTGGCTTCCTGCCAGGAAAATGAATGGACAATCCGCTCGCGTTCCAATGGCATGTTCTGGGTACGAAGCAATTCGATGAGCAACGAATTTATACTTAACTCAAAATTGCGCCACAAACTGGGTTTAAAGCCAAAAGCAGATACAATGCGGCATACATCTTTTGACTTATCATAAATCAAAATGGAGGCCATGCGAAGATGAAGCGCTTCTCCAAAAGTATTCACAATCAAATTCGCAAGTTCCGTCTGATCCAAAACACCTGCCAAAGATCGCGCCAGATGCATCAAAACAGAATAATCACGTATGTGAGATCTAAAAATCACATCCTTAAAAAGAATCAACACGAGATAGTCGATTGGCTTGTAAACAAGAGAAGCGAAAACAACGGATAAAAGAAGAACAGTGACATCGTGAGAAGATAAATCAAAATGAAAAAGCTGGAATGCTAAAAAACGAAAGAAAGAATAAAAGAAGAAAACAAGAAGAAAAAGAATCGCCGTCAGGATGAGGCTCTTTAAAACCCGCTTTCGTTTCCTAAGGTACAGATTTACCATAGAATGCTCATGCAAACTTCGATTCCGATGCCATATCCTATTATCGGATCATTCGCCTTTTTTTTAAGTGTTAATTGCTTCAATACACCGCTCACAAAGCGTTGGATGACCGGGAAAATGACCCACTTGCACTGAATAATGCCAGCAGCGCTCACACTTCGCACCATCGGCCTTTCCAACCACAATTGATACCTTAGCTTGTTCAGCTGAAGCTGGCAACAAGCAACTGATTTCTTCCCTGTCCTGAGAATCATTATCCATCCAATGAACTTGAGAAACAATGAAAATCCGTTCAAGCTCTTTCCAATTATCTTTCAGCGTCCTGCTGAGATCCGAATGATCCGTTTTGATGTAGATTTTTGCATCCAGGCTTGAGCCAATCAGTCCCGTTGTGCGTTTCTTTTCAATCGAAGGCATGATGGCATCTCTAACGGTGCGTATTTTCTGCCAATCCTCAAAAGATTTAGAAGTTAACGGCGTTTTTGGAATGTCCCACAAGCTTTCATGAACTGATTTCATTCCTCCTTCAATAGGAAAAGACTGCCACACTTCATCGGTTGTAAATGAAAGAATCGGAGCTAATGTCTTGACCAACCGTCTCAGAATTTCAAAAAGCCCGGTCTGCGCCGAACGTCTCAAAAACGAATCTTTTCGGGCTGTATAGAGCGTGTCTTTCAAAATATCAAAATAATAAGAACTTAAATCAATGGAACAAAAGTCATAAACCCGCTGGTAACCTTTAAGAAAATTGAACTGATTGTATGATTCATCCACTGCTGACGACAAACGATCTGCCAAACTGACTGCCCACTGATCCAGAGGATGAAGCTTTTCAAAAGCAACGCGGTCTTTCTTAGAATCAAAGTCAGACAAATTTCCCAACATATATCGGAAGGTATTTCGGATTTTCCGGTAAGAATCGGCAAGCTGTTTCAGAATTTCTTTCGAAAGCCTCACGTCAAATTGATAATCGCAAGATGAAACCCAGAGCCTCAAAATGTCGGCACCAAACTCTTTCATCACATCCTGCGGTGCTACCACATTGCCGGCGGACTTAGACATCTTCTTACCTTCCCCATCCACCACAAATCCATGAGTCAGAACCCCATGAAAGGGTGCCTTTCCATCTAACGCCACGGCTGCGGTCAATGAACTTTGAAACCAGCCGCGATGCTGGTCTGACCCTTCAAGGTAAAGATCTGCTGGATATTTGAGTTCCTTCGATTTCTTCAAAACAGCCTGATGGCTTACTCCAGAATCAAACCAAACGTCAATAATATCCTCTTCTTTCTGAAAATCAGGCTTTGCGCAACAAGTTGGTTTCTTCCCTTCAAAAAAATCAAAAACGTCTTTTTCGAACCAAACATCTGCACCTTTTTCTTGAAATAACTTCACAACTGTTTTTTTGATTTCCGAAACAAAAACTTTACGGCATGATTTGCATGAAATGATTGGAATCGGCACACCCCAATACCGCTGACGCGAAAGGCACCAATCAGGACGGTTTTCTACCATCGAACCAATCCGGTTTTTCCCCCAATCGGGCGTAAATTGAATATTTTCTTGAATGGATTTTTTCATTTTCTGACGTAAATTATTATGATCAATCTTTAAGAACCATTGCGGCGTTGCACGAAAGATGATTGGCTTTTTGCATCGCCAACAGTGTGGGTAGGAATGCTGATAATCTTCAACATGAAGCAGCGCTTTCTTTTCCTTCAAAAGTTCGATAATCTTTTCATTCGCCTTAAAAACATTTATGCCTTCGCACCGAGGAAATTCCTTCGTGAACCTTCCCTTCTCATCCACAGGAGAAATTATTGGTAAGTTATTTTTTAAATGCCCATATACATAATCTTCTTCACCATGGCCGGGCGCAATGTGAACAATTCCTGTTCCATCGGTGGCTGAAACATAGTCTGCTGAAATCACTTTTGAAATACGATCGACAAAAGGATGCTTTGTCTCAAGAGTTCGTAAACTGGCACCTTTTTCGGATTTATATTCCTTTATTACTTTTAGATTCAATTTAGAAACGACTGCGTCTTTAAGCAACTTTGCAAATGTGAATTTTCCCTTGTCAGTTTCAATAAAAATGTAATCAAGATCGGGGTGAACGGCCAATGCAACATTTCCAGGTAACGTCCATGGCGTAGTCGTCCAGACCAATAAGGAAGCATCGTGGTTAACTAGCTGAAACGCCACGTATACGGATTTTGAGGTTTTATCTTCGTATTCTAACTCTGCATCAGCAAGGGCGGTTTCGCAGTCCCAACACCAAGGAACAGGCTTGAGGCGCTGCTCAATAAATCCTTTTTCGTAAAGCGAGAGGAAGGATTCAGCGATTGAGGCCTGATAGCCATAATCCATGGTTCGGTAGGGTTTTTCCCATTCGCCGAAAATACCGAGCCGTTTAAACTCTTCGCGCTGGATATCGATAAATCGTTCCGCATATTTCCGGGCTTGTTTCCGAAATGGAACGCGCTCGACTTCATCCTTGCGCTTACCCATTTCTTTCAGGCATTGATGCTCGATCGGAAGCCCGTGGCAATCCCAACCCGGTACATACAAAGCGTTGAACCCACGCATAGTTTTATATTTCACAATGATGTCTTTTAAGATTTTATTAAGCGCATGGCCGATGTGAATATTCCCGTTCGCATAAGGGGGCCCATCATGGAGAATATATTTTTCAGAGCGGGTTTCGCTACGCTTTCTGATCCGTTCATAAAGCTTTTCTTCCTGCCAAAGGCGCAAACGTTTGGGCTCCGCCTCGGGAAGGTTCGCCTTCATCGAAAAGGAAGTTTGGGGAAGATGGACGGTATCTTTGTAGTCTTTTTTGTTAACGGACATGAGGCAATTTCTGGATGGTCGACTCCACCAACTGATCTAACCTGGGACCTGCTTCGGCAGCCGTACGAATAATTTCTTCAATATTGACGGGTTTTAAATGATCTGGGTCACAAAGATCTGTAACAATACTGATTCCTAAAATTTCAAATCCAGCGTGAACGCCTACAATTACTTCAGGAACGGTGGACATGCCTACCAAATCAGCCCCTGCTTTCCGCATGAAACGATATTCAGCAGGCGTTTCTAAGTTTGGCCCGCTCACCCCCATATAAATCCCGCGTTTTAACGGAATGTGTTTCTCATGTGCCGCTTTTTCAGCAATCGTTATCAATCGACCCGAATAAGGTGCGCTCATATCTGGAAATCTAACGCCTAACCGGTCATCATTAGAACCGACCAACGGATTAATGCCCATTAAATTGATCTGATCTTCTATTAAAACAAGGTCTCCTTTTTTGTAAGATAAATTAAGACCTCCTGCTGCGTTTGAAACCATTAGAATTTTTGCGCCGAGCTTTTTTAAAACACGCACGGGAAACGTCACCTGCTCCAAAGAATAGCCTTCATAATAATGAAGGCGCCCTTCCATAATAACTACTTTCTTGCCGCCAAGCATTCCGAAAAGGAGACGCCCCGCATGAGATTGAACTGTCGATTTTGGGAAATTAGGAATCGACTCATAAGAGACGGCAACTTCCTTCGTAACACGCCTGGCCAAATTACCAAGACCCGTTCCTAAAATGATGGCAATGTCCGGGCGAAAAGCCGTTTTTTGCCAAATCGCGCGGACGGATTTTGTAATCTGTTTAAATAGATTAGAATGCAACGAGGAGCTCACGAGATCTTCTCCGCCTTAAGAAAAACGGTAGGCCAACTGTTGTAAAATCCCTACGAGAAAGTGATCTAAAAAACTCAGCAAAATAAAGGCAACAACGGGAGAAAGATCGATCATGCCAATCTGAAGTGGCAGGCGCCTTAAAGGAAGCAAGATCGGTTCCGTAATCCGATAAAGCATATTGATAGGTTCTGAAAAAGGGTCCACCTGAAACCAGGAGACAACGATTCGGATCACGAGCAAAAAATAAATCACTTTAAAAAGCATTGCAACCAAAACGGCGAGCGATGCAAAAAATTGTCCAATGATGAACATGCTATCCCCCTTACATCCGACTTAATTCCCGCGCTCTTTGAACAGCGCAATCAAGAGCGGCGGAAAAGATTTTAGGAAACTTCTTTTTAAAAAGAACCTGAAGCGCGGCGTCAGTAGTGCCCTTCTTTGAGGTTACCATTTTTCGAAGCGCCTCAGGTGGATCATTTGAATTCTGTGCCAATTTGCCAGCACCGAAAGCCGTTTGAACCGCTAGAAGCCGAGCCGCCTTTTCAGAAATGCCGCCTTTCTGAGCAATTTGAGCAAGAAGTTCCATCATCAAGAAAAAGTAAGCAGGGCCGCTTCCGCTGACAGCTGTTACTAAATTAAAATGTTTTTCGGGAAGTTGTACCACTTTGCCGCAACCTGAAAAAATAGTTTCCGCAAGACTAAGTGCGTTACGATTCGAACTTGTAATTGCTGTGACAGCTTCTCCAACTTGAGCGCCTAAATTAGGCATTGCTCGGACAATTGCTGCGCGATTTCCCAGAAAATGCTTTAATTTAGATATCGGCGTTCCGGCTAGAATACTAATCATTGTTTGACCAGAAAGTAAAATAGACCGAACCTCTCTTGAGATAGAAGCAAGATCTTGCGGTTTGATAGCTAAAATAATGATTTGAGCATGACGAAGCAAATCCAAATTACTTTTTGTGCTATGGATTCGAAATGTTTTCGAAACAGACTTCATTTTAGATCTAACTGAATCAAAGACAAAAATTTGTCTGGGTTGTGAAATATGATTTCGAAGAAGCCCTGTTAAAATAGCGCTTCCCATATTTCCACAGCCGATGAATCCAATTGTTTTATTTAATCGCTTCATAGATTTTCTTATTTTTCTGGTCTTGGCCCAAAAACCGCAGAACCAATTCGCAACAAATTTGCTCCCTCTTCAATAGCGAGCTCGAAATCAGAACTCATTCCCATCGAAAGATAACGCCAGTCACAATTTTTAAATTTCTGACGCAATTGATCTTTTAAATTGCTAAGTGCACGAAATGATTCTCGAATCTTTACCTGATTTTGAGTATTAGGACCAATGGTCATCAAACCCCGCAACCTTAAATGATCAAATGCTGTAATCTCAGAAACTGCTTGTTGAACATCGCTTGGACTAAAACCGTGTTTTGTTTCTTCGCCAGACGTATTCACCTGTACTAATATATCGGCTGTTTGGCCTTGTTTAGCTGCCTGTTTTTCAATTTCTCTTGCCAAATCGATACGGTCGCAGGAATGAATCAACGCTACTTGTCCGATCAAGGACTTCACTTTATTGGTTTGCAATGAACCAATGAAATGCCATCTGATGCCTTTTGGAAGTTCGCCTTGTTTGGCCATTAAATCTTGGGTTCTGTTTTCGCCAAAATCCCGAATTCCAAGGTCGTAGGCCAACTTGATTCTGCCTGGATCAACCTCCTTAGTGACCAAAACGAGCTCTACTTCCTTTGGATCGCGTCCGGCCCGCTTGCACGCTTCGTGAATTCGTTCCGTAACGCCACGCAACTGGCGGTCAATCATAAGGTTAGTAATTTAGCACAAGGGGGCCAAAATTGGAATTTTTTTGATGAGACTAGGAGGTAAGCGCTTTAAACACGTCTTCCATCTTGTTCAACTTCCCTGAGGCAACCAAAAGAACCGTTTTCCCATCACTGCCTTTGGCGTAATAAGCATCCCGCCCGGGCGCCTCACGGCCTTGAATCAACATTTGCTCCGACCCATCTTGAAACTTAACTCGAACCGTTCTAGCCGGGGTTTTAAACCCTAATTTTTGATTGTCCGGCCGCTCGTCATCCAAAAATTCTTTCACATACAGTCCATTTAAATAGACGAGCAGGTTATCGATCGCATCCGGACCCGCTATTGCTTGAACGGGTTTTTCAAGGAGCCATTGTTTTCCCTTGTGCTTCATTTCAAATTCCTTTTTCTGAGATTGAAACTGAATGGAACTCACTTCTTTTTCGAGCAATATAAAAATTTTCTTTTTCCTGAGGGCATAAAGGGTTTTGTCAAAGGCAGATAAAAAATTAGCATCTACTAAAAAAAAAAATGATTCATCCGCCCATTTTGCATAAGCACCCTTAAAAGCTACCGCGTCCGAACCAATGATAAGACACCTCTCAATAGGTAATTGTTCTGTAGCGACGCAAACCGAAAGGCGCGGTGAATCGAATCCAAATTCTTTCCCTGAAAGCCCTTCAAAAGGAAATGGCCGCAGGCGCGGACTCAATTTCAACAGGCTCACCAAACCATCAATAAGGATGGGCTCTGCAGGATAATCGATTGGTTTAGTAATGCGCCAGTCATGTTCTTTTATTTTTTGGAAGAAAATTTCAGTTTTTTTGGAACTATCTCTAATTTTCAAATGATTTACAGAATCTTTTTGGTTTACAGTAAGGAGATAAGTTCTGGCAGACTCGGTGGAAAGAGAAAAGGTTTGGTTGGCCGGATTTTCTTTGCGAATCTTAAAATAATAAAGACCCGCAACTCCAACTAAAATCAAAAGAAAAAACAAGGTTCTTTTCCAACTCAATGAAACTGTCTCCTCCAAAAAAATACGCAACTGCCCACGACAAAAAAGGAAACAGGAAGCCCTAAAACAGGACCATACAAAAGAAACTGTTGATCTGTTTCCTTAAGATAAAGCGGCGTCGTTTGGCGTGCGCGCGGCCTGATGGAAATGGCAAGCTCATCGCCTGAAAGCCACGCAATGACATTTAAAATAAAATCCTTATTCCCGGACATACTAAGAAAACCATTTGTGGCAAAATCACTATCGCCCACAACAACAAGGCGTCCCTTGCCACCCGTTTTTGCAACTGCAACCACAACAGGAAGCGGACCGGGCTGGTCATGTTTACTGTCAAATTCAGCCTTTCCTTCCCCAAGATTTTTAAGATCGGTTTCAGCCCAACTCCCGGCTCCCGTAAAAGCGATCTCATCCGCTTCAAGACCCGCCGGCACTTTAGCTGCTTTCCGTACGGAGCGTGCGATCGAGAAAAAACAGGCGAGCCGAAATCCTCTGGTAATGGCATGCGGTTTGTATTCTGTAATGAGCGGAATTAAATAGTCAGCACCAAAAAGTTTGCTTAATTTATCGACAATAACGTCATGCCCTACCTGAACTCCATATTCCAATAAGAATTGTTCGAAGTTCTTCCCCTCGCCAGGATCGACCGGATCAACCAAAGCCAAAAGATTTCCGCCTCCTTCTATATATTCGCGAACGATTTTCAACTCTTCAGGCAAGAGATCCACATGAGGACCGCCAAGGATAAAAAGATCTGTTCCCTTTGAAAGCTTATCCCTGAGGAGAAGTGATTCTTTCACTTCATAATTGGAATCGATCAATTTTTGGCGGAGAAATCCGAATCCAATTTTTTCTTTCTCTTCGCTAATCGCAGGGCCGCCGTGCTTGGCATCAAAAACAATCCGCTTTGTTTTTTGGCGCAGCAAATTGGCTAAAACATTGGTAATGGCCTCTTCAGTGACTTGTTTTGTTTTTCCCCGTTTTCCTTTGGCTTCAATAACAAACGTATCATAGGCATCAATTTGATATTGCTTTGCCTTAGCAGGCATTCGATCAGGATCATAAAATTCGTAATGAAAATTGGTGTGACGATAGGCATATTCTTTGAGTAAATTCTCTAAAAGCGACTTGGCGGGTTGGTCTTCGCGGAAAAAGGCATACACATGAATGGGTTCTGATTTTAATGCTTCAAGGACTTGAAGGGTTTGACCAGAAAGGCTGTATACCTTCCCTTCGCTAAAATCAAACCTTCTGTGATAAGTACGCAAAGTAAGGTAACTAAACACGGCGATTGAAAGTGCAATACAGAGAACAATTATAAAATGGAAACTGGAAAATAGATTTCTAAACTTCATATTCGATTATCGCTTCCAAGTTCTAATTTCCAAGGTCGAAAGGGTTGCAAAAAGAAAAAAACCGATAAACAAAACAAAATATGACACATCTCTTGTGTCTACAATTCCGCGGGCCAGGTCTCTGAAATGTTCCACCAGTGAAAGTTCCCGGAAAACACCTGCCAAAGCGGGGCTAGACCAATCCGCGATCCAGCCCACAATCCAAAAGAAAAGAATGATCACAAATCCGATTCCAGCACTTACTGCCTGATGTTCCGTAAGTGAGGAAGTGAACATCCCGAGCGCCATGAAACTTGCTCCCAGCAAAAACAGGCCGAAATAACCGGTAAACAATGAAGAGATCTCGAACTTGGCTCCGACTATTTGTGCCAGAAGAAAATAGGCAGCTGTCGGTAAAACCAGTAAAACAAGCACGCTTAAAAGGCCAAAAAATTTTCCAATTACGATTTGAAAATCCGAAATAGGGTAGGTGAAAAGAAGTTCTAATGTCCCTTGCTTTTTTTCTTCCGCTAAGGAACGCATGGTCAAAATGGGAATCAAAAGAAGCAGCAAAGCCGATAGGTTAGCGAGAAAAACGCTCAGAACCCCTTCAGTCAGATTCAAACCTCTGACTTCAAGGGAAGGATTGGATGCCGCCTGAAATGAAATCAAGCTGAAATAACTCAGGCCAGACCAAAAAAAGTAGCCGGTTACACCCAAAAAGAAAACAGCTAAAATATAAAATGAGAATGTATTTAACCAAGATTTTAAATCGCGGCTGGCAATAGCAATTATTTTGGACATAACTCTGACTCTTTATGAATCACTCTAAGAAAAATGTCTTCCAAATTTGTTTGCTGAGACTTTAATTCCAGAAAAGCGGCCACTTGGCCTTCATTAAGAATCAAAACGCGCTGGCACGTCATTTGAACTTCAGGCAAGATGTGGGTGGAAAGAAGAATAGTCCGCTCCCTTCCAAGGGCTTGAATTAAGGAACGAATTTCTATAATTTGCTGTGGATCAAGGCCGTTGGTGGGTTCATCCAAGATCAAAAGCTCTGGATCACCCAATAAAGCCTGCGAAAGCCCCACGCGCTGCTGGAATCCTTTGGAAAGTTTCCCAACGATCCGATTGAGAACAGAACCGATCCCACATTGGTCTATTGCTTTCTGCACGATTTTCTTTCGTGACCAAAAGGAAATTCCTTTTAAAGCAGCGACGTAAAACAAAAAAGCCTTTGTCGTCATATCCCGATAAAGGGGATTGTTTTCTGGCAAATAACCGATTTTTTTTCGAAGATCCGGCCTTGATTTGAAAAGATCCTTACCATCAATTAAAATTTTTCCTTCTGTAGGCGGAAAAAAACCGGTGATGAGCCGCATCATGGTGGTTTTCCCTGCTCCGTTAGGGCCGAGAAAACCTATGACTTCGCCACGCTTAATTTCAAAGGAAATATTTTGAAGGGCTTTGATGGGACCAAAAAATTTGGAAACTTTCTGAACAGAAATCATTGAACTTTAACGCGGGCAAACTTTCGCTTCCCGCATTGAATCAGGAGCGGTTCTTTCGTCAATTGAACCTTTCGATTTTGATCCATAATTTTCTCCTTATCAATCTTTACCCCACCCTGCTCAATTAATCTCCTCGCTTCACTTTTACTTGCTGTGAGGCCCGCTTCCATTAAAAGTGAAACGATATCGAGTTGACTCTGCCGAATAACTACCGTCTCGATTTCATTCGGAAGTCCTTTATCACGAAAAATCCTGTCAAATTCCTCACGGGCTTGTGTGCCTTTTTCTTTGCCGTGATAAAGCAAAACGATTTGTTCACCGAGTTTTGCTTTGGCTTCTCTCGGATCAGCCGGAAAAACTTTTTCAACAATCGGCTTATATTCTTGAACACTCATCCCGCTTGCGTATTGATAATAACGAGGAATCAGCGGATCAGGAATCGACATTACCTTACCAAAAATTTCTTTTGGAGAATCATTAATGTTAATGGCGTTGCCGAAACTTTTACTCATTTTCTTGACCCCATCCGTTCCTTCAAGAAGCGGTAAGGTCATCACGATTTGAGGTTTTTGATTCCAGACCTTTTGCAATTCTCTTCCGACGAGCAAATTAAATTTCTGATCCGTCCCGCCAAGTTCAATGTCTGATTTCACAACGACTGAATCGTATCCCTGTAACAACGGATAAAGAAACTCAACCAAAGCGATCGGCTGCTTTGAATTGTATCGATTTTGAAAATCATCGCGTTCGAGAAGGCGGGCAACTGTATATTGAGAAGTGAGATGGAGAAAATCTTGCGGCTTCATTTTATCAAGCCACTCTGAGTTGTAACGAACCTCTGTTTTTTTGCGGTCTAAAATTTTAAATACCTGCGCTTCATAGGTCTTGGCATTCTGCTTCACCTGTTCGGATGAAAGCAGTGGCCGCATTTCATTCCGCTGAGAAGGATCGCCAATTCGCGCGGTAAAGTCGCCGATGATAAAAACAATTTGGTGGCCAAGATCTTGAAGCTGTCTTAATTTTCGAAGTGGGACGGTGTGGCCTAAGTGAAGGTCGGAAGTAGAGGGATCGGCACCATATTTGATTCTTAGAGACTTCTTTTCGCCCAACTTTTGACGAAGTTCTTCCTCAGAAATGAGGTCGACGGTGCCTTCCTTAAAGACCTTAAGCTGATCATTCAGATTGATAGGCATAAGTGTTTGAGTTGACGCATTTTAGCAATGAAGTGCGCCTACGTCAATCGCTTGGGAAAAATAGACAAAACGGGACGGCTTATGCTACAATTCACACCTTATGTCAATCCATCCACAGGCTATTATCGGGAAAAACGTTTTGCTCGGCCAAACCAATGATATTGGACCTAACGTCATCATTGAAGACGGGGTCAAAATTGGTTCGGGTAATAAAATTTGGCCGGGAGCCTACATTTGTTCGGGAACGGAGATAGGCAATACCAACGAAATTCACATGAACGCCGTCATCGGCCATGCCCCACAAGATTTGGCTTACAAGGGAGCTCCCACAAAAACCATCATTGGCAATAACAACGTTATTCGTGAATTCACAACCATCCATCGCGGAACCAAAGAAGATACAGCTACAACGATTGGAAATAATAACTTCCTAATGGCCTATGTTCATCTCGGACACAATTGCACCATCGGGAATCAAACAATTCTGGTAAATAATGCGACGCTTGGCGGTTATTGTACAGTTGAAGATAGCGCTTTCCTTTCCGGAATGATTGTGTGTCACCAGTTCATAACCATCGGGCGGCTTGCCCTGGTAAGCGGCCTTTCTGCAGTCAACAAAGATGTTCCGCCTTACACAATTTGTGGGGGCCGCGCTTCCGTTGTGTATGCCCTCAACGTCATTGGCTTAAGAAGAGCCGGCATTCCACCTAAAACACGCGATGAAATAAAACAAGCTTACAAATTGCTGTATCGATCGGATTTAAACGTGGCGAATGCCGTAGAAGAAATTGAAAAAATAGTAACTACCCCTGAGGCGAAATATTTTTTGGAATTTGTGAAACGCTCGAAACGTGGAATTTGTAAAGGCGGAAGCGCTCAAGAAGCAAAAGAACTAGCGACCGAAATCGAAGACTAGACTTTCCGGACAATTAAAATCGAATTTTTCCCGCCGAAACCGAAGGAATTCTTCATCGCGGTCCTAATTTGAGCAGGACGCGCCTTGTTCGGGACGTAATCTAAATCGCACTCAGGATCAGGTACTTCATAATTAATGGTAGGCGGAATAATTCCATGTTCCATAGCAAGAAGTGTCGCAATTAATTCAACGCTCCCTGCCGCACCAATCAAATGCCCAATCATAGATTTGGTTGCACTGATGGGAATTTCATATGCATGTTTCCCGAATACCCTTTTAATAATCATCGTCTCTGTTTTATCGTTCAGTGGCGTTGAAGTACCGTGTGCATTAATGTAGTCAATTTCATCCGGCGTAACTTTGGCGTTTCTCATTGCAATTTCCATGGCCCGAATCGCTTCTTTTCCTTCAGGATCAGGACTCGTCATATGATAGGCATCACAAGTCATGCCGTGGCCTAAAATTTCAGCATAAATATGCGCTCCCCTCTCACAAGCATGCTCGTATTCTTCTAGGACCAACATACCGGCACCTTCTCCCAATACAAATCCATCGCGGTCTAAGTTGAAAGGCCTGCAGGCTTTTTCCGGCTGGTCATTGCGTTGAGAAAGCGCACGCGCAGCACAAAAAGCAGCTAGAACCCCTGGATAAATTCCGGCTTCCGCACCACCCATAATAATGAAATCAACTGTATTACTTCGAATAGCCTCCCAAGCATAACCAACCGCATCTGAGGCTGAAGAACAGGCTGTTGCAATGGAAAAACTCGGCCCCGTCACACCTAACTCAATCGATACTTGACTTGCACAGGCATCCGGAAACGAAGCCAGTGCAACAAAGGGACTCACGCGCGAAGGACCGGACTTCAGAAAATGTTCATATTGCTGCATGATGTAGCCATGGCCTGCCATAGCAGTACCAATCATCACGCCAGTACGCTCACGGCTGCCGTTGGAACCCGGGTCTAACTTGGCATCTCGAACCGCCATTTTCGCTGCTGCAACGGCAAGCTGGCTCGTACGGTCCATCCGCCTCAAATTTTTCTTAAGGACATACTCTTCAGGATTAAAATCTTTGATTTCACCTGCAAAGTGGGTCGTAAATAATGCGGGATCAAAAGAGGTGATCGTAGAGATGCCAGACTTGCCGGTTTTGATTGCCTCCCAGAAGGCTTGCTTGCCAATTCCATTGGAAGCGATCACGCCAATCCCTGTTACAACTACCCGACGTTTTTCGTTCATTTTAATCCTAAAAAAATGACCCACTCTTAATTGTAAGTGGGTCACCTTTTAAAAATAAGTTATTTTCGCTCAATACGATTAGTAACTCTGACGTGCCCCTTTAAGCGAAAGGGCAATTTTTCGGTTTTCGTTGTCCACATGAAGCACATACACATGAAGCTGATCTCCCACGCGGAATGACGACTCAAGCAGCTCTGCCTGTTCATGTGGAATTTCAGAAACATGAACCAGGCCTTCGAGTCCGTTATCCAGCTCCACAAAAATTCCAAAGTTCACAATTTTGGTCACACGGCCCCGGACCGACGCACCGTTTTCAAGAGACTGCGTCAGGCGCGGCCAAGGATCTTCGTTAAGCTGCTTCATTCCGAGAGAAATTTTTCGGTTCTGAGGATCAAGCGAAAGCACTGTAGCTTTTACCGTGTCACCTTTTTTTACTACTTCGCTCGGATGGGTCACTTTCTTAAGCCATGAAATATCCGAGGCATGAATTAAACCGTCAATGCCGGGTTCCAGTTCAACGAAAATACCATAGTCAGTGAGATTTCGAATTTTTCCTTCGATCACATCGCCAATATGATAACGATCGCCCAAAGTATCCCACGGACTTGCGCTCATTTGTTTTAGGCCCAATGAAATCTTCCGCGATTCTTTGTCGACGTTCAGGATAATCGCTTCCACTTCGGAACCCACCGAAAGAACTTCGGAAGGATGCGCAATACGTTTGGTCCAAGAAAGCTCGCTAATATGAATCAAACCTTCAATTCCAGGTTCAAGTTCAATAAAAGCTCCATAGGCTACGATGTTCGTCACACGGCCTGTCACTTTTGCGCCTGTTGTGTACTTTTGCTCAACCTGTTCCCAGGGACTTTTTGTAATTTGCTTGAGACCGAGCGAAACTTTCTCACTATCTTTATCAATAGCAATCACCATTACATCAAGCTCATCACCCAGATTAAGAATTTCGGAAGGGTGAGAAACGCGGCCCCAACTAAGATCGGTAATGTGAAGGAGTCCATCTATTCCGCCCAAATCAATGAAGGCGCCGAAATCAGTAATATTCTTCACGCGACCTTTCGTCACCTGTCCCACCGAAAGTTGTTTGACCATTCGGCTTCGGCTTGCTTCCTTTTCACGCTCCAAATAATCTTTGCGTGAAACGACAATATTTTTCCGCTGGCGGTTGATTTTAACAATCACAAACGAAAAAACTTGTCCCAAATACTGATCCAAATTTTTCACTGGCTTCAAATCCACTAAAGAGGCTGGCAAGAAAGCTTCCATCCCGACATCCACCATGAAGCCGCCGCGGACTTTCTTGAAAATACGCCCTTCTACCACGCTGCCTTCATTGGCATTTGCAACAAGGTCATCCCAACATTTCTGGCGCTCGGCTTTGCGTTTGGAAAGAACGGCCATTCCACTTTCTTCATCAGTAGACTCAAATAAAACTTCTATATCATCCCCGACTTTAATCGTAGATGGATCGGTAAACTCCTCTAATTGTAAAATGCCTTCGGACTTATAGCCGATATCCACTATCGCTTCGCGGCCGTGAATCGCAATGACTTTCCCTTTAACGATCTCTCCTTCCTTAATACTTTTGAGCGTCTTCTCGTAAAGCTCAGCGAAAGTCGCTGCTTTTGGGGTGGTTTCCTTTGTTAGCATAAAAAAAATAGTTTCTCCTTTTCTATTACCGGCTGCTCTAAGTCTCCATGTGGCAAGTACTTAATTTGAGTCCAACGGGTTAGAATCTTATTTATTCTATCAAAAAAAGCTAGAAAGCGAAAGTTAATTTTAAAGTTAAAAATCTGCCCCTTTGAGATGGAAAACCACCCAATTTTGGGTAGATAACCCATCAAACTTAGTTTCGCTTTGAGGAAGCAATCCTTAAAAAGTTTCTGAGCGGCCTTTCAGATCTCTTTTGAAGGAAAGTGGTTAGTTTTCGAAGTATTTTCTCAAAACGATAAAGGTCCTTAAGCAAATTCGTTCGGTTGGTTAAGAAAATGGGAGCCCAAAGACCGGGATCGCCTTGAGCCACACGTGTCGTATCCTTAAAACCACTTGCTCCATAACGAATTGCATTACGGGAAACAGTATGCATTAAAATAGAAGCAACGGCATGAGGCAGATGGCTAATTTGAGAAACGATTTGATCATGTACTTCTGGCGAAAGAGTTACAACATGGGTACCAAGTTTTTTCCAAAATTGGGAAACAGTGCGAACGATGCGTAGATTTGATTTTCGTGTCGGGGTTACAAAAACAAATGCCTTATCAAACAAATCTTCTTTTGCATGCTCAAGTCCTGTAAGGTGCGAACCTGCCAATGGATGAGACCCGACAAATTCAATTTTTCGTAAACGTTTCGAGTTAGCCCAGCGGACAATTTCTCCTTTTGTGCTTCCGACATCTGTAACGATCGTTCCCGGTTTAGCGTAGCGATTAACCTCTGAAACTAATTTTGGGATGGTATCAACGGGAGAACAAATCAAAACGAAATCGGCGTTTTGAACCGCAAGGCGGATGTGGGTAAAACCTTCGTGAATTAATCGTTTCTTTTTGGCAAGAGTAATTTTTTTCGGGCTTCGGCTGACACCGATGACGTGGACTGAACGAAAATGCTTCCGGATAGCAGCTGCTAAAGACCCTCCAATCAGACCTAAACCAACGATGACAAAGGTCTTATGCTTCACTGGATTAAACGTCCCGCCCAATCGCTTTTGCAATGGCGCGAATTTCCTTTATCAGATTCACAAATCTCTTCGGAATAAGCGATTGTTCACCATCCGACTTGGCTGTTTCCGGATTGTCGTGAACTTCCACCATAATTCCATCCGCACCAGCAGCCACCGCAGCGCGGGCAATCGGAGTGACGTATTCCCATTTCCCTGTTCCATGGGAGGGATCCACCAAAACAGGTAGATGGGTCAGTTCCTTTAAAACAGGAACTGCATTAATATCAACGGTATTCCGAGTCGCTGTTTCAAATGTACGAATCCCCCGTTCACATAACATCACTTTGAAATTTCCTTTTGAAAGAAGGTATTCGGCTGAAAGAAGGAGTTCACTGATCGTTGAACTCAAACCGCGCTTCAGGAGAACCGGCTTCTTAGACATTCCGACTTCTTTTAAGAGATCAAAATTCTGCATATTTCGGGCCCCAATTTGGAGCATATCCGAATATTTTGAAACCAAATCTACGGTTCGCGTATCCATGACTTCGGTGACAACCAAAAGCCCTGCTTCATCCGCTGCTTCGCGTAAATATTTAAGCCCTTCTTCCCCCAATCCTTGGAAACTGTATGGAGACGTGCGCGGCTTGAAAGCGCCTCCGCGAAGGAATGTAGCGCCTGCTTTTTTGACTTCCTTTGCAATCCGGTGGAGCATATCAATTCCTTCAACCGAACAAGGGCCCGCCATCACTACGATTTTTTCACCGCCGACTTTGACCCCATGATCCATTGTGAACTCAGTATTTTCAGGCTTGAATTCACGGCTAGCCAGTTTGTAGGGCTTCATAATCGGTACTACTTTTTCTACGCCCGGAAATACTTCAAGCGGCTGTACGCGAAGTTTGGATTCCTCACCAATAACACCAACGATGGTCCGCTCAACGCCGCGCGACACTTGAGGCGTGAGGCCCAGTTCTTTCACCTTTTCGCAAATATGATTAATCTGCTCTGGAGTTGCATTTGGTTTTAAAACAATAATCATGAATGATCCTCTCCTCTTCTTAAAACTACTTTGAGTGCATGAATAAAGCGCATTAATTCAAAACGCGTTCCGATGGTAACGCGGATGTACGTATTAAGACCGTAAGCGGTCATCGCGCGAACGATCATGCCGCGCTTCAAAAGTGCCTGCGAAAGTTTTCGAGCGTCACGCCTGACATCCACCAAAACGAAATTGGCTTCACTTGGCACAAAACTTAATCCCATTTGTGTAAACTTTCGGTACAGATAAAGCCTGCCGCGGCTCACCAACCTCTTCGAACGCCAAAGAAACCTTTGATCATCAAGCGCAGCACATGCACCGATTTGTGCGATTCGATTAATATTGAAAGGCTGGCGGACTTTATTTAAGTACTGGATCATCTCTCGCGATCCAATACCGTAACCGATTCTCAAACCCGCAAGTCCATATGATTTCGAAAACGTCCTAAGCAAAATAATATTAGGTTTGTTTGCTTTAACATGAAAAAGGAGGTATGAAAAATCCTTTGCTTCCACAAAATCTATGTAAGCTTCATCAAAACAGACAACCACATCCTTCGGAACTTTGCTCAAGAAATCTTCAACTTCTGCCGCACTCACGTAAGTACCGGTGGGATTGTTGGGATTGGCGATGAAAATGATCCGAGTTTTTTCATCAATTTGATCCAGAATTCCTTTGAGATCATAACGAAAATTCTTCATGGGAACTTGCACATACGTGGCGCCACAAGCTTGCGTGATCAAAGGGTAAACCAGAAACGTATTTTCTGAGGAAATCACTTTATCGCCTTCGTTCAAGAACCCTCTGGCTAAAAGTTCGATAATTTCATTCGAACCATTTCCAATCACAAATTGATCGGGGGGAAGACTAAATTCCTGAGCTAATCTTTGCTTTAATTCATACGAACCGCCGTCCGGATAAAGATGGACTCGGCGTAAAGCGGCGCGCATGGCTCTGAGCGCTTTTCGAGACGGACCCAAAGGATTTTCATTGGAAGCCAGTTTTGTGACATGAAGAAGCCCGAGCTCGCGCTCCACTTCTTCAATGGGCTTGCCAGGTTCATAAGGCACAATTCCCTGAATGTAGTCTTTAAAAAATTGTTTCATTTGGGTAAGACTCATACACTTAGGTTGTCAGAACTTGCGGATAGGAACCAAGGACTTTCAAAAATCTCACACAGTCTTCGATTTCCTTTAATGTTTTCTTGATCCGTTCCTCTTCAATGTGTCCTTCCATATCGATAAAGAAATAATAGTCCCATGCTTTTTTCTTTGAGGGGCGGGATTCAATTTTAGTCATGTTGACCTTGTTTTTGCGAATGGGATCCAACATTTCGTAAAGCGCACCCACCTTGTCTTTAATCGAAACCACGACAGATGTTTTGTCATTTTTGGTACGTTCTGCTACTTGACGCCCGACGACTAAAAAGCGGGTCACATTGTGAGCAAGATCTTCAATCCCCTCAGCTAAAATACTCAAATTGTACATGGTAGCAGCCAGCTTCGAAGCGATGGCTGCCGAACCGTCTTCTCCTCCCGCGCGGTGAGCGGCTTGACTCGTGCTGCTGGTTTCAATTAACTCAATGCGCGGCATATTCGTTTCAAGCCAAAGCCGACACTGGCCAAACACTTCGGCTTTTGAATAAATTCGTTTCACATGTTTCATGTCACAGTTGGCCATCAGATTATGCGAAATCTCAAACAGAATCTCAGAACAGATCTTAAGATCCGAATCAATAAACATATCAAGCGAATGACTGACCGCACCTTCAATTGAATTTTCAACAGGAATCACTCCGTAATCCACCCGTTTACGGTCCACTTCCGCAAACACTTCCGTAATGCTCGTGCAAGGCACATATTTGACGCTGGAACCAAATTTTGAAAGTGACGCCAAATGGGTAAATGTAGCCTCAGGACCCAAATAAGCCACCGAAATTGGTTTTTCGAGTGCGAGCGAAGCAGACATAATTTCACGGTAAATGGCTTTCAAAGCATCACTCGAAAGCGGCCCTTTCGCAAGCGAATCAATTTTCCGATAGATTTCACTTTCCCTGGCCGGTGCATAAACTTCAGAATCCTTGGCTTGTTTTAATTTTCCGATTTCAAGCGCAAGTTTCGTCCGATCCGTGAGAAGCGCTATAATTTTTTCATCCAACTCATCAATTTTTTTACGGATGTTCTCAAGACTCATGACTCGTCCCTAAATTCTCTTCTGGTTTTTTCGCTTCTTCGGCTTGCGGTGATGCTGGCTCAGCCGGTTGAATTGAAACGTTTTGCTCTTGAGGTATTATTTTTTCTGTCCTTAATAAGTCCTCGCGCTTTACCGAATTTTCAATCAAGGATTTAATTTCTGAAATATCCGGAAGATCAGCAATGGATTTCAACCCGAAATGTTCCAAAAATTTATCCGTTGTTCCGTAAAGAAATGGCCTGCCCGGTACCTCTTTTTTTCCTACAATTTTAACAAGGCCCCTTTCAAGTAAAGTGGTTAACACTCCTGATACATCCACGCCGCGCAAATCTTCAATCTCAGCCCTTGTGATCGGCTGTTTATAAGCCAAAATGGCGAGCGTTTCGAGTGCAGACTGAGTCGCTTGTCTTTGTTTTCGCTGAAGCTCCAGTTTTAAAATCCACGGTGCGTATTTGGGATCAGTCGCACATTCAAAACCGCCTGCGATTTCATTAATGTGGAAACTGCGCGCGTCGCGTTCGTATTCAACTTGAAGCTCGCGAACCAGCTTCTCAATTTTCGCTTCTCCGTAACCGCTTAAAGCCCGCTTTAAGTCAGCAACGGTTACAGGCTTTCCCGATGTAAAAAGAACAGCTTCAATCACCCGCTTGGCTTCCTGATCATCGTGAACACGATGGGGCTGGGTTTCGGCTTTGGAACTGCTCCGAGCATCTTCCCGCACGTCAGGCGGAAGTTGATCCGAGATTTCTTTCGAAAGCTCCTCGCGGAGCGCCTTGAGATGGGTTTCTTTTTCCTTTTCTTTTTGTTTTTCCGATACTTTGCTCGACATAATCATGAAACCTTCGAAATCAAAATTTCACCGAACTGCTTCTCTTGTGCCACAAGCGCAAATTTAGACCGAATCACTTCAAGAAGTGCTAGAAAAGTTGCGATCAACTCATTTTTTGAAACTCGATTCCGTTTTTGAAAAAGTTCACTGAACCGAATTTCGCTCCGCTCGGTAAGAAGCCGCTTTATTTCTTCAATCTTTTCTTCAATTGAAACGACCTCTTCAAAAATTTCATGGAACGTCTCTTTTGAAATCCCCTTGAGCACCGATTGAAAAGCGTTCAAAAGGTCATACAAATTAGCGCTGAAGGTGTCGATCGCAACATCTTCAGCCGATAAATTGCTCAAATAATAATCCGCAACCTGCCGCGTAAAAATCCTGCCGCGTTCATCTTCATACATTCCAAGCGTCTTAGCTGCTTCACGAAACGCTTGATATTCAAGCAGTTTCCTAACCAATTCAGCACGCGGATCTTCACCGTCTTCATCTAATTCGTCTTCGGTTGCTGGAAGAAGCATTTTGGATTTAATATAAACCAAAGTCGCGGCCATCACGAGAAATTCGCCTGCAATTTCAAGGTCAAATTCCTTCATTTGTTTGAGATAATCCAAATATTCTTTCGTGATGACAGCAATTTCGATATTATAAATATCCATTTCGTTTTTCTTGATGAGATCAAGAAGAAGTTCGAACGGTCCTTCATAAGCAGGAAGTTTCACAACAAGCGGATCGTACCCTTTGGCGACGGAACCTTCGCCTGTTTGCCCTGTCTGAGCTTGATTCTTGTTAAGTTCTGAATTCTGTTCTTGATTGTCCATATTAAATTCCGATTCCGACGGCATCTTTCGCTTCCGCAAGCGTTTCAGCCGCGACTGCTTGGGCTTTTTTAGAGCCTTCCACCAAAATATCGCGAACTTGATTACGCTTTACCTGAAGCTCTCTCCTTCGCTCATAAATGGGTTTCAAGAAAGGAATTAAATGATCCGCCATCTCGCGTTTGCATTCTACGCAACCGCGTCCGGCAGCGCGGCATTCCTTGGCCACCGTTTCGTGATTTTCTTTATTGAAAATGGTATGGAAAAAATAGACCGGGCAAACCTCTGGATGACCCTTATCCTCCCGCTTTTTACGGGCAGGATCGGTCACCATCTGCATGATCTTTTTATCGGCTTCCTCAGGGGAATCTGAAAGATCAATGGTATTGCCGTAACTCTTGCTCATCTTCCGGCCATCCGTGCCCGGAATCTTGGGCGTCTTAGTCAAAATGGCTTCTGCTTCTTTAAACACCGGCCGGTACAAATGATTAAAACGTCTTGCAATTTCGCGGGCAAGTTCCAAATGCGGAAGTTGATCCTCTCCAACGGGCACGGCATCGGCCTTGTAGAGTAAAATGTCGGCTGCTTGAAGCACAGGATAGCCCAGGAATCCGTGCGTCATTAAGTCTTTTCCCTTCTGCTCCTGGATTTGATCTTTATAAGTCGGATTCCGTTCAAGCCAAGAAAGCGGTGTAATCATCGAAAGAAGAAGCGAAAGTTCCGCATGTTCAGGCACCAGACTCTGAAGAAAAATCGTCGATTTTTTAGGATCAAGGCCTGCTGCCAGATAATCCATCACGACTTCAATCACATTAGCTTTAATAGCAGTATGAGAAGCGTACTCTGTAGTAAGCGCATGCCAATCGGCAATCATAAAGAAGGAATCCTGACCTTCAAATTTTTTCCAATTCTCAAGCGCACCCAGCAAATTCCCCAAATGAAGCTTTGCTGTGGGGCGCATTCCGCTTAAAATTCGTTTCGGCATACCTATCCCTTTGATAACAAAAGTGTTGTATCTTATCTTAGAACACCAGCAGTGTCAATTAACTAGGGGTTTCCAGTAAATCCCCTATTACTGTACTTTAAGGAATAACCCTTTAAGGTATTCCCCTTCGGGATGATAAATATTGATGGGGTGGTCAAAAGCGTGGGAAACTTTTTGAATGATTTGGATATTACGACGAGCATCTTTCGCTGCACCGAAGATAATCTTCTGAAACAGGTCGGGGTCAACGAAAGAAGAACAGGATGAGGTAAATAAAATCCCGCCAGGCGCTACACGTTTCATCGCGTATAAATTGATGTCCTTGTAACCGCGTGAAGCTTGCATCACCTGGTTTTTATTTTTGCAAAATGCGGGCGGATCTAAAATCGCAAGGTCATAAGTTCCAGTGTCTTTCCTCAAGAAATCAAAAACATCCTCACAAACAAATTGGTATTGCTCACCCGTCAGGTTGTTCAATTCAAAATTGGTCTTCATCGTATTGATAGCACGTTCTTGAACTTCAACGCTCGTAACTAATTGCGCTCCGGCATTTGCAGCATACACTGAAAAACCGCCCGAATAAGCAAAGCAGTTTAAGACTTTTTTCCCTTTTGAGAAATCTGCCACTTTCTTTCGGTTTTCGCGCTGATCTAAGAAAAACCCAGTTTTCTGACCGTGTTTAATATCCACAAGGAAACGATTGCCGTATTCTTCGATTTTCACATAATCTGGCGGCTCTTCGCCAATCAAAGCAGCAAGCGACTCCCCCAATCCTTCCTGTCTCCGAGATTCAGAGTCATCCCGTTCATAAATTCCTTTGGAAGGAAACACCTTTTTGATTGCGTCCACAAGGACAGATTTTAATGCGTCCATCCCTGCGGTTAGAAATTGGGTGACTAAATAATCGCCATACCGATCCACAATGAGGCCCGGAAGAAAATCTCCTTCCGAGTGAATCAACCGATAGGCATTTGTTTTGGGAGGTAAAAAATCTTCACGTAATTTTTTGGCTGCTTCCATGCGCCGAATAAAAAATGGGCCGTCAATTTCTTCATCCTGAAATGTGAGCATGCGAACGGCAATTTGAGAACGCGGATTGAGGTATCCAATTCCTAGAAAACTTTCATCATTGGAATAAACTTTGGCGAGGTCTCCTGTTTTGAAATTATCATCCAAAAGATCAATGGCGCCCGAAAAAATCCAAGGATGAAAACCGCGTATAGGTTTATCTTTGTCAGGTTTTAAAACAACACGGATGGTTTTCATTAATGGTGAAGTGAAAAGATAAACGAAACTAAAGCGAGAAGCAGGGTGTAAAAAGCAAAATAGTGAAATTTACCTTTCGATATGACTCGAAACACAATAAAAATGGAAAAGTAACCGGACACAAGCGCCGAAACAAAACCCACAGCAAGCACAGGCCACGTATCGCTTGAGAAAAACTGAATACTTTGAGGCAATACAAGAACGGCGGCTGCTAAGATGGCGGGAATCGCAATAAAAAAAGAAAAACGCACTGCGTCCTCACCTTTCACTTTTAACCAGAGCGCAGCCGCAACGGTAGAACCTGAACGCGAAATGCCGGGAAGCACTGAAATCCCTTGAACGATTCCAATCCATAGAGCATCCCACCAGCGGTTCATTACGTGTTGATCGCGCCTGGGTGCCCACCAAGTTGATATGAGAATAATTGAATTAATGAACAGTGTGAACGCAGTAAGCCAAAGGGCCATAAAAGAATGCTCCGTCCAATGCTTGATCAAAAGACCGATAATACCTGTTGGAATCGTGGCCAGAACAATCAACCAAAACATGCGGGCACTTATTTTAGAAAGAGGGAAAAAATCTTTCGCGAAATAAATTAAAAGTGCTGAAAGTGTACCTACATGAACCACAACATCAAAAACAAGCAGGAGAGGACCTTCTAAGTGGAAAAGGTTTTGGATAATGATGAGATGGGCAGAACTTGAAACAGGCAGAAATTCGGTCAATCCCTGAACAATGCCAAGAACCACTGCTTGCAAAATAGTCATGAAAATTTAGCCAGCTTCTTTTTGGAAAGATTCATGACCACCTTGCGCACTTCCTCGGCTGAATCTTTCCGGCTCACAAGCAATGCATCCGGAGTATCAATTACGACTAAGTCATTAATTCCCTGAAGACAAATGAGCTTATTTTTGGAATAAACAATATTGCCGTGGGAATCAAACGCCAGATAAGAACCCATTGCCGCATTTTGAAATCCGTCTTTCGGCCACAAACCTTCAAACGATTTCCACGTGCCGACATCGCACCAATCGAAATCCCCGCATACGAGATAAGCATCTTTCAATTTTTCAAGGATGGCGTAATCGAAGGAAATGCTTGGCAAAGCGTGGAATAACTTTTGCGGAACGACTTTGCCCTTTTGAACATTGAGACTTAAAACGCGTAAAAAAAGCGCAGGCGTGAATTGCCTGACTGAATCTAAAATCGTCCGCGCAGGTGCTAGAAAAATTCCCGCATGCCAAAAAAACTTTCCAGAACTTAAAAATTTCTTGGCGTGTTTAACAGATGGTTTTTCTACAAATTTTTGCAGATGGTAAACAGAACTCGAAACCTTCTTCCCTGCTTTGACATAACCATAAGAAGAAGATGGGAACGTGGGTTTTACGCCAAAAACTGAAAATGCTCTTTTCTGGTTTGAAATCCGAACGGCGGTTTTTACCGCTTGGTGAAACTTCTTCTTGTCCCCGATCCAATGATCCGCCGGCAGGATCAAAACAACGGCATTTGGATCGTGCCTTGAAACCAAAGAAGCACCCAAAGCTACGGTTGCTGCCGTGTTACGGGAAACAGGCTCTCCAATAATTTGACTCTTTGGAATCTTGGGAGCATGTTTTCTCAAGGCCGCAAGATGTTCTTGGTTTCCGATGACCAAAATTCGATTGGCAGGAATGAGGGGGTTAAGGCGCTTTACGGTTTCTTCAAGAAGTGAACCGCGGCCGGGAAGAAGTTTGAGAAATGGTTTAGGTGTTTTGCGGCGCGAAAGTGGCCAAAGCCTTGTTCCCCATCCGCCCGCCATCACGACAGCCCAAAGCATAGCAGTATTACCTGGCCTGCTTGGAAAACTCGCTGATTTTATCTTCAACGAGTTTTCTGATTTCATTTAAACGTTTCTCAGTCCCCGCCTCAAAACGCGTGACGAGCACAGGTTGCGTATTAGATGCTCGGACAAGCCCCCAACTGTCGCCAAAATCAATCCGCACCCCATCAATATCTATGGTGGGATAACGACTTTTAAAAAACTTGGCAACATCCGCAACGATTTTGAATTTTTCTTCATCGGGACAATCCGTACGAATCTCAGGTGTCGCGTAAGTCTTTGGAACGTCCGCTAAAAGTTCAGATAATTTCTTTCCGGATTGGTCGAGAATTTCAAGCACGCGAATGCCGGCGTAAATTCCGTCATCGAAACCGAAATACCGGTCATTAAAAAACATGTGCCCGCTCATCTCACCCGCAAGCGCCGCATTTTCGTCGCGAAGCTTCTGTTTAATAAAGGAATGCCCCGTTTTCCACATAATCGCTTTTCCGCCATGTTTCTCTACATCCTGGAAAAATAAGTTTGAGCATTTAACATCAGCCACAAACTTAGCGCCCGGTCTTTCCTTCAAAATAAAACGGGAAAACAAAATCAAAAGTTTATCTCCCCAAATAATGTTTCCCTGTTCATCCACAATTCCAACGCGGTCCGCATCGCCGTCAAACGCAATGCCGAGATCTGCTTTGGTTTCCCGTACTTTTTTAATCATGTCTGCTAAATTTTTTTCTACGGTTGGGTCAGGATGATGATTGGGAAATCGGCTATCGGGTTCACTGAAAAGTTCAATCACTTCATGGCCGAAATCCTTAATCACTTTTGGGGCCACAAGTCCCGCGGTGCCATTTCCTGAATCGATTACAACTTTTAATTTCTTTTTGAATTTAAACGATTGCTTCAGATAGGCCTGATAGGTAGGAATAATTTCAGAACGTTCTTCTTTTCCATTTCCCGTCAGAAAATCTTTCTTCTCAATCAATTCACGAATTTTTTGAATCTCATCTACTAAGATAGCACTTTTCCTAACGACAAGTTTCAGCCCGTTATATTCA